>Ga0209344_10001238_pt1 | contig 34668 bp, 33 predicted proteins | sample Cruoilmetagenom6_FD_187293 | JGI IMG/M metagenome (GOLD analysis project Ga0209344, IMG submission 187293) | Oil polluted marine microbial communities from Coal Oil Point, Santa Barbara, California, USA - Santa Barbara Oil Seep Sample 6 (SPAdes)... | ecosystem: Environmental > Aquatic > Marine...
CGTAGCCTTGATCCACCGGGCAGGATGGGGCCTATCTGTCACATTTGCTGCTGGATCAAGGCTACGTCGTACACGGGACCTCCCGTGACGCCGAACTAAGCCGGGCCGAGAGCCTTGTTGCGCTTGGCATCCGTGACAGGGTCACACTCCATAGCGTTTCTACGGTGGATTTCCGCTCCGTCATCCAAGCGGTTCAACAAATCGCGCCGGACGAGATTTACAACCTTTCCGGCCAGTCATCTGTCGGGCTTTCGTTTTCCCAACCAGCTGAAACTATCGAGAGTCACGCGATTGCTACTCTGAATTTGCTCGAAGCTCTGCGAATTGTTGCGCCCGGCATCCGCCTTTATAATGCAGGCTCATCGGAATGCTTTGGTGACACTGGGGGTGTTCCCGCCAATGAGATGACTGCATTTCGTCCTCGCAGTCCATACGGTGTTGCCAAGACCGCCGCCGTCCAGTTGGTGGCCAATTACCGTGAGAGCTACGGGTTGTTCGTCTGTTCGGGAATTTTATTCAATCATGAGTCGCCACTACGTCAGCCGCGCTTTGTGACGCGCAAAATAACAGCGACCAGCGCACGCATCGCCAAAGGTTCTGGCGAACGATTGGCCCTTGGCAATATTTCGATCAGCCGGGATTGGGGCTGGGCACCCGATGCCGTGCGGGCAATGTATCTTATGATGCAACAGGACCGCGCGGAGGATTACGTCATTGCAACAGGCAAGTCTCATTCCCTCGAAGAATTTATCGCCCAGGCCTTCGTTGCGTCCGGCCTTGACTGGCGGGACCATGTTGATTTTGACCCGAGCCTCAAGCGACCGTCCGAGATAGATCACTCGTTGGGTGATGCCTCGAAAGCCAGGGAATTGCTGGGTTGGGAACCCACGGTCGATTTTGCCAACATAGTGGACCGGATGGTGCGCGCGGAGCAGAAAGAAGCTGGAACCACATGACTATTTTGTTGTCGCGATCAAACCTCAGGACTTTTGCCCGTGCCACGGTTGCACATGGCCGCAGGCTACAGGCAGAATTAGGACTGGCCCAGCCCCGACCGCCTGTAGGCATCGTTGTAGAAAAAGCAAATTGGGCTATTCACTGGTGGGGCACATTCACAGCCCAAGCCGCAAATGAACTTCAGCCCAACATCGCGCACGTCACAACAGACCCAGCGTCATTGACATCAGGTATCGTGGAATTTGGCTCCCAATATCAATGGATGGGATGGGGCCAACATCTCTCCCCCCGTTGCCGGTTCGTGACAACATTTTTCCACGGCAAACCAGAAGATGGCCCTGAAGTCGCACGGCATGTGGACGCATTCATAGCGAGCGCTCCCCGTCTTGACCGGATCGTCGCCTCGGCATCCATCGTGCGCGAACGCTTGATATCATGGGGTATTGCGCCGGAAAAAATCGTTCATATTCCGATCGGTGTGGAAACGAACCGTTTTGTGCCACCCAGCCCTGAGGAAAAGCTCGCAGCGCGTGCCCGGTTCGGCATAGCAGATCATGAGATCGTCGTTGGATCGTTCCAAAAAGATGGCAACGGCTGGGGTGAGGGTCTCGAACCCAAGCTGATAAAAGGGCCGGATATTTTCCTCGCAGCCGTGGAAAAACTGGCAAAGGATTTGCCCATATTCGTGCTGCTATCCGGCCCGGCGCGCGGCTATGTCAAGCAAGGGCTGGAGCGTTTGGGTGTGCGATACGCACATGACTACGCACCAGATCGCGACGCTCTCGCGCGCCTGTACCATGCTCTTGACCTCTACCTCATGACCAGCCGCGAGGAGGGTGGCCCCATGGCTGTCATGGAAAGCATGTCATCACATGTTCCCGTCGTCGCGACGCGGGTGGGTATGGCACCGGACCTGATTGCCGATGGCATCTCGGGAGCGCTGGTCGAGGTTGAAGACGTCAATGCAATCGTGCGCCGGGCTATAGAAATTATTGATGACAGGGCGAATGGCGAAGCCATACGCAAAGCCGCGCGAAATGCAGTCATGGCAGCAGATTGGTCCGTCGTCGGACAACGCCATCTGGACGAAGTTTGGCGGCCACTGCTCGCCGAAGGAATTTAGACCCTATGGCATCCTCGATCATGCGTCACGGCTATCGGATCATCAATGGTGCCAGTGCACTCGCCGCGTTGCCTTTGGCCACACGTAAAATGCCGGTGGACGTCTGGTTTGGGGGAGCGCGATCCGGCGACGGAGGAGGGCCTCTTGTCAAGGCTCGCATTCTCAAGCAGCATTTCAAGGATACGCCCATTGGCTATTCTCTTTTGTATCTCCTCTCCAACGCTCTCTACCTTCCTGACCCTGTAATGGCGGCGATACGTGCCCGCGATATTCCCATTGTCCTTAATCAGAATGGCGTGTTTTATCCGGCATGGCATCCCCAAGGATGGGAAAAAGAGAATGCCCGCATTGCCGGCGCCTATCATCGCGCGAGCCATGTTTTTTGGCAGTCTGATTTCTGCCGCCGCTGCGCAAACCACTTTTTGGGTGAACGTGACGGGCCGGGTGAGATACTTCCTAACGCGGTCGACACCAAACGTTTCAAGCCTTTGATTGGTGAAAAGCGGGACAGGCCGTTCACCATGCTTTTAACCGGCATGATAGGCCCGAGCACCGCTTACCGGCTCAGCTCGTCGCTTGATGGTCTCGCTGTGGCGCGTGCCAATGGGCTGGATGTTTTGCTACATGTTGCGGGGTTTGTTGACAAAGCAGTTCAGGGCAACGCTACCCAGCAGATAGAAAGGCTCGGGCTGCAAAATGCGGTGCGATTCCTCGGCCCATATTCTGGTGCCGATGCACCCGCAATATACCAGTCCGCCGATGGCTATCTCATGACCAAACACAACGACCCTTGTCCAAATGTGGTAATTGAAGCCATGTCGTCGGGACTACCGATTCTCTATTCGGCCTCAGGTGGGGTTCCCGAACTGGTCGGCCCGGATGCCGGCGTCGGAATCCCGGTCGAGGAAAGCTTTGAGAAAATCATCGCGCCAGAGGCGATCGCAATTGCAGAAGGCCTTGAACGCCTCATCGCCACTAGGGAAAAGCTGGCAGTCGCTGCCAGAACGCGCGCAACGAATAAATTTGACCTGTCCAAATGGATAGGCAGACACCAAACAGTATTTGAACAACTTGTAAGAGACGGACAGGTGAACCAATGAAGCCATTTCTGTTAAATATAGAAAATGGCATCGCCATTTTATGGCAACTGGTGCCCACTCGAATACGTCATTTCCTGCTAAAGGGGCTTTTCGTTCTGGAGTCACGTGGCAATGCTGCTAACGGCTTGAAAAATCTGTTCGCCATTCAGGATGACCTTGAACATGTGGTCAACGAGCGTGCGCTTGTCTTTGGCCAGAAAGAACACCCCAAACATCGGCTCACGCACGATCATGATTTTTTTTGTGGACCGCATTGAAGCGAATGACAGGGTATTGGACGTTGGATGTGGGTATGGTGCCGTAGCCCGGTCTATTGCCCGGTCTCGGCCACAAGCCACGGTCTTGGGCGTTGACTACGATCTCGGGCGCCTTAACCAGGCGAGAAGCAATGACAACCCATCCAACCTTTCGTTTGTTGAAGCCGATGCCGCCAAATCTGTCCCGGAAGGACCCTGGACGGTTGTGGTTCTTTCCAATGTGCTTGAACACATCGTCGATCGTCCGGGATTTTTGAGCGCGCTCGTAGCAACAACTGGCGCTGAACGCTTTCTGATTCGCGTCCCACATTTCGAAAGGGATTGGAAAATGCCTATGCGCAAAGAACTTGGCGTTTACTATTACTCCGACGATGATCACAAGATCGAGCATACACGCGCTGAATTTCGCGCGGAAACCGAAGAGGCTGGACTTCAGATCGACGAACTTCACACGCTTTGGGGGGAGATCTGGTCAGCACTTTCGGTCTCCAAAAAAGACTAGCCATGCCATTGGTGTCCATCATTATTCCCTGCTGGAATGCAGGATCGTTTCTTGAAGGACTATTCAAAAGCCTGGCGGACCAGACTTTCACGGATTTTGAAGTCATCGTGGTTGACGATGGCTCGGACGATGCCGCGACACGGACAGCACTGAGCAGATTGCCGCCCCACATTTGCGTGCACAGGCAAGAAAACAGGGGACTCTCCGGCGCACGCAACAGCGGATTTAGCCTCGCAAAGGGCAAATTTGTTTTGCCACTAGATTGTGATGACCGGCTGGAACCTGAATTTCTTTCCAAGGCAATTCAGAAACTGGAGACCGACCAATCGGTTGACTTTGTTTTCAGCCATATGCGGCTCACAGGCGGTCGGGAAGGAATATTGGAACGTGCCTTCAACCCGTTCGACCAATTATTCCTCAATCAATTGCCTTATGCGCTTTTAATGCACAAATCGTGTTGGGAAATCGTTGGTGGATACGATGAAACCATGCGCGGGGGTTATGAGGACTGGGACTTCAATCTCAGATTGATTGCAGCAGGCTTCCGGGGCCATGTCCTCCCCGAACCACTTTTTATTTACCGAGTAGCCGACGACGGCATGTTGCTGGCAAAATCTGCACGCCGACATGGCGTACTCTGGCGGCAGATACGCGAGAAACATCCAGACTCTTATAAAATAGGAAATCTCTTACATCTGAAACGCAAAAGCGGTCCAGGTAAAGTGTCCGGCCTTGTGGCGGCCACACTTCTCGGTTCAGCGATATTATTGCCCGACATATTGTTTGGTTGGCTTTTTCACCGCGCCTTACGCAATAGGGGAAACAATACCTCTAGCCAGCGGTCATCAGACTGAAAAGTGGTGTGATAGCCATGCTCCTGTTAATTGAAAAGTTCCAATATGCGAAAGAGCAATGGACTTCTCACCGAGCGTACCTGAGAAATATTCTCGCTGAAAGGCCGGATAAATGACACGACCCGTGGCAACTATTGTACTTTTCTGCAATACGGCTCAAGCCATGGTACAATTTCGCACAGCGATAATCCGCGACCTTCTCTCGCGATCCTATCGCGTCATCGCCATTGCTCAACCCGACGGTATTTCCGAAAATGATATTCAGGCCTTGGGCGCGGAATTTGTACCCATCGCCTTGAGCCGCTCCGGCGTAAATCCATTTGGTGAAATGAAGTCTCTCTTCGCACTGATTTCTATTTTCCGCCGCATCCGACCAGATTTGCTTATCAGCTACACCATAAAACCAAACATATACGCTCTGCCGATTTGCCGCATGCTAGGCATACCCTCCATCGGTGTGGTGACCGGCCTCGGATATACTTTTCTTACGCAATCGCCTGTTGCATGGCTTGCGCGGTTTCTTCTTGGCAAAAGCCTTCTGGCAGCCAGCCACGTCTGGTTTCTAAACAAAGACGACATGGACCTCGTATGCGACCATAATGCCGATTTACGCGCACGCAGTTCTGTGCTGCCGGGAGAGGGTATCGACACCAGCTTTTACAAGCCACGGCAGATGCCACCGCCACCCATCAAGTTCCTGATGATTGCACGTATATTAACGGACAAAGGATTCCACGAATACGTGAGTGCGGCCAAATTGATATGCGCAAAATTTGCTGATGTTCAGTTTGATCTTTTGGGACCTCTTGACCCCGAGAGCCCTACAGGAATATCGCGTGAAGATATTGAGCATGCCACAAATCATCCCCGGATCAACTATTTAGGTCCGACAAACGATGTCCGCCCTTTTATGGAAAACGCCCATTGTATCGTTCTGCCATCCTATCGCGAGGGCGTATCCCGTGTACTACTAGAAGCGGCCGCAATGGGGCGACCAATGATTGCGACGGATGTTCCTGGTTGTCGTGAGGTTGTGATTGGCGGGGAAACCGGCCTGTTGTGTATGCCTCGAAATGTGGAAAGCCTCGCTAATTGCTTCGAACAATTTATTAAATTGGACGGGAGAAAGCGTAAAGCGATGGGCCGGGCCGCACAAAAAGACGTCGCTGCCAGATTCGATGATCATATAATTTGTGCCCGCTACCATAGTATGATCTCAGAGCTGGGCATTGATGGCGTAGACGTAACCCGGTAATCCATTCGCGAATGGACCAAGAAGAACTGCCCACAAGGCCCTATTGCAAATTTTGGAGTGATGTCTTTGTCGAAAACAGCTTTGATCACCGGAGTTACCGGACAGGATGGTGCCTATCTGGCACAACTCCTGCTGGACAAGGGATATGTTGTCCATGGCATCAAACGGCGCTCCTCTTCGTTCAATACCGGGCGTATCGAGAATATCTATCAGGACCCGCATATCGAAAATGCGCGATTTATCCTGCATTATGGTGATCTGACGGATGCGACCAATCTCATCCGGATCGTGCAGGAGACCCAACCGGACGAAATTTATAATCTGGCAGCTCAAAGCCATGTGCAGGTGTCGTTTGAGACGCCGGAATATACCGCCAACGCCGACGGTCTCGGTACGTTGCGCTTGCTTGAGGCGATCCGCATTCTGGGCATGGAAAAAAAGACCCGTTTTTATCAGGCCTCGACCTCGGAACTTTACGGGCTGGTGCAGGAGACCCCGCAACGCGAGACCACACCTTTTTATCCGCGTTCGCCCTATGCGGCGGCCAAGCTCTATGCCTATTGGATCGTGGTCAATTATCGCGAAGCCTATGGTCTGCATGCCTCCAACGGTATTCTGTTCAATCATGAAAGCCCGCTTCGCGGCGAGACCTTTGTCACCCGCAAAATTACCCGTGCCGTCGCCGCCATCCATCTGGGCAAGCAGGACAGGCTCTATCTCGGCAATCTCGATGCCAAGCGTGACTGGGGTCATGCCCGCGAATATGTGCGCGGCATGTGGATGATGACGCAACAGGCCGAGCCTGATGACTATGTACTGGCGACCGGCGTGACCACGGCGGTGCGCGAATTTGTGCAATGGGCGTTCGAGGATGTGGGTATCAAGCTGGAATGGAAGGGCACGGGCATTGCCGAGAAGGGTTATGATGCCAGCACCGGCAAATGCCTGATCGAGGTAGATCCACGTTATTTCCGACCGACCGAGGTCGAGATTCTGCTCGGAGATCCGGCAAAGGCGAAGGCAAAACTGGGCTGGAGCCACGAGACCAGCGTCCGCGATCTGGCCCGTGAAATGGTGCAGGCCGATCTTGAAGAGATGAAAACCAGCGCGGTGATGAAAGAAGCCTGATGGTATTCGAACTTGGGGGAAAACGAATCTGGGTTGCCGGACATCGGGGAATGGTGGGCAGCGCCTTGGTGCGCCGGCTCGCCGGTGAAGGCTGCGAAGTGATAACCGCAGGACGTGATGCGGTCGATTTAAAACGTCAGACTGAAGTGGAGAACTTCCTCGAAGCGACGCGCCCTGATGCCATAATAATGGCAGCGGCACGGGTTGGAGGCATTTTAGCCAATGGAAGGTTCCCGGCGGAATTTCTCTATGACAATCTGATGATCGAGACCAATATCACTCAGGCGGCACATCAGGCCGGCGTCAACCGTATGCTGTTTCTCGGTTCGAGCTGCATTTATCCAAAACTGGCACCGCAACCCATTCCTGAAGAAGCCCTGCTGACCGGACCATTGGAGAGCACCAATGAATGGTATGCCATTGCCAAGATCGCCGGGATTAAGCTCACTCAAGCCTATCGCAAACAGTATGGCCGCGATTACATCTCCGCCATGCCAACAAATCTCTATGGACCAGGCGATAATTTCGACCTCGAGACCAGCCATGTATTGCCGGCACTACTGCGCAAGGCTCATGAAGCCAAGATCAATGGCGCAGATCATATCACCGTCTGGGGCACGGGTATGCCGCGCCGCGAGTTCCTGCATGCCGATGATTGTGCCGATGCGCTGGTATTTCTGCTCAAGACCTATTCCAGCGGCAGGCACATCAACGTGGGCTCGGGAGAAGATATTTCCATTCTCGATCTCGCACGTCTTGTATGCGATGTGGTCGGCTTTAAAGGTGCCATCGAACATGACCTCTCCAAACCGGACGGCACGCCGGAGAAGCTGATGAGCTCCGATAAGTTACGCGATCTCGGCTGGGCACCTCGCATAAAACTCAAGGAGGGTATTTATGCGACCTACGAATGGCTTTTGAAAAATATCACCTAAGCAGGACCGTTATGGACTGAAATAAATCGAAAGGTGCTGCTGATGAAAATTCTACTCACCGGGGCGAACGGGTTTGTGGGGCAGACTGCAATCCCGCATTTGCAAAGGGCCGGTCATACTGTCCGGGCGGCAGTCCGGCGCGATGCCTTGTTTGCCACACCAAATGTCGAACTGGCACCCGACACTCATCTTGAATTCGATGATCCCGCTCCCTGGCGCACAGCACTTGAGGGGTGCGATGTTGTGGTGCATAGCGCCGGGCTGGCGCATGTCCCGCTAAGTGCAGGCAGTGACGCCGGGGCTCTGATCGAAAAGATCAATGTTACAGGGACTGAGAAGCTTGCCACTCTGGCCGCCGAGGCGGGCTGCAAGAGGTTTGTGTTTCTCAGCTCGATCAAGGTCAATGGCGAACGCACTCTGCCCGGAAAACCATTCCGCGAGACCGACACCCCTGCGCCAGAAGACGCTTATGGCTTTGCCAAGCTCGGTGCCGAACGCGTCTTGATGGCTATTGCGGAAAAGACGGGACTCGAGGTGACCATCATCCGCCCGCCGCTGGTTTACGGGCCGGGGATGAAAGGCAATCTGGCGCGACTGGCACGATTGCTCAAAAAGGGCATGCCTTTGCCCCTTGGGGGAATCAAAAACCAGCGCAGCCTGATCGGCACCGATAATCTTGCTGATCTGATCTGCACAGTGATTGCACACCCCAATGCTGCCAACGACGTTTTTCTGTCCGGTGATGGTGAGGATGTGTCCACCACGGAATTATTGCAGCTCATGGCCCAAGGCATGGGAGTGAAGCCGCGCTTATTGCCGGTCCCGCCCATATTGCTTGAAACGGCACTGAAGTTGATCGGCAAGGGTAACGAAGCCGACAAGCTTTATGGCTCGCTTCAAGTCGACACCTCAAAAGCCCTGACCATGCTGGGCTGGCGCGCACCGGTGCCCCTTGTGGAGGGCATGGCCCGAATCGGCTAGCGCACGGCCTCCACGAGGCGTTGGCAGGCAGTGGGAAGGTTGGCTTTGTCGCGCAATAGTGCGCCATGGCTTCACCAAAACGGGAAAAGCTTTAACCGCTAGACAGAAAGTTCCATAATGTTAATTATGCGAACGATGTTTGTAACTGGGTCGGTGCTACCCTGCGGCCTCACCGGAAAACGAAGGCCACCCCGTGCCCGCAAACCTCTACCAATCGCGCGGCGAGAACGGCGATGATCAATCGGCAATAGGCACGATCTGCGCGGGATCGATTTGCAGCCAGGCCGGTGCATCAATCGCAAAGACATCCGCGGGCGGCGCAACCACCCGGAACTCCTGGCCGCCTTCATTCGATTGAAACAGATAATCCCATGTTTCGCCCATAAATGACGATTCCTTTACCGACCCGGCAAGGTTCACCCCACTGCCGTTCCCCAATTTGGCGGGGGACAGCGTCATCGCCTGCGGTCTGATTGATACGGTGACCGGACCGGAATCCGGAACACCTTCGCCGATCGCGGCCACCGGAACGCTGAAGCCTTCAAAATCAATCGCATCATTTGTGCGCCTGCCGGACAGAAAATTCGTACGCCCGATAAAGCTTGCGACAAACCGCGTGCGCGGGCGGCTATAGAGGGCGTAAGGGGTGTCGACCTGTTCGAGATGGCCATTGTTCATCACCGCGATCCGGTCGGATGTGACCATCGCTTCACCCTGATCATGGGTGACATAAACCGACGTGATGCGGAATTCGTCATGCATGCGCTTTATCTCGAAACGCATTTCCTCCCGCAAATTGGCATCCAGGTTGGAAAGCGGTTCGTCGAGCAGGAGCACCGCCGGGCGGATGACCACAGCCCGCGCCAGGGCCACGCGTTGCTGCTGGCCACCAGACAGTTCTGCGGGATAACGATCCGCAAGATGGGACATGCGCACGGTTTCAAGCACCGCGCCAACACGCTGTTTGATTTCCGCGCTGCTCAGCTTGCGCAGGTGCAGCCCGAAGGCGACGTTTTGCGCCACCGTCATGTTCGGCCAGATGGCGTAGCTTTGGAAAATCATCGACATCCCGCGTTTCTCCGGCGGGACAGAACCCGAGGGTGCCGACAGCGTGCTGCCGTCAAGCTCGATCGATCCGGAACTTGGATCGATGAAACCCGCAATCATGCGTAACGTCGTCGTCTTGCCGCAGCCGGACGGGCCGAGCAGCGAAACGAATTCCCCGGGGCGGATATGCAGGTCGAAATCGAGTACCGCATCGACCTTGCCAAAACGGCGCCCGAGCTTCTTGATGACCAATCCGTCCATCAGTTTCTCCTCAACATAAAGTCGCGTCCGAGATATTTGATCCCGATTGCAACGACAGCAACAATGATTAGCAAAAGCACGGAACCCAGCGCAGCGAGCTTTTCCATCTCGCCCTCTTCGCTAAGGTCGAGCAGGACAACCGACACCACGCGGGTTTTTGGACCAACGAGGAAAATTGCGGTTGAAAGCTCCTGGGCGGCCGGCACGAAGATGAGCAGCCATGCCCCTGCAAGGGTCCGCTTCAAAAGCGGGCCGACAACCTGGCGGATGGCCGTCAAACGGCCCCCACCGAGTATACGCACGGCCTCTTCCATTTCGGGATGAATACTGCGCACCCCGGCCGCCGCCGCGGTGAAGGCGATCGGCAGGAACCGTGTGACGAAAGCGAGCGCGAGGATGATATAGGTGCCATAAAGACCGACCGGCGGCAGCGCATAGGCGGCATAAAAACCGATCGCCAGAATGATGCCCGGCACCACATAGGGCGATACCGCCAGAAAGGCGAGCAGGCTGGAAAACGGCAATAGCCGGCGCTGCACGATATAGGCGATGAAGAAGGCCAGCAGAATGGCAATCGTTGCCGCGACAATTCCAAGCCCGATACTTGTGGTCAGGGCCTGGCGTGAACTCGAATGCTCGAACAACACATAGAAGAAATTATTGATGGTCAGGTTGTCGAACGAGAAGCCCTTTGTCCAGGATGTGGAGAACGCGGCCAGCAGCAGGACGATGAGTGGCAGAAGCACCGAGAGTGCGACCACGAAAAAACAATAACCGAACATCACCCAGCGCCAGCGGCCGAGCTTGACGACACGGCGCTCTCCGCCCTTGCCACTGACTGAAACAAAGCCCTTGCGCCGCAAAAAGAGTTTTTGCATCCCGAGCAGGGCCATGGTGATCAACAGGAGGGGGATGGAATAGGCGGCAGCAACTTCGAGCCGCAATGGAAACGAAAAGAATTCGGTCAGCTGGATCACCACCACCGGGTAGCGGGCCGGAATTGAAATCAGTGCCGGCACCCCGTAGAGCGCGATCGCACCGAGGAAACCGAGCACCGCACTGCCGATGATTGCCGGCATCACCAGCGGAAAGGTCACCTTCATCGCCGTCTTGAACGGGCCCGCGCCAAGGATATTGGCGGCATCCTCCATCTCCGACGAAATCATTTCGAAGGCCGAACTGACGAAAACGAAAACCAGAAAAAAGCCGCCGATCGCCGTCACGAGCACGAGGCCCCAGAACGAGAAGATATTGACCAGAGGATCATTCAACCCGGTTGTGGCGGTCCACACCCGGTTGATCCAGCCCGCATTGGGGCCTGCAAGAAGGATCCAGCCTACCGCGCCAAGATAAGGCGGCATGATGAAGGCACCGAAAACGCCAAGGCGGACGAAGTTTTTGCCCGGCATGTCGGTGCGCGTGCAGGCCCAGGCCAATGGCACACCGAACAGCAATTTCAGCACAACAACAGCCGCACCCATTTTGAGGGTATTGGTCAGCGCCGTGACATGGCGGGGATTGCCATAGGCCTCGACATAGTTATGAAGCGTCCAGCCCCCCAATTTGCCGTCGGTAAAGCTCATGATCACCAGCTTCGACATCGGGGCGACGATCAGGATAACCAATATGGCAACCAGCAGGAGCCAAAGCAGATTGGCCGGTTGCAGGCGCCGGTGCCAGGGCACACGCACACGTGCCGTTTCTTCTGGCCATGCGCTGGCGGCTGTATCGGGAATGCTGGTCATTATCCGCTCTCTTCATCACTTTGGACGTTCATCAATATCGAACCGGAGCTTTTGAGCCGGCGGCCGGTGCACGACCGGCCGCTGGCCTTATGCTGGAGGTCAGATACCGAATGTGTCCCGGAACTTGGCCTGGACGTCTTGCAGCTTTTCGATGCCGTCAACCGTTGCGATCGACTTGATCGCATAGGTATCCAGCGGCCGCACGCCCTCTGCAACCGGCACACCGGCCCGAAGCGGATAGCGATAATCCTTGGAGAAATACTCGGCGATTTCCGGGCCAAGGATGAAGTTCGAGAAAAGCCGCGCGGCATTGGGATGCGGTGCGTCCTTCAGGATGCCCGTGGCCGAGGGGGGCAGCAATGCGCCATCGGTGGGGAATACGGCGGCAACAGGCGCCTGCTTTTGCAGCGAGTCAGACAGGATCAGCGAGAGCGGCGACAGCGCCACCTTGCGTTCCCCGGTGACAACCAGATTATGGCCGTCGGCGACGGAACGCCCGATTTGCGGCAGATTCTCTTCAAGATTGACGAAGAAGTCCCAACCATAAAGATCGTTCATCAGGATGGTCCAGAGACCCACACTGCCCGAATAGCTGGGATGGCCGATTGCCACCTGGTTTTTCCATTTTGGATCGGTCAGATCTGTCCAGTTCTTGGGCGCGTCAGCCTCATCCACCAGATCGGTATTGTAGGCGATCACCAGCGGCGAGACCCCTGAGGTGATCCAGTAATTATCCTTGTCGGCCATGTCGCGCAGAAGCGGCACCATGTCCTTCAAATTTTCCGGCGCATATTGGGCGAGTGCCCCCTGCTCCTTCAATTGCAGCATCTGGCCGTCATCATTGGTCGACATCAAATCGCCCTGAACGGCATTGGCCTGCAATTCCTGGGTCAGGCGCTGAAAGATGACCTGCCCCGATGCCCGCACGACGTCACAGCTCACGCCTTCATAGCGCTGCTCGAACAGACGGCACATGCCATCGGCAAATTCGGTGGTTGTCTGGGACACATACCAGGTCACCGAGCCTTCCGTCTTGGCCCCCTCGTAGAGCTCTTTCTCCGATTGTGTCATTTCGGCCGCGCCGGCAATGCCGGTTGCCAGTATCAGTACCGGCAAGCTGCCGACGAGATAACGCATAAGATGTTTCATGACTTCTCCTCCCAAAAGGCGGCCGGCAAATTGCCAGACCGCACGCTCAATTCCTCCTTGAGCAAATACGGATCCCACGGCCTGCTCTCCCTCAAGCCGGGGGTTCTAATGCTTTATTCGACGGGTAGTATCTGGCGCTCCGCCGGCTGGATCGCCGCCAGAAAATCGCCGAAATATTCTCCCTGGATCACCACGTGACTGCGCATGGCGTCGCGGGCCTGCGCCTCGTCATGGGCGCGAATGGCTGTCAACACGGCCTCATGTTCGGACAATGAGCGGCTGACCCGGCCGGGAACCCGCAACTGCAACCTGCGATAGGGTTTCAACCGCCGCTGAAGTGAATTGGCGGTTTCCGCCAGAAAGGCATTGCCGCTCGCTTCATAGATCACCCGATGGAACTGCTCATTGGCGTAATAATATTCGTCCGCATTGCCGTTCTCTTCCGCCGTCGAACAGGCTTTCTGTTCTTTTTCCAGCCGCTCCAATTGTTCGGGCAGAATCCGCCGGGCGGCCAGACGCGCGCACATCGCCTCAAGTTCGCCCATCACCTCGAACATTTCGACGACTTCGGTGATGGTCAGCTGAGCAACGAAAGCGCCGCGATTGGGCACAATCTTGACCAGACCCATGGTGCTGAGCTGGATAAGCGCTTCGCGGATTGGCGTGCGTGATACCTCATGGCGCTTGGCGAGACCGGCTTCATCAAGCCGGTGGCCGGGCATATAAAACCCGGTGACGATATCCTGCTCGATCGCATCGCGAACGGTCTTGCCCTGTTTGCTCGGCTTCATCTGCAAATTCATTATTGCCCCAATTCCATCTCTTTATGCATTGGCTGTCCTTGCGGCCCCGCACTGCCGCCAATCTGATCGAGATAGGCGACCGCCGAAATGGCCGCCGTCACACCATCACCCGCTGACGCGGCCAGAAGGGCAACGGAATCCATACGAATATCACCCGCGGCAAACAGGCCCGGTTGCGACGCCCGCATGCCCAGATCAACCTCGATACGTCCATCCGGGGCGAGTGCGGCAAGCCCGTTTAAAAAATGCGTATTGGGCTCAAGGCCGATCTCTATGAAAACGCCATGACAGGCGATCTCGCGCGTCGCGCCCGTCAGCAGATCGCGCACGGCAAGCGCGCTGACGCCGTCTTCTCCAAGAATGGCATCGACGACCGCATTCAAATTCACATTGATATTGGTCTTTTGCCGGCACCTGTCCTGCAGCGAGGCAGAGGCGCCAAGCCTGGAGCCGCGATGAATGATTGTCACCTGCGCCGCGTGCTCTGCCAGCGTCAATGCTTCATCAAGTGCAGAATCCCCCCCACCGATGACACACACCTCGCGCCCCTTCATCAAGGGCCCGTCGCAGGAAGCGCAATGGGACACACCGCGCCCCACGAACGCCGTCTCACCGGGGATTGAAAGCTTTCGCTTCGCCGATCCGGCGGCAATGATGAGGCAGGAGCCGCGCAGATCAAGTTCTGCGCCGACAATATGAAAGCCGCCGCTGATCTGCTCGATGGTCTCGATCGTGTCGAGGGCGAGTTCGACGCCTGCGGTGTCGGCCTGCATCTGCAATACCGGTCCGAGCTCGAAACCCGCCATGCCTTCGCCGGCCCCGGGAAAATTGTCGATATGATCAACATTGATCACCTGTCCGCCGGCACCGAGCGCATCGATGAGGAGCGTGCGCCTGCCGTGGCGCGCACCGGTTATGGCGGCATTGAGCCCTGCCACACCGGCCCCGATTACAATGATGTCGTATGCGAGCATTGCGAATATCCCCTAGCGCCAGTCATCGACCGAAACGGTCGTGCGGTAATGGGCGCCGTAGATTTGCCAATAGCCGTTGGATTCGCCACCAACGACGACGACGTTGATGTCCTTTTCCTGGAAAATCGGAATGAGTTCGTCTTTTTCCGCCTTGAGTTTACCCGCCAGAGGCTCCTCGCCGAAGGTGGCGCGGGGATAGACGTAATTCTGCACCAGTTGCAAATCCCAGTACCGGCCGGCGGGCATTTGTGCGGTCTCAAAAATGAAGTGTAACAAATCGGCTTTATTGACGAAGCCGCCACGGTCAATGAACTGGCGCGCGCAGATCGGATCCAGAACCAGCAATGGCGCGGTGATGGCATCGGTGCCCAGCAGCATATCGCGCACATGTTCGCGCCAATATTCCTTACGCAGGCCGAGACTGAAAGTGGTTGAACGGCAGCCGTGGAACAGGCTGACCGTGCTTGCCTTGGCATCAAAGCCCTTTTGCACATGCAAAGGCTCCCAGGGGCTGCGCTCTTCATTTTCGGCAAAGGTGAGGTTGTTATAGGTGTAGTTATTTCCCAAGGACCCCATGAAAGTTTCGCCCGGCACGGACCCGCCCTGCAGGTTTTGCGACAAGAGCCCGAATGCCCGCCCGATGGTGGCATTGGCGTGGTTATAGGGGCCAAGGGCACCCACACCACAATTCATGCCGATCTCGCCGCGGACAGGTCCGTTGATCACCGCCATGGCAGCCGCTGAACTCGAGGTCGAGCCGCGCGCACTGACCTCAGCGGCAGCCAGCGCCAATATGACCGGGAAATATTCGGGATTTGCGCCGGACATGACGGCATTTACGGCGACTTTTTCAACCGTATATTCCCATAGACCCCGATTATGCGTCGGCTGCATCCGGCCAACGACTTCGTCCGGCTTGCGGCTTGTGGCCGCCAGCATTTCCGCCACCCGCTTGTCGGTCGGCAGCACGATTGGAAGCTGGTCCGTCCAGCAATTACGCAGGAACTGCGCGTGCAGATTGTCTTCGGTGTCGGGCTCGACAAGACGCGGTGTGTTGCGCTCGAAATTTCCATCCTCGGCACCCGCGGCCAGACCAATCGTCAGCGCCTCGAGAATTTCGCGCATGACCGGCTGCCCGTTGACCGGATCATTCCCCTCCACATAGGCGCGCAGTTCGGCCGGGGTTTTCCCCATGACCGGCTGGGGGACAAAGATCAGGGGCTGCTGCGGCAGGCCGCCCATTTTGGCAACCGAGCGCACGACCTTGTCGAATTTTTCCGTATGGACCGCCGCCGTTGGCACCCCGTATTTTGTCTCGAGCGTAATGGCATGGGTGGTTACCGCCGGCGCGCAGGTGCTGCAATGGCCGACACCGATGATCGCCGCATGCCCTTCGGCCTTGATCTCCTCCCAAAGCGTGGGATCATCTTTCGCATAGGTGCTGGCCATCTGGCGCAACCGCAGCTCAACCGAGGGCATGTTCCGCCCGAACCAGGCCTCGATCTCTTTCAGCAATTCGACCGAGTCATCAAAACGACTATCGACGAGATAGATGATCTTGCCATCCAGGCTGCCGAGCCGGTCAGCGGGCTTTTTGCGGCTGACCTTTGGTGGATAGCCGACCGGGTTGTGGACCGTGATCAGCGAATCTCCACTTTGCGGTGTCTCTTGATGCAGCATCCAACGTCCTCCCCGTCATGGCTTTTGCCATTTTTAGTATGCAATCACACTCTACATGTATACAATTTATGTCAAGGCGGAAAACACCTCAGACCTGCTCCCGCGGTGAAACGGGGGCGAAACTTTCGGCATATTGCTGGCGCAGCACATTCTTTTGCACCTTGCCCATGGTATTGCGCGGCAATTCGGGAACAAAGACCACCCTTTTGGGGCGCTTGTAACCGGCAAGCCGGCCATCGAGAGCCCGGATCACGCTCTGCTCCACCAGTGCAGCGCCCGGCTGTAGCACCACGGCGGCGATGATGCCCTCGCCGAGGTCAGGATGCCCCACGCCGAACACGGCGCTTTCCGTCACTTCGGGGAAGGCATCGATCTCCATCTCGACTTCCTTGGGGTACACATTATACCCCCCCGTGATGATCAGGTCCTTGCCCCGTCCCACAATATGGACATAGCCCTCAGCATCGATCTTGCCGAGATCGCCGGTGATGAAAAAGCCGTCTTTGCGAAACTCGGACGCGGTTTTCTCGGGCATTTCCCAATAGCCTGAAAAGACGTTCGGGCCGCGCACCTCGATCATACCGATCTCGTCGCGCCCCAGGTGAGCCCCGCTTTCAGGCTCTGTGATCCGGACCGCGACACCGGGCAGCGGGAACCCGACCGTCCCGGCGATGCGCTGCCCCTCATAAGGGTTCGAGGTGTTCATATTGGTCTCGGTCATGCCATAGCGCTCAAGAATCGCATGCCCGGTCCGCTCCGCCCATTCCCGATGGGTTTCCGCCAGTAGCGGGGCCGAGCCGGAAACGAAAAGACGCATATGCCCCGCGGTCTGCCGATTGAGGCCTGCATGCTGCAGCAAGCGGGTATAAAAGGTTGGCACGCCCATCAGCACCGTCGCCTCGGGCATTGCGGCCATCACTTTATTGACATCGAACTTGGCCTGAAAAATCATCGCGGCCCGCGAGGCGAGAACTACATTGGTCGCAACGAACAGGCCATGGGTATGAAAAATCGGCAGCGCATGAATGAGGACGTCAGAGGCCGTGAACTGCCAGCATTCCACCAGCGAAAGCGCGTTGGAAAGCAGGTTGTCATGGCTGAGCATTGCGCCTTTCGACCGCCCCGTCGTGCCTGACGTATAAAGGATAGCCGCGATATCGGCACCACCGCGCGACGAGGTGATATCGAGCGGGGCCGCAGACGCTGCCGCATCCGCCAACGTGCCCTTGCCATCACGATCGAGCGTCAGGACCGACGCGCCGGCAGCCTTTGCGAGCGGTTCAAGCGCCGCGCGCCGGGCGGGATCACAGATGAAGATGGCCGGGCGCGCATCATTGAGGAAATATTCGATCTCGGCGGGGGTGTAAGCGATATTGAGCGGCAGATAGATCCCCCCGGCCCGCACCGTCGCCAGATAGAGCGCCAGCGCTGTGACCGACTTTTCCGCCTGCACCGCGACGCGATCCCCCGGCTTTAGCCCGTCAGCCAAAAGAGCGCCGGCGAGGCGTGAACATTCCGCCGCGAACTGCTGATACGTTATCGATGTGCCCGCCTCATCCTTGAGGAACAGCCGGCTCATGTCGCCCCGCTCGCCCAAAAGCGCGTCGTAAATATTACCAGCCATCAAAATATCTCCTGTGCAACGGGCTGGGCCAATTTTCGCAGCGCCGCAGTTGCCGCGATGTGCCCGCTTTCAGCATATGCCTCATGATTTTTCTCAATTTCGCCCGGTCGATAAAGATAATTGACCATCAGCCCATAGGATTGGCGGACACCGCGAGCCGAGCGATCCGCCAGAAAATTCAGCCGCTCCAACTGGGCGCCATTGCCCAGATGGAAGCGCGCGACGGGATCGGCAGGACGACCATTGTCCAGCCTGACATGCAGCAGATAATGCGCCGCCAGCGCCAGCATCGCGCGGCGGATCGCCTCGAGTTGCCGCTCATTTCCGGTAGTCCATTCACCGTCCAGCAAAGAGAGAAGATGTCTTTTGCGGTCCGCCATGCCGTCGGACTCGGCGGTATCGGTGTCATCGCGCAGCCAGGCACCAAACCCCGGCACGGGGGAGAGAGTTACAAAGTTCTCCAGCCGGGGCAGATCGCGCTTGAGATCGGCGACCACCTGCTTGATGAGAAAATTGCCCAGCGAGACGCCGACCAGCCCCTGCTGGCAATTTGAAATCGAATAAAACACCGCCGTCGTGGCCCGGGAGGAGGCCATCGGCTGGCGATCACTGGCGAGCAGCGCATCAATGGATGACGGCAATTGATCGGTCAGCGCCACCTCGACAAAGATCAGCGGCTCATCCTCCAGTTGGGGATGAAAGAACCCGAAACAGCGCCGATCATCCGGCTCCAGCCGGCGGCGAAGATCGTCCCAACCGTCGATTTGATGCACAGCCTCATAGCGAATAAGCGCTTCAAGAATGTTCGCGGGGGTGCGCCAATCAATCGAGCGCAATGTCAGAAAGCCCCGGTTAAACCAGGAGGCGAACAGATGGCGGAAATCCCTGTCCACAGGCCGCAATGCCGGATCTTCGCTCAACATGCCTAAAAGATGTTCGCGCATCTCGACCAGCACCGCCGTCCCCTGCAGCGCAAAATTAATACGCCGGAACAGTTCCTGCCGACGGGGCTCGGAGGCTACGTGAAGACGCGCCGCATTCCTGGCGTCCGGATCCGCCTGATAGGCTTTTACGGCGATATCGAGCATTTCGCGATCCGGGCCAAAATGCTCAAGCAATGTATGCATGAACGCATCCCGTTCCAGGGGATCGGCCAGGCGATAGCATTCAAGAAAGGCCTCCGCGAGAATGGCACCTGAGACTTCGCCGCGACGCGACAGAATAAGTTCAGCCAACCCGGCCAGATCCCGGTTCGGCACCGGCGAAGAGGCAAGCTCGAGCAGCGCGCGGCTCCGGTCTGAAAGCGTCTGGATCAAGTCACTGATGACCAGCGGTGGTTCCCACCAGCCAAAAATGCGTTCCCTGCCACTCATGTTTTCATCCCCCTCAATCTTGCATACAATATTTTTGTTATCGTATGCAAGATTGAAGATTGGTCGTCACGAGACGGCAATTGGCACGCCGATCAGCGCCTCAGGAATGCTTGGAAATATCGATGGTGGCCCCCACCCGGGCAGATGGGACAATAATGGGATGGGGCAAAGCCGCTTGGAGCCCTTATTCCGGAAACGCTCTATCGCCCGTCAAAATGCACAGCAGCAGCGACAAGCCTTGCGGCCTCAACAACCAGAAGCCCGGCCGGTTCTTCCTCATCGATAACAGAGGGGAAAAGCAGTGTCACACAAGCCCGGCTGGGACCGCCCAATTCGCGAACCGGGGCAGAGACCGCCGTTGCGCGAAGCCCCATGACATTGTTTCGAAGGGCGTAACCGCGTTTTCGCGCCTGAAGCAATTCGTCATCATCTTCGGGGTGTGGCGGCGACGTCATGCGCAGGGCGAGGCCCGATGTGCTGTCCAGAGGGCGCCGCGTGCCTTCGCGTGAGCGCACGGCCATCCGGGCCAGCTCGGCTTCTGCCGTCAGCACGTAGACAATTTCGTCGCCGTCACGCAAACCAAGGACGACGGTGGTGCCCGCCTTCTCTGCAAGATCACGGATAATAGGAAACGCCGCCTGCCTCAGGTCCCGCTTGACGTTACGCGTGAGGCTTAAAAGACCAAGACCAAGTTCATAATAGCCTTCGCGGGTATAGGACCCCAGCAGCTGATGCCGCTCCAGCGTCTTGAGCAAACGATAAACAATCGGGCGTTTGATGCTCAGTTCATTGGCAATCTGCTGCGCCGTCATGGGCTGGCCCGTTTCAGCCAAGACTTCGAGCACACTTAGCCCCCGGCTCAGCGTCTGGGAAACGGACCGGTCAAATTCCTCTACCGGCATTTTGCTCCCGGCCTTCGCGGCGAACTTGTCTTGCATCGGTGACCCATTCCCACAATATGCGCCCATCTGTTGGGGACTGTTCGTCCAGATTTGACACGTTAACGTGAAGCGTCCGTTTCGGGTATCAGGTTTTGCGGTGTTTCGCATCCCGTTTGGTAATTGCCTTGGCCATGCCCGGCCCTTCGCGTTTAAGGGGCCTTACCTTGACCTCGTCATATTGACCCAGGCAAAGCGCAGCACGGAAAACGCCAAGATCGAAGCTGTCCCGGCCAGCAATATGGCTGTAATCGGCCGGGTGACGAAAATAAGCGGCGAATTGGCCGAAAGCAGCAGGCTTTGCCGCAGGCTTGCCTCCAGCATGGGTGCCAACACAACTGCGAGAATGAGCGGTGCCATCGGATAGCGATAAAGACGCATGAAATAGCCGATGACGCCAAAGACAAGCATCACACCCACATCGAAAAACTGGAAATTGTCGAAATAGACCCCGATAATGCACAAGGTTATGATGAAGGACACAAGATAGGGCTGAACCCAACGGATGAGGACCGTGAATACTGGAACAAAGGCCGTATTGAGGATCAGCAGCAGCACATTGGCCAAAAACAGTCCCGCAATGATGGCCCAGATCACCTCGCCCGAGGTATCCAGCATGCGCGGTCCCGGCTGAAGCCCAACGGTAATGAGTGCCCCCAGCAGCACCGCGGTGATCGCCGAACTTGGAATACCCAGCGTGAAAAGCGGCACCAGCGCCCCACCGATTGAAGCGTTGTTGGCCGCCTCGGGCCCGCTCAGTCCCTGTTCGGCACCATGGCCAAATTTTTCAGGCGTGCGCGAAAGCTTTTTCTCCACCGCATAGCTGATAAAGGTTGCAACAGTGGCCCCTGCCCCCGGCAAAACCCCGATGAAATAGCCAATCAGTGAGCCGCGACCGATGCTGCCAGCATTGCGGCCCAGATCCGCCAGGCCCGGCACCAGTTCGCGCAGCCGGATATCAGGGAGTTTGTCTTCCGGCCGCGAACGCTGCATCACCAATGACAGCGCTTCGGAAACGCCGAACAGACCAACGGCAATGGCAACGAAACTGACGCCATCCCAAAGCTGGTAGGTTCCATAGGACGCGCGGATATCGCCGCTGACACTATCCATGCCGATCACGGCGACCATCAATCCAAGGCCCAGCGAAACAAGCCCCTTCAGGATATCATCCTGACCAAAACCGCTGGTGGCGATAAGGGCGAACAGCATCAGCGCAAACATTTCCGGCGGTCCGAAACGCAGCCCCCACGCACTGAGATAGGGCATGAGAAACACAAGACCGACAAAGCCCACCATGCCGCCAATAAAGGAAGCAATGGCACTAAGCGACAGCGCATAGCCTGCCTTGCCCTGTCGTGTCAGGGGGTAGCCGTCGAAGGTGGTCACCACCGCACTCGGTTCGCCCGGAACATTGATCAGGATTGAGCTGATACGCCCCCCAAACATGGAACCCTGATAGATCGCCATCAGCAGCACCAAAGCGGAGACCGTATCAAGTGTGAAGCTCAGTGGCAGCAGGATAGCGATGCCGGCAACCGGGCCAAGGCCGGGAAGTGCACCAATGATCGTGCCCAGCAAGACGCCGACCATGCTCCACAACAGTGCATCGACTGTGAGGATGTCAGCAAAGCCCTGCATCAGGCTTGCGAAATTATCCATGGCAAGACGGCCTCCGGATTATAGCATCCCAGCATCAGGCGGAAACGCCTGCCCTGCGTGAAAATGCTGAAAAACAACATGTCAAACGGTGTTGGATAAGCGTCAGAACAGCTGGCTGAGGCCGATCTTCATACCCAGCCAGAAGTCAAAGATGAGGTAGATCGCAACAAGGGTTCCCAGCGTGAACAGAAGGCTTGCCCGCAACCCTACCCGTTCAATAAACAGGAGGCCGAAAAGCAGCACCATTCCCGCCGTGGCGAACAGACCGATACGATCGCCCACCAGAACAGCCAGAATAATCAACCCCAGCAGCACAAGCTGGTCACGATTGATCCCCGACGTCTTCTGGGTGGACTTGGTCCCTGACGCGCGCTGCTCTTTTCGCATGCGGATCAGCTTCACCATTCCAAAAACACCATGAAAAATGATCAGCAGCATCACGATAACGGCGAGGGAAATCGGGAAGAAGCCTGAGCCTATTGCGCCACCCGGCTCTATAAACGGCAGCGTCAAAGCCTGCCAGAATACCGAGCCGACCAGTAACAGCAAAAAGATTGCGAAGGCCAGTTCACCTTGAAGTTGCGAGGCGGCCTCTGCCGCCTCGCCTATCTCGGCAGATCCATTCTGTCCCTCGGGTTGAACGGTATTCTGCACAGCGTTCATCAGCATTAGCCCCCGTTGCCAATGAGTGGCTCGAGCACGGCACGCGTCTCGGCAATATATTCGACAACCTCATCACCATAGCGATAATTAACGGCGATACCGACCCTTGTCAGGGCTTCAGTGAAAGCTTCGTTTTTTTCCAGATTGGCCAATGCGGCGGACAGTCTTTCTTTCACAGCATCCGGCAGACCTGCGGGCGCATGCAAGGTCGAAAGCGATTCCAGCGACACGTCATAACCCAGTTCGGTCATGGTTGGCGCGTCGGGGACGAAAGGCGAGCGCTTTGCCGAGGCAACCGCCAAAGGCACGATGCCTTCACCGATATAAGGCAGGATGGTTGTTTCGGGGCCGATATAGACATCGATATCCTGAGCCAGCAATGCCGTCAGTGCCGCCGCACCACTTTCAAATGGAATCTGCTGTGCCTCGACGCCAGCCTGCTCGAACAGTTTCTGACCGGCAAGCTGCAAGGTGCTCCCCGCACCCGGATGACCATAGGTGACGCGCTTGCCGTTGGCCTTGGCTTCCTCAATGAACGTCTTGAGGTCGGTATAGCCGGATTTCTCGTTCACACTCAGGGTCGGCGAACTGCCGCCAAACGATACGAGAAAATCAAAATTCTCGACCGAATAGGGAAGATCCGGGCGACGGATGGGCTCGGAGGTAAACAGGCTGCTGGGCGAATATTGCAAGGTGTAGCCATCAGCTGCATCCCGCATCAAGGCGGTGGTTGCAACAATGCCGCCAGCGCCCGGCTTGTTTTCAACCACGATGGCCTGACCCAGTTCTTCGCCCAGATACTGGGCGATGACGCGGGCAGCGGTATCGGTGGATCCGCCTGCACCAAGAGGCACACGCAGCGTGATCTCCCGCTCCGGCCATGATTGCGCCGATGCCCCCACCGCACCAAGCAAAAGCGGCACCGCTGCCGCCAGTAGCGTTACAAAAAATTTCATAGTTTCCTCCCGTTTTCGGCAGCCGGAGAACCGGCTGCCTGATTTTGAATTAGGTATTAACGACGATGTGATCGTCGGCAAAGGTGAGCACTTCAGCCGATGTCTTTTTCAAATGATTGATCTCCTCGGGAACATCGGAAAATGGTGCCATATAGGGTTCCAGATTCTCATCCGGCTTGACGAAGCGCGCCGTCCAATGGTGCTTGCCATCGCGGATTTCCAGTTCGGCAACCATTCCAGGGCCGCCCGGATGCTTGAGCCGTGCCACAAACGGCCAGCCAAAGATGACCTGGCTCAAGCCATAGAACAGCGGCTTGCCCCGATAGACCTCGATCGGCTGGATAACATGAGCATGCGAACCGAACACCGCATCGGCACCAGCATCCACCACGGCATGGGCCACTATGCGCTGGTATTGCACCACCTCACGCTGTGAGGACACCCCAAAATGGAAATAGCAGAATACCAGATCCACTTTGCCGCGCAGCGCTTTGACATCGGCGACAAGCTCCGCCAGTTCCGCTTCATTTGGCATGGTGTGAACGATGGCAGGAGCGCCGGGAAGTTCGATCAGACGCGGATGCGGCTGATAGGCCGTGGTTACCCGCAACGGCATGACGCCAGCCTGATCCTCCAGCGCCTCATGGCCACTCGGCCAGAATACGGAGGTGCGCGAAACAATGCCAATCTTGTAGCCGCCAGATTCAATAATCATCGGGCGGGAAGCGGCGGCACGATCAAGCCCTGCCCCTACATGGCCGATGCCGGCCGCATCAAGCTGCTGCAACGTGCGCTCAATGGCATGTTTGCCAAAGGTAACGTTGCTGGCAAGGTTCAAGGCCTTGAAGCCTGAGGCCGCAAGGTTGGGCGCATGGCCCTCACCCACATGGGTAAAGCCTGCCTTGTAATGCAATTCTTCCGGTTCAGACAGCAGCCCCTCAAGCGTTCCCGCCGAAAGGTCCAGCTGTCCGAGATACGGCATCATCCGGTGAAACGGATTCTTGTCGGTCGGGAAATCGAGAAGATTGATGTCTCCCACGAAACCCATCCTGAATGATTTTGATCCACCAGCCACAACTCTCTCCATGATTTAAGCCTGCCACCCAAAAGCGTGCATTGGGTTCGGTAACATTAAAAATAATGTCCGATATTTGAATATATGTCCGTTAAATCAAACTAAAGCTCGAATGAATGGGCGTCAAGGAGGATTTGGCACGGCAAACGATGAGCGCAGGGCGCAGCGGCCATGGTGATGCCGTGCATGCCATCGGCATTTTCCCCGAAATACGCCTGCATTCGGGCATGCGGTCTTCAGGTGGCGAAATAGTGCGGGACACGTCCATTTTCTGCGCCAACAGCCAAAATAGCGGGCACATCCGCGCATCCCCCGGGCGACGAGCGAACCGGAACGCCAAGGGGAAATGCATAAATGTTGACTAGTATGGAAGTATGGTTCTAACCTCGATCATTGAGGGAGGCAGGATGATTCACGAACCAGCAAGCGTTTGGGCGCTGGAACAGGCTGCGCCTGTCCGGCCTCAGGTCTATCGTATCCTGCGCCAGCGCATCATCGCAGGTGACTTCGCGCCGGGTGTGCGGATTTCGGAATCGGAAATAGCCCTCAGCTGCTCTGTCAGCCGTCAGCCGGTGCGTGAAGCTTTTATCAAACTTGCCGAGGAAGGCCTGGTTGAAGTGCGCCCGCAGCGGGGCACCTATGTCAGCAAGATTTCCAATTCAGCCGTCATGGACGCCCGATTTGTGCGCGAAGCGATTGAATCGGACGTCGTCAAGCTGCTGGCAGAAATGAAAGACCCGGCCCTCATCTCGGAACTGCGCGACCAACTCGTCAAGCAACGCGACGCCATGGATCTTGATCCGGGGGTTTTTATGGAGCTGGACGAGAAATTCCATCAAACCCTCGCTGAGGGTGCGGGCAAGGCCTATGCCTGGCACGTGCTTGAAGGGCTGAAATCGCAGATGGATCGCGTTCGCCATCTCAGCGCCCGCCAATTCCCCGTCGCAAAACTGTTTGATCAACACACAGCCATTGTCGATGCGATTGCGCTGGGCAATGTCGTTGCTGCGGAACAGGCCCTGCGCCTGCATCTCAGGGAAATCCTCAGCGACTTGCCTGCCATTGTTGCCGGCATGCCCGAACATTTCAACGAATAGGTCAAAAAGGACCTGAATACCAAGCATTAACAGGAGGATACATAATGCTGAAAATGTCAAAACTCACAGGACTGGTTATCGCCGGACTGACCGCCCAGCTGATCGGCGGCGCGGCGATTGCGCAGGAAGTCACACTCAAGCTCGGGCACCTGGCCAATGAGCAAAATCCCTGGCACCTCGCGGCGGTAAAGTTTGGTGAAGAACTCTCCACGCTGACGGATGGCCGGATCGCCGTTGAGGTTTTCCCCAATGAATCCCTTGGCAAGGAAATCGACCTGATCAATGGCATGCAATTGGGCACCGTTGACATGACCATTACCGGCGAAAGCCTGCAAAACTGGGCACCGATGGCGGCCCTTTTGGCCGTGCCTTACGCCTATAAGACACTCGAGCACATGGATGAGGTGGCCGGTGGCGAGATTGGTGATCAGATTGAAGCCCAGATCATCGAAAAAGCGCAAATTCGCCCGATCGCCTATTTTGCCCGTGGCCCACGTGATCTGACATCCAATCGGCCCATCACCACGCCAGATGAACTCAACGGCCTTAAACTGCGCGTGCCCAACGTGCCGCTTTTTGTTGACGTCTGGGCGGCCCTCGGGGCTCAACCGACCCCGATGGCGTTTTCCGAGGTGTTTACCTCGCTCCAGAATGGCACCATCGATGGTCAGGAAAACCCCCTGGCGCTGATCCGCTCGGCCAATTTCGATGAGGTCCAGAAATACGTCAACATGACCGACCATGTCCGCTCCTGGATCTATTTGACCATTGCTGAATCCACCTGGGCGAAATTGTCGGAAGCCGATCAGGCCGCCGTCATGGAAGCAGCCCAACGGGCACAGGTTTACGAACGCGGGTTGTTTGAAGCTAGCATTGCCGATGACCGCGCTTATCTTGAAAGCAAGGGCATGACGTTTGTTGAAGTTGATGGTGCCGCTTTTGCCGCCAAGGCGAAGGATGCTGTGCTGGCCAATGTCAACGACGACATCAAGCCGATCGTTGAAGGGCTTTTCGCCAACTGATCGATCATCATGACCAGGGTGCCGGCATGAAGCCGGCACCTTTTTTCAGGTTCTGGGCACCGGAGCGTTCGAAATGCAGCATATCAATTTATGGGTCACAAGGGCGTGCCGGTGGGGTGTCGGCATTGCTTTTGCCGTTCTGATTCTCGCGGTTCTGGTGCAGGTCATTGGCCGCACCATCGGCGTCTCCCCGGTCTGGTCCGAAGAGCTGACACGGTTCGGGCTGCTTTATCTGGCCGCATTCGGTGCCGGTCTGGCTTTGGTCAGCGGCGATCTGGTCAATGTTGATGTGATTTGTGAAACCCTGCCGCCCCCGTGGCCCCGCCGGCTGCGTCTGGTTTCGGCCCTGTTGGTGACCGGGCTTTGCGCCTTGCTGATCGGCCCTGCATGGAAATTCACCTCCATCGGCGTCATGCAGACTTCGCCAGCACTCCGGCTGAGAATGGATTTCGTTCACGCCAGCGTGCTGATCCTTTTGGGCTCACTGCTCATATTCTCGCTGCTGCGCGTGCTCGGGATGATCTTTAACGACGAGTCCGGCCTTCCCTCCCAACCAGAGATACCAAGCTGATGAACGTCCTTATCCTCTTGTCGGTATTCGCGGCGTGCCTGGTCATTGGCGTGCCAATCGCCATTGCGCTCGGCCTGTCATCACTGGCCTATCTTTTTGCGGTCGGCATCCCCTTCGTGGTCATGCCGCAAAAAATGTATGCGGGCATGGATGTATTTGTGCTGCTCAGCATTCCCGGCTTTATTCTCGCCGGGAATTTGATGAATGGGGGCGGCATTACCGAGCGCATTATCCGCTTCGCCAATTCCATGGTGGGCTGGATCCGGGGCGGGCTGGGGCTGACCAATGTTGCCGCATCCATGCTGTTTGGCGGGATTACAGGCACCGCCGTCGCCGATGCCGCATCGATTGGCAGCGTGATGATTCCGGGCATGAAAAAAGCCGGCTATCCTGCCGACTTTTCCGCTGCCATCACCGCCGCCTCCTCAACCGTCGGGCCCATCATTCCGCCAAGCGTGCCCATGATCATTGTGGGGGCGCTTTCCGGCATTTCGGTTGGCAAGATGTTTCTTGCCGGTGCCATACCGGGCATTCTGATGGGGCTGGCGATGATGCTCACAGCCTATGTGATTGCGGTGCGCCGGAAATTTCCCCGTCAGGAATGGCTGGGGTTTAAAGAACTGGGGCGCTCATTCGTTTCTGCCTTCTGGGCAATTTCGATGACCGGGCTGATTATCTACGGCCTGTTGAGCGGCTTTGCGACGCCGACCGAGACCGCAGTTGTGGCCAGCGTTTATGCCTTTGCGGTGGGCACCTTTGTTTATCGCGAACTGCCCATTCGCGCCGTGCCCAAAATCCTGATCGACAGCGCCATATCATCCGCTGCCATTCTGGTTCTGGTGGGCTTTGCCAACGTGTTTGCGTGGATCCTTGTGTCCGAGCGCATTCCGCAAGCCATTGCCGCCTCGATCCTCTCGATCACCGACAACAGGTTTGTCATCATCCTCATCATCAATATCCTGTTGCTGATCGTTGGGATGTTCATGGAAACCATTGCCGCCCTGATCATCCTTTTTGTGCCCTTGCTGACACTGGCAACGGCTGTTGGTATCGATCCGATCCATTTCGCCACCCTTGTCGTGTTGAACCTGATGATCGGCCTGACCACCCCTCCCGTCGGTGTGTGTCTGTTCATTTGCGCCAATATCGCGCGCCTGCCGCTCACCCCGGTCATCAAGGCGATCTTCCCGTTTCTGTTGACCAATATCGCGGTGCTGCTGCTGGTGTCCTACATTCCCGCGCTCTCCACCTGGCTGCCTTCAGTCCTCACCAAATAACAGGCCTTCAATCATGCAAACGCGCGTCTGCCGACTTCACGCCAAAAATAACCTGCGCATCGACACCCTAGCCGTGGCCGAGACGGGCGCGGATGAAGTTCTCGTCGCCATCGGTGCCGGCGGCATTTGTGGCTCGGACCTGCATTATTTTCACGATGGTGGCTTTGGGCAAATCCGCGTGCAGGAGCCGATCATTCTTGGGCATGAAGTGGCTGGCACTGTGCTTTCGATTGGGGCCGAGGTAACCACGCTTGAGGCCGGCGACCGGGTTGCACTCAACCCCAGCCGCCCTTGTGGTCACTGCACATATTGTGTTGAGGGCCTCAAGCAGCATTGCCTTAACATGCGGTTTTTCGGCTCCGCCATGCGGTTCCCCCATGAGCAAGGTGCCTTTCGTGACCGCATGGTCGTCCGCGCTGATCAGTGCGAGAAAATTGGCCCCCAAACCAGCCTTGCAGAGGCTGCCTGCGCGGAACCGCTCGCCGTTTGCCTCCACGCGGGAAACCGTGCTGGCGATCTGCAGGGCCGGCGGGTGCTGGTCACCGGCGCCGGGCCCATTGGTGCCCTTTGTACCGCCGTGGCCCGCCATGGGGATGCTGCCGAGATTGTGGTAACGGACCTGCATGACTTCCCCTTGGACGTTGCCCGGCAAATGGGGGCCACCCAAACCGTCAACGTTCAAACCGCTCCTGATGGCATGGCACCCTATATCTTGGACAAGGGATATTTCGATATTGTGTTTGAATGCTCGGCCGCGCCTTCCGCCTTGCGCACGGCCATTGCCGCTGTTCGACCGCAAGGGCGTATCGTTCAGGTCGGGGTGACGGGCGACTTGCCGCTGCCCATCAATCTGATCGTCGGCAAGGAAATTTCGATTGTCGGATCACACCGCTTTGACAGCGAATATGCTCAAGCGGTGCGATTGATCGATAATGGCGAGATCGCGGTGAAGCGGATCATTTCGCAGACTTTTCCAATTGTGGACGCGGCTATGGCCTTTGCCACAGCCAGTGATCGCGCACAGGCCGTCAAAGTACAGCTTGCCTTCGACTAACTGCAACGACTGCGCCGCGAAGCTCCTGCTCGCGAAAGACGCTAAACAGGCTCAGTAGCCTTGTCGCGCGTATACCAGCCATTGTCGCGCCATTCCCGCACGGTCACGCTAATCTGATTTTTGGTGATATCTATCAGATTATAGGCGTTGGACTCACCGCGCAGCCGGGTGGAAATGGCGGATGACGCTTGGGCGACAAGTATGGGCGCTGCAACTGGCTTGCTGACGCCGATCGCCTCGCCCTCGCGTACAGCCTCGTGCTTGCGGACGTAAGAGAGGTGAAAGTGCCCCGATAGCACCAGACGCACGCCAAGGCCGGCAAAGGTTTTCAAAGCGTCATCGGCCCGCTTCACCCGCTTGGTTTTTTGCATCATGGGTTCGGTTGGAAACAGCAGCGGATGATGCGCCACGATCACCCGAACTGCGTCAGGCGACGCCTTGGCAAACCGTTTCTCCAGATCCTCGAGCTGACCCCGCGAAATCGTCCCGTGCCCCCAATTCCATTCGAGCCGCGCCCGCCGCGAGGTGCGCATGCCGACCAGAACGACCCCATCCATTTCAAGAAAGGGCTCGATATCCCGGGCGATATATTTTCGATAAAGCCCATAGGGGTTGAAGAAGCGGCGAAAGATGTTGACCGCCGGCACGTCATGGTTGCCCGGCACCGCGAAAACAGGCGCATCAAGCTTGTCGAGAAATTCCCGCGCCTGCTCGAATTCCTGCTTGGTCCCGATCTGGGTAAAATCGCCGCTCGCAACGATCAAATCGGGTTTTTGCAAGTTGATGTCGTCCGCAAACCCTTTGGCAAGGGCGGGATCGTGGTGGCCGAAATGCAGGTCCGACACATGGAGAATTTTCATGCAGCCTCCGTGGGGGCCAGCGCATTGACGGGAACGATAACCGACAAGGCCTTGGGCCTGATCCTGAATTCCAACGGTGCCTGCAGTGTCTCAACCTCGCCATCGAACATGACTTTGACCAGCTTTTTGCGCGTATTGATGGTCACCGCCTTTACGCTTTCAACCTCGAGCGCCTCGTCATGCCGCCACCGCCCCAGCAGCATGCCGGTGGTCAGGCGGATGAAATCAAACGTCGTGAAGTGGCGCAGCACATAAAGCGTCAGCGTACCGCGATCAAGGCTCGCCCGGGAAAAGAATTGTCCGGGCCCTTCGTCATAGGCATTGCTGGCCACAGCGATAGCCTGCACGCGCTCCACCCGCCGATCCCCCGCATGCGGCTCAATGGCGACAGCTATCCGCCTGCTGCGGGCCAGACGCCGCAGGAAAAACCGCAGAAGGCCGATTTTGGCGAAGGAATCCTGTCGCCCTCTTATGTGTTCCCGGCCTGCCGCGACCCCCGGAATAAGCCCGACCACCACCTTGTGCAGGAATATCCGGCCATTGACCTCCCCAACGTCAATGCTGTGGATCTCGCCAGAGACAAGGGCGGCGACTGCGGCGGGCAAATCGAGCGGGATATGAAGATCCTTGGCCAGAGCATTGACGGTGCCGAGGGGCAGGATGGCAAGGGCCCTGTCCGACCCCACCAAGGCGGCGGCCAGCGCCGTGACAGTCCCGTCGCCGCCCGCGGCAACTATTGTGCGCGCTTGACTGGCAAGGGCATCAGCAATCCGCTCGCTGAGGGATATCTCACTGCGCGTATCGACTATCGCTTTAAGGCCATGGCTTTCGAACAGGGCCAGCAAGGTCTCGCCGGTAACACCCGTGGCGTGGGCTGTTCCAGCATTGGCATTGAGGATGATATAATGGGAAATATCGGTCATGATTTAGTGCCTCTCTGGCATCGCCCAAGCTGAGGCAACAGGGTGGTAATTGGCGTTGCTTTGCAGCGTGATCTTTCTCCCTTGGCGCCATCCAGTTGAGTTAGGTCTGCCCAAATGGGGGACACTTATTGCGCAGCGTGTGTGCGCGTTTTCCAGTAACGGACCCGCAATCGAGGGGCGATTATCCAGGACGCTATCGGCGCCATCAGGAAGCTCAAGACAACCACAATCGGGAGCAAAATTTTGGCACTGTCAGCCAGCGCGGGGATGGAAAGCACAATAATTGCGCCCACCCCAAACAGCACGGCATTGACAACAACACTAATGATGGCGGCGATTTGAAAACGAACAGACATTTCTTAAATCTCCCCTTTGCATATGGACTAACGATCCACGCGGGAGATTGTTCCAAGGACAGCGTCTGCCGAACGGGTTCATGGCCAGGGTGTTGTGCGCCCGTTATCCCCCGTGCTTACGGCAAGAATTACGTCGTCACATATTCGAGTTCATATGAGGGGCTTTGGGTCCGGAAGGCGGTGAGGCGCGAGGCCGATCTGGCGCGCGAGGCCTCGAGATGGGCGACAAGTGCATCGACCGCCTGCGATCGCTTCTCCGCCATCATCGCTTCAAGCACACTTAAATGCTCCGCTATCATGGGCTGGATGGGTTGCTCCGTCAGCCCGACTTCCGCCTGAATATGCTTGCCGGCGAACAACATGCAATGGGAGTGGATCAGGGCGCGGGGCAATTCAGGGTTTGCGGCATAGTCGATGCAATCGATATGGAGATCGCGCTCCATCCGATCCAGTGCCTCACGCCCGTCATGGCCCTGCTGCATCGCCACAAGGCTGCACCGCTTGGCCATCTTTTCCAGCCTCTCGGTGGACATCCGCCCAATCGCGCTGCCGAGTGCAACCGGCTCCAGCATGATCCGGAGTTGATAAAGGTTATCAAACCGTCCCTCATCCAGTTGCACAATCGACCACCGTGACCGGGTGTCCCGCCGAACGATCCCGACTTCATTGGCATGCAGCAGCAGATCCCGCGCCACGGTGCGGCCGGCGTTGAAATGGCGCGCCAGGGCGAGTTCGTTGAGTGTACCGGTGCCAAACACGGACCGCAGGATAATCTCGCGCTCGAATTCATACCAGATGGAACGCCAGGCCGGCACTTTGGCACCCGCCGAATAATCGGAGACTTCGGGCAGGCCCAAAAGCTCGCGGGTGACGGGAATACGCCGTGGACGGTCGGTCTGACCCACCAAAAGGCCCCGCCCCTTGAACGGGCTGAGAAGCCCCTCTTCCTTGAGCATGCCAAGCGCTTGCTTGACCGGCGAGCGGCTTGACCCGAAAATTTCGGCCAAGGGGCCTTCCAGCAGCAATGTGCCTTCACCCAAAGCGCCTTTTTGAATGGCCTGCCTGATTTGATCGGCAATATTGGAATAAACCCGCATCTGTTCCACAGCCCCGATCGGCTTTTCCTGTCCCCTCAGATCACTGCTCCCGTTTCATTGCCGCCAGCTTTTCTTAAAGCCATGGTCCTTTGGGTAAAAGTCCCCGCTTTCGCCACAGGGTTCAAGATATGACCAAACCGCCATCCTTGCTTTTCCCGTCGGCCTTTTGAGGGACCGCCACAAACCCCAAGGCGCAAATTTAACAAAAATGCGTATTGCATGCAGAGATCAATCATGCAAAGTTCGCTCAAGTCAACTCGAAATGTGGCGCGGCCCGTCAAGCATGCCGCGTTGTTGCCAAAAGTGCTGGTGAACCAGTGCGATCATGGGAGGATCGATATGAAATTTACGACCCACACGCCCGGGCTGTCCCGGCGCAGGTTTTTGAAAACATCCGGCATGGCGGCTGTCGCCCTGGGGCTCAGCACCCCGGCATTGCGGGCGCAGGCCAACTCACTCAAATTCGCGCATATCTTCAACGAGACCCAGCCCTTCCACAAATGGGTGCTCTGGGCATCGGAGCAGATCGCGCAAAAGACCAATGGCCGTCACGATATTCAGGTATTCCCGAACTCCTCGCTGGGCGGCGAAGTCGATATCTATCAGGGCCTGACGCTTGGCACGATCGATATGGGCCTGACCGGCAGTGCTTCGGCCAGCCGCGCCTATGGCCCCATGGCCGTGATCGGCGGACCGACAATGTTCCGCGACTTTGATCATTGGGCGACTTATCGCGACAGCGACGCACGCGCCGAAATCGTCGAGGGCTTCAACAAGGCCTCCGGCTTGCACGCAGTTGCCAGCGTCTATTACGGGCAGCGCCACACAACCTCGAACAGACTGATCGAGAAGCCTGCCGATATGGAAGGCATGAAGCTGCGCGTACCCAACGTGCCGCTCTATCTGATTTACCCCCGCGCCGTTGGGGCCAACCCGACGCCGATCAGCTTTTCAGAAGTTTATCTGGCGCTGCAACAGGGTGCCGTTGATGGCCAGGAAAATCCCTTGCCGACGATCTACGCGCAAAAGTTCTATGAGGTGCAAAGTCACGTCGCCCTCACCGCGCACATGATCGATTCGCTGGTCGCCCTGACCAGTGGCACGCTCTGGTCGCGCCTCTCGGATGAAGACAAGGCAATCTTCGAAACTGTCTTTGCCGACGCCATGGCGCAATGCACCGACGAAGTGCTCGCAGAAGAAGCATCGCTGATCGAGACCTTGCGCAGCAACGGGGTTACCGTCAATGATGTCGATCAGGCGGCATTCCGCGCCGCAATTGCACCGCATCTGGTGGGCGACGATCTGCCCTGGACCAAAGAGCAATATGAACAGGTGCAGGCGCTAGCCTAAGCGCGAGGTGCGGCGGGCG
>Ga0209344_10001239_pt1 | contig 34660 bp, 35 predicted proteins | sample Cruoilmetagenom6_FD_187293 | JGI IMG/M metagenome (GOLD analysis project Ga0209344, IMG submission 187293) | Oil polluted marine microbial communities from Coal Oil Point, Santa Barbara, California, USA - Santa Barbara Oil Seep Sample 6 (SPAdes)... | ecosystem: Environmental > Aquatic > Marine...
ATCCTCTTCCTCTGGGTGATAGTTTTTTGATAACTGAACAGCATATGGCTGAGGCCTTAATGGCGGTGTTAAACTAATAGGAACTACAGTGACGATCTCAGAACGGTATGGGAGCTTTGGTGAAACAATGATAATTGGTCTTGGCTTAACCATTTCTGGCACCTTAAATCCTTTAAAATTACACATAAGTATCTGGCCAGCACGAGGGTAGTATGAAATTGACAACTTAAATTATTCCTTAATTCTATAAACCTCATTGAGCCATCAACAGTCGTGGTGTGGCACAAGCAAAACGCATTAACACGTCTATATAAGTATTTTACACTCATATGGTGAGAAACGCCATAGTAACCACGATTTAAAATCCATTTTAAAGAGCCTGGGCAATGCAATGAAAGGGCATTTTGAAATGCCGAAAATGCTTATTCATGATCGTCATTAAATTTTAAACCTGATAAGGAGGGCTTGCCACCAAATGCCTCGCTGGCGGTATCTCTAGGGTATAACGAACATAATTCATCAAAAGAAACGGAGCGTTTTTCTAAATGGAATGTCTCTTTTGGGGCGTAAACTCCATAGTATGAAACATTTGAACCCATCGTTTTTGCTAACGATGATTGTACAGAAAAGGAAGTTCTCATCCCAAAATATATAGCAGTTATTTTAAATGGTCTTTCTCTCTTTCCAACTTTTTCACTAATTAATCGCCACTCTTCCTCATATTTCCAATCCTTCGCTTTATTGTAAAAGAACTTTTGCTTTATTGTTTTTATTGCCGAGGTGTCATTCTTATAGAACCAATCGTGTATTATACTGGTTTTAATGCATCGACTTTGTTCATACTTAACAGCTCCTAAAATCAATTCTTGCAAATCACCAACATCATATTCGACACATATTCCCCTATGCTCATCAGCATAGTGGCTCCAAAGTAATGGAGATTTCCAGCTTGCAGAAAAGGCACAGATGCCAAAGGAACTGAATTTATTATTGATATAGTTTAATAAGTTTGATGCTAAGTGTTCTGCATGAACTCCCTTATCATAAGTAAAATCATAATTTTCATCGCGAAATCCGCCATTTAGTTGACAAGAATTAAGTTCAGAAATAGCTCTATCACGCCCGTGTTCTTCTAATATAACGTCGAATGTCAGTTTCTCTAGAGAAGGAATATCCATATCGATTTCAATAGTTGGTGAGCAATCTAAGGGGTCATTGAATTTTCTTGGGGATGCAAAAAATATATTGTTCTCACATAACATTGTCAGGGAAGTTTGATTAAACTCGCGATATTTATACAAATGCTTTATTTCATTAGTAATCATTGTATCGCCTTCATGTTAAAGTCAGTGAAGCAGGCGCAAGATGGGCAACATCCATTGCCTTTTAATATAATAAATTAAACTTATAGTTTATTATATTATTTGTATATACGTGTTTGAATCGATTGCAAATGACGCGATAATTCCGTATTTTTCTTGCCACATGACGCTGTATATATACATTTGTACCATTTAGTGGGCACTGTCAAAGTAATCTCACGTGGCTAAAGTATAGCCGATATTGACATTTCCCTATCCCACGAATGATAGCCACTCAGATTGTGCGTCTGAGCGATGTTTCTTGTAAATCTGTCGATTAGTAAGGTGTCGTTCTCCATTAAAATGATTGTATATCTGGCCATGTATCGATGTGAATTTCTCGAGGGTTGCTAGCTTTCTAAAGCCTAACATTGCATATTCTCGTCGTCGGAAAGGCAAGTGGGAATTTTCAGCTCTATTGTTGAGACGTCCACCATAATTTTGCTTCTCGGCATTACCCAATTCTCTCATGGCGGCTTTATAAGAAGCAAGCTTGTCAGTTACAATAGATTTAGGTCTTCCATAACGCTTCATCAATCTTTTCAGTAGCTTAAGTGCGGTTTTCTTATCTCTGCGGCTACTGGCAACTGCATCCAGCACTTCGCCCTCATGATCAACAGCACGCCATAAATATTGAGACTTGCCGTTGATACGTACGAACACTTCATCTAAATACCAGCGCCAGTTTGAGTGTTGATAGGGATAAGAAATCCTGTGCTTTCTGATCTTGCTGGCGAATGCTGGATCGAACCTGTTCCACCATAACCTGATTGTCTCGTGCAGATATCTAGCCCCCTATCAAAGAGCATGTCCTCAACTTGGCGAAGTGAAAGCGGATAGCGAACATAGAGAAGCACAGCCAACTGAATAACAGATGGATTATGCTTAAAGTACTTAAATGATATGGTCATCTGCCGAAAATATCAGCTATACTAATCAGGGCAAGAAGTTACTTTGACAGTGCCGCTTGCACGCCGTACCGAGGCGATGCGCCAAACTATCTTGGCGTTAGAGGCTGGGCGCTATTCGCCTTCCTTAGGTCTGGCTTTTCGAATTGCAGATGTGTTTGATAAAGAGATCGGTGACGTTTTTTTAAAGCTGATTAGCTATTGCCCTTATCCAGCGTGAAATCCCAGCGGTAAGTAATGTCTTGTGCTGCCACCGCTTGGCCGTCTTGCATCGCAGGTTTGTAACGAAACTTGCTCGCAGTTTTAATAGCAGCATCTTCAAAGAAGCCCATTGGACTGCACTCAACAACTCGAACGTTCTCTACGACCCCATCATCTGTGATAGTCATGGCAATAACCACATAGCCTTCTACGCCGGCATTTAGGGCGCGCTGAGGGTAACGCGGTGCAAAATTGTTAAGTAGGTAGGCATCATGATCTAGAGACGTGTCCATGGGCGTGGTTAGGGCGCTAACGTCTACCAATGCTGCTGGTGCTTCAACTAAAACATCCATAGAAAATTCAGCTGTGTTTACCGCGGTGATAAGTGCTGGTTGAGGTTTTTTAGCCGGGGTCGTAAAAAAATCCTTAGGATATTCTCTAACGATCCTTGCCGTGATCAGCATAGGCGCGGGTCTTGGTGTTTTCTTAATAGTGACGCGCTTCATCGAGCGGGGCGGCTCAGCAAGAATAGTTGGTTCCTCAATGGAGACCATCGTTGCCATCAATGTGAAAAGAGCAAGCGTCATGGCACCTGCGGGTAGCAGGACAGGACCAAGTCTTTGCAACATACCTTTTATACGAGGATCTAACATACCCTCCAATATAGAACAAAAGTATAAAAGCGAAAGGATAGACCGCTTTTGATAAACCAAGGTTCTAACGGGGGTAAACTAATAGGCCATAAAAAAGAGCAAGGTGCTGGCCCTGCCCATGGTTTATATGTTTTGGTTTATTTCGGGAGTTCATAGGTGAGCTTATACTGCACGATATGAGGCGCCTGAGGAATGCCGGCTGCCATCGCAGGCTTAAACTTGAATTTTTTGATGGCTTTGAAGCTTGCCTTGTCGAAAACACCCTCTGGTTCCTCATCAACAATACTAGGGCTTTGCACCTGACCACTTTCATCGATTGTGAAGCTCAAAGTAACGTAGCCTTCAATGCCTCTGTTTGCGGGGCCAGTCGGGTACTGGGGTAGGCTAGCAACGAGTAAGAAGGCACTGTGATCTGATACTTTGGGGTCAATTTCTGGGAGGCCTTCACCTTCTAGCGGCCTTTGACCAGAAAAATCAAAACAGTCTACAAGGCAGGGCTTCGGCTGGCTTGGCAGCTCTTTGTCGGGAGGGTCTATATTTTTTGGTGGCTCTACAATGGGCTAGTTATAGACATCACTTATTTCAGGTTCATTCATCTGAATGGGGGAGTAGAGGGGGGTATATTCATAAAAAACGGCGCCCAGAAGGACGCCGCTTTCATTTATTCTTAAGTCTCAAAAAATTAGAACTTCTCGTTTAACATTTCCCAACGAGATTCAGTATTTTTGAGATACATACGCCAACTGTTTAATGACTTACGCTCTTTGCTTGAGGCTGCAAGTCTACCGGCAGCATCAAGCGAACGCTTTGCATCAGAAAACTTGTGTAGCTCTGTCTGCGTGTTCGCTTTAAGCGTCAAGAGTGTAAAACGTTCACTATTAAAGGATTTACCCTCTGGTATAATAGCAAGTGCTTCATCAAATGAGGTTTCAGCCGTACGGAACTCAGCCATACTTTGCTGAATTTGACCTACTTGCTTCCAAAGCTTCCAATCATTCTTTAACCGTGCAGCCTTCGAAACTGGCTCAATTGCCTTGCTATACTCTTGAGAGGCTAGGTAAGCATTACCAAGAAGAGCTAGCGTTGTTTCGTCATCATCAAGGATACCATCAGTAATTGCTCCTTCGAGAACCCATGCGGCTTTAATCGGAACTTCATTTTGGAAGTAGATTTGAGCCATATTGGTGTAGTCACCGGGACGTTCAAAGAAACCAGATTCGTAGTTAATCTCAGTAACGGCGAAAAACTTCTTATCTTCGTTGTTTTGACTGAAAGCAGCAGCTAGATAACGCCAATATTTTGGCTTAGGCCAAGTGTTGATCATAGTCAGCAACGTATCCACAACGTTTGCATAGTCTTCATTAGCAAAATATGCTTGGAAACGCGTTGAGTACCAGCTTTCCTTCACCGCCGTGTTTTCGATGGCAGCTTGCGATAGAGTTTTGTCAATATACGCCAAGGTTGTTTTGTAATCTTCAGTTGCCAAATATACCTGTGACAAGAAAAAATAGTGTTGAGACTTAACGCGGCCGACAGACGAGTTTTCCCACTCTTTGAAAAGGCCTTTCACAGCATTGATAGCACGAACTTGACCAGCCCCGTCGGGGAGATCCATCGCAGCCATAAATTTTAACTGACCAACATTATAGAGAATGTTGAGATATTGGCTCTCTGTTACATTCTCTTTATACTTCAAATATTCTTCATAATATTGAACGGTCAGATCTGTGCGGTCCATCTCATAATAGAGTGTACCGATAAATTGGAACATTGTGGCACTATCAATGCCCTTCAATTTTCCTTTATCGTGTTTCTTTTTAAGGTCTAGCAGCAGGTTTAGAGCGCCTTGATAGTCCTTCACGTCATAAAGCTCAGCAACCTTACTAATAAGCTTACCTGTTTCTTGGGACATGGCTTCAACGCGCTTACCTTTAGGCCGTGCTTTTTCTTGATCTTGTACAGCAAATACTGGTTCCGTTGCTGGTGTTGCCATCACAGATGGTACACCACTAATGGCTACGGAAAGTGCCAGGGCTGATATAATAGCTTTTTTCATCATATGTCTCCTAGCTTAACGACACTCAGGGGGTTTCTTGAAAGTAATGAGCAATTGAACACCGTCAACTGTCACTGGCTGTCCGTCCACAACACGAGGTTTATATTTATATTTCTTCACAGCATTAATCGCTGCACGATCGAAAATTTTCTCAGGATCACTATCAATTTTATAAGCCTCAAGAATAGTGCCTTCTGGTCCGACAGAAAACTCAACTAGCACCCAGCCGCCGATGCAACGATCTGCTGCCCGTGTTGGATAACGAGGCGGCACACGAACCAGTGGCAAAAACTCACCGTCAGATGACAGACCGATATTTAAACTATCAGGGTCAAAATCAGAGTTAGTATTGGATGACATGCTTAGATCAAGTCCTGTTGGAGCATCAACAGCAGCAGTTTCTAACTCAACTTCAGGAGCGGCTTCCACTTCTGGTGGCTTCTCAACTTCGATCTCATCTTTACGAATCTCTTGGTCTTCAATGGACTGAGTCACATCGATAAATTTAAAGCCATCACTATCATCAAATTTTACTTCGTCATCACCTGAGACGAGCATTTGCATGAGAAAAAATAGGCAAAATGTAACGCCAGCAGACGCTCCAAATGCGGCAATAAAACGTTTCATATTAGGTCTCCGTTGCTGTAGCTATTTTCGGAACATTGGCTTTGCGAACTGCATCGTACACTTCCATATAGACACCCGCGCTTGATTTTTTATCAGCTTGGATAACAATAGTGCCGCGCGGATTTTCCGCGTGCAATTTTTCCACATTCGTGGTGATGGCATTCATCTCAATTTTTGCGCGATTGAGCCATATTTCGTCGTTGTCTTTAATCGCGATCATGATGCTTGCTCTTTTTTGAAGCTCAGCAGTCTCAGCTTCAGGTTTGAAAATAGTAGCACCAGCTTCTTTTACAAAAACTGCGGTCACGATAAAGAAAATCAACATAATGAACACGATGTCGAGCATCGGTGTCATGTTAATTTCAGTATCTTCTTCATTACTTGAGCGATTTCTCATCTCTTTACTCTTTCTTTGACCTTGGTTGGAGGGCGACGACAGTATCGTCGCCCAAATCCCTTATTTAGCCTCAGTTACAATGATCTGATCAGGTGTAACTTTAGCTTGGCGGGCCATGTCATATATTGACACAACGATACCGGTGTGGGCGCCGTGCTCGGCCGCGATAATAACAGGCACCTCAGGGCGCGCTGCATGCTCACGTTCTATAATAGCCCGAGCAGAACGAACATCCACGGATCTTAGGTTGAAAAGAATCCGGTTGTTGTTGTCAATTTTAAACAGAATCGGTCTAGGTGCTTCTGGATCAAAAGGTGGAGGCGGAGCATCATTTGGCTCCGGTTTAAATACCTCTAATCCAGTTTCTTTAACGAACGATGCTGTCACGATAAAGAAGATCAACATGATGAACACGATGTCGAGCATCGGGGTCATGTTAATTTCAGCTTCATCATCTCCTTTGGAGAATTTACGCATTGTCTACTCCGTTCAAAATTTAGTGGTCCATCGTCAGCTGGTCTTCTAAGTGCTCAGCTTCGGTTTTGGCTTTTTTCTCGATGTAAGTGCTTAAGAATACCCCCGAGAGAGCAGCAACCATACCGGCCATGGTCGGGATTGTCGCTTTCGAAACCCCCGATGCCATTGCCCGTGCATTACCGCTACCTTGGAAGGCCATCACGTCAAACACTTCAATCATTCCAGTAACCGTACCCAACAGCCCAATGAGCGGACATAGAGCAACCATCGTTTTGATAAGCTGCACCCCACTATTGAGGTTGTTGGATATTTCAGAAATCATAGCGATACGAATTTTATGTGCGTACCATGATTTCCTTTCGCTGCGCGCTTCCCAAGCACCTAGAACGCGTCTGCGCTCTACTTTGTACTCAGCAGTAAGATACCAGAGACGCTCGATGATCAACACCCACATTATGAAGGTGACAGCGAGGATCAGGAACAGGACGTCGCCGCCCCGGTCCATGAACTCGCGGATCGCATCGAATGCCTCACTAAGCGCTAGCATTCGCAGCTCCCTTCTCTGCATGTACAGCAATGATACCAGCAGATTGCTCTTCAAGAACGTGAATTACGCTTTTAGAAGAACCCGCCACAAAGCTGTGAAGCAGAAGGGTTGGAATTGCCACAACTAGGCCTTCCACGGTCGTCATAAGAGCCGTAGAAATACCAGCAGCCATCATCTTCGGATCACCAGTACCAAACAGTGTAATCGCTTGGAATGTCGCGATCATACCGACCACAGTACCCAAAAGACCAAACAGCGGTGCCACAGCAGAGATCAATTTGATGAGAGTTAGGAAACGCTCTAGAGCTGGTGTTTCCTTCAAGATAGCCTCATCAAGTTTCAGCTCCAATGTTTCAACATCAATGGCAGGGTTTGCTTGGTAAACACCAAGAACACGACCAAGAGGGTTGTTAACATTTGCTTGTGGGTTGCGAATTTGTGCTTTCACTTTCTGGCTAACCATAAAGAGATAAGCATACTGGATAACAGCTAGTAGAACACCAATAGCTCCAAGACCCAGGATAAGGTAACCAATGATACCACCTTGGTCCAAACGCTCTTCAAGAGTAGGCGCGTTAACGCTCATCCGTAGGATTTGGCCACGTGATGGATCAACACCAACAGCTGTTAGCGTGTCTCCAGTTGAAGCTTGCAAATCAGCGATGGTTTCTGTGAAACGGCCTGCAGGTTGGCGAGCCAACTCTTCAACGCGTGCCACACCGTCAACCATTGTATGGGTGTAATATTTTTCACCAGACATAAGTGTGAAGTCACCAACACGTGTAAGCTCAATAGTTTCAACGTTACCAGATGCGGTGTAAACTTCTTGTTCGAAGCTTGCAACGTTACGGCTTTCACGCATCTCAATCATCATCGCGTGTGGTAGCACACGAATTTCATCAAGTGTTGGCAGTGCTGCCTCGTCTGATGCTTTTGCAATGAGGTTGTTGATGCCGTCTAGACGGCCTGGATTGTCGATAGAAACCTGTGAGCCAACCACAACAGAACGCATGTCACCACTTGCTTGTTGTAGAACACCAAACAGCTCTTGGAGTTGACCAAGGGCGGTAACGCGCTGAACAATCAATTGATCCATACGAGTTTTGTTGTCACGCTTAACGCGTTCAAGGCGTGTACTTTCACGTTCTAGGCGCGCTTTTTCAGCTCTTGCATCTGTAACCAATTTGGCTTGCAGATTTTTGTTAGCAAGAAACTCATTTTCGCGTTGCTTGTGCGCGGCAGATTCGCTGATGCGACCGTCACGCACTTTTTTCAATAGGCTATCAAAAGCAGCGTCTTGGTCTTGTGCGACCACGAAGCTAGATGCTGTTAACGCCAAGGCAATGGCAGAGCCAATAATCTTTTTCATGTCATTACTCCTTAGGTGCGCCAACTGGCACAACAACAACATCCATAGGTAGGATTTTGTTGGCCATTTTGATCATGCGGTTAACAGGGCGAGAATGTTCACCATCCAAAATTTCCCAGGCACTTTTGCTTGTATTCCAAGCTGCGGTTTCTGAGCGATCTTTTGTTTGATAATAATACCCGACGCGACCGATGCGAACGAAGTTCACTGAGCGGTTATCGTCAAGGGTACCTTCCCATGCGTTTACTGTACGGCCATAGTCTACTTCGTTTTTATACTCAGTAAGAATAAGGCGGAAACGCTCTGGCTCGGAAACCTGAGGGTCATCCATAGCAGAGTGCAAACCAGCGATACGGTCCATACGATTGTCTTTTTCAAACGGGATATCCAAGTTCACAAACTCTTCAAGATCAGACATCATATCAACCATTAGAGGGGTGATTTGACGTTTAATCTCAGAAATGCCTGTGATTGCTTTTTCGATATCAGCGATACGATTTGTTTGAATCTTAATCGCTTTGTTCAATTGATTGTTATATGCGCGCAAGCCCTCATTCGTTTGAAGAAGGGTTCTGTAATCACCAAACAACTTGGCAGCCTGATCAGATAGGCCATCAATTTTATCTTGTGAAGTGCGAGCCATAGCAGTTGTACGGTCTACTTCACTAATAATTTTGCTCAGATCTTGGTCTTGCGCATTTGCTACTGTGGCACCAAACATTAAGGTGGCAACAGTCAGCGTGGAGACAGCTATACGTTTCACTTTTGTATAATCCATTTCTGCCCACGAGGGATCTATTTTTACCGCAACTAAATTGCGACTTCCAACCATGTAAGGCAGTCGATAGAAAACTATCTATACCTCACAAATTTAAACATTGGTTCAGTAAGAGAATAAAAAACCGTCTAAATCAAAAAATCCTTAAATAGAAGCATACGTGCTTCAGACTTTTGATCTAGCGGTCCCCCGACCTTCCCAATGTTGCCGACCATCTACAGGACGAACCTGTTCTCTCTTTTATATCAGCCCCCCTTACAAGGGCCATGGAACAGTATGTTATACTATTCCATTTATTCTCCTCTTTTGCAAGAAGAAAGAGAGACAGATAAATCAGCTCGGATCCATCATCCAAGAATCTCTCATGATTTCAACGGAAAAATTGTATTTAAGTCAAATAACTGGGTTGTAGAGGTTTTCTATATGGGTTAGGCGCGTCGATTGACGAAGTTATATTTGGTTTAAATTAGCGCAAGTTATTGAAATAAATGGATATAGATGGCGAATTGTCAGTAATAATCTATTCTTGAGCTGATAGAGCTAATCTGAAGGTGATAACTATAACCATCGTTCATAATGTGAAGGAGGATGACCGAATACACCAAAACTTAAGCATAGAAGTGTCATATTTATGATTCTTTGAGGTGCATGAAATGCGTTGAATTTTGCTTTACTCAGAAAGCGACATCTCATGGAGACAGCAAAGCCACAGGGACAAGTCCGCGTACTGAGTTGGATATAAAGAGTGCATCGGCACTCTGGATCATCTCGACAGTCAGAATTTTTTCCGCGGTTTTTATAGCTGGGTCAGACAGGATAGTTTGTCGCATTACCCCTGGGAGTAGACCGCATGTTAGTGGCGGTGTGTGAAGAGTGTCTCCTATCTTTGCGAAGATATTACTGATGGCACCCTCAGTTATTTCTCCGCGTTCGTTAGAAAAGATAACATCTACTACCCCGAGAGTGGCGACGGCTTCACTGCGGGCATCGTCATAAAAAGCCCGCCGTGTTGTTTTATGCGCCAGTAGCGCGTCGTCTGAATGAACAGTGGTATTTGCAAAAGAAACTGTGGCTAGTTCATCAGTTGTTTCTTCGAGAGGCATTGATGCGACAGTCAGAACCCCGCTGCGACCTAGGGTTAGTTTTACACGTTGAGGCCATTGCGTCTTAATAACGGCATTCTCAAGGGCATCTGTTATAGCGGCTCGTCTAAAAGGTCTTAAAAAAGTACGTGCACTTCTCTGAAGCCTAGTGAGGTGCCCTTCCAAGCGCTGGAAACCATCATCGGGCGTCCACAGCATGGTCTCAATTAGGTCATAGGGAGGGTTTAAATCTGTTAAAAATCGTCCTTTAAGGAGGCATTCGTTGTATTCATCAACCGCATTACTATCAGCAACAATGCCACTTCCCACGTTAAGTCTGCCTGAGCCACTACCGTCCATCACGAGTGTTCTGATCGGGACATTAAGGGTCATATCGCCGTTCGGCTTAAAGTGACCAATGGCTCCGCAGTATACGCCTCGCGGACCCTGCTCCCTCTCTTGTATTATTTCTATGGCGCGTATTTTGGGCGCGCCGGTCACTGAACCACACGGAAATAGGGCCCTTAGAATGTCGGATGGTGTTTGGCCCTGATCGATCTCAGCTGAAATTGTTGAGGTCATCTGTAAAACTGTCTGATAGGTTTCGATCGCGAATAGTGCATCCACACTTACGGTTCCTGGTTTGGCGATACGTGATAGATCGTTACGCAGCAGATCTACAATCATCAGGTTTTCTGCTCTGTTCTTCTCGTCTTTTTGCAGTGCTTCGCCAAGGGCTTTGTCATCTTCACTGGTAATGCCGCGTGCAGCAGTTCCCTTCATAGGGCGAGTTGTTATGGTGTTATTGGTTTTTTCTAGGAATAATTCAGGTGACAGGGACAAAACTTGCTGTTCGCCAGTGTTTACAAGGGCTGCGAACGCGACAGGCTGGCTCTTTCTTAACTTTTTATAAAGGGCTAGAGGATTGCCATCTAATGTAAAGGGTAATTCAAAAGTATGATTAATTTGATACACATCGCCCGCATCAATGTAGTTCTTGATATCTTTTATAGTTTCAAGATATCTGCTCTTTTCGGCTTGGTTCGTTGTAAAGGAAAGGACGGGAGTGTCCTGCCCGCCTAATAAAGCCGCCACAGCCCCAAGGCTAAGCGAGGTTGGTTCCTTAACAACAGCCAACCATATAAGGGGCTCTCCTTGTGGGGCTTGAAGACAGCTTGCAAGGCGCTCTTCAAAATGAGCAGCAACTTCAAAGGCGATCCAGCCAGCAACATGAAAGCCGTTTTCTGTAGCAGCATCAAGGGCTGCTAGCGCGGGGCCGATCTCATTAAAATGATCAGCACGTATAATTTGTACTGGGTCCTTAAATAGCAGGCTCTTCCCCGTTGAGTTGTCATCGCGGCAGTCATCCAGCAACACGTATGGCGTCGTTAATGTGTTACTAGACATGATGTTCGATCTTCCTTAACTGCTTATCCAAAAAAGATGGATAGCCCCATGATGCTCATCACGAGAAGGGCGAGCACTGTCGCCGATGCCCCAATAGTACGACCAAGACCAAGTGAGGTGGGTCTTGTAATGCCCCAAGCATGCAAGATGCGCGCGGTGATCAGGATCACTGATAGGCCCAACATGACAAAATTATTGGCCCCAGCGTTTTCAAGTAAGGCAAATAGTATAAGCGCAAAAGGGACATATTCAGCAAAATTTGCCTGTGCCCTAAAAACTTGTTCTAAATCAGCATCACTCACACCGATAGCCACTCCTGCCTTACGGCGGTAGCGCACTACATTGATGCATAAAAATAAATATATTAGTGCCAAAAGTGATGCGGTCAGTAATGTTAGTGGATAATCTCCGGCGGTCATCGGCTTTCCCCTTGCAGTTTTAAAACGGATCAGCTTACTCTGTAAGCCATGAACGGTAGGATTGATCGTCGTTTAGGTCAAGCACCAAAGGGGACTAAGGTGAAACAGATTTTTAAGGGCCATTGGGGCCTTTATCACATTTCTATTGCAGCTCTACTCGTGCTCACAGTTATCTTGGGAACTGTGCGTTTATACTGGGCATACTTAGGCAATGGATACACAGTTTCTGCTACTACAACTCTGCCATATGCACAGTCTCAGTTGTGGCACTGGGGGACAACGGACGAGCTACGACCCTTATGGCAGACAGGTATTTATGATGTTGTACGCATGTACGGTGACATCAATGAGATTGAGAGTACACGCCAAGTTTTTATTATTGATAAGGGCAACCGCAATCTAGCCGTTGAAACGACCAAGGAAGTGGACGCGGGAACAAGGTTGCAATTGTTGCAGGAAGCGGTATTGGAAAACCGATCTTATACCCTCACGTTAAGGGCCATAAGCGAATGCGAAACAGAATTGACAATACGAGAAGTTGGGGTTTTGCACGACTTTTGGGACACGTACTTTTTGTTTTGGACAAACCCTGACCGGCAAGGTCGCATTGATGCATCGCTTGTTGAACTTAGTAAATGGATGGTAAAACGTGGGGAAACCTGTCCCGAAGGAGCAGAGAGCTAAACCCTAAACATCCTCGACGAGAAAATCGTTAAATTCCCATTCACCGCCACGCTCTACTTCTGTTAGAAATAGGTTCTCGGCGGCGACAACAGCCTCTTCATCACTGTCCGCATCAATTTCCACGACCCAATAAAAGGTGCCGCGACCAATTGTGGCTTGTAGGGTTACTTTTTGGCGTGCCATTAGGCCCTCCTTGCAATCTAACTACTTCTTGCCCTCTAGCATGAGAGAACCGTATTAGGCAAATTATAAACAGCAAATATTTAATCAGTTAAATACTGCGTAGTTGATAGACAGCTACAGCTAGCATCACGACATTTATTTTGGTGGTTATGCCACCGCTCGCTGTATGGCATGCAAGGTCTGCGGCTCCCCCTTCGTAGCGGGTTAACTTACCAAAATATCGTTTACCTGAGCCGTCTTCTATCACACAGTCTTTACCAAGCGCATCGCCCCATTCTTGTGGCATTTTAGCGGAACAAATCAATGTATCCCCAGCTAAGTAGCTGCCTTGGTTATGATCAATTCGAACAGCCACTGGCTCGTGCACTTCAAGTTGCATACGCAAATAGCCGTCTGCGGCGCTGATCTTACCCTCGTTACCAACAGCGCCCCAAATATCAATATCACCGCCCTCAGGCAGAGCGATCAACTCTTCTGGCGCAACCTCAAGAGCTGCAGCAATACGGTCAATCCAGCCGACACTTAGTGTACGAACGCCCGTCTCTAAGCGACCTATTGTTTGTGCCGTCGTGGGTGGGTCGGCGCGTTCAGCCACCTGTTGTAGGGTTAAACCTTTTGTTTTTCTAATCTCTCTGAGCCGTGTGAGCATGGTGCCCTCCCTCTATTTGTTTCCATCCTTCATATCAGGAATAAAAATGTGATTCAACATTTGTTCCTATTTGGATAATAACTAGTTTAACCAATTTGGTAAATACATTTTTAGGAGAGACATATGGCACGAATTTCAAAAAAAGCAAAAAAAACTTTAAATAATGACTTGGTAGAGGGGCTGACTAAGCACGGATCAAAGTTGTTAATGCGCTTGGCAAGCGGTAAAAAAGCATCTCGTTTAGAGGATGGTCACGCAAAAATTGGTGGGCTGGTTGTGCCAGACGCAAGTCTTGCCGCACTGATGGAAAAAGGCCTTATTTTGTTTGAGGGTAGGGACGTGTTGCTTACACAGTTAGGACGGATGGCAGCCCAGCGTTTGCTATCACTTGAGGCCAGTAAACAATCAGGCGCCATAGCAAAACAAATGGCGTTTAGGGGGCAGCACCAGATACTCGATTTTAGGAGAATTCTTGAGGGAAATGATGTTTCTATGCGGCGTGTTAATCTTTGTGAATCGCCGCTTGGCTGGTATCTAAACAGAAAAGATAAAAATGGAAAACCGCTGATTACGCGCAACCAATATGATGCAGGAGAACGCCTGCGAGCTGATTTTGAACGCGCGAGCATTAGAGAGCGACTCATTATTAATTATGAGATGAGAACAAGGAGTAAAACGAACCATAGAAGCGCTGGTACACCGCTAGATGATGAAGGTGCTCTTGGAGCTCGTATGCGATTGGAGGCGGCGCATAAAGCTGTGGGCCCTGGCTTAAGTGACAGCCTAGTGCGGGTCTGTTGCTACCTAGAAGGCTTAGAGGCTGCAGAACAGAATATGGGATGGCCCGCACGCAGTGGAAAAGTCGTGCTCTCGATCGCTTTGGATAGACTAGATCAATATTATAATAACCATATAGGATAATTTATATTGACATCGTCATGCTGTTTTGCTATATATCGATATGTCGAGAATAGCACCTCGAGGTAATCCCGATAGATTTTATCTGTCGGGATTTCTTATGAAGACCATCAGGTGGATTTTCGACAAAGTTGATTTAGGTTGGAGTTGCCAACCTTTTTTTATGGGGTCGGGGTGAGATTGGGTATTGGTTGAGCGTATGAGTAAAGGCAAACGCATAACAGCACGACAAAAAGCTATTTTTATAGATATTTTACAACATACAGGAAACATAAGTGCAGCAACCCGAACGGCTAATATTTCTCGTCGCGGGGTGTATGGTTTGCGTAAAACCGATACGGTATTTGCCCAAGACTGGGATATGGCATTGGATGATGCGCTAGATGATTTAGAGGCAGCGCTCAGAAAACGAGCGATAGACGGCGTTGATAAGCCAGTTTATTACGGCGGTAAGATGTGTGGAAGTCAGCGAAACTACAGCGATAATGTGGGCATGTTTATTCTTAAATCAAGACGAGGAGAGGCCACGCCCAAAACGGTTGTGAACAACAAAACGCAAGTTGATGAGGAAGTTACACATTCGCCGAGAGGGTTATTACTTGAGCGTTTACAGGAGATGGCGGGTCACGGCGACAAGGCTGACCTTAAGTCTCAGGGCTCAAGTACGTGAGTGTTATCCTTGAGGTGGAAAGCGAGCAAAATACCTCGATTGCAGAAACATGCGCGAAGCTAAACGATGCAGAACTTTTGAATCTGCTCAAAGGCTTCAGTGAGGATGAGTGTCGCGCGCTTTTGCATGACTGGCACTACTGGGCTCGCCCAAGCCAACAACCACCAGATATTAGCCAGTGGTTTTGTTGGCTGGTAATGGCGGGGCGTGGTTTTGGGAAAACGCGCATGGGGGCAGAGTGGGTACGCTCCCGCATTGAAGGGCCCACACCTCTTTCTGCCCCCAAGGGCGCACCACCGCGCGTGGCCTTAATCGCTGAAACATCGGCGGATGGTCGCGAAGTAATGCTTGAGGGGGAAAGTGGCTTAATGAGTATTTGTGATAAAGCTTTTCGACCAACGTACGAATCTACACGTCGTCGTTTGGTGTGGCCCAATGGCGTGATTGGGTATTTGTTCTCTGCGACAGAACCGGATCAACTTCGCGGTCCCCAACACGGACTGGCATGGGCAGATGAATTGGCTAAATGGGCCAGGCCGGATGAAGTTTGGGCAAATTTACTGATGGGACTGCGTTTGGGTGATAACCCGCAGGTAATGGTTACCACAACACCGAAACCAATTCCGCTTTTGAAGACATTGTTAGCGGATGACAGCGTGATTGTAACACGTGGGTCTACTATGGAAAACTCAGTGAATTTATCGACGCGATTTTTGGATCAAGTAACACGACTATACGGCGGAACGCGCCTTGGTCGACAGGAGCTTGAAGGACAACTTATTGATGACGTGCCTGGTGCGCTGTGGTCAAGGGCGATGATTGAGGCGTGTCGGGTGGTGAAAATACCTGAGCTGAACCGTATTATCGTTGCGGTTGACCCGCCCGTTACTGTGGGTGCAAATGCAGATGCTTGCGGGATTGTGGCAGTGGGCATGTCACTTAGCAAGGAAGCCTATGTACTGGCAGATCATAGTTGCCAAGGTCTTAGTCCTGCTGGCTGGGCGGAGCGGGCGGTGGCACTTTATGAGGCCATAGGTGCGGACCGTATTGTGGCAGAGGTCAATAATGGTGGGGATTTGGTGGAAAACCTTGTACGGCAGATAGCGCCGAGTATTTCTTATGCGTCTGTTAGAGCAACGCGCGGCAAAATATTGAGAGCAGAACCCGTGGCGGCGCTTTATGAGCAAAGCCGCGTGTATCACACAGCATGCTTCACAGATCTTGAGGATGAAATGTGCAGCTACACAGGCGAGAAAGGGCACTCAAGCCCAGACCGTTTGGATGCATTGGTTTGGGCCATAGCAAGCTTGATGCTTGATATGGGGAAAGACCCGAGAATTAGGAAATTATAACTGTGATTTACTGAACGGCAATTGATGCACGATAGGAGCGGATAAGGTCGTTCATTTGAACCTGAACAAGACGGCGTGTTTCATGAAGAGCATTGAGGTCTTCATCGCGTCGCGCTCGTTGTTGTTTACCCATAAAGGCAATGAGTTTGTCGCCTTCACGGTCCATGCAGGTGATGTAGTTATCAACGTTTGCGCTATAGCTGATCACCTTGTTACGCATTGCAGTGACAGTCTCTACGGTCATGCCAGTGTAAAAAGCAGTTAGTTTTGGGCCCTTAATAGGCGGTTGACCGCAGTCGATCGCGAGAGCTGAAGACGCCATAACGGCTGTCGAGAGAACGGCACTAGCAACGATAGATGAAAAACGCATTTTAAAAACTCCAAATTGGCAATTGTTCACGGACAATAGCCGATTTTACTCATTGGGGGCAAGCCCCTAATCCGATCATTGTGATGGAACTTTTGTTCCCCCCTGTTCCCCAGTTTCATCACGGTGGGGGGCGTGGCATTTTGCTGCGCCCCATTTCTTTTAACCAAGCTATAGTGGGAGAAAATTATGGCAGCCTTTGGGCAAACAGTAAGACGTTGGTTTAACGCGTCGTCCGCACCGGACAGCAAGGCCAGTGCAACAAGCAGACTTCCTCATCCTGGTAGCCAAGTTACATGGCTTCAACAAGGCAAACCCAATTGGACCGCACGTGGTTATTCCGCGTTAGTCCGCGAGGGGTATATTAAAAACTCTGTGGCGCACCGTGCAGTTAAAATGGTGAGCGAATGTGCGGCCTCGCTGCCGCTTAATATTCGTCGCGACACGGTAGATGTTAGTAAAAGTCCTGCGGGACGCCTGCTTGCACGACCTAACCCTGCACAAGATACCGTTAGCTTTTTTGAGACGCTTTATACCCACATGCAACTGGCGGGTAATGCTTATGTTGAAATGGTTTTGGGGGCAGACGGTGTCCCTGCGGAGCTGTATCTACTGCGCCCTGACCGTATATCCGTTGTGCCGGGCGGCAATGGTTGGCCGCTCGCTTACGAATATAAGGTTGCTGGGCGCACGCACCGCTTTCCTGTGGATCCAGTGACGGGGCGCTCAAATATTTTGCATCTCAAGAGCTTTCATCCACTTGATGATCACTACGGGATGAGCAGCTTGGAGGCCGCCGCACAGTCCATTGATATTTTTAATGCGACAGCAGATTGGAACAAGGCGCTACTTGATAACGCAGCGCGCCCATCAGGTGCTTTGGTGTTTGAGCCATCGGACGGTCAGTCTGGCACACTCAGTGATGAGCAAGTGACGCGTTTGAAGGCTGAAATGGCAGAGCAGTTTCAAGGCAGTGAAAACGCAGGTCGTCCGTTTCTGCTAGAAGGTGGCTTAAAATGGCAGTCAGTTGGTTTCTCACCCATGGATATGGATTTCATCAACTCAAAAGCGGTGTCCGCGCGGGAAATTGCCCTAGCTTTTGGAGTGCCGCCTATGCTGCTCGGCTTGCCCGGTGACAACACCTACTCCAACTATCAAGAGGCTAACCGCGCGCTATGGCGAACATCTATTTTGCCGCTCGTTACCAAGGTGATGGCGGGCATTGATGGTTGGTTGATGCCGCGTTTTGGTGATGGTTTCACGGTAAAGGCTGATACGCACAATATCCCCGCTCTTGCAGTTGAGCGCGAGAAGCTTTGGTCACGGTTAAACAGTGCCAAGTTTATGACTCTCAATGAAAAGCGAACAGCCGTTGGTCTACCGCCCATTAAAGGCGGAGATGTGTTGAGTGCTAAAAGCGAGGTAGCGTCATGAGTGAGCGACTAACCAGCAGCTTTGAAATAAAGCAAACCACAGCTGAAGGCGTGTTTGAAGGTTATGCCAGCGTGTTTGACGCGGTCGACGATGGCCGCGATGTGATCCTGCGTGGGGCGTTTGAAGAAACGCTCGCCGCGCGTGGTGCGGCGGGCATCAAGCTGCTTTGGCAACATAACCCAACCGAGCCTATCGGGGTCATTGAAGCGCTCACTGAAGACGAGCGAGGCCTGTATGTGCGGGCACGGTTGGAGCCTGGTGTTAGCCGAGCGGATGAAGCACTGCGGCTTATGCGGGCAGGGGCGCTGGACGGCTTGTCCATCGGTTACCACACGGTGGCGTCGCACGTGGATGAAAAGTCTGGTGTGCGGGTGCTCAAAGAGCTGGACCTGTGGGAGGTGAGCTTGGTTACCTTTCCGATGCAGGCACTGGCAAGGGTACAACATTTCAAGGGCAAAACTTGTCCTACGAAGAGAGAATTTGAAGGTTTCTTGCGGGATGCAGGTGGCTTTTCAAGGGCGGAGGCAAAACGCCTATCCGCTACTGGCTACGAGGGGCTTAAGCACACGCGGGACGCGGACGGCGACAGCCTAGACATTGTGGCGGCGGATCTTCGTCGCCTCGCAACACAAATATCCCATATAGGAGACTAACGATGACCACTTATAAAAGTGATGCGCCTGCGGTGCGCGAAGTGAAAGCCGCAATCAACGACCTCGGTCACGCGTTTGAAAGCTTTAAAGCGACAAACGACGTAGCTGAGATCGAACGTAAAACCCGTAAGGGTGTGGACGTGCTACTCGAAGAAAAGATGAGCCGTATCAACAGCGATATCGACCGCCTACAAGACACGGTGAACACATTACATGCTGCGGGCTCACGCCCAGGTGTGGCTGGTGGCAGCGCAGCTGACCCTGTTGTGACGGCGCATAAATCAGCCTTTTACGATCGTTATATGCGTAAAGGCATGGAAGCGGACGTGGCGAGCTTGGAAGCTAAATCGCTTACAACTACTGTCGACGCTGACGGTGGCTACGCGGTGCCTGAAGAGCTAGACAGTGTTATAGACAAGCGGCTCAGTGATGTATCGCCTATCCGTGCTATCGCCAATGTGGTGAAGGTTGGCTCAGCGGGTTACAAAAAGCTGATCACGGTATCTGGCGCAGCGTCTGGCTGGGTCGGTGAAGCGGATGCGCGTGCAGAAACGGGCAATCCGCAGTTTGCAGAGATCACACCGCCCCTTGGTGAGATTTACGCAAATCCAGCAGCGACACAAGCCATGCTCGATGATGCTTTCTTCGATGTTGAAAACTGGATCGCGGACGAGCTAACAGCTGAGTTCGGTCAAAAAGAGGGCGCCGCCTTTGTAAGCGGTAACGGCACTGACAAGCCAAAAGGCTTCTTGTCCTACACAACTGCTGCCACTGACGATGACACACGTGCCTTTGGCCAGTTGCAGCATCTGATTACAGGTGCGGCAGGTGACTTCGCGGCCTCTGACCCATCTGACATTTTGATCGACCTTATTCACAGCCTGAAACCAGGTTACCGCCAAGGTGCGGTGTTTGTGATGAACACAGATCTAGTGGCAGATATTCGCAAGATGAAAGACGCGGACGGTCAGTATTTGTGGCGCCCGAGCCTTGCAGACGGCGCAGCGGCTACTTTGCTGGGCTACCCTGTGGTGGAAGCGGCTGACATGCCAGCAAAAGCGGACGGTAACCTGTCGGTGGCGTTCGGTAACTTCAACCGTGGTTACACCGTAACCGACCGTATGGGCACCCGCGTGCTGCGCGATCCATACTCCAACAAGCCCTATGTGCATTTCTATGCAACACGGCGCGTTGGCGGCGGCGTTACAAACTCTGACGCTATTAAACTCCTAAAATTCTCCGCTTCCTAGTGATATTGGCGGAGCATTAGTCTCAGGGTTTCCTTCCTTTACCTGAGGCGCGCCCGGCGCTACGGCGCTGGGCGTTTTAATAAGAAGAGAAGGTCAAAATTAGAAACAAAACCTCCGAACGATTGAGGCTTATAAATATAAAGGACTAACAAAATGAAAATGCTATCACGAGACCATCTAGACGCTGTTAATGACCGCCCCGCAGTGGTGCTAGAAGTACCAGAGTGGGAGGGTGCGGTGTATATCCGTGCGCTATCAGCGGGGGACAGAGACACCCTAGACCAGCATATGATCGAGCAAGGCGACAGCGAGAGCGCCCACGTAACGCTGCGGTGTAAAATGGTCGCCATGGCCCTTGTGGACCACGACGGCAACCGCCTGTACAGCGATGATGAGGTCGCAGAACTATCGGCAAAGTCCAACTCTGCCATCAACCATATTTGCAAACATGTGATGGAGCAAAACAACCTTAGCCCAAACAAACAGGATGACTTGGTGGGAAACTAATGCGGCGGCCTAGCCGCCGTTTTATCTTTCGGCTTGCGCTGGCGCTGGGCCGCAGCGTGCAAGACCTAAGCGATAACCTGACCAGTGCAGAGCTCTCTGAGTGGATGGCCTTTGACCTAATTGAACCCATTGGTGGTAGGCGCGGCGATGTGCACGCAGGGATCGTCGCGTCTACAGTGGCGAACGCCCTGAGCGGTAAAAACCGTCGCTTTAAGGTGGAGGACTTTATCGTCTTTCCGCCCAAAAGCCGAACCGCTCAGTCCCGCGTTAAGACCCTCGCCACGAAGGACGTGGAAGACGACATCAGGTCATTTTTTAAGAGATGATTTCAAACACTGCCCTATCAAATTTCAGCCCCAACCGAACTGCGACTAGCAGTGAGGCAAGGGCCTTGCGCCCGTCCGCGACTTTTCGCGGGAAGCCTAAGCGCGGATAGCGCGTCCGGCGATTGAGGTTACTAAGTGAAATATGCCCTTTTAGCCGCGATAGGTTTTCGATAGGTTTTTTCCTATTTCATTCCTATCGATAATAAAAACAAGGAGTTATCATGAGTAAAACACTAAATAGTCCACAAGATGTCGCGGTGACGAAGAACAACATCTGTGATGTAAAAATGATTCAAGCCATGTTAACCGAGCATGGGTACTCTGGCCCTGTTGATGGTGATCCGAGTGCTAAAGGCTACTTTGATGCGGTTAAGGCTTTTCATGACAAGCACAGCATTGTTCCCAACTATAATGGCAAGCGTATTTACATTGTTCCCAATGGTGATTTTCTTAATAAATTAGAGGGGAAGTCTAGTGATTATTATAAACGGATGAAGCCCATGCGAAAGTTTGGTGACGTTATGTTTTGTAGTGATGCAGATTGGGTGTTGGATGTTGATGATATAAAGGAAAGTAATTATTTACCTCATAAGGCGAGTGAAAAGCTTTATAAAATTCTTCATGAAATATGGGCTGAAGCACAATTACCTTTTCGTTATGAAAACGGTGCTGACCTTAAAAGTGATGAACTTAGTACAGCCTTTAAAGATGGGAAAAGAGATTATGATTTGTACGAGGCAAGGTTTCGCTTTCGTCTTCATTTGCCAGATATAAAGCAGATCAATAAATGGGGGAAACAATCAACATTAAAAACAGATGCTATAAAAACCTATCTCAATGCAAAGTTTGAAAGCCTTAAAGTAGACTACGGAAATGAAAGCTATAGCGTAACCTCGGTTGAGGGAAGTGCCTTTACTCTAACAGGCCCGTTCTTAGATAGAATAAAGGCCCAAGATGGAACGGATGCATGCTCAAAACAAAAAGCAGAAGTCTTCAAATACATGGATCATTCATTCGCTATTTTTGACATGATGCTGGATACTCAAAGAAAGATTTATAATGAATATGCAGAATTAAGGGAGATTGGACGACAGCTGGATGAGGACATCAAAAGAAACAAGGCTGCTCTTCAATCAATAGCCGACCCACTAAACCTTAATGGAATGCTTTCTGATAAAAAAATGTTACGAAGAACAGTGCCGCATGCCTTGCCGAGGTTAATTGTAAAAAGGATTTTATTGCCTGCCGATATTTTAATTTCTGTTGCAAGTGGGTTAAGAACCCTCGTTGATGGGTATAAGTATGATAAAGTATTCAAAGAGTTAGAGAAGTCTATTTCTTTGAAGGATATGGCACAGCATTTAAAGGATAGAGTGGTATGGTTCGAAGAAAATAATGAGGCAATAATTAGAGAAAGAAGTATTTTGTCAGAGATGGTGATAAAAGACCCACTTTGTTTCGATATAACGCCTCAAGTTGATGATGACTATGCTCAAAAAATTGCTAAATTATGGGCGCGCCTTTAAATAAGCCTCAAAATAGGGCCAGCAAGACTTGGTGTTTTGTAGTGGATGGCTAATATCAGATGCCACATAGAATTTTTTTTCTTTTAATCTGAGATTTGTATACCAATCCAGATGCCCTTCTGGGTCGCTTGATGGGTAAAATTCACGTTGCTTGTCTCTGGCAACGTAGAGCTGTTTTATTTTTTCTAATTCAATTTGAGAAATAGCATAGGCTGAATTATTTAGGGCTGAGCCGATGCTATAATGATCAGCAACAAATAGTAAGTCATTATCTGGTGCTAGCATTTCAGATTGTAAGCAATAAGCATATCGTAATAAAGGAGGATTTATTTTTTCAACTTCAATGAGATAACCTAACCACGAGAACCCATCAATAACATCTAGGGTAACAGTAACACCACTCCAATCAAAAGATAGAACATCGCGTCTTTCTTCTACTTTTTTTGGGTCATGTGCCCATGAAACGGCCTCTACCAAATTTTCTCTGTAATTAAAGTACCTAAAGGAAAGGTCCATCCACTCTATAGCGAATTTATGGTTTTTGGTGTATCCGGCTGTACCGTTTGCCAGATGGCGTCCAATACTAAAAACCTGCTCTCCAGAATTTGGCGCATCTGGAATATGTATAAATTTTTGGGTGATGGTTATAAGCTCTTGGGGTGGTTCCCAAAACATCAGCCCAGCATATTTATATGTCCAATCTGGAATAGGATTAAAGTTTGGATAAAAATCATACGTGTTTGGGTCTTTTTTTAGTGTTTGAATGAGGTTGAAGTTAGTTAAACTACGTTTTAGAGCAGCTCGCAAAAAAAGAGCATTTGCTTTTTCTACGTTTTTTGTTGTCCCTAAGCCTTTTAAATATAAGTCACCAAGGCGTGCCGCAAATATGTCATCTTCATGCTCAGCAAGTCTGGTTTCCATCAGCACAATCGCTTCATGATAATTTGTTTCAAAACAAACATTTTCAAGCATTAAGCTGATATATAAGGCCCCTTTGTCAGTGATTAAATCATTTCGTGTCCAATCAATGAGAGTAAGAAGTGTATCGCAGTCTTTATTGTCAAAGGCTTCTTGTGCCTCGGCTTCTAGCGTAGATTTTGTTTCTTCCTCTTGCCCGACTGCAGCCATAGGCACCAAAACAAGTGTTGCTAAAAAACATAATGAAAACCGTAATAATCGCACGAAGCTCTCCCTTGAAATGCAACTATAGCATTAAGAGACTTTACATCAAGATGCTTAATGGTGGATGAACCATACTGCGATTGTTCCCTATTAATGACCCAATCATGCCGTTTTCACACTGGTGAGAGCGGCTTTTTTCATGGTGCTGTCAATGTCGGCAATGCCAATTTAACTCTAAGGAGACCTGCAATGAGTGCAATTGACCATATTGGTCCATCATATTCGGATGGCGAAACTACAAATGAAACATCTAAAATTGAAACTGTCACAACCCCTGACGTTGGTGGGGATGACGGGCTTATCGCTGCGCTTGACGCGCTACGCGCTGAAACCATTAACCTCGCGGGTGAATACCGTGCCAAATTTGGCGAAGGGGCAGTGTCAGTTGAGGGTCAGCAACCAGCAGTGGCGGCTGCGCTCGCTGCCAGCGCGGGCACACATGCCTCGGTCAGTAACGGTGATGGTGTAAACACGGGCGACAAGACAGTCACTGAGGGCGATAAAGTCGACAACAAAGGCCTCACTGTCCCTAGTGCTGAAACAGTAGAGGCGGCGGGATCGCAGGCTATTTCAGGAATGCTATTTAATGTGCTGAGCGGTGATAGCCTGAAAGACAGCCTTAAGATCGCCAGTCGCCAAATGCAAGACACTTTGATCTTTGGTGAAGACGGCCTCATTGGTGGCATGCTGAAAGATATGGATGAGGGCATGGGTAAAGCGCTCAAGTCGCTGGGCAAGAGCATCATGGGTGGTATCATGGGTATCTTTGGTATTGGCGGTAAGGCTGTGGGTGGCCCCGTGCACGGCAACACGCCCTATATGGTTGGTGAGAACGGTCCTGAGCTGTTTGTGCCGACCGGCGGTGGTAACATCCTCACCAACTCTCATACTAATAGTGTCATTCAAAACCTGGGGCGTGACGGTGCAGGTGCTGGTGGCGGCGGTAGGGTATCCGTCAACGTCATTAATAACGGCAGTGACAAAGCCACCACCAAGCGCCGCAGAGGCGGAGACGGCGGTGAGATCATTGATGTGGTGATCGGCGAGGCCACCAGCAATGTTCTGCGGGGCGGTGCCATGGCCCGCGCCATGGAAGCCCGCTACGGCCTAACTCCACAAGGAATGTAGGTTTATTTTAACCAAATGGGTTATTTACCTTGACAGCGCGGCGTTGTTAGGCTATAGATAGAGGACGTTCAGAGTTGTGGGTGACGAGATGGTCGCTGCCACTACAAACCATAAAGTCTAAAGCGTTATCATGCGCGTTTAACCTGCCTTTCGGTGGGTTTTTTATTGGGCAAGTGAGATTTAAATCTAAAATTAAGGAGATGCATTATGCGTTGGGAAATTAGCACCCCACCCGCTGCTGAGCCTGTGAGTTTAACCGAGATGAAAGAGCATCTGCGGATCACATCCAGCGATGAAGATAGTTTGATCACCAACCTGATTGTGGTCGCGCGGGAGCACGCCGAGGCGTGGCTGTCTCGTTGCTTGATAACACAGGACGTTAGTCTGTGGCTCAATGCTTGGCCGCAAATACATGTGAGCTTACCTGTTGGGCCAGCGCTTACGCTGTCTAGCATCAGCACATTCGATGCGGATGATGCTGAGACAGCAGAGGACATTAGTGCCTTTTATTTGCAGCCTGGGTTAGCGCCGCGCCTGTTCCGCAAGGGCACCGCTTGGCCTAGTGCAGGGCGTGTGGCGGACGGTGTTAAAATCACCTACAGCGTTGGTTTTGGACCATCAGCTGCTGATGTGCCGCCAGCGATCCGCCACGGTATTTTGCTGATGGGGGCATACATGATGCGTAATCGCGGCGATGCCCACGACAAGGCCATGGCACTGTCTGGGGCTGAGCGTTTGTGGCGTCCTTACCGCGTTATGCGCATGTGTTAGGGGGCTAAAGAGATGACCATTGGATTTATGAACGAACATGTGGCGCTGTTTACGCCAAACCGCAGCAGCAATAGCTACGGCGAGGAGACAACAACGTGGGATGCGCTTGCCACCGTGTGGGCGGAGGTGCGCGAAACCCCAGGCACGGTGTATCTCGCAGGGCCACTACCAGCCACCCATAAGAAAGTAATTTTCCGTGTTTACGCCAGCGATAGTTTCGTGCGCGGAATGCGGGCCACCTGGAAGGGTCTGACCTTTGCCGTGGAAGACATCATAACCGAGGCAGATGGCCGCATGGCCCTGCAAGCACAAGAAGAGGAAAGCTAAATGTCTGTAGAAAGGGCAAATATTGACTTAGAAGTGAAATACTCCCAAGCTGGCAGTCATGGAATACTCAAGAAAAAATAAAGTGTTAAGAATGCTTGCTCTTGCCTTTATTGGATTAGCTGCGCTCTTTTTGTTGATAGGCGTGATAGAAATATATGACGTTCTTTTCGGTGATGCCTCGGCTTATCCTTTTGGTGCTGAATGTGCGCCTTGGTATTATGAAACACCTACAACATATCTTGTAATAATTAGTATTCAAACCATAGCTGCGGCTGGAATAGTTGTTGGTTTAATGAAAGCCCTTAAGTCATCATAACCTTAAAAGGATGACGACCTTTTTTCTTATTACAGCGAACGAGAAAGTAACCCGCCCATTTTTGGCGGGTTTTTTATTGAAAATTTTACATACCCAAGAAGAGGAAAACTAAATGTCTGTTGAGAGCGACCTGAGAACCCATTTACTGGCGGACACTGCGGTGGCGGCCCTTGTGGTGGCGCGGATTTATCCCATGAAGGCAGCTACTGGTGCTACCAAGCCCTTCATCACTTATTTCAAAAGCCAAACCACCTCGCTGGGCACGCTAGATGACCCTGATAAAGTACAGCGTCATACCATGACTATAGAGAGTTGGGGTACGACATACCAGAGTGCCAAGGACACAGCAGAAGCTGTGACCGCCGCGCTTGACGGTTTGATGGATACGTGGGCGGCGGGTGATGTATCCGTGCGTCTCAATGATATGAGCGATACCTACGACGAGGATGCAGCGCTTTATACTGTTACGTCTGAGGTCACTATTTTGCAGCGCTAGGCTGCGGCACCAATCACAAAACTTAACTTACTAAGTCTCAGCCCATGAGGGGCTGCGATACCCCCTGCGTTTAACAAAATATAGGAGTTTTCAATATGGCTAACGCAATTTTTTCAGCTGGTACTACCATCGAAATTGGTCAAGGTGATGCAAAAAGCACCCTGCCTGGTGTTGATGTTTTTGACACTGTGGGTGAGGTCACCCGCTTTTCACATTCAGGTAGCGATGTTTCTACCCTTGATGTGACGACCCTTGGCTCTGTTGCTAAGGAATTTATGGCAGGTATGCCAAACGAAGGTCGTTTTTCAATCGACATCAACTTGCACCCATCTGACGTTGGTCAGTTGAGCGCACGTCAAGCCCGCAGCGACCGCGAGCTACGCAACTTCCAAGTTACTCTATCCGACAACTCAGTGATTGATTTTGCTGGCTTGGTGACAAGCCTATCAATGGCTGGTGGTGTGGATGACGTGGTTAAATCCACTCTTGAAGTACAAATCTCCGGTGCCGTTACTTGGTCTTAAACAAGGGTTCCTCCCTAAACTTATGGGGGCTACGGCCCCCTATTTTTTTGAATAATTAAGGAGATAGCAAGATGAGCAACCCAACTTGGCCTACTACATTGCCTTCTTTTCCCATGTATCAGGCCGCGATGCCTTACAGCGATAATCTAATACGGTTTTCGCCTGAGGTCGGCCCAGAGATCGTTCGCCGCCGTGCAACAGTTGTGGGCGGTGAGACCAGTTATAATTTTATACTTAATAGCAGCGAAGCACAGGCTTTCGACAGCTTTTACAAAACTGATTTAGCCGATGGCAGCTTAAGGTTCGACGGCCTTAGCGATCCACTTGGTAATGCTTCAACTTGGGCCTTTAAAAGCCCACCAAAATTGGTTGTTGTTGACAAAGATGTCTTCCAACTCACGGTAGAATTGACGGTGGTGCCATGACACAAATGACAAATGCTGGACTGTCAGCTGCATTCGCAGAGCAGTCCGATGAGGTGTGGCTGGTTTATCTGACCATTGATCATGATGATATGACTGACAGCCCGTTATATTTGGTGCGCAACTCAGAGGATGTGGACCGTACTATAGATGCGGTAACAGTGACCTTCTCAGCCGTTATGTTTGATATTACTTTGCCAGCAGATCTTGAAAAAGAGATATCGGGAGCCTCGATCACTGTGCCAAATGTGGACCGTAGTATCACCGATAAAATGCGCGAACTTATTGGCAAAAAACCCGCGGTGGTTACCATTGAGGTGAGTACGGCGACAGAGCCAGATGTGATGCAATTTGGCCCGTTTGAAATGGATTTAAACAACATTCACTGGTCGGCTGCGTCGGTTAAGGGAACACTAAGTCCGAGCACTTTTTTGAACCAATCGTGGCCAAAAGAGCGCTTTGATAATGCTCGGTTCCCCGGGCTTTATCCTGGGTAATTATGCAAAGCTTTCGTCCCTATTTAGGGATACCTTTTAAGGCGCATGGTCGCGCAACCAGCGGCGTGGATTGCTGGGGGTTGGTATGTCTTTACTACGCGCGGGAATTTGGCCTCGCCCTACCCAGCTATGAGGGCCTTGCAAGTGACGTAAACAACCCACTTTCGGTTGCGCTCGTGATGGGTGCAGTCGACAGATCAGATTGGCTAGAAACTGACGACCCACAAGAGGGTGATGTCATGCTTTTTGGCTCTCACATCGCCCCATATCACGTGGGGCTTTTTATAAATGAAGAAATAATGCTCCACACAAGGTGCGGCACGGACACAACCATTGAGCGTTGGGTCGGCCCCCTGTGGGAGAAACGATTATTAGGAGTGTATAGACACCATGATAGATGAAAAACATGTGACAGAGGGCGAAGTTTTAACGCCGCGCAATGAGATTGTTCAGAACAAGCAGGTGGCTGTCACAACAAAGACCTTGCCGTTCCCTAATATGGATAAAGTGGTCTATATGGACGAGCGTGAGAGTATTGCTCAGATGATGGCACGGCTACTGCCTTATGACATCCACACTAGTGCGACTGTACGCATCAGAAAAGGCACTGAGATTGCTATTATTCCACGCGAGAAATGGGAATATGTCCGCCTTAAAGCAGGCACGGAAGTTGAGGTCATTATCGTGCCACAGGGAGACGGTAAGAAGATATTACGTAGCATTTTGACAATTGCTGTGGTTGTTGCGGCTTATTACTTGGGTCCCGTAATCGCAGGTGCTAAAGCGAGTGCATCAACGATTGCAATGGTTTCAGCGGGTATAATGGGCGTCGGTAATTTCCTGATTAATACACTCATCCCGCCGCAACTACCACAGCAAGACCATGAAGAGCGTGTTAATGGGGGCAGTGGGTTCTCTAATCAAGCCTCGCTCGGTCAACCTGTGCCAGTGGTGCTGGGTAAAATGCGGATGTACCCTGCGATTGCTGCGCTCCCTTATTCTGAGCATGTAGGCAAGCACCAGTATCAACGTGCCTTGTTTTGCTTGGGGCCAGGACCTGTAAAAATTGATGATATTCGTCTTGGCACCACCTCGCTCAGTGACTTTGATGATGTGCAAATTGATATTCGTGAAGGTTGGTCCGACGATCTAAATATAACACTTTACTCAAATGAGGTATCGCCAGATCAGATAGGCACACTTCTTGATCCAAATAATAGTGTCACACATGTCACCTATGATAACACGGATGAGGTTGAACTGGATTTTACCTTTTATGAAGGTCTTCTTGAGTATGACAAGAAGGGTAAGAGAACTACGCGGACCGTGAGCGCCAACCTTGAGTGGCGAAAAGTTGGTGACACAGCGTGGCTGCCGGCTGAGGTGCCAGCTGCTAGTATTGCTGGTGGTGTTGGATTTCCTGGGCGAGGGCGTGGTTTAACAGGTATAAACTGGGAGTATCCAGAGATAGATAATTTGCCTATCATTTCTGGCCCCACAACACAGTTAAGTCATAGCTTTAGTTCTAGAAAACAGTTCCCTGGTGTCTTCACAAAGAAAATGGTGTTTCCAGAACGTGCTCAGTATGAAGTGCGGGTTACGCGAACGACGGCTTATGAAACTGATCCAGACAAAGTAGATAATGTTTTCGATAAAATGACATGGAGCACCATACGCTCGATCAAATATAGCCCGCCAGTTGAGGCGCAAGGCATGTCCCTCATCGCTCTTCGTATCCGCCTAACAGACCAAAAAGCGGGTGGGGTTAACAACCTGAACTGTATGGTACAGCGCTACTATCCTATTTGGGATGATGTTAACCAGGTCTGGATTGAGCCCGAAGCCACTCGTGTAGCTGGAGGCGACATGACGTTGCACCTAACACGCAACCCAGCGGCTGCTTATTGTTACGTTGCGCGTGGGGGCGCCACCAAAAAGCCAATAGAAGAAAGCCGCTTGCACATGCCCAGCATTCATCAGTGGTGGCAAGACTGCGATGCCATTGACGCTCGTTCATCTGAGTCACGCTTTTGCTACGATGAGGTTACGCGAGGCGCTAAGCATTTGCATGAATTGATGCGCGAGATAGCCACTGCAGGTAAGGCGCGCATGGGTGCACCTGACGGCAAACTCGGTGTCATTCAAGATCAGGCACAAGCTATGCCAAAAGGTATTTTTACACCGCGTAATGTCTCTGACCTAAGCGGTAGTTTTACTCTGTCTGAATTGCCGCATGGTTTGCGTGTGGAAATACCGAACGAGGATAATAACTATTACAATGAAACCCTTACTATCTTTGCAGATGGTTACGGTGATCCTGATATGGTGGCTCTTGACCCCAATCTAACTAAAGCTACTGAATTTGAAGACTTTTCCATGCGTGGTGTTACTAGAAAGTTACAAATGTGGGAAGCTGGGCGCTATTACCTTAAAACTTTAGAACACCGGGCGGAAATGATCAGTTTCAAAGCTGGCATTGATGCACTCCATAACCGCGTTGGCGACTATATTTTGGTGCAGCATGATGTGCCGCAACACGGTGTTAGTGCTGGTCGTGTGTTGTCTCTCACAGTTGATGTAAACGGTGATGCCACATCTATAACCCTAGATGAGACATGTGCTATGGAGGAAACCAAGACCTACGGTGTAACGCTGCGCCGCGCCGACAACACAAATATTGCTGTGTCGGCTGTGGTAGATACTGTTGTTGGTCAGCAAACCGTCCTCACCTTCACCACGCCTCTCGATGCCAATAGTTTGCCTGTTGTGGGGGATTTATTTACCTTCGGTGAGGTGGACCAAGTTACCCGTGATATGGTCATTAAAAACATCAAACCTGTTGGTGACTTGAGTTTCACCATTGAGTGTGTTGACCTTGCCAATGAGGTGCATGACGGCGCAACCGAAACGCCTCCAAACTTTGGAATTACAGTGTCAGGCTATAACCCAGATTTGGCAGCACCTGACCATGTGCTAGATCCCGTGATCACCGAGGAAATTGTTTGGGAAAACGGTAAACCATGTATCCAAGCCCGCATCAGTTGGAAGCCTGGTAATGGTGTAGCATCAGATTGCTTTGAGATTTATGAAAATATTGAAGGTGAGATGGAGCAACGAGGAACGACGACTGCCCTCAACAATTTACATCCTGAAACTTTTGTCGCTGGTGAGACCTTAAATGTCCGTATTTTGCCTATTGGCCCATCTGGCATAAAGCCAGCACTCAGTTCAGCCACTGAGGCAAGCATCATCTTCACAGGGAACAACAAAACGGCCCCAATCATAGAGGAGCTAGCCGCCGAAAGCCGGTTAAATAGTATCAACCTAAATTGGAAGGTTCCGGAAGATGAATTAGCCCTCGCAAACGTTAATATCTATTCCCACACATCGGATGATCAAGCTTCTGCAACGCTCACAGCGACAGTACCAGGTGTGGTTGGTAGCTTTATTGACGATTTAGGTGAGGGTGAGGAAGTCCGTTATTATTGGCTTCGCGGTGCAGACCAAGACGGCGTTGAGGGGGAGTGGAATGCTTCTACTGGGGTGAATTCGATCAGTCAAAAGCAAGGTGTGATGGCGGGGCAAGATAACGTTGATTGGGCCATTGATGTTGTTGGGGTTGGTAAGCCAGAGAACGACGCAACCGTTGGTGATCCCTTCGGCATGACCGAAAACCTACTTGGCGCTGATGCTGGGGCGGAACACGGTTTCCAGTATTATTACGCAGGCACAAATGTGACATCTGGCTGTGTTCCTATCGCTGATTATGGTTTAACTATCGGCGATATTATTAGCCTGTCTGGTGAGGTTAAAGTAGATGGTGGCTCTGGTGGTTTTTATATCCAGTGGCGAGATGGTGCGGCTGGTAGTTCAACAGGTACTCACTCAACCGACCTGACGACAAGCGCAACATTTGACCGCGTAAAAGACGATGGGATCGTGATACCTAACGGAACGACACACTGGTGCCTCACTACAAACAGCGGAGGTGCTGTTAGCGGTGTGGCTCGCAAGGCTTTGGTCAATCGAGGCAAGCTTGCTTTGCCGTATATTAAAGGCGCGGCTGATGGTGCCGAGGTTAACCCTAACGACCTCGCAGAGCTTGACCCTAGCCAAGACGATAAACTTAATACTATCGATGAGGGTGCAAACACAAATCGGCCCCTCTTTGGGCTTAAAGCTGGCATGAATACAGTTGGGGGAGCTGACACTAGTCGCCTCACCGTTTGCGCCTACGATGGTGATCTATTGCCCCTATACGATCTTACAGTGGTGAAAATACCCTACGATACGGGCCTTATCGTCCCCACAAATGACTTTTGGTCGGCAACGCTTATTTCCACCAATACCCCCGACGACACCTATTATGTGGGTTATGACCTAACCAAGGCTCAACAGTTTGTTTTCACTGGTGCCACCAACCGAGATTTGGCTCTTGTTAGACGCTCTGGGACTACGTGGGAGTATTTAAACTGGTTAGGTGCCTCAAGTCATTCTTGGGATGAAATCACCTTCATTGATGATGTTCTTTTGCTTGGCGAAGCGGTGGTTTCTGGCGGTGTTTTTGCCTCAGCGGTAGCATACTCACAAGGAAAATACTTGAGCGCTGCACCTGCTATAGGGTCTGACGTTACTGACTACACCTTAACCACTCCGCTCGATTTAGACCTATCAAGTGTTGGCTCATACGAGATCACAGGCACCACCGTCCGTAAAGTATCATCGGGCAATTATGACCACAGCTTTTATTCAAAACAGCCTATCGCTGATGGGTGTTACGTTAGCTTTACAAGCCCTACCACCACCGACCAGATTATCGTTGGTTTGTCTGAAGCTCAAGAAACTGGCTATGCTGATTATGATTATCTGGTATGGCCTCAACAAAATGGTATGGCATTAATTAGGGATCACGGCGTTGGGCATAGCCCTCAGACTGCATATGTTGCAGGCGCTCGTTTTGATATGGTCTACGACAATGATAAGATCAAGGTTTATATCGCGGGTGTACTGACGCACACCATGACGGTCGGCGCTGGTAAGGTATTTTATCTTAACGGTCAATTTGACCACGCTGATGCTAAAATCAATAATCTTGAGTTTGGCTCTATCACAGGTACTGACTATGCTGATCCAAGGATAGCAACACTTACCGATAGTCGTAACATATTCACAAATGGAAGCTTTAGTCGTGCTGATGCTAATGGATACCCTCTTGGGTTTGATGCAGCTACAGGACAACTCAATGATCTAACTGTCGAAGTTAAAGCAAGTTCTGAGGCTAAAATGGGTGGTAACGTCCTTGAGCTGCATGACTTTGCTGAAATCAAAGGGTTGGACTTTATCCCATTCGATGCAGCAAACACCACAAAGCTGAGAATACGAGGGCGTTTTCGTGCAACTGCTAACGGCTCTAGTGGTGATGTTACTTTCCATATCGGTCTTGCTGGCTACAAGTATGATGGAGTTGTAAACAACTGGGCTTATCCTTGGGCCAGCGGGCTTCTTAAAACAGTCGCAGACGGTTGGGTTGAGATTGATGAGACCGTAACCGTAAGCGACCTTTATAACACAAGCCTCGTGACCCAGTTAAAGCCAATCATCATTAGCCAGTATGGTCGCCACACCCAAGGCGGTACGATTGAGGTCGATTACCTTGAGGCATGGCCTATTGATTCGGCGTCTGACAATGAGGTTTTGGCTGTGGATGACCGTGTCAGTAATGATGCTATCTCATTCCCTAACCTCACGCTCATTGCTAGTACGGGTATTGATATTAAGGGTAACTCTATCGAGAAATTGAGCGGAACTGAGGATTGGAACGCAACCAACGCTTATGTTGAACAAGGCTCTGTAGGTTCTGCTAGAGCATCGTTCCAAGCTGGCACAACTGGTGAATACTGGATGGCGGGACTTAATGATGCGCCATTAAGTGAAAATGGTTATGTGGCTCTTGATTATGTCTGGTATCAATATGGCTCTATAATGCACATTTATGAGGGCGGAGTTTTAGTATCTCTTTCACTGGCTTACACCACCAGTTCAATTTTCGAGGTGATATGGGATGGTGTAAACGTCAAATACTATATGGACGGGGTGCTGAAATATACCTCGCTAAACCCTCCGATAGCATCAACGCGCCTATACTTCGATGCTCAGATCAAAACCATTGGAAGCAAGCTAACTGATATAACCTTCG
>Ga0209344_10001241_pt1 | contig 34645 bp, 25 predicted proteins | sample Cruoilmetagenom6_FD_187293 | JGI IMG/M metagenome (GOLD analysis project Ga0209344, IMG submission 187293) | Oil polluted marine microbial communities from Coal Oil Point, Santa Barbara, California, USA - Santa Barbara Oil Seep Sample 6 (SPAdes)... | ecosystem: Environmental > Aquatic > Marine...
TGAAATAAAATATTTTCTCGGTATCGGCCACTCAGGCAGACAGCCCGGCTCGAAGAACAAGCCACCCTGCATCAGCCCCAAGATCAAAACCAGCCTCCGTCAAGGCGTTTTCCACAGAGGTTTTTCGAGACCGAGCAGGGGAACAAGCCGCTCTGCATCAGCCCAAAGACGAGCTTCCACCTCTCCAGCAAGAGGCAACGCGCGCGACTCTTCGAGCAGCGTCTGATACGCCGCATCATTCCGCAAAAGAAAATGTTTCCCAAGGCGACGAACCGGCCCAGGCACCCACTTCAACTTCTCGACCATGCCTGACTCCCACAGACGAAGCATGGTTTTGGTGTACCCAAGTTTTTCTGCAGTCACATTGTGCTTTCCCGTCGGGCAGGAACAAGGCGCAAGCCCCACATGCGAAAGAATACGCTGCCAAGCTGTGTCAGACTCCCCCATCACGTCCTCGAATCGCACAACAAGCAGGCGCCCGGCAGCAATCTCATCTCGATATGGGGTGAGGCATTCTGTGTACATGCTCCACTTCACATAGTCGCTCTCCGGGCTCGCCGTTGCAACTGCAAAGGGACGTTTCTCCCGGGTACGCTGCACCTGGTGGCCATAGTGGGAACGCAATCGGGCCACCGGGTCTCGCAAAATACACACAAGAGGAGCATCCGGGTTTGTAGCCCGAATACGTGTAACCACCTTCCTTGCAAGATGCGGAGCAGTGTAGGTCACAGAGGCTTCAGCGGTACGCTGATGAGAAGGCACAGAAGCAAAAAGCCCCCGATACCATTCCAGCCCCTTGTCCCACACCGTATCGTCTGAATAAAAGTGTGGCTCTTTCAAAAGTCCCGAAGCGTAATCAGGATGGGTCTCAAGCCGGCGAATCAAAGTAGTCGTCCCCGATTTCATCGTCCCCACAATCAAAAAATCGGGCAATCTCGGGATAGTTATGACAGGACTCCTCATGTTCAGGCTGCTCATATCAGGGCTGTTACAGAGAAAAAACTGCGCACGAAAAGATGTTCTCACGAAAAATCCTGGGCAAAGGACACGCAAGAGAAAACTTAGGGGAGAGAAGAGGCCGACCCAGAAGAAGGCCCTTTGAAGGGTTCTTGCGGAGACTCTTCCTGCGACTCTTGCGGAGGCGATGCCTCCGGGAACAGAGTCGCAGGAGGGAACTCCCCTGGAAAGGTTTGATGCTCATCTACGGTCAGGTCAGGCACACGCGCGGGGAGTTCTCGTCGTTTCAGTGGAAAAGAGTACCGGCACCAGGCCGCATCGAGTGCCCGTCTGACGGCAAGAGCAAGAATCGACACGTTCGGTTCCATAAACAAACTCGTATGAGTGCCGGGAATATCAACGACGCGGAAGGACCCCCGCAACCATTCCTCCCACCCCATATGATGTGTCCATTGGAACTCGGTAGAGCGCCCATTGTCGAGCGCACGAAACAAGACCACATCTCCGTCATAGGGCGAAAGACGGTAACTATCTTGTTTTCTGATAAACGCGTCTTCCATGTCTTTGAACCAGGCTTCTTCCGGAGAAAGGAAGAAGGGTTTTGCCGGGGTTCCGTTTCCCAATGCCAGAACAGACTTATTCCACACACGTTTGCCGAGATCCCCGACACCGTGCTCTTTTGCCTTGTTCCACTCCCGTCCAAAACGAAAACGCATGCTGGTCTTGTTGACAGAAGGGCTGTATGTGTCAAACATCGTGATGAGCGCGACAATCTCACCGCGCGCACGCAGGCGATGCGCCATTTCAAGAGCAATCACCCCGCCACCCGAATAGCCTCCGAAATAGTACGGCCCATGAGGCTGCACTTCGAGCACTTCGTCGAGATAGGCTTCTGCCATTTCCTCTATCGAATCATGCGGTTTCTCCCGCATGTCCACGCCTCGCGCCTGCAGGGCATACATCGGCAGATCCTCAGGTAAGTGGGATGCAAGACGCTGGAAGGTCAGAACATTTCCCCCACGCCCGTGGATACAGAAGTAAGGCGGAAGCGTCCCCTCCTTTCTGATTACCACAAGAGAGCGGGACGAAAGTTCTGCGACTGTCCCTGCAGACTCTTGTGCGCACGCTCCTTCTTGCGTCTCCGTCTCCTCTGCAAGCAGACCTCGTTCCCGCAAGAGTCCAGCCAAGCGTGCAATGGTCGGCGCTTCAAACAAGGTCGACAAAGCCAGATCAACATGGAGTCTTTTGCGCAGCTGCGTAAAGAAACGCAAAGCCACAAGGGAGTGGCCGCCGAGCTCGAAGAAATCATCGTGCACGCTGATCCCTTCCACGCCAAGCACGTCTTCCCACATCTCACGCAAAACTGCTTCTATATCATCGCGAGGTCCAACAAGTTCTTCGTCAAAGGCAGGGCGCGGCGCCTTTACTTTTCCCGCTTCAAGCTGTGTGTTTTCCTCCACATGCCGCATAAGGGCAGGGATATCCAGCGAAGACACACACACCCAAGGCGGTCGGTCGTCCCGCAGGAGACGGCAGAGGGCTTCGATTCCTTCCGCAGGTGCGATTCCTTCGGAGACGAGGTCCAGAGTTCCCTTTCCTCCAGCCTGACGCGCCATGCTTTTTTCTTCGATCGCGCCAAATGCTGTCGTGCTCGGCACACGCTGGAAAAGCAGTGTCTCAATCTCTACCCGCACATTGCCCTTTTCGTCGAGCAAAATCATGTCAAAACACACAGTGTCGTTCGTGACTTCACGCAAACGCACGTGCGCAAAAACCCGCGGCAGAAGCGGCGCGTACACGCGCACTCGCCCATAGCCGACAGGAACATGGAGATCTGCTGCTGTAGAGGTATCCGGTTCTTGTGGGCTGCCCCCAGAAAAAAGAGAAGAAGAAAGCGTGTCCTCCAAGAGCGACAAGCTCAAACCTGCAGCCATGTCGAGTAGGGCCGGATGCAACGAGTAAACCACGATATCGTCGAGATAGCGATCGTCAAGTTCAAGAAAGACAAGCGCCTCGTCATCTCCATAACGCGCCCAGAGCGCGTTATCCCAGCGGGGACCAAAATCCAAGTGGGCCTGCTGCGGATGCATCCATGATGGGCCGAATTTCCCATCCGACTGCTTGCCAAAAGAAGTAGCACGGTCACAAACCCTTGTCGCGCAACGAGCTGCAAGCGCAGCAAGGTCCTGTGGGGGCGGCGAAGATGCCTGCACCGCCTGCACCGTACCGATCATGTGGGGAAGCTCGCTCCCCCTCCCGGTCTTACTCAGCACTTCTATCTGCCATTGGGCGCCGATTGTGGGAGTTTCGCCAGTTACAGACGCGCGAGTGTGCGAAGTCGGGGAAGTTTCGTCCCGGCGCTGCATGCGCGCACGCGGCTCTTTCTGGCGGGACAATATCGTGAAAGTCTCACGTCCGTCTTTGTCGCCCGGAGGCAGAGGAGCAGTGAAAACGAGGTCGCGTAACTCAAGCACATCGCCAAGGGAGACCCCTGGCACACGCACAAGCGCTGCCCGTGCCAATTCGACATAGCCGGTTCCCGGCAGCACAGGGCCACTCCGGCGCACACGGTGCTCGTCAAAAATCCAGTCTGTCGAAAAATGCCTCGCCACATGAACAATCCGGTCTTGTGTTGCCTCGACCTCACGGCCAAGAAGAGGATGCTCACCTGCCCGTAAAGGAAGACGGTTATATTCCGGTTTGCCTGCTGCGGTGCGGGCGGCAAATCCGGTCTCCTTCCAGATGCCCCAGTCCAGCGCGATCACTCGGGATACACCCCCGCTTCTCGCTGCTTCTGCATACGCGTTCACGAAGGCGTTCGCCCCGGCATAATCGGCTTGTCCGGCAAGCCCAAGAAAACTCGAAGTCGAAGAAAACAACACCACAAAATCAAGAGAGGCAAAGTCAAGCACTTCGTCCAGCACAAGCGTTCCTTGCACTTTCGGCGCCATTACCTGTGCCACGGCTTCAGGCGTCTTCTCCGTCAGAAGATCATCCGCAAACGCCCCGGCAGCATGGAATACCCCGTCAATCCCGCCAAAACGCCGCTTCGCCTGCGCAAGCAGATCTCGCATCTCATCCCGGTTTGTCACATCACCCGTGAGCACCAGTACTTCTGCTCCGGCTGCTTCGATTTCTTCCACAGACCGGATGCGACGGGAAATACGGTCTTCCCCATCATGGCGTTTTTGCCAGGCATCCCAGTCCGCGCGCGCAGGCAGAGGAGTTCGTCCCAAAAGCACAAAACGCACACGCCCAGGCGCGAATCCGGGATCATCTTCAAGACGAGCCCCCGCACGAGCCGCAAGCGCAGCCCAATGACGGGCAAGTTCGCGTCCCAAGGCTGCTCCTACTCCGTCAAGACCCCCGGTAATAAGATAAACACCATTTTCCCGGAACCAGGACCTCTCGAACCACCACCCATCAGACAGTATTTCATCGGGATCAACACCAGTCGCAAAAGCCTCCAGTTCTTCTGTCCATCGCACGCCGGCACGCCAGGCTGCCGTCTCCCCCTTCCGCAAAACAGTGCCCTGCACTGCCGAGGCTGTGGGCAGTGCAACGCCGGCTTCCGCCACAAGTTGGCGCACCAGAGTAGGACAAGAAGACGGAAGGGGCGCCAACACATGGGACGCAACACGAGAGAGCACCTTCGGTATGGTGCGCCAGGTCTCAGAGAGGGATGCATGCGCTGCAACTTGGGGTGTTTCCGGTCCGGTTACCGGTCCAACCGCCGCCTCATTTATCGCGGTTTTTCGCTCTCCCCCATTTTTGGGTACACCAGAAGACGCATCTTGTGGCAGGCTCGCCCAGTCCAGATCGACAGCACGACAGGACACATGCGGCAATTCCTGTGACAGCACACGAAGCAAACCAAAGAGACTCGCCACACCCGGGACAACTGTTCCTGGTCCCCAGGCGCGTGCATTCGCTGTCGCCACGACAAGATCCACAGCCGCTTCGTCATCAAGACGAGAAAGCGCTTGCGCCAAAAACAAAATGCTCTGGAAGGCAAGAGGGAAAAGCAGCTGCACACGGCGGCTCGTCACGTCCTCATCCAGCCATTCCAATGCCCACAGATGCAGAATCCGCTGAGGCATCTGCTGCTTCGCGGCCAGCTGTGCAAAAAGCTCTGCATACTGTGCAGGATCAGACGGGTTCAAGCAATATTCGCTGCCGAGGCGTATGCCGAACTCGTCTCCTGGCACCACCGTGACAACCTTGTGTCCGGTTTCTCGCAAACGGGTCACGACAGAGTCGCCCAGCACCTTGTCAGAGAACACAAGCAGCTGCAGTGCAGTCTCGGTAGGCTGCCCCAAATCGCTCTGGCACCAGCGCGGAACCCAAAACCAATCTTCCAGTTTCTCCTGCTTCTCCAGCGCTTTTTTCTCTGAGCGAGCAGTCCCCGGAGCGATCCAATACTCCTGCCGGTCAAACTGATAGCCAGGCAGAGGAACCCGGTTACGGATCTCTTGATCATGAAGCGCAAGCCAGTCCAGCTCAACTCCGGCGAGCCAGAGACGCCCGAGAATGGTGAGACAGTATGCCGTTCCGCCCGCGTCGCTCTGCTCTTGCTTATCTTCAGGATGCCGCATCCCCGACAAAATCGACGTCACCCCAAGACGGCTACGGCGTGCCAGAGAAGCAAGGGAGTGTCCTGGCCCCACTTCCAACAGCACCCGGTTTTTCACCTCTCCCAAAGTTTGCAGACCATCGGCAAACCGCACAGTGCCTCGCAAATGGCGCACCCAATATTCAGGATGCGTGATTTCCTCTCCCGCCCAGGCTCCCGTGAGGTTCGAGATGAACCCGATCTGAGGAGATGCCATCGCGACACCCGCAAGACGCTGCTCGAATTCGGACAGCACAGGGTCAAGCAGAGAAGAATGCGCCGCCACCGCCAGAGGCAGTCGTTTGCAGTCGATTCCGTCAGATTCCAGCGCCGTTTGCACCTTGGCAACCTCATCGGCAGCACCGGACACAACACAGAGGTCGGCAAGATTCACCACTGCAAGACTTACTTCTCCCACCAGATAAGGACGGACCGACTCTTCGTCCAGAGAGACCGTAAGAGTCGCCCCCTCAATCTCACCACGAGCAAAGAGCTCGGCTCGCAACATCACGACTTCGAACATGTCTTCCAGTGAGAAAACCCCCGCTACATGCGCGGCAACATATTCCCCCAAACTGTGACCACAGACCGCGTCAGGTTCCACACCCCAGGACATGTACAGACGCGCAAGCGCACATTCGGTCGTGACAATGGTGGCAAAAGACGCGGCAGGGTTCTCCAGAAAACCCGCCGCATCCGCACAATTCGCCCCTGCCTCGGGCCACATTAACGCGCGCACGTCAAGCGGAATACCGTCAGGACCACAGAGAAAGTTGCGCTTTTGTAAAATGCCTTGGCATTCGTCCACAACAGCTCGGTAAACAGGTTCTGTCTGATAGAGGTCTCGGCCCATATCGAGAAAATGGGCACCGCCACCGGGAAAAAGAAAAACCACTGAAGGCGGGGTCTCAGACGAGAGCTGGGACGAGAAGACGCGTGAGGAATCCCCAGACGCGAGAAGACGCGCTGCCTCCGGCCTGTTCTCGGCGACCACAACTTGACGCCAGGGGAACTCTTCCCGGCCTTCTTGCAAGGTGAAAGCGACGTCCGCAAAAAAAGCGTCTTCCCTGCCACGTGCCGCAGCGGCGTCGAGATCTTCGGAAAAAGCATCCGGGGAGGCAGCATCTGCCGGCACATCCTCGAGAAAGGTGGCAAGAGCAGCACTTCCCGCCTGCAAAGAAGCCGAGGACTTCGCGGAAACCGCCAAAAGCTGCGCAACGCGAACAGGCGGATCCGATGTTTCAACAACCGGCGCCTCCTGCAAAATAACATGGCAATTTGTCCCTCCCACGCCGAGGGAACTGATACCAACACGGCGCGGACGACCCTCATCAGGCCAAGGAGTCAACGACTCCGGAATCAGAAAAGGAGTTGCGGCAAAGTCGATCAGAGGGTTCGGCGAAGAAAAATGCGCGAGCGGGGGAAACGCACGATGACGCAGGATTTGCAGAGCTTTTATCAGGCTCGCAACCCCTGCGGCCGTATCAAGGTGACCAATATTTGGCTTGATCGAACCGAGACGGCAAAAACCCTGACGGTCGGTCGTCGCACGATAGGCACTCGTGAGAGCGGCGATCTCAATCGGGTCACCGACTTTGGTCCCGGTTCCATGCGCTTCGCAATACCCGATTTCCTCTGCAGTCACACCTGCAAGCGCAAGTGCCTCGGTCACGACATTGGCATGCCCGTCCACACTCGGAGCCAGGTAGCCGATCTTTCCTGACCCGTCATTGTTGATTGCAGAAGACTTGAGCACAGCGTAGACCGTGTCTCCATCGTCATAGGCGTCTTGCGCGCGCCGCAAAACCACAGCGCCCGCCCCACTGCCCAGAACCGTTCCAGAAGAAGCAGCATCAAAAGCGCGACATTTTCCGTCCTGGGAGAGGATCTCCCCTTCTTTATAGAGATAGCCCTGACGGTGAGGCACCTCTATTGTGACGCCGCCCGCCAAGGCCAAATCGCATTCGACATTCAGAAGCGCAGACGCGGCAAGATGCACTGCCACAAGAGAAGTGGAGCAGGCAGTCTGTACTGAAATAGCCGGCCCAGTGAGATTAAGGGCATAGGCCACTTCGGTCGCAAGGAAGTCTTTGTCATTGCCGGTATGACGGACCAAAAACATGCCGAGTTCTTCGATGAGGGCCGGGTTCGTCAAAAGGTTGTGCATGAGATAGCTGCTCATTCCACAACCGGCAAACACCCCAATCGCGCCATCAAATTTTCCCGGCACATGCCCGGAATGCTCAAGAGCCGTCCAGGAGACTTCCAGGAAATGCCGGTGTTGGGGGTCCAAGATGGCCGCGTCACGTGGTCCGTAGCCAAAAAATCCGGCATCAAATAGGGCGACATCATCAAGGACACCACCCACGCGCACATAATCAGAGTCATGCAGGTAACGCGACGGGACGCCTGCTGCGCGCAAGCTCTCCTCATCAAACTCTTGCAAGCCCACCTCACCATGCGCGACGAGATCCCACAATGCGTCCACGTCTGCAGCGCCAGGGAAACGACCTGCCATTCCTACTATCGCAATGTCAGTATTGTTCTCAGCGACCATATCGATTCCCCCCTTCGACTTCCGCGCCAATGCCACTCATGTTCTTTCTCCACCGGTCTTCTGCTGCCATCTGTCAGAAAAACCTGTCCAGAAAAACCTGTCCAGGCAATCTCATGCCACACTTCCACGGTGAAGGCGCCTCACATCCCTCGCCTAGACGCCTCCGTCCACAACTCCCCTCAGTTCTCCTTTTACCTCAGGATTCTCCTTTCGCCCCTACCACGGTGACCCCACTCGACTTCCCACCCGACACCATCATCCGTTGTACAGCCGTTTGCGCCGAGGAAACAACCGTCTTGTCGATTTCGGCCACCCACAACACGCTCTCAACTTGTCCGATAAGGGTTGAAGCAAACGGGTCACCAAGGACCGCAGGACCTGTGAGAACGATCACGTCATAGTGCGCACGCCACACCGAAAGCATCCGGTCAACTACCCAGGGTGCTGCAGCAGCCTCTTGTGTTTTCCCTGGTGCCACAACCCAGAGGTTTCGACAGCTCGGCACTTGACGTGCTTTGGTCTTCAGGCTCTCCTCAAGCGCAATATCGTCGACACCCGTAGCCGCCATCGCGAGCACATCATTGAACCCACGCATGTCCTTGCCACGTAATCCCATATCGGCCAAAATCGAAACGTCTGCCGCCCGCGTGAGAACAAAAAGTGCTTGATATCCCAGCTCGGCGATACCCGCAGCCACATTGGCGGCAACAATAGTCGTCTCCCGTGAAACTTTCGGAGAAGTCACAAGAAAAGACGCCGTGCCATCCGTCCCACTCACCATCAGAGTAGAAGCAAGAGATTGGTATGAACGAGCACGTTCTGTCGCTGGAGCGTGCACGATAGCCGGGTCCAATTCTCCGACTTTGTGTCGTGGCACCACACCAAGCAATTCTGTTTGGAAGAGTTTTACCGCTTCTCCTGGCGAACGGATTGTGGCATCAAACTTGTCGAGCAGTACTGCACCACCCACACTCACGCCAGCCGTCACAATGAACAGGATAATGATGGGAACAAGAAAGGGAAACACATTGGCTTGCAGACCAAGTGGGTCGCTCCGCTCCACGACCTCGACCGGCGACCCCAGGTTTTCCTGTGTCGTCGCCTGAAGCTGCAACTGTCTCGTCTTGAGATCAGAAATCTCGGCGGCAACAGCCTCAATCTGACCATTCAGCAGGGTGTAGCGGGGGTTCAGGCGAGGGTCATCTCCCTGCCGGATGCCCAGATCATGAAACGCCTGCTCAATCGATTGGAATTGTTTTTCATAAAATTTCAGCTTGCCGTTGATCTTCTCAAGCCGAAGGTCGTGCAGATTGCCATTTATCCGCGTGAGTGTGTCGACATAATAATCTGCCAGGGCGTCGCGCACTCTCTTGGCATCATCAGGGCTTATCGCGGTGACGGCAAACTCCACCAGAGGAGGATCTGACGTCGGAGAATACGCATCCACATCAAGGTCGGAGAGATCAACAGACATCTGAGCATTCGCCAATGCCTTCTCTAAAAATTCAAAACTCTTGAGGCGCTTGGCTTCTACATCGGGGAAGCGTGCCACCACACTGGCATCGTCAACCTGCGTCGCTTCCTCAGGCAACGCAATCAGGGCTCTCGCCTCATACAGATCCGTCTCTGTCGATGTGGTCTGAAAGACAACCAGCAGAAGACTGATCAGGGCAACAATCCCCATCACCAAAGGCACTACCCAATGGCGTCGGAGAGAATCGAGCACATCCAAAAAAGTCATCGTCCTGTCCCCGCGCTGCATTGCAGTTTGTCAGAGTACAGGACCTGCTGCCCACAGGAAGAACGAAACCTCCAGGTCGTGAGAGAACTTCTCTGCGCGCACCTTCCACAGCCTGTCCACCATCTCGATACAGGCTGCTCCAGCAATTCCGCGATACGTTCTCCTGTCGTTTCCAAGGTTTTTCCTCACCCATCATGAGCGGACGTATCGTCTTGCGTTTTCGATCGCTGCACATGGCGAGAACGCCTTTGTTTCCTCCGTTCAGACAGCGCTTGTCGACGCGCTGCTGCCCGGTCACGTCCCGCAAGACCTTTGGAAGGTCCTCCCGCAGCAATGTCTGCCGGCAGCAAACCCGACGACTCGGACAATCCATCGCCGGTTTCTGCCGAGAAAAAAGCAGCCAGTCCTGCAATCGTGGGAAAACGAAAAAGATCCGTCAAGGCCACAGGATGCTGCAAAATCTCCTGCAAACGAGACTGCACTTGCAGCACAAGCAGAGAATGGCCGCCTAGGTCAAAAAAGTTTTCATGCACGCCGACTTCCCCGACATCCAAGACATTCTGCCAGATTCCTGCAATCTGGTCTGTAAGTGTGCCAGAAGGGGTGCCTCTTTGCTCTGGCCTCCTTTTCCCATCAAGTCCAACAGAAGCTCGTTCACGTTCATAAGGAGAAGGAAGCGCCTTCCGATCGGTTTTCTTGTTTGGCGTAAGGGGAAAAGCCGGCATGCTCACTACCCGAGACGGGATCATATACGTAGGTAGATCACGCGCGAGACGCGTTTTCACTGCCTCTTGCGTGAGCATTCCCGAAGACATCTCCGGCACTATGTAGGCAACCAAACGCACATCACCAGGACGATCTTCGCGCGCCATGACGGCACACTCTCGCACTTCAGGAAAAGCCTGCAGAAGGGTTTCGATTTCTCCACACTCAATACGATAACCGCGTATTTTCACCTGATGATCAAGACGCCCGAGAAACTCCACCACCCCGTCAGAACGGAACCTCGCCCGGTCCCCCGTTTTGTACATCAATCCCTCCGGCACAGTCCCCGCGTGAGGAACAGAGAGACAAGCATTCCGAAAAGGGTCAGGAAAAAAGCGTTCAGAGGTCAAATCAGGGCGGCGATAATACCCTCGCGTCACCCCTTCTCCTCCGATCCACAACTCACCAGCGACACCTACCAGTACAGGTTGCTGATATTGGTCAAGTATGTAGAGCGACGTATTCGCAATGGGCCTGCCAATGGGGATAGCCCCCTCCTCGTCGCCAATTTCATGGCATGCCGACCAGATCGTGGTTTCAGTCGGACCATACATATTGACGATCCGCCCTGTTCCTATGGAAGAGAAACGTGGAAGCGAGCGCAGGTCACGCGCGAGCTGCAGCGGAAAAGCCTCTCCACCCACCAAGAGCACATCAAGAGAATTGAGCGCAGCACGACCGTCGAGATCGGCAAGCAGCATGGCGGCCTGGGAAGGAGTGCACTGCAAGTGGGTCACATCATGCGCACGGATAAGTGCCGCAATGGTGTGCTCGGAGGCAGTCTCGGGCAACACTGCTTCCGTGTGTTCTTCAGGAACAACCCGGTCAGCAAAAAAAGTCGCGGCCTGCCCGGCATCCTGCGCACAGCGGGCACGCACTTCATTCAAAAAAGGCAGATGGTCGAGCACAAGCTCGTCATCAACTCCAAAATCTATGAGCGCGGCAATCTCGTCGGCTCCGGCCGCTCGACACTGTTGGGCACGCTCCACGCACTGATCCACTGTGCCAAAAAACCCAGACTTTTCATAGTAACGGGCAAAACTATGGTCGAGTAGTGCAGAAAAATCCTCATCCGAGAGACCCAAAAGCTCGTCTCCCCGGGCGTCTGCAGGCATGCCCCGAAAAGCAGGGAAGGACCAGGCATCCTCCCGCACAAGGTTTGTAGAAGTCCGCAAATACTCTTTCATGGGAGCCGCGACAATGTCTTTCACGTCTTCGTCTCCCTCCCCAACAAAGGTGTGCAGCATCAAAGCAACACGTCCCATACCATAGTGTCCTGCCTTCTCCCAGGCGCTACGGTACAGTGCAATCTTTTCTGTGACTTCCTCAAGCGTCTGCCCCAGCAAGTGCGTCAGCAAGCCGCCCCCAACTTCGCCCGCCAAACGGTAAGTTTCCGGGTTCCCTGCCGCGGTAATCCAAAAAGGCAGTTCTTGTTGCAGAGGCAAGGGCATAATCGTGACCGCAACCGTCCTCCCGTCCGGTCCCGGCATTTCCACGGCCTCCCCGCGCCAGAGCCGCTGCACAATTTCGAGCGAGGCAAACATGACCCCTTTCGGATCCGCATAATTGTCTGGGGCAAAAATAAAGTCATTTGGCTGCCAACCCGCGGCAAAAGCCATGGAAACCCGCCCGTTTGACAAGTTGTCAACCACTGACCACTCTTCTGCCACGCGGACTGGGGAATGAAGGGGAAGCACAATGCTGCCTGCCCGCACCTCCACATGCTCAGTCAGCGCTGCCACAGCAGCACCCGTCACAGCCGGATTCGGATACAGACCCCCGAACTCATGGAAATGACGTTCCGGCGTCCACACTGCCGAAAACCCCTGCACATCGGCAAATTTTGCCCCCTCGAGCAAAAGTCGGTACTTACTCTTTGCCCGGACCCGTGAACTACTCGAAAAGTAAAAAAGGCTGAAATCTATAGGCAGACTGGCGGAGGGATCGAGCACAGACACACGCGTGTCCTGTTGCTTTTTCAAGGCGACAGGCGCCGCAGAGGCCGACGGTGCGTTTTCGCTGTACAGCACGACAGTATGCCCTCTGGTGAGGGTCCAAAACAGCTCAAGCACAGAGATATCAAAAGACAAACTCGTCACAGCAAGCCACACTTGCCGCACAACATCCGAAGCTGCTTCTTCCCCCGGCGGAAGAGCAGGCGGCACCTTCTCATCCATTGCACAGAAAAAATTGGTGAGATTTCGGTGTTCGACCATCACCCCTTTGGGTTTCCCCGTCGACCCCGATGTGTACATCACATAGGCAAGATCACGAGAAGACACCGGAGAACGGGAGGAGGCAGCAATAGGGGAAGACGTGAGCGGCGACTCCGCAGCATCCAGCGAAAGCACACAAAGCGTCGACAGAAAAGATTTTTCTGCAAGCATGTCCAGGAGTGCCTGATGCTTGCACTCATGGGTGAGAAGAACCGCTGCCCCCGAGTCTTCCACCATGTACGCGATACGTTCAGACGGATAGGCCGGATCAAGCGGAACATACGCTCCGCCCGCCTTGTGCACTCCCAGCACAGCCACGATCATCGCGATTGATCGTTCCAGATACACGCCGACCAGAGATCCCGGCCCCACACCAAGACGCACGAGTCGAGAAGCCAGCTTCTCCGCCCGCGCGTCAAGCTCGGCGTAGGTCACAGTTTCCGCACCAAAGATCAGGGCAGGAAGATCTGGTGTTTGCGCGGCTTGTCCGGACACAAGATCATGGACACAAACATCCCGATAGTATTCTCGCTCGGTGTCGTTCCATTCGAGGAGCACACGCTGGCATTCTGCCTGCGACAAAAGAGGAGTGGAGCGCAAAGGCCGCTCCGGGCAGTCTGACAAGGCTGTAGCAAATGCAAGAAAGCGATCGTTAAGACCCTTGACAGACTTGCGGGACAGCACTGATTCGCGAAAAAGCCAGCGCGTACGAAGACCGTCCGTGTCTACAGCCACAGTAAGATCAGCGCCCGGGACTGGACTTGCCGCCAACAAATTGTCCGTCACAAGGAAAGCCACAGGAAAAATCGTGTCTTCCCCCTGCAAACCTGGCGTGCGACCGACAATGTCCTCAGGATATGGCCCCCGATGCTCTGCCTCTCTTATTGCCGCGACGAACCGCTGCAATGCCTGCTTGCTCCCAATCTTCCCGTCAGCTGTCGCACGAAAAAAGACGTGCGAAGCAAAATGTTCTTCTGCACCTGCCATTCGTTCGGCAATCCCTGGCGAGCAATAGGCAAAATCGCAGGTTTCCGCTCCGCAAAAGCGCAGAAAATAGGCAGTAAGTGTGGCAACCACGCCCCACGCGCCCATGCCGGTCTTTCCCTCAAAGTCTTCAAGCTCAGAAGAAAGCAGGCCCTCAGACAGCAAAAGCGGCGCAACAAGCCTCGTGGGAAGCCCCGAAGGGACTGAGCACTCAACGGTCTCCCAAGCAAGACAACTCGAGAGAAGCTCGTCCGTGCGCCCGGTCTCTCTCGCCCAGCTCTTCTCCTGAGAGAGGAAAGGAAATTCCGCCACAGATTTAGAACGCAGGCGTTCTCTCCAGAAGGCTTCGTGGTCGATTGCCGCCCTCAGTTTTTCTGTCACATTCGACGATTGCAGAACGGAAAGTCCCGACAGTCTCCCTCCATCTGCCACGCCGGCAGCCAGAAAGGCCGCACGAGGAGAAATCGGCACTCCTGCAAGGGAGGAAAGCTGCAACAATCGCAAGTCCCCCTCTGCAGTCGCAACCGTGACCGAGGTGTCCTCACCAGTGGACAAACGTACTGTGCCGGGAAGAGGGGAAGAAGGAGAAACTCCCTGCTCCTCCGCAGCAACAACAGCATAAAGGGAGGTCCCGAGATGCACTTTCGCAAGCGTGAGCGGGTTTGGATATCGGGGCCCAAAGTCAAGTGCCCGCACTAAACGTGCAAGAGTTGCCGCAGATTCTCCCCAGGAGCAGACTCCCCCGGCCGGAGGACGGTGCCGGCGCCCAAAATAAGAACGTTGCGAGAGATCTTGCGCACGGGAATCGAGCTTTCCCACAGTCCCCGCAGCAAGAGCAGGCACGAGTGCTTCAAAAGACGTATACCCCGCCTCAAAACACTTCGCATTCAAAGTGAAGGCAGTTTCATCGGGGTTGATATCGAAGTATGTTTGCGACAGAATCTCGCCTTCATCCACACCAGAAGTAACGAGATGCCAGGTCACTCCGTGCTTCTTTTCACCGGCAAGCAGTGCCCATGTCGTGGCATGTAATCCCGCATAAGCAGGTAAAGGCCCATCATGAAAGTTGATGGTGCCGCGTTGTGGCACCATCAACACATCGTCGGGAAGAATGCGGAGATTCGTAATACTTAAAAGCCAGTCAACGGGACAAAGAAGACGAGAGCGAAGGCCCTCACCAGGAGCGATCACAGGAATGTCTTTTTCTTTGGCCCAGGCAATAACCCCAGCAGCGCTCGACACAATGCCTTTCACTTCATGACCCTGAGCGAGCAAAAAGCTCACACAACGAAGAAGCAGTGTGTCATCACCTATGACATAGCTACTAAAGGTACCCTGGAATTTCTCAGAACTTTCCATCTCCACCCTCAATTTCCACCTACGATCTTCACCCCAGTCCCAACCATGAAAGCATATACACATTCAAGTAGCAATTGCATTGCAAAATGCGACTCTTTATTCGCGCTTATGCCGGACTGACGTGCACACAGACAGCCCGGCATCGTTTCATTCTCTCTCACCATCTCGCCACAACCGCGAGACCCGACGAAACTGCAGGAACACCATCGGCGTCTTTTCCGTCACGCGACACTCCCAGGTTACCCTTCCACGCCCCGGACCACACTCCGGCGCGCGGCTTTCTCGCGCGGTCTTCCCATCGACCGCGCGCCGCAAAGAAAAACCAGTCCAGGCCAGAAGCCAACTCTCCAAGGAGAACAAAAAAACCAGCGAAAACAAGATCTTCCCTCTGGTTTCTCACCACATGAACACTCCTACAGCGCCCAAAAAAGAGCACGCAACCCAGACCAACAACCCAGACGAAAAGGCCAAGTCGATTCCTCAAGAATCCAGATCAAGGCTCAGGAAAATTTTTCCAGATCTTGTGCTCGCCTGTTTTGCCTTCAAAAAGAGTTCGATCTTTCTCAGGAACCACCATGACCGGACAAGGTGCCAGGTGCGACACCTTGTAAGATGTCGATCCCATAAAGAATCGTCCCACTCCACCGACACCACGGTGTCCTATCACAATGAGGCTCACGTCGAGCGCAAGCGCTTCTTCGACAATCTTTTTGGCTGCTGAGCCATATAGAACTTTTGTCACAAATGGTACGTTTTGTTCGCGACACAGACCGACCATATCTGCAAACACGTCCCTATCGACAGCCTCTGCCACCGTTTCTCGAAGATCCTGCTCTGCACCACCCGAGCGCGGCACACTTTGACTTAACACCCAGGCGTCATCAGAACGGACGACACACACCAAAACCACAGACGCGCCGATACGTGCAGCAAGGTCTACACCAACTTCGGCAGCCCGCCTCCCACCTTCAGAGCCGTCAACTGCAATGAGAATATTATCCATAGTGCGTATACGCCTCACGAGTTCGTGCGAGTACTAACATTACCCGCTAGTTTCCTAAAAGCCCTCTGACAGTACTTTCTCTCTGCTTACCTTGCCGGGGATCTTCTTTGTCCTCAAGCTGATTTTCCCGGGAATAAGGCTTTTATTATCATGTCTTCCGACACACTCTCCTTACTTTTTACACCGAAAACACTGACTGCTGGAGCCATCGGTGCTGTTATCAGCGCTTTCTTTCTCGCCCTTTTCCTTCGCACGCGCCCTTCCTCCCTTCCCTCCCTCGGCCTGCCTCTGCTCATTTCCGGCATCCTACTGATTCATCCACCCCTATACATCACCCTAAGCGTGCTTGGGATGGCCGGAACCGGACTCGCAATAAGCCTGTTCCCTCAAAAATCCCAATCTCTCACACGCGACCTTCTCTTCCTCTTTCTCCCTGTACTCATTGCCATAAATGCCAGTTTTCCCGGCCCATCATGGGCACCTGCAGCATGGATAATCACGGCACTACTTGGCGGAGCAGGGTGGCTTGCCTTCACGAGACATTCCATGCGCCAGCTCGGCCCCGTTCTTTTCACCCTGGCAGCAGGAGGAGTCTTTTTCTGCGTCCCTGACACAGAACATGCAGTCCTTCTTTTCGCGGTGACCGTAATACCAGGCATGACCGGCTGGCCTTTCCCCTTTGCCCGTCTCAGCGGAGAAAGCGCCGGACTCGCCGGGCTGCTCGCGTGGATTGTGCTCCAGGATGGAGCAGCACGCGAAGGGGCCATAGTCGGAGGAGCTGCCTGTATAGGAGTGGCGGTCTCCCTCCTTCTCGCACTCCTGATAACCGGCCAGACCGGCCAGACCCGCCAGACCGGCCAGACCCGCCAGACCCGCCAGACCCGCCAGACCCGCCAGACCCGCCAGGACAGGCTCTCCGCCCCCTGGTATCAAAGGGAAATCCAGGGTCGCCTCGCCATCCCTGTGATGCTTATATGCTGTCTCACCGTTGGCATCATCTCACGTATCGCCGGTTTACAGGAAGACCCGGTCCTCGCAGGAACAATAGCTTTCGCTGCACTTTTCGCAGCCGTAGGCGCGCACGGCCTTATCCTCACGAGGCACCACCTCGTGAGGGACGGCTCTTAGCAGTCATCCCCCGAGAGACAGGCTCGCTCGGCAAAGCTGCACAGTATTGCCCATCTTTGCAGACCCTATTCAGTGGGACACCCCACGGGATACAAACCCTGGGGACAACAGGCCGAGAGATTCGAGACGTTCGAGGGTTGCGATGAGATCAGCACGCAGAACGTCCGAAGAGACCTCATAGTGGCCTGACATGCTCTCCACAAGATCCTCTACAGAAAACCCGCTCTTCCATAACCCCCAGACTTTTCCCGCTGTCTCGTTCAACAAGTACAGCTTCCTCTGGGACACATCGCTCACTACAGTCTCATCCCCAAGAAAAGCCATAGTTCTTTGCTCTTGCACCGAAAATCTCACAGGCACTTGTTCCTGAGCGCAGGTAAGACCCCGCAAAAGAGCCACTGCCGCATGAAGAGAACCGACACGCAAAGTCCGCACCGCACACCTGCTCACAAGGGAGACCAAAGCACGAAATCCCGCTTCCCCACAAGAAGAAAAATTCCACGCGTGTTGTGAGAGCAGGCACACTGCTTGGGCGCGAGAAAAAGATGAGAGCCGTGTCGGTTCTCCGGTACGGGATACTAAAAAGACCACCGCTGCCGGAAGAACTGCCTGGGACATGACTTCCCCGCCGAAAACAGCCGGCATCACCAGCATGTCTCCGTCTGTATCCCCCACACACCAGGCATCTTCGCGTCCCTCCATCCCAGGCAGGTGACCAGGCATTGCCCCAGGTGGCTGGACACACGATTCCCCGACCCCTGCCGCATTTTCTTCTGTGAGAAACTCCAGATGGGGCGCAAAAGCGACTAAAGCCTGACGACCTCCAAAGCGCACACCCAAAGGACGGCAGTAAGGCGCGACTTTTCCGTCCAGGAGAGACACCGGCGCGTGTTCATCACTGGCATACCGAAAACCAGCGGCAATTGCCGCCGCGGTCAAGGTGGACTTCCCCGCCCCCGACTGTCCCACAAGGAGCACAGCCCGACCATTGCGCACAAGACAGGCCGCGTGCAACACAAGATGCGTCTGACTCTGTCCCGCCAAACGGTTCACTTGCCACAGGATCATTGGCAAGGCTATTGATCGAGGAAAAGGCGCGCTTGTCTGCCCGTCCCCTCCGCTGGGATTTTTCCCGGCATGCTTTCCGAGAAAGCAGAAGAAATCCTCAGATTTCCCCTGAGAAGGCAGGCACACTACATGGATAGTTGCTTCCACACAGTCGCTCACCTGATCAGCAGTAAAAGAAGCAGCAGATGGACCTCGTTGCGGGCGCAAGAAATACAGAAAGCGGGCGCATAAATACCGCAACTGCACGTCCTCAACAATGACGCGCACGCGCACGCCAGGCAGGCAAAGTTCAATTACCTCGGGTCGTTCTTCTGGTCCATGCCGCACTCCGTGCGCCGCAGCACTCTCTGGAAAATGTTGGGCACTCTCCTCCGTACAATCAGGATTATCAGACGGCACAAGCCGCCTCGATCTCCTCCCTATCCTGATGAATTGACCAAAGAGCGCTTATCACTTTTTCAGCATCTTCATTTTTCATGTCCCGCCAAATCGGCAAGCTCAGCACTTCAGCTGACAGTTTTTCGGTCACTGCCAGTTTCCCCGGGTTATAGGGGGAATAACATTTTTGTTGGTGGAGTGGCGGCGAAAAATAGCAACGCGTGTCGATTCCTTCAGCGCGCAAGGCAGTCGCAACGAACGAACGAGAAACACCAAACTCTTCCGCATTAATGGTCACAGAATAATCTTTATACGTACTTGTCGTATCGTCGAGAAGGCGTTGCGACCGCACGCCGGCAAGCTCAGCCAGACCATCCCGATAACTCTCGGCAAGAAAGACACGCCTGTCGAGATGTTCTTTCAGCTCATCGAAAGAAGCGAGCGCGACCGCCGCGTGCAATTCCGACATACGCGCGTTCAGCCCTGCAAAGGCCGGATTGTAATCACCAGTGTTCCCATAGTCGCGAGCCGCCCGCAAATGCGTTGCAAGGTTCTCGTCATCTGTTGTGATCAAGCCGCCTTCGCCACTAATGACAATCTTCGTCGGGCTCATGCTGAACACCTCGGCGTTCCCGAAACTCGCAACCCGGCGCCCACGCGCGCAGGCACCAAAAGCATGCGCAGCGTCAAGAAGAAAAGGGATCCCTGCTTGTTTCGCAAGACCCTCAAGTGCCTCCGTATCACAAGGAGCCCCAGCTACATGCGTACCAATAAGAAGGCCGGCACCGTCAAGTCGGGTCGCAACGTCCTCTGGGTCAAGCTGATAAGTCTCAGGAGTGCATTCTGCGAATACAGGAAAACCGCCATTCCAGACAACAGCATGGCCTGTCGCAGAAAACGTAAAACTTGGCAAAACCACCCGGGGCTGCGAACGAACTGCTGCAGCAAAACCATCGCAGAGCGCCTGCACGCAGAGGAGAAGACCGCTCGTACAACACGAAACAGCAACTGTTTGCGCCACACCAAAATAGCTGGAGACTTTTTCTTCAAGTTCGCGCACAAGCAAACTGTTGGTGATCATTCCCGTCTCATAGACCGGTCGCAAACGCTCAACAACCTTGTCAAAAGATGGCAAAGGCGGACGGGCAAAGGGTAAGCCCTCAGGAAACAAAGGCATGCCACCGAGAATCGCGGGTTTCCTCATAGAGATCCTCCGGTCACCTCATCAAACTCCGAGAAATCAAGCTCTGGAATTTCCAGATCGGCCCGCAAGTCCCTTGGTAGAAGGAGAACTGCAGCATCAGCCGGCATTTCCGGAGAAAGAAACCCAAAACCAACTGTGCCAATACCGACAAAAACAACGACAGCAATCACAGTGGCGAAAGCTGCTATCGGGTGAAGCATCCCAGCAAACAACCCAAAAAACACGAAAACTGTTTGAGCAACCGCGCATGTTCCCAGAACATGCGACAAGCTCCATCCCCGACTTCGCAGCTGATCGTACAGATGGCTCCGGTCTCCTTGGAAGAGAGGTTGCCGAGTCCGCGCGCGCCGCAAAATCGCGATAGTGGTGTCGCCTACCGGCACGGCCACAAAAAGAACTGCGCCAATAAAAGGAGCGGGATGCTCTCCAGGCGCCGCAGCCAGTCCCAACAAAAGGGCCAGCGAAGTGCCCACCAAATAAGCACCACCATCACCTAAATAAATGCTGGCCGGAGGCCGATTATACACCAAGAAGCCCAACAGCCCTCCGGCAAGAGCCAGGGGCAAATGAGCATTGCCTCCAAGGAGAACAGCAAAACCAAAAGCGCCGACTGTCACGACAGTGCTTGCCAGCGCGTCCATACCGTCAAGCAAATTCACTGCATTGAGCAGTGCGACGACAAGCACAACAAGAGCAAAGTCTTCGTACAAACCTCGGGTAGGAAGCACACTTGCTGCGGCAATCCCAATCAAAACTTCTACAGCAAATCGGATTTTCGGCGGAATATCGCAGATGTCATCAGCCACGCCAAGCGCAAGGGCCAAGGCAAGCGGCAGAATGAGCGAGGGAGAGACGGTCCACAGGACAGGCGCAATCCCAAAGAAAACTGCGAAGCCCCCCAAGTAGGCCACAGGACGCCGCTGTGTCTTCAAGACACCAGGATGATCAACAATATCGAGCACGATCGCAAGATGACGGAGCACCGGCGTGAAAACGAGTGCAACGGCAAAAGCAAAAGGAAAGGCCAGCTTCACGTCCATGCCAACACCACCGATTCTGTCCCCCGATGCAATTCAAAACGGTGCACTATCTCAAACCCACACTTTTGGTACATGCGTTGAGCGCCAAGGTTGTCCGCGCTGGTGACTACTTTCGCCCCGGAAACCCGCCGACCTTCCAACTTTTCCTGCAAATTTCCTATCAACTTCGCCCCGATGCCCTGCCCCTGCCACTCAGGAGCAACGGCAACAGAAAGAATCTCAGCTGCAGGCAAAACATACGAAGTCCCACCAGAACGTCGCGCGCGCTGTCGCGTTTTCTCTCCTGGAGAAGAAAGCGCACGGGAAATTTCCTCAGAAAGATCACGAGACGAAAAATTTCCCGTTGAAGTGAGAAGAGAAGAAGAAATCCCTACGCTGCCCTTCCCGCCCTGCATTCCGGCACGAGCAGAAGGTATTCGCTGCATGCGTGCATCTGAATCCGAAAAAGGATACTTCAGAGTTTCCCACATGCGAGGCAGAGAGCGTACAAGAACAGGGAACGCCCTCACTCCCGCCACAACCCCATCACGCACGAGAAATCTGCGATAAAACCGGCTTGTAGATTCAGCGGCAGCCGCGAAACCAAAAACGACCTGCGGCTGTTCAGTAGATGCCATCACCACACAATGACAATCTTGAGAATGCAGCATCCTCTTGTAGAGCCGACACAAAAAAGGTTCACCGAGAGACGATAAAAAACCGTCACTTATACGCTCCGCATGGAGCGTTGCCACCCTTGCAACGTCTGCCGGCGTTGCATCACGAAGAATCATCGCCACCCACCCATTCACATTCCAAGAACTTAGCCACTAGCGCCTGCCGTTTTTTGCGGCGGCACCCCAAGTTCATGATAGATCGAAAGCGTACGTTTAATTTGACGCTCTTGATTAAATTCCGCACTTGCCTTGCAACGAGATGCCATTCCCATGGTTTTGCGCTTCTGAGCGCTTCCCGCCAGCTCAGCAATACTCCTCGCGAGACCACGCGGATCACGCACTCCGACAAGCAGTCCCGTTTCGCCATCGTCGACGACTTGACGGCACCCTCGAATATCGGTCACCACCAAAGGAAGTCCCATTGCAGCGGCTTCCATTGCCGAACGAGGAAATCCCTCTCGCCACGAGGCCAGGATAAAAAGATCCATTGCTTCATAGAGTTCGTGCACATCATCACGAAAACCTAAAAAAACTACACCGGCATCAACCCGTGCGGCTCCTTGTTCCTTCGCGGAAATCGCATCAGACTTGTCGGGATCCGTAGGCCCAATCACGACAAATTTCAGATTTGTCTGTGACTTCCTCAACTCCCGTGCCGCCATAAACACCTCACGGTATCCTTTTTCCGCCACGAGACGACCGACCAGACCACAAACCACAGTGTCAGAATCGGCGCCCCAGGAGGCACGTAAGGAAACTACCCGTTCTGCGGACACTGTGCCAGGATGAAACCGTTTCAAATCTATGCCATTTCCAAGAAGATGAAGTTTCTTTGCGGAAATACCAAGGCCTTCCAAGACGCACATGTCCTCAGGATTTTGCACAAGCTCCGCATCCGAACAAGTAGCGGCAAGCCGTTCCAAAGAGTACACTACTGCCCGTTTCGCAAAAGCATCCTCGGGAAGTGCGTACAGACCATGCACGGTATTCACGATCGCCGGCACACCCGCCGCTTTCGCCGCCAAGCGCCCATAAACCCCAGGCTTCGGATTATGTGTATGCACAATATCGGGGGACAGCGCACGAAAAGCCCGACGCAATTCAAAGAAAGCCGCGATATCGCGACGTGGCGACATCGCTCGGGTCGTGTTCTCCAAAGCAACATGCGCAATACCGGCTGCCGCAAGGTCTGCCACATGAGATCCTGGCGCCGACATGCCAATCACTTCATAACCGGCTTTTTGGAAGGCAACAAGCTGCGGACCAAGAAGAAGAGACAAGCTCATATCCGTCGTCGCAACATGCACAAGACGTGGCCGCGCGCGCGAAGAAGTCACAGAACTCATGACGCGGCATCCGCGTAACGACGGCGATTCAATAGCCGGCGAAGATAATCTTCGGCACTCATTCCCCCACTCGTTTTTCGTCTGAAATACCCCATACCATCGCTTGTCTGCACAGGAGATCGCTGCAGACGATGCAAGTCACTGCCATAAAAAGGATTGGCTTTTGTTCCGGCCAAAGCTGCAGTTAAAAAGCGTTGCCGCACCATCTCTTCTGCTTCAGGAGAAGGTGCGACGGCTTTGGGATACGCAAAGTGCGAAGCCTGTACCCCAAGGCGTTCACCAATCAGGCCAATAGACCGATCAAGTTCATCACCCACTTCACGCGCAGACAAGCGATCGAGCAACAGATGCCGGTGCGTGTGCGAACCAATCGTCACAAAACCAGACGAGAGAAGGTCTTGCAACCCTGCCCAAGATATAGGAACACCCCCGTCTGGAAAACATTGACCTCGCTCCACAAAATCGGTCGCCACATAGAAGGTCGCAGGCACACGATGCTTTTCCAGCACAGGTTGGACATTCTCCACCCAGTCCAAAGTGCCATCGTCGAATGTCACTACCACAGGCATTTGCCTCGGAGAAACCCCTGCTTCTCCCAGTCGCTTCCTCGCAAGCCGGCCTCTTGTTTTTCCTGCGAGCTCGTCCGACCTTCCCGCCTCCACGCTGCCTTCTTGCAGACTCGCACGAGATGTATCTGCACGAGACCCATTCTGATACGCAGAACCCACAAAAAAGCCCATAGCCTCGTCCAGGCTCACAACCCTGCCTGTGTCCGCAAGCCATGCCATCTGCTCCGCAAACAAATCCACTGATAGGTCAATCTCAGCCGAAGACTTCCCGCCCACACGATGGTAAATCAACACGACAACACCCGGTGCAGGCGGTCGAAGAAGATCAACCCCTGCCGCCACCGCCTTCACTCCACGCCGCAAAAAACCACGAGCACACGCACGTGCACTGCTCATCACACCAACCCCACCCTCACGGCCAATCACAGTCATCCCGAATCCTTGTATGCCAGTTTCTCACGCGAGTGAAAACCATGGGAGCGTCCAGGTCCAGAAGGAGTAGGTCCTGGAAAAACAGGAGAGAGATCGCCCCCCCGCGAACCCGAAGACCTTTCTTTTTCTGCTTCTTCCGAACGCTCCGCAGGCACTATGCACGCAAAAACAAAAAGAGCAGGGAGCACGAGCGAACGTTGTCGGGCGAGAAGACCGAAATTCAAAAACGACGAGAAAGCCACCCCATACAGCAATGCTGCACCCAGCATGAAGAGGAGAAAAGGCCGACGACGCAAGTTCTTGAGACCACACCATACAGAGGAAAAACGCACTCCAAGATACAAAAGCAAAAAAGTACTTTCCAGTGCCGTGATCATCATGAGCAGGGAATGCGCCTCATAGATCATCGGCCGGAAAAAAACTGTGAATACTCCGACAACAAGATCACTTGGCACGAGAGAAACCGGTCCGGAACCAAAAGAAGAACCGCCTTGAAACGTCAAGCGATTCTGCTCAACCACTCGTGCCTGCACCGCATCAGTAGAAAGATCCTCAACCCCCAGGAAATCAAGTGCCCGAGAAGACACCAGGATCAAAAGGAGCACCGCAAGCACCGTCACGAAACCGCGCGCAAGTCCACCCCCAGTCGACTTGCTCGGCCCGAGACGCCCAAACACAAAAGCAAAAACAAAAGCGGCGGCATAGAGAGCCACCACGTGCGGACGGATGATCCCAATAAACCAGCCACTCGCCGCGCACAAAATCAAGGCAAGAAAATAGCGCCGCCGCATTGCCAGAGATGCACCCCAGATAAAAAAACCAAGCCCAAACAACATCAAGGCTTCTTTCCCAATGGAGCTAGGCCAGAACAACAGACTCGGCATGAACATGAGAAGAAGAAAATAACGTCGCCGATTAAAACCGACAGTGAGCACCTCTGCCGTCCCGCGATACCACAAATATGTGCCTATAAAAGCGAGTATGGCGTAAATAAAGAACCCGGCAAGCATGTCAGGCCCCACGCCCAAATACACCCAGCCCGTAAATCGCTCAACAAAAAAAGTCTTTGACAGCTCAGTCAGTTCGGGAATGTCTCCCCCAGACACAACCGCCCACGCATACTCGGAACCGGCCTTGTCGTACCGAGTGGCATCCCCGTTTCCCCCATAAACCTGTATCAGAATCTGATACCGGGCAAACGACGCAAGAAGCTTGCTCAACAGCCCTAGGACGCCAAATTGAAATAACCAGGGTTCCTCAGGATGACGCAGAGAGATAAAACGAAAAAGAAGAACACCAATAACAACAAAAAGAGAGACAATAAGAAGGGCAGCATATTTACTAGGGTTTCGGGTCGCCACTGCCCCAGCAAGGATAAACAAAAACAGCGCACCGCAGAGAAAAATCGCCGCCCCGAGCAGGCCCCGAGACAATTTTTCGCGTTTTTTCGCAGAAAAAAAAGGCGCCGGCTTTGTCGCTGCAACCACTAGGAAAGCCCCTCCCTATGCCCCGCCTGTTTCCGTAAATCTTGCCACCGTCTCATATAGAGCCTGGGAACTGCGCACTTTTCCTCAGGTAACTCGTAGAAGGCTCGCAAGAACGACGGCCTCGGCAACACAAGTGCCTGTGCCAGACATATTCGACGCCGCAAGCTGCCATGGCGAAGTTCTGCCAAACGCAGCTTCGCACTTCGCGACGCGTCACTCTTCCACGCGGCTTCTTCATCACGCTCTCGTCGAGAGAGAGACTCGGACTGGGACCGGTCGAAGATTTCTGCTGGGAAATCTGCTCCAAAATCTAGCACACATTTCATCACTGCTGAGGCAAAAACATGGCCTACCTCCCAGCGCTGCACAGTGTCGGCCACAATATCGAAGCACAGAGAATGCCGGCGCGAGATCTCCGCCATATCACGAAAGGCGAGGGGTCTACCCATTCCATGTCCCAAAACAGCATGCATTGCACATGCCACAAGATGGTGCTCCCAGCAAGGAGCAGACACTTCAACAGCACCCACACGCACTTTTATTGCGTTCGAGATGATCTCCTGCACAAAAACGGTGTCTCCCGAGACACCGGGAGCCAAAGTCCCGTGCACGTCAAGCAAAAGACCGGACGGTCCCCGCATCGTCACTGCCTTTGCAACATGGAGCAAAAAACCAGGACATGGCTCAGGCCAGGCCACCAGATATCGAGCGTCCTGCAACGCGCCAGTGAACCGGGAAAGACAAACACGGGGAACAATAATATCCAAGTCCGTAAAACCCCGCCATAAAGCGTCAGGGTACGCGCCATGCGCCAGGATTGGGCCTTTCCACACAAGTCCCCCAACACTTTCAAGCAGGGGCAGCAAAACCGCAAGTTCAGCCTCATAGCGAACCGCAGCAGACATCAAGTTCTGATGCCCTCCCAGCACCCGCTCATACACCGCGTCAGGCACCTCAAGCAGGTCACGAGCCACTGCTTCAAGAAAAAGACCCGACAGGCCTGTCCTCACAAGTTCGTCAACCAAAAAACTCCAGGGAGGCCCGCACAAACCGCTGATCTCATCATCCGGCACAAAACCCACTCGTGCCAAACTGACAGCCCAAGACGCTGCAGTCCCCATCATCCTTGCACAACCAAATCGCACGCCACGAGCTGGGCAACAAGATCACGTAACACAGGACACACAATATCGTTGTCAACGTGAAAAACCCGGGCAGCCTCCTGCAGCACCTCACCCAGGGTCTTGCTTCCGTCCAAATACTCAAACAGTGTCACAGCACTTCCTGCCACACGCAATACATTCGTCCGAGGAGGCGCACCGGCCACATACAACACGCCTCCGGTACACCGGCGAGAAGTCTCACGCACGCGCAGCCGTACGTCCTCATCAAAAACGGAGAAATCACACGAAGTTTCGACAGGACCTGCCTTCCCATCCCGGCCTTGGGCTCTTCTCTTTCCGGCTCTCTCTGCCTCTCCCCCAGCCGCCTCGTCAGCCGTCTCGTCAGCCGTCTCGTCAGCTGCCGCTTGGTCGCTCTTCGTTTCTACCTCAACTCCTTCCTCAGAAAAAGACTCTTGTCCGGCAGCTGCCGCAAAAACAGCAGACACACCGACCATATCATCGGCCTTATCCTCAACAATATCTGCGAAAAGGGCATTCCATGCAGCAGCAACCATGTCAAAAGAGAACTTCTCCCGACAGCGCGTGCGGGCTGCTGCACCAAAACGACGCCGCAATCCAGCGTCACACACCAACTGTGCTGCACTATTCACCAAACCAGAAAAGTCGTCTTTTTCGACCACAAAGCCAGTCACCTTATGGGCAACAATCTCATGCGCGCCAGGTACCTCTGTCGTCACACAGGCAAGACCGCTCAAGCCTGCCTCAAGCAGCACACCAGGCAGTCCCTCGGTCTCACTTGTGAAAAGAAAAATGTCCGAGGCGGCGAGTAGAGCCGGCACATCTTCGCGGCGACCGAGGAGAGAGACGCCTGCCTTTTCTGCGAGAGGGGAGAGTTCCCGCAAGAGTGGTCCTTCCCCAACCATAATGCCGGTCACGGGAAGCCCCTCGTCTCGCAACGCCCGCACGACTGCAAGAAAAAGAGCAGGACGCTTTTCTTTCACAAGTTGCCCGACAGTCACAATCTGCACAGTTTCCCTGGCATCTGCGTCAGACTCAGAGCGCACGACACTGATTCTCGTATCAGAGCGAGGGCAATAGGTGTCGGCATCGCGTGCGTTTGGAATCACCTTCACGTCGGAGCGCGAAACCCCGAAGAGACGCTCAAGCTCTGTTCTCGTCTCTTCGGAAACCGTAACAAGCGCATCCATCCGTCGAATGCAGGCTCGATACAAAGCACGACGCGCGAATCCTCGCAAATCTTGCGCACTCATGCCGATTTTGTAATACACCGCGACAGTCTGCTTCTGCCGCGCAAAAGCGACGTACTTTAAGGATTCTCCCCCGTGCGCCACGAGCACATGCGGACACCAGGTTCTCAGGAAATGCCGTAGTTTGCGGACAACAATCGGATCCACTCCACAGCGGCGACGCCAGGTCAGGGGAACGTCGAGCGTAAAGTCCGGTGCGAGCGCAGCAGGAGGGGTGCGAAACAAACTCATCGTTCGGTGCGTCGATGGAGCCTCGTCAAGCGTCTCACGCAACATTCTGGCGTAAACCTGCGCGCCACGAGTGATGTCGCAAGGCACAATATGCAAAACCCGCAAAGCGGTCATCCGTTTTCACCTGGGCTTTGCCAGGTCCCTGTGCCGGTATGTCCTGGGAAAACGGAAATTTTAGGCCAGTACATTGCTCGCCTCTCGATCTCGCTGTTCTACAAGAAACATCTCGGCGGGATACTCGATGTCCAAACCGGCAGGTACTCCTGCATCAACAAGGATCTGCTGCAAAAACGACACCGCCGCCCAGCGCGCGCCATCCTTGCAAAAACGGTTCAGCTGTTCCACACGAGGCCGCAGTTCATCCCGGCCAATCTTTACAGTTGAGTCGAGCATGACAATGGCAGAGCAGTCTGTGGGGAAGGCTTGCTCACTCTCATCATGGAGCTGTTCGGACAGGCGTTCTCCAGGACGCAGCCCGGTAATTTCCACCTTGATATCGCTTCCCGGGCGCAGACCCGCTTGCCGGATCAGCTGATGCGCCAAATCCAGGATGCGTACAGGCTCTCCCATATCCAGATGAAAGGTGTCCCCTTCTCCAAGCAAGGCGCCCGCACGCAATACCAGCGAGACAGCTTCCGGGATGCTCATGAAGTAACGAGTCATATCAGGATGCGTCAGAGTGACCGGACCACCGGTCATGATCTGACGCACAAAAGTCGGAACAACACTTCCCCGGCTACCCAGCACATTGCCGAATCGCACGACGCCAAAAGCGAGGCCTTCCTGCCGGCCCGTCTCTCGCACCAGGATCTCCGCGAGACGTTTCGTGGCACCCATGACAGATCCAGGACGCGCCGCTTTATCGGTAGAAATAAGCAAAAAACGTTTACACTCGTGTGCAGCAGCGGCAGTGACGAGATTCCGGGTGCCGATCACATTTGTAAGAACTGCTTCTTCTGGGTGCTGTTGCAACAAGGGCACGTGCTTGTGGGCAGCGGCATGAAACACCACATCCGGACGGTACTCCGAAAAAATACGCTCCACACGCTGTTGGTCGCGAATATTTGCCAAAAGAGGCAGGGCATCAAGCCCCTCTCCAACCAGCAAATCATGGAGATGCGTCTCGTCACAATCCAGAATGAGCAGACAACGCGGACGAAAACGCGCGACTTGACGGGCGATCTCGCTCCCGATAGAACCGCCCGCTCCCGTCACGAGAACAACGCTGTCCTCCACATACTGCTCAATCTCCGTAAAATCAATCTGTACTTGTTCTCGATCGAGCAATCTTGGGATATCCACATCCCCAATCCCACCGAGAAGAGTCCTGCTCGCGACTTCTGCAGGAGATGGCACAACCTGAACGCGGGCTTGTGTACTACGCGCAAGATCAAGCATCTCCATGAAGTCTGTCTTTTCACTCGCCCCAGCAGACAGCACAATGTAGTCAATCTCGTATTGCTCGACTACTGCAGGAAGTTCCGAGGATATACCGAGAACTCGAATACCCCGAATTGATCGACCGACTTTCCAAGGGTCCTCATCCACAAAACCGACCACTTCCATACCGGCATCGGCATTACGCATAAACTCCAACGCAATTTCGACCCCAATATCATCGGCACCAACAATCACGCCACGAGCGCTTGGGAAGCTCTTGCGCTTCCCGCGCTCCAGCGCAAAAAGGCGTTCCCGAAAACGAACTCCACCCACTCCCATAAGTACAAAACCGGAGGCAAAAACGGGAAGCGGCCAAGAAAAGCGCTGGTCCAGCAGGCCACACAACACAAACCAATAGGTGAGATTCACGAGAAACCCCACAAACACCGCACTGATGATCCGTAGCGCTTCTTCTATCGAAGCATATCTCCACACATGTCCATACAAACCGAAAAGTTTATTCAGACAAAGTTGTAAAAGCGCTGGAAAAAACACCGAAAGCGCTGGACCAGCAGAATGTTCCAACCCGACACCAGCCTGCTTCATCAAAACAAAAGCAAGAACGTATGCAACGAGAAGAATCGACATGTCGAGAAAAAGAAAAACGACGCTCTCGTAGCGTTTCACGCGCTGGTAGATACATTGAGGTACCGTATTCAAATCTATCCCCGACCCTATCTCCACTGGCAATGCATAATACATTCCCCGCAAGGAGTACACCCACTTTGTCACCTTTAAAGGCCGTGAACCGGTTCGTCGCCAATGTTGTACACCACACGACATCGCAGAGAACCGTCACCTTTGACCAGGAAATACTTTTAAGTATCTATTCCTGGGGAGAGAAGAACGGAAACCCAGAACAAACTGGCTCACAAGAAAAAACACGTTCCCGAATCTTCGATTCGGGAAAACGCGAATTCACAAGAAGATTCGCCTCCTCTTGAAAAAATCCCTTTGCAGAAGGAAATTGGAAGAAATGAAGCGTAAAAAGCGCTTCATTTCTTCTTCATTTTCCCTCGAAAAAACCACAAAGATCTGACAAAAACTTCCGTACCATTTTTGGTGGAAACAAAAACGCGCGTCCTTTGGACCCACTCGGTACCCTCGCCAGAAAGCGCTCTTCGACACGAACGATCCTATCATGGCCTAGGCTATCGATCGACCAGACGCGCCAGTTCTATTCCTCCTTCAGCAGAAAAAACATCGAGAACAGCGCGAATCAATCTATTTTCCAAATTCCAAAAAATTTCCCGATTTCCTCACCATCGATCCTTCTTGAAAAAAGTTTTCCCTCAACCTGCCGATGCTTTTCTTTTCCTGTTCTCTCCAAAACAATATCTCTCGATAAAACTGAATACAGGCTTCGCAACGAATCTTCTCGACACACTCGCCCCACCGAACAAGTATTCTGAGCTTCCGAATGAAACGGTTTGGCCTTCAGCATATTCTCCCCGGCCTTCTACCCGGCCAAGAGAGACAAACCTTCTCGCAAAAAAGGAATCAATGTGCGAGCACTCGTGACCGGAGGAGCAGGCTTCATCGGCTCCAACCTAGTGGACTTCCTGATTCGCAAAGACGCTGAAGTGGTTGTCCTCGACAATCTCGTCACTGGAAAGAGAGAGAATCTCCACCCATCAGCAACTTTTATCGAAGGAGATGTCACTGCTCTTTCCGACGCACGAAAAGCTGTGACCGGTTGCGACATCATATTTCATCTTGCAGCATGTCGGGCTGTCCTGCAGTCAATAGACAACCCACTAATATCAAACGAAACGAATGTAACAGGAACTCTCAATATGCTCATCGCCGCGCGAGACGAAGGGGCACAACGTTTCATTTTAGCCTCCTCTTCATCTGTCTACGGCGGGGCAGAAGAACTCCCGACCCCAGAGTCAGCTCCTCTCTATCCTCGTTCCCCTTACGCTGTATCAAAACTCGCCGCAGAACATTATTGTCGCGTTTTCTGGGAGATTTACGGGCTTGAAACCGTCGTGCTCCGCTACTTTAATGTCTACGGTCCACGACAGCGCCCTGATAGTCAATATGCCGCTGTCATCCCACTCTTTATCCGCTGTCTTCTCTCTCAAGAATCTCCGATAATATATGGAGATGGACGGCAATCTCGCGACTTCACTTATATCGAAGACACTGTCCAAGCAAATTTCCTCGCCGCCACTACTCCCACTTCTGATTGCGCCGGAGAAATCTTCAATATTGCATGCGGCGAAGTCCACACTTTGCGAGAACTCCTCAACACTCTTGGCGACATTCTCGATATAACTCCCACACCCCACTCCACAGACCAGCGGCCAGGAGACATCATGCACAGCCACGCGGATATTGGGAAGTCCCAATCCCGCCTCCACTACACGCCAAAAATTTCCTTCCGCGATGGCCTCACACAAACCGTTAATTGGCATCAAGAACACGGAAACCTCTTTTCAAGGAAATAGCAGCCTTCATGAACATACTTGCCAGACAGCTCACGGAACGGATTCAATCTCGCACTGCACATGTCGTCATTGTTGGACAAGGCTACGTTGGCCTTCCTCTTGCAATGAAAGCAGCCGACACCGGCATGCGCGTGACTGGCTACGATACCTCCTTACGACGGGTCAATATGCTCCGAGCCGGCGTCTCTTATGTGGAAGACGTTCCAAGCGCGCAAATCGAAGCCGCGCTCCTCTCCGGGTACACACCAACTGACCAAGCCCAAGATATCGCCGATTTCGATATCGCCGTTGTGACAGTGCCCACCCCTCTCAAAGAGGGAACTCCCGACTTGAGTTTCATTGAAAAAGCTGGACAAACCCTCGCCACTTACCTACGACCTGGCGCACTCACCGTTTTGGAATCCACTACCTATCCAGGAACCACAGACGAGTTTTTCTGTCCCATCCTGGAACAGTCAGGATTACAAGCGGGAAAAGATTTCTTCTTGGGATATTCCCCGGAACGTATCGACCCCGGAAATAGCATCTGGACGCTGGAAAACACCCCGAAAGTAGTCTCCGGCATCAACCCAGAGTCTTTGCGGTGTATTGATGCCTTTTATTCCACGATTGTCAACAAAATCATATATACAGGTTCTACTGCTGAAGCAGAGCTCGTAAAACTCCTCGAAAACACCTTTCGTCATGTCAACATCGCGCTCATTAATGAGCTCACCATGTTCGCAAACGACTTGGATATCAATATCTGGAATGCCATCGACGCAGCATCCACAAAACCCTTCGGTTTCATGCGCTTCACCCCCGGCCCCGGAGTAGGTGGACACTGTCTGCCTGTCGACCCTTCCTATCTCGCCTGGCGCGTGCACAAGTCGCTCGGACACACTTTCCGTTTTGTCGAGCTCGCAAACGACATCAACAACCACATGCCAGACTATGTCGTGACCCGTATCGCAGCCCTCTTGAACCGGGAACGAAAAGCAATAAACGGCAGTCGCATTCTTCTTCTCGGCATGACCTACAAAGCCAGCACCTCCGATTGGCGAGAGTCCCCCTCTATTGCAGTCGCCGAAAAGCTCACCGAACTCGGCGCAGAAGTACGCGCCCATGACCCCCACCTACCGATAGACACCAACATTCCGTTTTCTGTCCCCCTCGTCAGCTGCACAAAAACAGAACTTGAAACAGCAGACCTCGTCATTCTCCTTGTCGACCACCCCAACCTTCCTTACGACGACATCCGCAACCATTCCCGCATACTGCTCGACACAAAAGGCCGCTTGCGCTTTGAAGAGTTCCAAGGAGAACTTCTGTAAAACCCTCCTTTCCCCCAGCTGGACAATCGCGCGTACCTCCACACTCCCCTCCCTTGTCCTCTCACCGGCTTCGCGCGTTTGCCACAACATGCCGATTTCATAACTTCATACTGATCCCGGCATTTCCTGGCATGCTCGCCGCTTTTTTCAACCTGGGCTTGTAGCTCGTCCCAGGACGGCCATCAGTCCCGCCCGCTCTTCGTCACCGGCAGGCAGAAATGCCTGTAGTTGTGCGCGGTCAAATTCCTTGACGGCGAGATCGTTTTCAAAGCAATCCGCGTATGCGGCAGTCGCAGTATCGCATGCGTTTTCGGTATTTCGATCGTTCACGACTCCTCCTGGGTGAAACGGATCAGGCTCGTGTATCCCATAGCTCAATTGGCCCAAAAGCTAGATGACACGTACAGATCATCCGTTCCCTCAAAATCAAGAAATTCCAGAAAATGACAGGAATCCGACCGCACCCTCAAGGAATTCCTCCCAAACAAAAAAGAAGGCAAGACACCAGAGTGGTGTCTTGCCTTCTTCCGTAACAGGACCCCCCCGAAAGAAGAAAAATGTTCCCATATTCCGTTTTTCGAGCTTGCCGGCTCCCCAATAATCAGCCCACACACACTGGAGTTTCCCCACCCCTTCCACCACAGACAAATAACTTGGCCACTTCATGGCAATACTCAAGTGCACCTGACGATAAAACGTCAACACAGAACGCACAGAAGAAACGTGAGAACAACATGGGAAAAGAAGGCCTCTCCACAGCCCAGGATCCAGAGGGCGAAAGCACACACCCCCCAGTCACCCACACAGAAAACACCCGGGAAAAACAAACAGGGATGGATCGCCGCCAGTTCCTCCGCCGCTCCGGCACTGTCGCAGGCACCGTCGTATGGGCCACTCCCGCCATCATGGCCATCAACCCAACCCCCGCCTATGCAGCCAGCCCTCCCCCAAAATCCAAAACCTCCACTTCACGCGAAGCCATCCCAGGCCTACCCCGCACAGGCGCAAACGATACACTCCTCCCCATTGCAGCAGCAGGAGCCGCCCTCGCAGTCGCCGGAGGAGCAGCAACCCACATCGCACGAAAACGCGCACAACAAGGCGGAGACAGCCCAGCAGGTACCTCTCTCCAATAGTTCCCGAAAAGCACACATCCCGGATGAGTACCCGCCCCTTGTCCTGCCACGAGCACGTCACAGCTCAAAAAAGCTCGACATCACCCATACCGAGATCCCAATCAGGCAAACTCGGCATGGTGTCATTTGCCAGTGCTCTCCAGATAAAAAACGGTCCAAGCCCTGGGACAAGCACAAA
>Ga0209344_10001242_pt1 | contig 34644 bp, 36 predicted proteins | sample Cruoilmetagenom6_FD_187293 | JGI IMG/M metagenome (GOLD analysis project Ga0209344, IMG submission 187293) | Oil polluted marine microbial communities from Coal Oil Point, Santa Barbara, California, USA - Santa Barbara Oil Seep Sample 6 (SPAdes)... | ecosystem: Environmental > Aquatic > Marine...
CCTATCGGGATTTTGAAAAAATAGTGCACCACAACATTAATTCGTTGGAAGATTTGGCTGGAAGGATTATGGAAAGCAATGGGGCATTTGCAAAATATCTACAGTCAGACACTGAAAGGATAATTCGTCAAAATCAAGGAATAAAATTTGTTGAATTTATAAATGAGAGCGGAATTATAACTTTTATAAACCCTCTCGAACCGAATAGAAAAGCTTTAAACCTTGACATAAAGACTCATTTTCGATATTCTGATTGGATTGCAGTTTCAAGAGATACTCTCACAAATATTACCCCTTGGATAACCCTTACACAATCAGGAAAGGCATTTTTGGTTGATGTACCTATTTATTATGATAAAAAATTCAAAGGCACAATTTCAGCCGGAATGGATTTTAAACCCGAATTTGATAATTTAAGTTCCAAACAGAATCTTTACAGTATTTTGATTAAAGATGAAAAGGGGAACATTTTTTACAGCTACAACAATCCATCTCCAGAAATTTTTGAATCGTCCCAAATCTTTTCAAAGACCTTAAGTCCGCTTTCCAATAACATTTCCGGGAGCTGGAAGTTTGAATTTATGTTTGATTCCAAGGATGAATTAAAAGCCACATCCTTGCAAAACAAAATATTGGCTCTGGGTATTTTTTTATCGTTTACCATCGGACTATTAGCCTATTTTTTTCTTATGGCCAAACAGCAATATATTCGTTATAAGTTGATAAACAGAAAATTAAACACACTAAACGAAGATTTAAGAAAAGAGCGAATTAGAGCAGAAGATGCTTCAAGGGCGAAAACACAATTTCTGTCCAATATGAGCCATGAAATTAGGACACCTTTAAGTGCAATTTTGAGTATTTCTGAAATATTAGAAGGGAAAGAACTTTCATCCAGTGAAAAGGAATTTCTGAAATTAATGCAAAATTCCTCAAAAACGCTTTTAAATCTTGTGAATAACATTCTTCACATAGATAAAATAGAAGCCGGAAAGATGGAGCTTTCCAGAGAACTTTTCAATCCGTTCCTAACGCTTAAAAAGATTGTTGAAATCTACGCTCCAACCGCTACAATGAAAGGAATTGAACTTATCACCAATTTTGATAGTGTAAAAAATCCCAAAAATGTTATGGGAGATCTCTCACGCACGGAACAGATTTTTACCAATCTCATTAACAATGCGACAAAGTTTACTGAAAAAGGAAAAATTGAAATTTTATATGAAGAAATAGCATTGGAGGGTAAGCTGAAACTTATTTTTATCGTAACTGATACCGGTATTGGGATTGAACCTTCAAAAATGCCACAACTTTTTGAACGATTCACGCAATTGGATTTCGGAATTACAAAAAAGCACCAAGGCAGTGGTCTAGGATTAGCGATTACTAAAACACTTACTGAAATGATGGGTGGAACACTGGAAGTGAAGAGCAAATTGGGTGAAGGGTCAACTTTTACGGTATCTCTACAATTTCCAATAGTGGAACACCAAGAAGAAATTATTAAAACAAGAAGTTATAGAGACTTAAGCTATTTAAAAGTTTTAGTGGTTGACGATAATGTATTAAACCAAAAAATTTTGGTCAAAATACTTTCCAAAAATAACATAGAACCCGATGTATCAAAAGATGGTGACGATGCCTTATTGAAATGTGCATCAAAACATTATGACCTTATTTTTATGGATGTGCATATGCCCGGAAAAGATGGATTTGAAGTGGTAAAACACTTACGAAAAATGGACAATACGGCGGTTATTCTGGGCTTTTCTGCAGATGTTACGAAAGAAGCAATAGAACGCGGCATTAAAGCTGGCATGAACGATTACCTCACAAAGCCGATAGAACAGGAAGCCCTATTTGCCACGTTGAATAAATACTTTTCCTAAATTGATTTCTTAGCTGTAGCCCTGCTCTTTTTAGTTTTGCCTACTTCACTGAACTCAAAGGTGTAACTGTCTTTATCAGTAGTTAAAATTTTAATGTGAATGGCTTTCTTTTCAGCCTGGTTTTTCGGGTTTATTTTTTTTAAAACGTACTCACAATCGTTTATCCAATGAATGGATGAAGAATCTTTTTTCCCTTGAAAATAATCAATCTCTATAGAATCATTCCGCACTATGGTGGTTTTGAATACTTCAGTGCCGGAAAGGGCTTCAAATTCAAATGTTCCCGTTTTAAAATCCGCACAATTCCGCTCAGATTCATAACAACCTATTAATAGAAAAAGAGTGTATAAAGCTAAAAAAAATCGCATATTTATTTTTTTTTGCGAATTTCCGAAAAAAATACTGAAACTATTCAGTTTTGGTATGTATTAAAAGTTCCGTCTTTATAAAATATTACAATCCGTTCAATTTCCTTTTTATTTTCATTGAAATTTGCAGCTTTAGGCTTATCAGTAACGTACGCTTCGGAAAATAAACTAGGAGGTTCCTTTTCTATCGTTTGTTTGTTTTCTATAACAGTTTTCGCATCATTCTTTTCAGAAAGAGTAGGGAAGCTTCCCTTTCCAAAAAGCAACCAATCCATATCTACTTCTGGAAATTTTTGACAAAGTTTCATCACAAATTCCAGGCTTGGTTTATTTCTACCCGACAATAAATGTGAAATAGTGGAGCGATTAAAATCTATTTCCTCGGCAAATGCCGCAGCAGATAAATTGAAATATTCCAATATTTTTTCAAGTCTTTTTGTAAAATCAGATGTGTTTACCATTGTAACGAACTAGCCGGTATAATAAGGTTTACAAATGTAAAACATTTCTTTAACGCATCATAATTATTGATGATAAAACAATTTAATCATTAAACTTTATATTTATATATACTATGTTAAAATACTGAAAATAAATAAACTAAACTGTTTCATCGGCAACATTAATATTTTGAGCTGTATTCAACACTAAAAAACAAAATTATGGTTACAATTGTAATCGAATACCTTTATTTATTTTGTTTACGTTTGTAAACAAGTCATTGTTTAACTTTGTAAACTAATTAAATGGTATGGAAATAGAGCATTGGTACTTCAATAATTTTGAGACGCATTTAAGGGGCAGATATATTGCTATGAAGCATATTTATCCATTATTGGATTTGTATAAAACATGCTATGAGATTTCCGTTTCAGGAGTTTCTGAAATGGGACAGGATATTCCAATAATCAAAGTCGGGAACGGAAATAAAATTGTTTTAGGGTGGTCACAAATGCATGGCAATGAATCCACAACGACCAAGGCTCTTTTTGATTTTTTACGATTTATTCATCAAAAAGACAATTTTCAATCTGAAATTGAAAGTTTTTTAAACAAATATTCTTTTTTCATACTGCCAATGCTGAATCCGGACGGAGCAAAGCTTTACACGCGTGAAAATGCAAATGGAGTGGATTTGAACCGGGATGCCCAGGAACTTTCGCAAAAGGAGAGCCAAATTCTTCGAAATGTTTTTGAAAAAATAAAGCCCTCCCTTTGTCTTAATCTTCACGATCAACGGTCTATATATGGTTTTAAAAACGGAAAGCCAGCTGTTGTTTCATTTTTATCTCCAGCAGCTGACAAAAAAAGAACCTTAACTCCCTCTCGGAAATTAGCTATGGAACATATAGTGAAAATGAACCATTTGCTGCAGTATTATATACCTGGGCAGGTTGGCAGATATGACGATAGTTTTAATGAGGCCTGTGTAGGCGACACTTTTCAGAAAGCGGGCGTACCTACCATTTTATTTGAGGCCGGTCACTGCGATACAGATTATCAGCGTGAAAAAACACGGAAGTATATTTTTTATTCCCTGCTCTCATTGTTTAATATACTTGAAACTGATAAGGAAATCATTAATCACAAAACTTATTTTCAAATCCCTGAAAATCTTAAAAATTATAACGATTTCATTTTGAGAAATGTAAAGTTGGAATCTGAAAAGAAGTTTATATCTGTGGCAATTCAATATCGAGAGATTTTGAAAAACGAAACCATTGTATTTAAGCCTTTTATTGATGAAATTGGAGATTTGAAGACTAAATTTGCCTATATCGAAAGAAACGCGCAAGGAGCTGAAATTTTAACAAATTCACAACAAAATTTAACAGTCGGTGAAAATATTTCAGAAATAATTGATAAAAATGATAAATCAGTGGTTTTTTTTCAAAAAATAAATTCTATGATAGCTTAAAACTTCATAGTTTTGCAAAAAAATAAATATATATGCCAAAGTTTAAATTAGACGATGTAGATCACAAAATTCTTGATCTTTTAATTGATAATACAAGAATCCCCTTTACCGATATAGCAAAGAAATTGGAAATTTCTGCCGGTACCGTACATGTTAGGGTGAAAAAAATGGAAGAAGCAGGTATTATTACCGGATCATCCCTCCAGGTAGATTACAAAAAACTGGGTTATTCTTTTATTGCTTATGTAGGAGTTTTTATCTTCAAAACATCCCAAACACAATTTGTTTTAGAGCGCATTAGTGAAATTCCATTTGTAACGGTAGCTCACGTAACTACAGGCAAATTCAATATCTTTTGTAAGATTAGAGCTCGTGACACTGCACACGCTAAGGATGTAATTTATCAAATTGATGACATAGAAGGGGTAAGCCGCACAGAAACCATGATTTCTATGGAAGAAAGTATTAACGACAAAAAAAGATTGCTCCATTCAATTTTTAATGAAATATAATTTCAAAATTTAATTTATTAAAAAACCTTTGCCAACTGGCAAAGGTTTTTTTTATCTTTAAAATAAAACTATGAGAGGTAGTGAAATTGATGCTTCAGAATACAATTCCTATTATCAGGGCTATGTAGACTTTGTAAATAACTTGCCTTTGCTTGATGCTTTGGAAAGGGGACTGGAAAATACTCAAGCCTTTTTTGCCAGTTTACCACAATCAAAGCTACATTATCGCTATGCAGAAAATAAATGGACACCAAAAGATATTTTACAGCATATTATAGATACGGAAAGAATTTTTGCATATAGAGCGCTCTACTTTTCAAGAGCCAATAATGCGAATTTGAAAGGATTTGATGAAAATGAATTTGCCCAAAATACAGTTGCCAATACAAGAAGCATCGATGATCTTTTACAGGAATATACTGCGGTGCGCAACGCTAGCATCTGCCTTTTCAGAAGCTTTGACAAAGAGCGATTAAAACTTATTGGAACGGCAAATAATAGCATTATGTCTGTTGCAGCTGCGGGATTTATCATTTGTGGTCACGAAATTCACCATCAAATCATTATTAAAGAACGCTATCTCTAAATGAAGGTTTTTAAGCTATTAAAGGACACTTATCTTAGTTGGGACAAAAATGATCCTTGGGCAAAGAGTGCTGTTATTGCTTATTACGCCTTGTTTTCATTGCCATCCCTATTGATAATAACTGTTTATTTTGCTGGTGTGTTTTTTGGAAGGGAAGCGGTTGAAGGCAGGATAACAAAGGAGATTGCTGGATTAATAGGTCAAGAAAGTGCACAATTGATTCAAACAATGATTGTTAACTCCGCACTTTCTGACAACTCGGTACTCTTTATAATTTTTGGGATAGGAATGCTCATTTTTGGAGCGACAGGTGTTTTTTTTCAGCTTCAGAAAGCATTAAATGATATTTGGAGCGTTCGTGCAAAAAAGAATACCCTGCTAGATACCTTAAAGCGCAGGTTGATTTCCTTCGGAATGGTCCTCGCAATTGGTTTGTTGCTGTTAATATCATTGGTAATAAGTACTGCAATAAATGCTTTAAGTGATTTAATTGGAAATTATTATACAGACCTTTCCTCACAAATAATTCAAATTGTAAATTTTATATTTTCACAAATAATAATTACGGCGTTATTTGCCACAATTTTCACCTTACTGCCAGATGTAAAAATAAAATGGCGTACCAACCTTATTGGTGCTTTTATGACGGCCTTATTGTTTTTAGCAGGTAAATATTTAATCGGGTTTTATTTTTCTGCCTCCGACCCCGCCTCAGTTTATGGCGCCGCGGGAAGCTTGGTACTGATCCTTCTATGGGTATATTATACTTGTTTAATTCTTTTTTTTGGGGCTGAGTTTACAGTGAATTGGGCTCTCCTACGAAATATTACCATTGAGCCCACGAGCAACGCCACATTATCTTACGAACTTGAAATGCAGGAACTTCGCGAATACAAGCGAAAAGTAGAGGAGGATAAAAAAAAGGCCGAGACCTTGGAAAATAACACTTCGTCTTAGCACTTCTTAACAAAGATTAGTAAAAGATTAATATCAGAAAATTGATAGGTGAGACCCTGCTTAGTATCTTCACGTAGAATTAATTGTTTAACCAAAAAGAAAAGAAACATGAATAAGAGAATTGCAATTTTAGCTACTGACGGATTTGAAGAATCTGAATTGAAATCGCCTAAAGAAGCGATGGAAAAAGAAGGTTTTACCGTAGAAATAATTAGTGAAAAAGAAGGAAAGATAAAAGGTTGGGCAGACGGAAACTGGAGTAATGAATATACCGTTGACAAAACCATTGCAAACGCAACCGCATCTGATTATAACGCTTTGGTTCTTCCGGGCGGTGTAATAAACCCAGATAAACTTCGAAGAAATGATGATGCATTGAAATTTGTAAAATATTTCTTTGAACAAAAGAAACCGGTCGCTGCAATATGCCACGGCCCACAAACTTTAATCTCAGCTGGTGTAGTGGAAGGTAGAAAAATGACTTCCTTTAGCTCCATTAAAGATGACTTAATCAATGCTGGTGCAAACTGGGTTGATGAAGAGGTTGTTGTTGATGAAGGTTTTGTAACAAGTAGAAACCCCGATGATTTGCCTGCATTCAATTCAAAATTGATTGAGGAAATTAAGGAAGGAAAACACGAACTTCAACATGCATAAAGCGAGTTAAGTTTAAGAAATAAAAAAGAGGCTTTTAAAGCCTCTTTTTTTATGAAGGAAAGAATTATTCTTCTTCATCCATTTTCTTCTTGTCCGGTATTTCACTTATTGGCTCATTAAAATCAGCATCATCATAATCGTCCTCATCAAAATTGGCCATGGTTGTTTCCAGGCGTGAGCTTACTTTAACTAAATATATGGTATCATCCGTTTTTACTTCTACTGCTTCAACGGTCTCGTTTTTAGCATTTTTAAAAGTTATTACGTGGTCATCATCATATCCATCCGGATATTTTTCCACTAACAGTGAAAGTATTTCAGGAGTTAACTTTCTATAATCTACAATAATTCGCTTCATTTAATATTCAATCTTATGGTTTGTGGTTATAAAACTATTCAAAAATTGAAGAGATAAAAATTTTTTCAATAAAATTTTCAGAAATTTTTATAATACTCAAAAGCACTGTAAATGAGCGAATTACTCACCTCGCAATCAATTTTGTACTGCCCAATGTCTTCCAAAAGAACAAATAAGACTTTGCCGTTTCTGTTTTTTTTGTCAAAAACCAAGAATTTTATCACAGCTTCAATATCACTTTTGGAAAAGTTCTGTCTTGGAAAGTAGCTTAAGATAGTTCGAGTAACATCATCTAATGTTTTTTTTGGAAACCCTAAACTTTCCGTAGAAATGTGGGTGGCTAAAATGATACCTATCGCCACTGCTTCTCCGTGGAGCAGTTCGGGCTTCTGGTCACTTTCCAAAAAATAGGATTCAATGGCGTGCCCCAAGGTGTGCCCATAATTAAGGGTTTTGCGAAGATTTTTTTCCAAAGGGTCTTTGGTTACTATTTCTTTTTTTATATCAACAGATTCGCGAATTAGTTTTTCAAATTCTACTTCATCTAAAACATTTACGCCCTTTATTCGCTCCCAATATTTTTTACTGTGGATAAGCCCGTGTTTCAGCATTTCGGCGAGACCAGAAGTTAAATGTGCTTTTGGCAATGTTTTTAGGAATTCAGTATCGATGAGGACCATTTCTGGCAGTGTAATTACGCCTATTTGGTTTTTTATGGAGCCTAGATCAACCCCGTTTTTTCCGCCAACAGAGGCATCAACCATTGCCAATAGGGAGGTGGGTATATTTATGAACCGAAGTCCACGTTTAAAGGTGGATGCAACAAAACCGCCCAAATCGATAACAACGCCTCCGCCTAAATTAATGATTATACTGTTGCGGTCGGCGCCTTTTTCTGAAAGTGTGTTCCACACGTTCATGCAGGTGAAAATATTTTTAAAAGCTTCACCTGCAGATATTGTTAAAACCTCAAGTTTAAACTCAATGCATAGCTTTTCAAGAAAATATTCTGAGCAGTACCGTTTTGTATTTTCGTCTGTTAATATAAATATTTTAGAATCTTTCTGTTCGTACAAATAGTTTGACAATACTTTCCAGCCTAAGCTGCTATAATAAACCAATCCTTTTTCTTTTAGTGAATTTTCCATCAATTAGTTGATTGTTCTCATATATCCAGAAGCCAAATCTAACTATATTTGCACACTTTATTATAAATTTTATGATCACAAATTCCCTTTTCGATAATACTGAAACCGCATTTAGATTAAAGAGCGATTCTGAACTGGAAAGAGCATATTTTCTTTTTAAAATGATTTCAAAAGAACCGTTGGTAAAAATTGGCACGGCAGTTACAAAATTTGCACTCAATGTAAATCTTCCGGTTGAAGGCCTAATAAGATCTACGGTGTTTGACCATTTTTGTGGCGGGGTAAGTGAAACGGACTGTATGTCTACCGTGGATAAGCTGTCTGACGTGGGAGTCTGTTCGGTTTTGGATTATTCTGTGGAAGGAAAAGAGGAAGATGCACAATTTGATGCCACGGCAAACAAAGTTATAGAGCTCACGCAATTTGCAAAAAACAAAAAGGCGATGCCTTTTTCGGTTTTTAAACCCACAGGTTTTGGGCGTTTCAAGATTTTACAAAAAGTTACCGAAAAGCAGCCTTTGACCGAAGAGGAGAAACTTGAGTGGGAAAAATTGGAAGCGCGATATGACCGTGTAGCAAAAGTAGCGCACGATTGTAATATTAGTTTGTTGATTGATGGAGAGGAATCATGGATGCAGGATGCCGCAGATGATCTTTGTGAACGGATGATGGAAAAATATAACAAGGAACGCCCAATAGTTTTCAACACATTGCAATGTTATCGCTGGGACCGTTTGGATTATTTGAAAAAACTTCACGGTAGGGCCAAAAACAAAGGGTACAAACTTGGGTTCAAAATTGTCCGTGGCGCCTATATGGAAAAGGAAAATGAACGTGCTGCCGAGAAAGGCTATAAATCTCCAATTTGCGAGAGCAAAATGGCTACTGACGCTAATTTTAATGAAATTTTAAAGTATATCCTGGATAATTTAAATGATATTGAACTTTTCGTGGGTACCCATAACGAATTGAGCACTTATTTAGCAATGGATTTAATGGAGGCGAAAAATATTTCAAAAAGTGACAACCGCATTTGGTTTGGACAACTTTTTGGAATGAGTGACCACATTACTTTTAATTTGGGAGCAGAAGGGTATAACGTTACTAAATATATTCCTTTCGGACCGGTAAAAGACGTGATGCCTTATTTAATTCGTCGTGCGGAAGAAAACACTTCTGTGGCTGGGCAAACAAGTAGAGAGCTTACCCTTCTTAAAAAAGAAAAAATACGTAGAAAATTGTAATTTAATTTTTTTAGTGGTTGGAAGTCACCTGCGCCTCTAATACTGTGGCTAACTTTTCACAATTTTCAACAGTTATTTTTATATTATTTTTGGAAATTTCTCCTTCTATTACGTAGTGCCTACAGGAATCAAGATCGGTTTTGCTTTCTGAAAAGAGAACATCGCCATCTTCCAAAAGAAAAGAAACCACTGAAGTATCCATTTTGTTTTCACGCAGCACATTTAAAGTGCTTTCAGAGAAAGCGCGCTCTTTCAAACGTATATTTTTAAGTGTTCTGGATTCTGGGCCATAGGCGCAGGAAGTTTTTTTTCCGCTGAGAACAAAAAATAAAAATGCGATTCCAATTATGAAACCGCCAGAAAAATAAGCCAATCGGTATGCTAACTTCATTAAATTTTGTTTTGGTATTTTGGGCGTGCCCATTTATGTATTTCCTAATCGTATTAGAAAATTAACAGATTGATATCGCTATAAGACATATTGAACCAATCTGCACAAGCTTTATTTGTCAATATTCCGCGGTAAAAGTACAAACCATTTTTTAAACCATTGTCAAAGCGGATGGCATTTTCCAATCCACCGCTTTCTGCAATTTCTAGAATATAGGGGGTAAATATATTACTTATGGAAATAGAAGCCGTTTTTGGATAACGTGCAGGAATATTCGGGACCCCATAGTGTATTACTTCGTGCTTAATGTAGGTGGGGTTGTCGTGGCTTGTCATTTCAGTAGTTTCAAAACAGCCGCCCATATCTACGCAAACATCTATCACCACAGCGCCTTTTTTCATATTGCGCACCATTTCCTCCGTAACAATAATGGGCGCACGATTTTGACCACGAACTGCACCAATTGCCACGTCACATCGCAAAAGTGCTTTCATTAAATTTTTTGGCTGTATAGTTGAAGTATATAAAATCCGACCTACATTGGTCTGAATTGATCTAAGTTTTGTGATGGAACTATCAAAAACCTTAACATTTGCACCCAATCCCAACGCCGATCGTACAGCAAATTCACCTACGGTCCCCGCTCCAATAACTACGACTTCAATAGGAGGGACCCCGCTAATATTGCCGAAAAGAAGCCCATTTCCTTTTTTTGCGTTTACCATAAGTTCCGCTGCAATAAGAACTGATGCGGTACCTGCAATTTCACTCAATGCTTTAACGGCGGGATAGCTGTGGTCCTCATCTTTTATAAATTCAAACGCTAAGGCAGTTATTTTCTTTTTTGCAAGGGCATCAAAGTAAGATTTCTGTCTCGTCTTTAATTGCAGGGCAGAAATTAATACTGTTTTGGGCTTCATTAAATCCAATTCTTCAAGGGTAGGGGGCTCTACTTTGAGAACCATTGGGCACCCGAACACTTTTTTTGTGTCGTTGGTAAGCTGTGCTCCGGCTTCCGAATAGTCTTTGTCTGAAAATCCGGCTTCATTGCCTGCTCCATTTTCAATGAGGACACGGTGTCCGTTGTTGACTATGGCGTTGACAGCGTCTGGAGTTAGGCAAATACGTTTTTCTTGAAAATAAGCTTCCTTTGGTATGCCAATAAAGAGCTCGCCTTTTTGTTTGGAAACTTCAAGGGTTTCTTCTTGGGGAAGCAATTGTGCTCTTGTGAAGGGTGATTTTGGCTTTGACATGGTACGAACTTGGCAGTTTTAATTTACGGAATTTTCACAATTTTGAAAAGTTAATTATCGAAAGAGATCTTTTATCTGCTGCCAAAAAGATCGTTTGTGCAAAAGTTCTTCCTCAAATGATTTCAAATCGTCCTGTCTCATTTGGCTAAAAAGCTTTGCTCTTATTAAATAAACAAAAGGAATAACAACCATCATTATCGGAATTACATATATAATTTCAACTTCATCAACACTGCCAAAATTTTGTTTTAGGATATTAAACAATTGAAAAACATACATGGATAAAGGCACAAGAATGATCCAATGCCACCAGTGCTTACAGGTAAAAAACCAAATTAAAAGTAAAAGCACAGGAATGATTTTGCCTGTTAAAAACCATGCATATTGATAAAGGGAAGGGAATTTAGTGGTAAATGTAAAAAAAGAAGTTTCCCAAACTTGTGTATCGCTTGGGAAACTTTCATACGCATAATATATAAATGGGGTGCATGCCATTATAAAAACAACAATGCCGCCCTGTATTAAGCTTTTTTTATCCGGCTGGCGGAACGGTAACCGTCCTCGCATCGATTTGTTGTGGGGTTTGTTCATCCTGGATTCCTTCTGGGGTACAAGAAGCGAATAATCCTACTGCAAAAATTGCGGCTAGAATAATAACTTTAAAGTTTTTCATAATAATAAGTTTTTGTGAGGTTAATATGGGTCAAACTTACAATCAAAAAACTTAAGCATACTAATTATGTTAATTGTATCTTTACAGGTTATAATGCAATTAAATCCTTTGAAATTCATTCAAAAATTCAATTTAATGTTAATTTTTAACATTTACTGCAACCCTGCTTATAGTTGTTAATTCACCGGCAATGTTTTATTTGTTTTATTTCGCTTTTAGTTAGTTTTAATTTTTTTTTCTTTTTAACTCCATGCTAAAGCTATAATTGTAATGTAGGTATTCTTTATACTAGATGTTAAAATGATAATTATAAAGTACCAAGGTACGTATAAATTTTGAAAATTTAGCGGGGGTCAAAAATCAGAAAAGATCTTTTATCTGCTTCCATATAGAATTTTTAGAACCTAGTTCCTCTTCGAAACTTCGTAAATCCTTTCCTATTAATTTATTCGAAAGCTGAGCTTTTATAAGATAAACAAACGGAACTATAACTAACATTATAGGAAAGAGCCACCATATTTCAACTTCATCGGTAATACCCACGTCATCATTAATAACGCTGAATAGCTGAAAGGCAAACATGCCTATTGGGATAAGAATCACGTGGTACCACCAATGCTTACAGGTAATAAACCAAATAACCAACAGTAGGAGGGGAACAAATTTCCCCATCATTGTCCATGCAGATACTTTTACTTCTTGGTACCAATTTGCTTGGTATGTAAATAAAAAAGTTTCCCACGTTTTTGTTTGTGGGAAACTTTCATAACTGTAAAAAATATACGGTGATGCTGCTATAATAAGCGCTATAATACTACCCGTTGCTAGGTATGATGATTTTACTTTTTTCAATTTGTTGGGGTGCTTGTTCATCTTGGATGCTTTCTGGGGTGCAAGAAGCAAAGATTCCTAATGAAAAAATTGCCGCGATAAAAAGTACTTTTAGAGTTTTCATAATTAATAGTTTTTGTGAGGTTAATAACACTTCAAACCTAGTATGAAAAAAGAAAAGTTTTTTAATTATTTTTAGTATATATTTATAAATTTTTTGACAATAAATTCCCATCTCTATAATTTTTGCGATTTGGGGCAAACAACTAAAAAGTGATTTATAAAATATAGTATTTCACGCTGCAATTTTATTTCACCGGCAAAAATTTTAAAGTTCTACTTCCGTTATTATTAATTTTGATATTAATTTTATTAGCATCTTCAGGCAAAAGGCGATCAATTTTTTCGGGCCATTCAATAAAAATATAGGCTCCGCTATATAAATAATCCTCTAGGCCAATATCAAAAGCTTCAGCAATATCTTTTATCCTGTAAAAATCAAAGTGGTAAATAGCGCCCTTGGGGGTTTCATATTCGTTAACTATTGAAAAGGAGGGACTGCTTGAGGTTTCAATAACTCCCAGTTGTTTAACAAGCTCTTTTATTAAAGTTGTTTTGCCCACACCCATATCGCCATAAAAAAGAAATACATTTGAGGCTGAATTTTTTAAAAGTTGTTCAGCTATTTCGCCAATATCATTTTGGATATATGTAAATTCCATAGTTAAAACGGGACGAATATAGATAATTTATCAATTAAAAGCGAAATTATCTAGCAAATTGGTAATAATTCCTACACAGTTGTTTTAAAAAGAATTACTTAGGGGTAAAAACCGAAAATGGAATAATCATCTCTTCCAGCGACACGCCACCGTGCTGATAGGTGTTTCTATAGTAACTTACATAGTGGTTATAATTATTGGGGTAGGCAAAGAAATAGTCGCCTTTTGCAAAAATGAAAGAACTGCTCATATTTATAGTGGGCAAATAAATTGTCTTCGGATCTTTTGCCGCCAAAACCTCTTTATCTTCATATGTTAAGCTTTTGCCGGTTTTATACCGTAGATTAAGACTTGTATTTTTATCACCAATCACTTTTGAAGGGTTTTTTACATTGATTGTTCCGTGGTCTGTAGTAATTATCAGTTTGAAGCCGAGACGTGCGGCCTGTTGTATAATTTCTAGTAGCGGTGAATTTCTAAACCAACTTTGTGTAAGCGAACGGTATGATTTGTCATTTGAGGCCAATTCCTTTATAACCTCCATTTCGGTTTTGGAATGTGAAAGCATATCAACAAAATTATAGACAACCACAGTTAAGTCTTCATCCTTATGGCTTTTAAAGTTTTCCACTAGTTTTTTACCTTGCTTCAAACTTGAGATTTTATGATAGCTCCAGTTTAAATTTAGGCCCAAGCGTTTCAATTGTGCGGTTAAAAACTCTTCCTCTTTCATGTTTTTTCCGCCTTCATCCGTGTCGTTTAACCATAAATCTGGATGCAATTTCTCCATTTCGCTTGGCATAAGGCCAGAAAAAATGGCATTTCGAGCGTATTGAGTAGCAGTGGGAAGGATGCTGCAAAAAAGTTCTTCGGAAGTCTTTTTATAAATATTTGCAACCGTGGGCTCAAAGGCCTTCCATTGGTCTACCCTTAAATTATCTACAACTACAAGTAAAGTAGGAACACCCTGCTTCAGTTGAGGCTGAATTTTGTCTTTGAATAGCGTGTGCGACATGGTAGGCGCCTCGCTCGGGTCCTCAAACCATTTCGGATAATTTTTATCGATAAACTTACAGAATTGACTGTTGGCCTCTGTTTTTTGGGATTCCAAAATTTCAAACATTCCTGAATCCTCAATGTTTTCCAACTCCAGTTCCCAATAAACCAATTTTGTGTAAAGGTCTTTCCATTCCTCAAAACTATTCACCATAGAAAGGTCCATGGCAATTTTCCGGAATTCCTGTTGGTAATTTGAGGTAGTCTTTTCAGAAACAAGCCTACTGTGGTCCAGATTTTTCTTTAAGCTCAAAAGAATCTGGTTCGGGTTTACGGGCTTTATAAGATAGTCGGCAATTTTGGAACCGATGGCTTCTTCCATTATATATTCTTCTTCGCTTTTGGTAATCATTACCACAGGAATGGAGGCTTGCTGCTCCTTGATTTCCGAAAGTGTTTCAAGCCCTGTGAGGCCCGGCATATTTTCATCCAAAAAAACAATGTCAAAATTTTCTTTTTTTATTTCTTCAAGTGCTTCCGTACCGCTCTGTGCCGTCGTTACCTTGTAATTTTTGTTTTCAAGGAATAGAATGTGTGGTTTTAGCAAATCTATCTCGTCATCTACCCATAGTACTTTTATGTCGCTCATATATGTATATTTGTCTTTGTACTCCGAAGCTTTGGCAAAGAAGTATCGTTAAATTAAATTTATATAATTCTACTTTATTATTGTCGCGAAGAATTCCTTCAAAAATAGCCTTGAATTATTTCAAAAAAACAGTGAATCTATTAATTTAAAGTTAAAATTTGAAAACCCTCACAAAACATAAAATTATAAACGACCCCATCTATGGTTTTATTACCATGCCCAGCAAATTGGTTTTTGATTTGATAGAGCATAAATATTTTCAAAGGTTGCGAAGAATTTCACAAATGGGTTTTTCATACATAGTATATCCGGGTGCGCACCACACACGCTTTCACCATGCACTGGGAGCAATGTTCTTGATGCAAAAGGCGGTTCAAGTACTTCAATCCAAAGGGGTTGCGATTTCAATTAAGGAAGAGGAAGCACTTTATATTGCCATATTACTTCACGATATTGGCCACGGGCCATTCTCCCATGCAATGGAAAATAGTATTGTGGAAAACATTAGCCATGAGCAAATTTCACTGCTTTTCATGGAGAACTTAAACCAGAAGTTTAACAAGCAATTAACGCTTGCCATTAAAATATTTAAGGACGAGCACCCGCGCAAATTTTTGCACCAGTTAGTTTCCGGACAGTTGGATATGGATCGTTTGGATTATTTAAAACGTGATAGCTTTTATACAGGCGTGCCGGAAGGAACGGTCAATGCACAGCGATTGGTGACAATGCTGAATGTAAAAGACGATAAGTTGGTAGTAGAGGAAAAGGGAATTTATTCCGTTGAAAATTTTCTCGTAGCGCGAAGGTTAATGTATTGGCAAGTATATCTTCACAAAACGGGCATTGTGGCCGAGCAGCTTTTGGTTCGGGTCCTTAAACGTGCCAAACAACTTACCGCCCAAGGAGTCGACCTTCCTGCGAGCGATAACCTTACATTTTTTCTGAATAACACCATAAACTTAAATGGCTTTTCGGATGAAGTTCTTGAAAAATTTTCAAGTTTAGACGACTACGATATTATCTCGGGAATGAAGATGTGGGCGGGCAACGATGATTTTGTTTTGGGCAATCTCTCAAGAATGCTTCTTAACCGCGATTTGTTAAAGGTGAAAGTGAAATCTGAGCCCTTTACCACCGCGAAGGTTAAGGAGAAAAGAAGCAAGCTTGAGGAAAAATATCACATTTCAGAAGACGAAGCATCATTTTTTGTCTTTACTGGAAAGCTTGAAAACCAAGCCTACAGCATGGAAAAGGACACCATAAATCTTCTGAAGAAAAGCGGTAAAGTTATAGACGTGGCTAAGGCAAGCGATCAGTTGAATTTAGAGGCCCTGTCAAAATCTGTAGTGAAATACTATTTGTGCTATCCAAAAAACAATACAATCAGCCATCGAGGCTAAGCCCTTTTTTTCTATTTTTGCAAGAATGAAAACGAATGACCGACCTCTAATTCATTTAAAATATATTACTTTGCGGTTGCCTTTTATATGTACGTTGGTTAAAAAAAACCTTATTACCCCATGAAATTTACAGCAGCCCAAATAGCAGGAATCCTAAACGGTACCGTTGAAGGCGATGAAGGTGTGGCGGTTTCAAAACTTGCAAAGATTGAAGAGGGTAAAAAAGGGAGTCTCACTTTTTTGGCCAATCCAAAATACACTCATTATATATATTCTACTGAGGCTTCAATTACTATTGTAAACAATGATTTTGTTCCAGAGAATAAAATCAAAACCACTTTAATACGCGTTGAGAATGCCTACAAAGCTTTTTCACAGCTATTGGAATATTATAATCAAGTAAAAATGAACAAGACAGGCATAGAAAATCCTGTCTTTATTTCTGAAAGTGCCAAGTACGGTGAAAATTTGTATTTAGGTGCTTTTTCATATGTTGGGGAAAATGTAAAAATTGGTGATGATGTAAAGATTTATCCAAATGTTTATATAGGTGATAATGTGACCATAGGCGACAAGTCTATATTGTTCACGGGCGCTAAAATCTATTCCGAAACCGTAATTGGTAAATCCTGTGTTATAAACAGTGGTGTCGTGCTAGGGGCCGATGGATTTGGATTTACTCCCAATGAAAAAGGTGAATACAATAAAGTACCCCAAACAGGCAACGTAATTATAGAGGACAATGTAGATGTGGGCCCAGGTACAACCATAGATCGTGCAACTTTAGGATCTACGGTTATAAAAAAAGGGGTGAAGCTCGATAACCAAATTCAGATAGCCCACAATGTAACGATTGGTGAAAACACCGTTATTGCCGCACAAACAGGAATTGCAGGATCTACCAAAATTGGAAAAAACTGTATGATTGGAGGACAAGTAGGTATTGCGGGCCATATCACTATTGGTGATAATGTTAAGATTCAGGCACAAAGCGGTATAGGCCGAAATGTTAAGGACAATGAGACCCTACAAGGTTCGCCAGCTTTAAACTATGGCGATTTTAATAAAAGTTATGTATATTTTAAAAACCTTCCAAAAATAATGGAGAGGTTCAACGTAGTTGAAAAAAAACTTGACAATGAATGAATGTTTGGTAAAACAGCGAACCATAGCTAAAGAAATTTCCCTTACGGGAGTAGGTTTGCATACGGGCAAAGAAGTTACAATTACCTTCAAGCCCGCCCCCGAGAATCATGGATACACTTTCGTAAGAATTGATTTAGAGGGACACCCAGTAATTGAAGCAGATGCCAATTATGTTGTAAACACGCAGCGCGGTACAAATTTGGAAAAGCAGGGCGTTAAAATTCAAACTTCGGAACATGTGCTGGCTGCCTTGGTTGGGCTGGAAATTGATAATTGTACCATGGAGCTTAATGCTTCGGAACCTCCTATTATGGACGGTTCCTCAAAGTTTTTTGTGGAAGCAATTGAAAGCGCTGGTATTGTGGAGCAAGATGCTCCCCGTGAAGAATATGTTGTAAAAGAGGTTATCTCATATCTGGATGAAGATACAGGTAGCGAGATTATTGTAATGCCCGCTGAGGAATATCAAATAACCACTATGGTGGATTTTGGCACTAAGGTATTGGGAACCCAAAACGCATCTTTAAAGCATATTTCAGATTTTAAGGATGAAATTGCAAATGCGCGAACCTTCAGCTTTCTTCATGAAATTGAAATGCTTCTTGAGCACGGCTTAATAAAAGGTGGTGATTTAAACAATGCGATTGTTTATGTTGACAAAGAACTTTCACCAGCCACCATGGAAAAACTTCGTGTCGCTTTTGGAAAAGATTCCATTTCGGTAAAACCTAACGGAATTCTAGATAATTTAACACTTCACTATCCAAACGAAGCCGCAAGGCATAAACTTTTGGATGTAGTGGGAGATTTGGCTTTGGTAGGTACGCGCATCCGAGGAAAAGTAATTGCAAACAAGCCAGGCCACTTTGTAAACACACAATTTGCCAAAAAACTTTCAAAAATCATAAAACTGGAAGCTCGAAATAACATTCCTAAATTCGACATCAATCAACCGCCTGTAAAAGATGTAAATCAGATTATGGCCATGCTTCCGCATAGACCTCCATTTTTGCTGGTTGATAAAATTATGGAAATGACAGAAACCAGCGTTGTTGGTTTAAAGAATGTAACAATGAATGAACCCTTCTTTGTAGGTCACTTTCCTGGAGCACCTGTAATGCCGGGGGTTTTGATTGTAGAAGCTATGGCACAGACTGGAGGCATTCTTGCACTTAGCACGGTTCCAGATCCCGAAAACTATCTTACATATTTTATGAAAATAAACAATGTAAAATTTAAGCAACAGGTAAATCCGGGAGATACCCTTATATTTAAACTTGAATTAATGTCACCCATTCGCCGGGGAATAGTACATATGAGCGGTAACGCATATGCGAATGATAAACTGGTGACCGAGGCCGAATTGATGGCTCAAATGGTAAAAACAAAAAACTTATAAATGAACCAACCACTTGCATACGTCCATCCGGGCGCCAAAATAGCCAAAAATGTTGTGATTGAGCCTTTCACGACCATTCATAACAATGTTGTAATTGGAGAAGGAACTTGGATAGGCAGTAATGTGACTATTATGGAAGGTGCGCGCATCGGTAAAAATTGCAATATTTTTCCGGGAGCCGTAATCTCTGCCATTCCACAGGACTTAAAGTTTAAGGATGAAGACACAACGGTTGAGATAGGTGACGGAACTACAATTCGTGAATACGTAACTATAAACCGTGGTACTATTGATCGCGGTAAAACAGTAGTGGGTAAAAACTGCTGGATTATGGCGTATTGCCATATTGCGCATGATTGTATAGTGGGGGATAACTGTATTTTTAGCAACAACAGTACGCTTGCTGGGCATATAACCGTTGGAGACCATGTGGTTTTGGCAGGAATGACAGCCGTGCACCAATTTTGTATGATTGGCAATCATGCTTTTGTAACTGGGGGATCTTTGGTTAGAAAAGATGTGCCACCCTTTGTGAAAGCAGCGCGTGAACCGCTGAGTTATGTTGGCATCAATTCTATTGGGTTAAGAAGGAGAGGCTTCACTTCACAAAAAATTACCGAAATCCAAAATATTTACAGACTTCTGTATCAAAAAAACTACAATACCACCCAGGCCACCGAAATCATCGAAGCCGAAATGGAGGCTACACCAGAACGCGATGAGATTCTTCAGTTTATAAAAAATTCCAAAAGAGGAATTATGAAGGGCTATTTCAATTCAAACTAAACCGATATTTCAAAATATAAATCATACTTATTTAAAGTTTACAATGGCAACATCATCAGATATTAGAAAAGGACTATGCATCCGCTATAACAATGACATATATAAAATAATTGAATTCCTTCACGTAAAACCGGGGAAAGGCCCTGCTTTTGTGCGTACAAAACTGAAAAGTGTTACCACAGGGAAAGTAATTGATAATACCTTTTCCGCAGGCCATAAAATAGAGGATGTACGTGTGGAAACACATAAATTTCAATATCTATACAACGAAGGTGATATGTATCATTTTATGAACACTGATGATTATTCCCAAATTCGCTTGATGAAAGATATTCTAGATACCCCTGAATTAATGAAGGAAGGCGAAATTGTTACCGTGTTAATAAACACGGAAGACAATGCACCCCTTTCAGTGGAAATGCCTGCCCATGTGGTTTTGGAGGTAACATCAACCGAACCGGGCGTAAAAGGAAATACAGCTACGAATGCTACAAAACCTGCAATAGTTGAAACCGGTGCAGAAATAAACGTTCCGCTCTTTATTAATGAGGGCGATAAAATTCGTATTGACACGGAAAAAGGTCAATATCAGGAACGAATGAAAGAATAATTTAATTACCTAAAGAACCCATAAAAACAATAAATGAAATTTCCAACGCCCCAAACTCTTGAAAATATTGCTATCATCATCGGTTCCGATTTTGTAGGCGAACCAAATTTTCCGGTTTTTGGGATGAACGAAATACATGTGGTTCAGCCAGGAGATATCGTTTTTGTGGATCACCCAAAATATTACGATAAAGCATTGCAATCGCCAGCTACCGTAATTCTTATCAATAAAAAAGTAGATTGTCCCGTGGGCAAGGCATTATTAGTTTCTGAAGATCCTTTTCGCGATTTCAATAAGCTTACAAATTACTTTAAGCCCTTCCGAAGTGCAAACAGCGCAATTTCCGAATCTGCGGAAATAGGAGAGGGAACCGTAATTCAACCCAATGTTTTTGTGGGTAATAATGTTAAAATAGGCAGCAACTGCGTAATTCACTCAAATGTTTGCATATATGACAACACGGTTATCGGCGATAATGTTACTATTCATTCTGGAACTGTTTTAGGCAGCGATGCCTTTTATTATAAAAACCGCCCAGAAAAATTTGATAAACTATTAAGCGGGGGTAATGTTGTTATTGAAGATAATGTAGATCTTGGCGCATTGTGTACTATTGATAAAGGCGTAACAGCTTCTACAACCATTGGTGAAGGTTCAAAATTGGACAATCAAGTTCATGTGGGGCACGACACAATTATAGGCAAACGTTGTTTGATAGCCTCTCAGGTTGGAATTGCGGGATGTGTTTTAATAGAAGATTTTGTGACTATTTGGGGGCAAGTGGGAATTACTAGCGGTATTACCATTGGTGAGAAAGCGGTGATATCTGCTCAAAGCGGGGTAAGCAAATCGTTGCCAGGCAATAAGGCATATTTTGGAACCCCGGCAGATGAGTTTAGAAAAAAATATAAGGAATTGGCGTCAATTAGACTTATTCCAGACATTATAGAAAAATTGGACAAATTACCATGAGTAAAAAAGCAAAAGACGTAGTAAGGGATTTTTATAGATCAGATATTTTAAGGGACGAGACCGTAATGGAGCGTTTTTTCCACCCAGAATTGGTGCTTATCTGGAACAGTGCTAACGGTTTATCCATTATGCATTATGATGACATCGTTAATTTCTTCGGAGAAGTGAGAAGGTCTTACAACGATTTAAGATTAGAGGTGAGCCATTTGTTGGCGGATGATAACCACGTAACTATTCGATATAAATACTATATCAGAACCATGGAAAATCCAGATGAAGAGCTGGGTATCGCACATTTCATTGCCATTTGGGAAGTAAAAGATGACAAACTTTATCGTGGCTACCAAGTGAGCCAACCAGTTACCGACAAAGACGATACCACCGAAAGTTACCATCGGGTTAAGGTATAATATCTTTTAAAACCCTTGCCAAAAGCTGTATCTTTGTGGCTAGTAATTAAATATTCGAAAACTTTTAATTTGAATAAAAAATAAAAATAAACAATTTCAAATAATTAAAAATGAGCGTTTTAGTAAATAAAAATTCAAAAATAATTGTTCAAGGTTTCACCGGAAGTGAAGGTACTTTTCACGCCGAACAAATGATTGAATACGGAACCAATGTAGTAGGAGGAGTTACCCCCGGAAAAGGGGGCCAAAAACATCTTGACAAGCCTGTGTTCAATACGGTTTCAGAAGCTGTTGAAAAAACAGGTGCCGATACCACAATTATCTTTGTACCACCAGCATTTGCCGCAGACGCTATTATGGAAGCCGCAGATGCAGGCATCAAGGTAATTATTACCATTACCGAAGGAATACCTGTAAAAGATATGATTACGGCTTCAAACTATATAAAAGACCGGGATTGTCGTCTCATTGGTCCTAACTGCCCAGGCGTTATTACGCCCGGTGAAGCGAAAGTAGGCATTATGCCCGGTTTCGTTTTCAAAAAAGGAAAAGTGGGTATCGTTTCAAAATCTGGAACGCTTACGTATGAAGCTGCAGATCAAGTAGTAAAACAAGGCCTCGGTATTACAACGGCTATTGGAATTGGTGGTGATCCAATCATTGGCACCACTACAAAGGAAGCTTTAGAAATGCTTATCAATGATTCTGAAAGTGAAGCAGTGGTAATGATTGGGGAAATTGGAGGCCAACTTGAAATTGACGCTGCCAATTGGTACAAGGACAGTGGTATCAAAAAACCAGTAATTGGCTTTATAGCTGGCGAAACTGCGCCTGCTGGGCGTACAATGGGTCACGCCGGAGCTATTGTGGGCGGAAGTGATGATACAGCCCAGGCAAAGAAAAAAGTAATGCGCGAATGTGGCATCCACGTAGTGGATTCTCCTGCGGAAATTGGAAAGAAGGTAGCCGAGGTTTTAGGCTAGTTTTTAAAAATATTCAAAAGAAGCTCTGCAAAATTCGCAGGGCTTTTTTTATGGAGAACCCGCAACCTTTTGTTATATTTGAAACCCCGCCTTTTGCGGTTTTTTAGTTCATAAATATATGGTCGAGCATGATCAAGACTTTTTTTAGTTTAAATCAAAATATTTTTATATGAAATTATTGGAAGGAAAAACAGCAATCATTACCGGCGGTAGCCGTGGAATAGGAAAAGGAATCGTTGAAACCTTCGCCCAGCACGGCGCCAATGTGGCCTTCACCTATAGCTCTTCAGCTGAAGCGGCAAATGCTTTGGCTGACGAAATTTCAAAATCTGGTGTAAAGGCCAAGGCCTATAAAAGCGATGCGGCTTCCTATGACGAGTCACAAAAACTGGCAGAAGAAGTTTTGAAAGATTTCGGAAGCATAGATATTCTCGTGAATAATGCCGGTATTACAAAGGACAATCTGTTAATGCGTATTTCCGAAGAAGATTTTGATAAGGTAATTGAGGTGAATCTGAAATCGGTTTTCAATATGACGAAAGCTGTGCAACGCGCCATGTTAAAACAACGAAAGGGTTCCATTATCAATATGAGTTCCGTAGTTGGGGTAAAGGGAAATGCAGGGCAAACTAACTATGCGGCTTCAAAAGCAGGTATTATAGGTTTCACTAAATCTGTTGCTTTGGAGCTGGGTTCCCGAGACATCCGTTGCAACGCCATTGCTCCCGGTTTCATCGAAACTGAAATGACCGGAAAATTGGATGAAGCCATAGTACAGGGTTGGCGCGATGCCATTCCGTTAAAGCGCGGCGGTTCTCCCGAAGATATTGCAAACGCGTGTGTTTTCCTTGCCAGCGACCTTTCAGCCTATGTTACCGGGCAAGTGCTGAATGTTGATGGGGGAATGCTTACATAAAAAAGTTTTCAGTTTTCAGTAGCAGTATGTAGTAATCTAAACCCTGAAACTAGAAACCTTAAACCTGAAACCACTTTAGTGACCACAGAAACCATACTTTATATAATCCTCGCCGGAGTAGTATCCATTGCTCTGGCGGTTTTTATGTATGGCTATAAGTCAAAGCAAAAGGGCTTGTTGCCTTGGGTTTTTGGAATCCTTCGTTTTATAACGCTTTTCTCTATTTTGCTTTTGATCATTAATCCAAAATTTAAAAGTGAAACCTATACCATTGAAAAACCGAAACTTCCCGTGCTTATTGACAATTCAGCCTCGGTAGGGGAGTTGGACCAAACGGAGAATGTTTCGGAATTACTTCAAAAATTAAAGGAAAACGGTGATTTAAACGATAAGTTTGATGTTTCCTATTATACCTTCGGAAGTGATTTTCGCGAAAGCGATTCTATTTCCTTTAATGAAAAGAATACAAACATTTCCAAAGCACTTACTTCGACTAACGAGCTTTTCAATAACCAAACGGCTCCAACAATAGTAATTACGGATGGAAACCAAACGCTGGGCAATGATTACGAATTTTCTTCAGCCACTTTCCAAAATGCTATTTATCCAGTAATTCTGGGAGATTCCATAAAATACACAGATCTAAAAATTGAGCAGCTTAACACAAACAGATATACTTTTTTAAAAAACCAATTTCCTGTTGAAGTCATTTTAACCTATAGTGGCGTAGGCCCCGTAAATTCTGAGTTTGTAATTACCCAAGGAACTGTAAGCGTGTTTCGTACAAACGTTTCATTTTCTGAAAGTGAAACTTCAAAGACCTTAAACTTTATGCTTCCTTCAAATTTGGTGGGACTTCAAAAATATACCGCACAAATACTTCCACTTGCAGATGAAAAGAACAAAATCAACAACAGCAAGCAGTTTGCTGTTGAAGTGATAGATCAGGCCACCAATGTTTTATTTGTAAGCAAAATAGTCCATCCAGATTTGGGCGCACTAAAAAAAGCAATAACTACTAACGAGCAACGTACGGTTTCATTTAAAAAACCTGCAGAAGCTGTTTCAGTTTTAAATGATTATCAATTAATAATTCTCTATCAACCCGATAGAAGTTTTGCTGCGGTATTTTCAGAAATGGAGAAATTGAAAAAAAACAGTTGGGTGATCTCTGGCCTGCAAACGGATTGGTATTTTCTCAATGGGGCGCAAGACAATTTTACTAAAGAAACATCCAATCAAAGCGAAGACATACAGGCGCAATTGAACAGCAATTACGGCACATTTGCCGTGGAAGATATTGGTTTCAACAATTTTCCACCATTGCACACAGAATTTGGCGCATTGACCATAACCGTTCCAAATGAAGTGCTGCTTGAGCAGACTGTAAGCGGCCTTACAAATGGAAATCCACTGCTCGCCACACTGGAAATAAACGGTAAACGAGATGCCATTTTGGACGGGGAAGGCTTTTGGCGCTGGCGCGCACGCAGTTTTCTTGAAACGGAAAGCTTCCAAAGTTTTGATGATTTTATTGGAAATATAATTCAATATTTGGCCTCAAATAAACGCCGTAGTAGGCTGGAAGTGTCTTCGGAAACGTTTTATTACAACAACAAACCAATCAGGATTTCTGCCCAATATTTTGATAAAAACTATGTTTTTGATAACCGTGCATCACTAAATATTACATTAAAAAATAAGGATACTGAAAAGCAAACCGTGTTCCCTATGCTTTTGAGAAATAATTATTACGAAGTGGATCTCAATAGCCTTTCGGCAGGAGAATATAATTATACGGTTTCAGTTTCAAACGAGGCGGTTTCCAGCAGTGGCAGTTTCACTATTTTGGACTTTAATGTTGAGCAGCAATTCCTCAATGCCAATGTTTCCAAACTCCGCCGAATTGCAAAGCATACGGATGGTAGCGCTTATTTTATAACACAAACCGATGCGATGATACAAAGTCTGTTAGCCAATGATAACTTCCAAAACATTGAAAGAAGCGAACAAAAAGTGGTACCTTTGATAGATTGGAAATATCTCCTTGCTCTCATCGTTCTAGCCCTTGCTGCAGAATGGTTTGTCAGAAAATACAATGGCCTTATCTAATCAACCAAATACATTTACAATGGAAAAATTACCTAAACTCACAATACCCGTAATCGTAGGAATTATTTTGCTCATAATTTTAGTGTCAAAGTCTTCTGTAACTATTGGCTCCGGTCACGCTGGGGTGCTGTATCAAACTTTTGGTAACGGTGTGGTTACCGACGAACCACCGCTAGGAGAGGGATTTCATATCATTGCCCCGTGGAACAAGGTTTTTGTCTATGAAGTGCGCCAACAAGAACTCAGTGAAAAAATGCAAGTACTATCTAGCAACGGATTGGAAATAAAATTGGACGCCTCGGCTTGGTATCAACCTATTTATAGTGATGTGGCCAAGTTACACCAAGAAAAAGGAGAAGACTATTTGCAACGCGTTATTCAGCCAGCCATTAGAAGTGCGGCCAGAAGCGTTGTAGGCCGTTATACACCAGAGCAGTTATATTCTACAAAACGGGACGCCATTCAAGAGGAAATTTTTGAGGAAACAAAAAAGATCCTTGATAAACAATATGTGCAATTAAACGAAATTTTGGTACGGGACGTAACCCTGCCACCCACTATTAAAGACGCCATTGAAAGAAAGTTAAGACAAGAACAAGAATCTTTAGAATACGAATTTAGGTTAGTGACTGCTGATAAGGAAGCCCAGAAAGTACGTATTGAAGCACAAGGTAAAGCAGATGCCAATAGAATTTTAAGTGCCTCGCTTACAGATAAAATCCTTCAGGATAAAGGAATAGATGCCACCCTCGAACTTGCAAAATCACCAAATAGCAAAGTGGTTGTGGTAGGCTCTGGCGATAGCGGTTTGCCTTTGATTTTAGGGAATAATTAAAAACTTACTTCCGCTTCCATAGCCTAAAAATAAAAAAAGCCGAAATTACTGCAATTCCAATAAGAATTGTCGCTCCTATTACATTTCCATAGATAACATATCCTGTGGCAAAGAGCGAAGTGTAAACAAAAACAATTCCCAGAAGCATCGAGGCTAAGTCAATGGTAAACACATCATGGCTTGGTCGCAAACTAATATTCGCTTTGGCTGCCACTTTTTTAAAGTTTTTCCAACCGTTGCCGTAGGGCGTAATTGCATTGTAAAAATTTGCTAGTGTCTTAGTATCCGTAGGACGGGTGAGGAGGGTTATCGCAATCCAGCTTACTGTTGTAATTGCAACGCCAATTACCAGTTTCTCATAGGGTTCCAGTCCCATTTCCACAAAATTGAAAACTATGGCAACTATAAATGAAACCGCCATGCCGGTAATTTCACTGTATGCGTTTACGCGCCACCAAAACCATCTTAATATAAAAATGAGTCCTGTTCCTGCGCCTATCTGCAATAGAATTGCAAAGGTTTCCAAAGCGCTGCTTAATACCAATGCGAGCAAAGCAGAAAAAGCCATTAACAGAATTGTGGAAATCTGTCCAACGCCAACCAATTCCTTTTCAGATGCTTCTGGTTTCACAAACCTCTTGTAAAAATCCAATGAAATATAGGAAGACCCCCAGTTAAGATGCGTGGAGATAGTGCTCATAAAAGCCGCAATCAAAGAAGCAACCACCAAACCAAGCAAACCTGCAGGCAATTTAGTAAGCATTGCAGAATAGCCCAAATCATGGCCCAAAACGGCATTTGGAAATTGCGCCTGAATATCGGTAAGTTGCGGATACACGACCAATGAGGCAAAAGCGATCAAAATCCACGGCCATGGGCGCAGGGCATAATGCATTATATTAAAGAGTAAGGTTGCGCCAATGGCATTTTTCTCATCCTTGGCGGAAAGCATACGTTGTGCGATATAGCCACCACCACCAGGTTCAGCTCCTGGGTACCAGACACTCCACCATTGTACGGCAATGGGGATTATTAATAGAACGAGTAAGGTGTTTGTATCGCCGAAATCTGGCAGAAAATTTAATTTATCCGAAACATTTTCATTGGAAAGAAGATTTTGCAAACCGCCTACTTCGGGTAAGTTCACAATGTAATACGCTGCCCAAATGGAGCCGATCATCGCTATAATAAACTGGAGGAAATCAGTAAAAATAACCCCTCGCAAACCGCCAATAGAACTATAGATAACCGTAACGATAGAAGCATATAGCACGCATTCCCATGGCTCAAGGTTAAACAATACGCCACCAATTTTTATAGCTGCCAAGCAGACCGAGGCCATAATCATTACATTAAAAAAAACACCCAAATACAAAGCCCGGAATCCCCGTAAAAAAGCCGCCGGTTTTCCACTGTAGCGCATTTCGTAAAACTGAAGATCTGTAAGTACTTTACTTCTTCGCCATAATTTTGCATATACAAAAACTGTCAGCATTCCAGTAATTAAAAACGTCCACCATACCCAGTTTCCCGAAACGCCATTTTGCCGAACAATATCTGTAACCAAATTTGGAGTATCTGCTGAAAAAGTGGTGGCAACCATAGAAATACCCAACAACCACCACGGCATATTTCTTCCTGAAAGAAAGAATTCCTGTGTATTCTTCCCAGACTTTTTGGCTACAACAAGGCCAATCACAAGAAATATAACAAAGAATGAAATGATTAAAATCCAGTCAAGCGTGGCTAAATGCATAAGAAGTATTGATTTTACAGCGGTTCGTAATTACTCCGGTTAAAGTAAAGAAATTGCTTTGAAAATTAATAAAGCGTTAAATTTTTATATTCACAGTCTTTTAAACAATCTTTTTGTTTAGATTTGTCGTCGTATTTATGAACAAATCAGTTTTACATCATCACCATATTTTCCTTCACGCGCTCGCGAGGTGATATGGCTATTGTGTAAATTCAACAATATTCGAAAACCCGTTTGAGCAATCAAACGGGTTTTTTTATTTCCCTAATTCAACTAGAAAAATTATAATGAAAAAATTAAAAATTGCAGTACAAAAATCAGGGCGTCTCCACGACGAATCGCTGGCGTTACTCAAAGATTGCGGTATTTATATAGACAATGGCCGCGACCAATTGAAAGCTTCGGCTACCAACTTTCCTTTGGAAATCTATTACCTGCGCAATGGCGATATTCCCCAATATTTAAAGGATGGCGTGGTGGACTGCGCCATTATAGGTGAAAATCTTTTGGTTGAAAAAGGCGAAGGAATTTCAATTGCCAGTCGCTTGGGCTTTTCGAAATGCAGGGTTTCGCTCGCTGTTCCGAAGACTTTTAAATACAGTTCCATAGAAGACTTTAACGGAAAGCGAATCGCTACGAGTTATCCTGAAACGACCCGTAATTATTTAGATGAAAAAGGGATAGAAGCAGAGCTACATATCATTAATGGCAGTGTTGAAATAGCTCCAAATATAGGGCTCGCTGATGCTATTTGCGATATCGTGAGCAGCGGCAGTACGCTTTTCAAAAACAATTTAAAGGAAGTGGAAGTCATTTTGAAAAGTGAGGCCGTACTTGCAGTTTCTCCTAATATTTCAGAAAGTACAACTAAAATTCTTGATAAAATTCGTTTTCGAATCCAATCCGTTTTACAAGGTCGCGACTCGCGCTATGTGCTCTTAAATGCGCCAAATGAAAAGATTGATGAAATAATCAAAATTTTGCCGGGAATGAAGAGCCCAACCTTGCTTCCGCTGGCAGAGGATGGGTGGCGCAGCATTCATTCCGTTGTAAATAGGGATGTTTTTTGGGAAGTAATTGAAGAATTAAAACAAGCTGGAGCCGAAGGAATATTAGTTTGTCCAATTGAAAAAATGATACTTTAAATTATAAAAGACGAACGACGAACGACGAACGACGCACTGAAAATAAAACTATTGAATTATAAAAATGAAAACTATAAAATATCCAAAACCTGAAATATGGTCTGAACTTTTACAACGCCCCACCCAAACGATTGCCGATGTGGAAGCGACCGTAAACGAAATTTTTTCCGAAGTAAAAGTGAAAGGTAATGCAGCAGTTAAAAAATACACCCAACTTTTTGATGGAATTTCCTTGGATGAAATAGTAGTTTCGGAAGAAGAAATTGCAAATGCAGAAAAAGAAGTACCCGAAGATTTGAAGGCAGCAATCAATCTCGCAAAAGCAAACATCGAAAAATTCCATAGCGCCCAAAAAACTGACCGTATTATAATAGAAACTACTAAAGGTGTATTGTGTTGGCAAGAAAAACGACCCATCCAAAAAATAGGGCTTTACATTCCTGGTGGGACTGCGCCGCTCTTTTCAACGGTTTTGATGCTGGCTATTCCAGCAAAAGTAGCTGGTTGCAAGGAAATTATTTTATGCTCGCCACCTGATAAAAACGGTAAAATCAACCCTGCAATTCTCTATGCGGCCAATCTTTGCGGAGTCACACATATTTTCAAAATTGGTGGAATTCAAGCTATTGGCGCAATGACTTTTGGCACCGATACCGTTCCTGCTGTTTACAAAATATTTGGTCCGGGAAATCAGTTTGTAACCGTCGCCAAGCAAATTGCAACCAAACACGGAGTTGCTATCGATATGCCCGCAGGTCCTTCAGAGTTGCTTGTTTTTGCTGATGACACGGCGGATCCTTCCTTCGTGGCTTCCGATTTACTGTCGCAGGCTGAACACGGTGCCGATAGTCAGGTTATTTTAGTTACAACCTCAGAAAAGCTTTTGAATTCTGTAGAAAAGGAAGTGGAAAAGCAGATGGCGTCACTTCCCAGAAAATCGATTGCGGAAAAAGCAATACAAAATTCAAAAATGATTTTGGTGGAAAATAATGGACAAGCAATCAATCTCATCAATGAATATGCCCCGGAACACTTTATTGTGGTTTCAAAAGAAGAAGATTTTTTTATTGAGAACATTCGAAATGCCGGTTCAGTTTTTATTGGAAACTACACTCCCGAAAGCGCTGGGGATTATGCTTCGGGAACCAATCATACTTTGCCCACAAATGGTTATGCAAAACAGTACAGCGGGGTAAACCTCGACAGTTTTATGAAAAGTATGACCTTTCAGAAAATTTCTGAAGAGGGAATTCAAAATATAGGGAAAACAATAGAAACCATGGCCGAAGCTGAAGGATTGCAAGCGCACAAAAATGCAGTGAGTTTACGGTTGGAGAGTTTAAAATAATAAAAGCGATGAATAAAGATTTTAATATTAAGAGCCTTATCCGACCAAATGTGGCAAAAATGCAGCCATACAGCTCAGCCCGCGATGAATTTAAGGATTTTAGCAGCGAAATGATTTTCCTCGATGCCAACGAAAACCCGTTTGAAACTAATGTAAACCGCTATCCCGATCCGCAACAGCGACACCTAAAAAGCATTCTTTCAAAACATAAAAATATTCCAACAGATCAGATTCTTTTGGGAAATGGCAGTGATGAAGTACTCGACTTGATTTTCAGGGCATTCTGCGAACCCGCTAAAGATAACATAATCACTTTACCGCCAACCTATGGTATGTACGGAGTTTTGGCAGATTTAAATAATATTGAGAATAGGGAAGTGCTACTTGATGCAGATTTTCAGCCGGATTTGGATAAGATTTCAAGTACCGCAGATACGCGCACCAAGCTATTGTTTATTTGTTCCCCAAACAATCCAACGGGTAATTTGATAGCTTTGGATAGAATTTTAAAGCAATTAAAGACCTTCCATGGTTTGATAGTGATTGATGAGGCTTACATAGATTTTGCAAACGAGGAAAGTTGGATTTCAAAGCTGCGCAAATTTCCAAATTTGATTGTCACACAAACACTTTCAAAAGCATACGGATTGGCGGGAATCCGAGTGGGAATTTGCTATGCTTCTGCGGAAATTATTTCGGTTTTGAATAAAATCAAGCCACCGTACAACATAAATAAACTCACCCAAGAAACGGCAATTGAGCAACTTCAAAATACTGAAAGGATGTATAGGGAGATATCCTTATTAAAAACAGAAAAGGATACATTACTTAAAGCATTGGTTGAAATAGATTTTGTTAAAAAAGTATATCCATCAGATGCAAATTTTATCCTTTTAAAAGTTGACAATGCAGAAAGGCGCTACACACAATTATTGGCAAAAGGCATTGTAGTACGCAATAGAAGTTTGCAACCGTTTTGTGAGAACACACTTCGTATAACGATTGGAACTCCTTTCGAAAACAAAAAATTAATAATTACCCTAAAAGAAATGCAACAATGAAAAAACGCGTACTGTTTATAGACCGCGATGGCACCATAATCAAAGAAACTGTAGACGAGCAGATAGATGCTTTTGACAAAATGATTTTTTATCCCAAAGTATTTAGCTACTTGGGAAAAATAGTAAAAGAGTTTGATTTTGAATTGGTGATGATTACCAATCAGGACGGTTTGGGAACGGATTCTTTTCCTGAGGAAACCTTTTGGCCAGTACATAATTTTATACTAAAAGGTTTTGAAAATGAAGGTGTTATTTTCAGTGAGGTATTAATTGACCGAACATTTCCGAACGAAAAGGCCGATACTCGGAAACCTGGAACTGGCTTGTTAAAAAAATATTTTTCCGAAGAATATGACCTGGAAAATTCCTTTGTAATAGGCGATAGGCTCACGGATATGGAACTTGCCAAAAACCTTGGCGCCAAAGGAATTTTCATAAACGATAATACTAAGTTGGGGACTTCCGAAATTTCGTTGAAAGTTGAAGAACTACAGCAAAACATCGCTTTGGAAACCAATGATTGGCAGCAGATTTATGAGTTTTTAAAACTGAAACAGCGTGTTTCAGAAATCCACCGAAAAACAAATGAAACCGATATTTCAATTAAACTGAATCTGGACGGCAGCGGGAAAAGTATTATAAACACTGGCATTGCCTTTTTTGACCATATGCTGGACCAATTGGCGCGGCACGGGCAAATGGATTTGGTAATAACCGTAACAGGAGATTTGGAAGTGGACGAGCACCATACCATCGAGGACACCGCAATTGCTTTGGGCGAAGTTTTCAACCAAGCCCTAGGGGATAAATTGGGAATGGAGCGCTACGGCTTCTGTTTGCCAATGGACGATTGTTTAGCCCAAGTTGCCATTGACTTCGGTGGAAGGAACTGGCTAGTTTGGGATGCCGATTTCAAACGCGAAATGATAGGCAAAATGCCCACGGAAATGTTCCAGCATTTTTTTAAAAGTTTTACCGATGGTGCCAAGGCAAATCTCAATATTAAAGCCGAAGGAACCAACGAGCACCATAAAATTGAAGCAATTTTTAAAGCCTTCGCTAAAGCCATAAAGATGGCTATAAAACGTGATGCTGAAAAAATGATTTTACCAACGACCAAAGGCTTGCTTTAAATACGAAATACGAAATATGAAATACGAATTACGAAGTACGAGCGACGAGCTACGAGTTACGAAATATGAAATATGAAATACGAGCTACGAATTACGAACGACGGGAAATTAAAATAGGAAATATGAAAATAGCACTTATTAATTATGGAGCGGGTAACATCCAAAGCATCAAATTTGCCTTGAAGAGACTGGGTTTTGAAGCAATTTTGAGCGATGAGGAAACTGAAATACGTAGTGCTGATAAAGTAATTTTTCCCGGCGTGGGCGAGGCGAGTAGCGCAATGCAAAAACTGAAGGTCTCAGGCCTGGACCAAGTCATTCCCACTTTAAAACAACCCGTTTTGGGTATTTGTTTGGGAATGCAGCTGCTCTGCAAATCTTCCGAAGAACGAAATACAAAGGGTTTGGGAGTTTTTGATGTGGAGGTAGTACGATTTCCCAAAGGTTTAAAAGTGCCGCAAATTGGTTGGAATCAGATTTCAAATTTAAAAACCAGCTTGTTTGAGGGTATTTCAGAAAACGAGTTTATGTATTTGGTGCATAGTTTTTACGCTCCGCTCTGTAAAGAAGCTATTGCAATTTCAGAATACGGAATTCAATATGCATCGGCATTACAGAAGGATAATTTTTATGGTGTACAATTCCATCCCGAGAAAAGCAGTACCGCAGGTGAACATATCTTAAAGAACTTTTTAAAACTATAATATGCGAATAATACCAGCAATAGATATTATTGACGGCAAATGTGTCCGACTTTCAAAAGGGGACTACAGCACGAAAAAGATTTATAATGAAAACCCATTGGAGGTTGCAAAACAATTTGAAGCCCACGGGATAGAATATTTGCATTTGGTGGATTTGGACGGTGCGAAAAGTAAACACATTGTGAACCATAAGGTATTAGAGGAAATCGCTATAAACACTACTTTAAAGATTGATTTTGGTGGCGGGCTAAAAACAAGCAATGATTTGAGGATTGCCTTTGAATGTGGCGCCAACCAAATAACTGGCGGTAGTATCGCTGTAAAAAGCCCAGAAACCTTCAATGATTGGTTACAAACATTTGGAAGTGAAAAAATTATTTTGGGTGCGGATGCCAAAGATGAAAAAGTGGCAATTAGTGGATGGATGGAAGCTTCAAATTTAGAAGTAATTCCCTTTATACAGAAATATATGGAAAGTGGAATTGAATATGTAATCTGTACCGATATCAGTAAAGACGGAATGTTGCAAGGCCCCTCATTTGATTTGTATGAAAAAATCATTACTGAAACCAAAATAGTAAAACTGATTGCCTCTGGAGGAATTTCAACTTTTGAAGAACTGCCAAAACTTGCTGAAATAGGCTGTGAAGGAGTGATTATCGGCAAAGCGATTTATGAAAATCGGATTAACTTGAAAGAATTGGAGAAATACGTTTATGAAAATTAGAAAAACGAAAGCGGAAATTAGAATATGGGAAATTAAAAAATTGAAA
>Ga0209344_10001245_pt1 | contig 34613 bp, 32 predicted proteins | sample Cruoilmetagenom6_FD_187293 | JGI IMG/M metagenome (GOLD analysis project Ga0209344, IMG submission 187293) | Oil polluted marine microbial communities from Coal Oil Point, Santa Barbara, California, USA - Santa Barbara Oil Seep Sample 6 (SPAdes)... | ecosystem: Environmental > Aquatic > Marine...
ATCCTATGACGGATAAGTTAATTAACGAAAATGGAGAAGAAGTTATGTTTGATGAGCCTACAGGATGGGAATTACCTCCTAAAGGTTTTGAAGTAAAAGACAATGGGTATTTAGCGCCAGTTGCAGATGGAAGTGGTGTAGAGATAAAGGTAAGCCCTACTTCTGAAAGATTAGAATTATTAACTCCTTTCGAGCCTATCGGAAATAAAATAGATGGAGCTAAATTATTAATTAAAGCTTTTGGGAAATGTACAACAGATCATATTTCTATGGCAGGACCATGGTTGCGCTTTAGAGGACACTTAGATAATATTTCTAATAATTGTTTAATAGGTGCTGTTAATGCATTCGGTAAGAAAACAAACTTTGTTAAGAATCAATTAACTGGAGAGTTTGGCGGTGTGCCAGATACGGCTAGAGCTTATAAAGCAGCAGGTGTAAAGTCTATAGTGGTTGGTGACCATAATTATGGTGAAGGATCTTCTAGAGAGCATGCAGCAATGGAGCCAAGACATTTAGGCGTTGTAGCCGTGATTGTAAAGTCTTTTGCTCGTATTCACGAAACAAACCTTAAAAAACAAGGGATGTTAGGTTTGACGTTTGCTAATGAAGCAGATTACGATTTAATTCAAGAAGATGATACCTTCAACTTTACAGATTTAAATGAATTTGCACCAGATAAGCAATTGCATTTAGAAATTGTTCATGCAGATGGTAGTAAAGATGTAATAGCGTTGAATCATACTTATAATGAAGCACAGATTGAATGGTATAATGAAGGCTCTGCTCTTAATTTAATTAAAAAAGAGAACAACGCTTAGTTGTTAAATTATAATTAATAAAAATCCGTTAGAAATTCTAACGGATTTTTTTATGCCAATAAATAAAGGATTAATACTAAATTAAAAAAGAGTATATTCAGAGTATATTCGTTCCTATAATATAATTTTATGAAAAAAATACTACTCTTTTTAAGTTTCATCTTGTTATTGCAAACCAATGCTATTTTTGCTCAAACCATTGAATTACCATCTACTTTATATTTATGTGAAACAGGTGCTATTGAGCTTGATGGAACTGTAATAAATACAACAGATACAAATATTACTTATCAATGGTATTATGGATTTTCAATTAGTTCTGCAAATGAAGAAATTGTTGGTGCAACGGATTCTTTATTAACAATCACTGGAAATAGCAATGGACTTGGATATTATAAAGTTGTAGCAACGTTCTCTGATAATAGTAATCTTATAGGTTGGGTTCAAATCTTAAAGAGTGACTACCTATCCAATAACAACTATGAATTTGTTCAGTGTAATGATTTTTTTATTGATGATTTGCAGAGCCATAACTATTTATTTAACGCTTCTAATATAACATCTAGATATTATTATACTGAAAGTGACGCTATTCTAGGTAATAATAACAATATTACTTATTATCAAGTATATGACTATGTAACTATATTATATCTACGTATTGAAGAAAATGATGGTTCATGTGTAGATATTATTCCTTTAGAGGTTATTCCCGATTTTCCGATTTTATTTGCTAATTGGGTTCCTAATATGGGAGATTGTTCTATTGATGCAACGGACAACGTATTTGATTTAACTACAAATGATGCTCAAATTATTGGAGGACAACTAGCAATAGTAGGCTATTTTGAAAGCTATAATGATGCGAGTAATTTAAATAACCCAATAGCGAATGCTTCTAATTATACGGCATTGTCGCCTAATCAAACTATTTATGCTAGGGTATATGATCCAAATAACACTAATTTTAATTGCGATCCATATCTAAGCATTACCCAATTTCAATTATTATTCATTTCAGAACCAACTCCAAATACAGAATTAGATTATATTGTTTGTGATAATACAAGCGGCTCCTCTACTGATGGCATTGGTGCTTTTGATTTAACAAGTAAAAATACTTTGCTGTTATCTGGTTTAAGCACGTATCAATATAATATTAGTTACTATACTACTTTGGTTGATGCCGAAAGTAGTACAAACGCTATAGCTTCGCCTCAAAATTATATGGCTAGTGATGGAGTTATATATGTAAGAGTTGAGAGCAGTATAAACTCAGAGTGTGTTCAAATTTCAGAGATGAATTTAATAGTACAAGATACTTGTGATGATATTTCAGTGAATTTACTATCATATTGGTCAGCTCCTAGACCAGGATTTACATATAGAAATATGCTTGTTATAAAAAATAATGGAGAATCCACAGTCAGTTCTGGCACTGTAGCGTTTACCAAGGATCCTTTGGTAACCTATTCTGGGGCAATAGGGTTGAGTACAGGTAATTCAATTACACCAACGGCAGATGGATTCACCTTAGATTTTATGAACTTATTGCCTGGTGAAAGTGAAGTGATTTATATTGAATTATTAGTTTCTACGTCTGCGAATTTAGGTGATATAATTACTAATGTTGTTGAATATACAACAGCAGTAAATGACGTTGTCATTGAAAATAATACCTCTAGTTTATCGGAAGTCATTATAGGTTCTTATGATCCTAATGATATTAACGAATCTCATGGACCAAAAATTGAACATGTAAGTTTTACAGAAGACGATTATTTATATTACACGATTAGGTTTCAAAATGTGGGGACTGCTAGTGCAATAAATGTAACTATAGAAAATGTTTTAGATCCAAAGTTAGATAAAACTACATTTCAAATGTTAAGCGCAAGTCATTCGTACGTAGTTGAACGCGATTTTGATGCCTTAACGTGGCAATTCAATAATATTAATTTGGCCGATGAAACTACTGACGAACCTAATAGTCATGGATTTGTATACTATAAGATAAAGCCATTAGCAGGCTATGAAATAGGTGATATAGTGCCTAATACAGCAGCTATTGTTTTCGATTTTAATGCGCCTGTAATAACAAATACTTTTAATACTGAATTTGTAGCTCCTCTAAGTTTAACAGAGAATAGTCTTAATTCTCAATATATACTATTTCCAAATCCTTTAAAAGATGTGGTGAGTTTGAGTTTTAGTTCAGAACAATCAAACGTTGAAGTTATTGTTTTTGATATTTTAGGAAAAATAGTATTAACGCAAAAGGAACAATACGTTTTAACACTAGAACTCAATCTATCGTCTTTAGAAAATGGTGTTTATTTCGTTAAAGCTAAAGATGATAAAGGACAATGGGGCTCAAAAAAGATTATTAAAGAGTAATCTCTAACGTTTTTATAAAAGTAAAGCCTTTGAGAAATCAAGGGCTTTTTTATGTTAGGATGCTATTTTTATCTCGACAATTATGCTATCTAACAAATACACCTTCTAAATGCAGTCACTATGGTTCTTTGATAATGTTAACCTTTTTAAGGTGCTCTGCCCTCATAAAGTCAAGATTTATACTAACGAACATAATTTTTGCTCGTACAAAAAGAAAGACTATATCTATATTGAAGCAGATGCTGCCAATAAAGTTTATTTAATTGAACATGGAAAAGTTAAAATTGGCTATTACAGTGAAGATGGAAATGAAATCGTAAAAGCCATTCTTACTAAAGGTGAATTATTTGGTGAAAAAGCTATTCTAGGAGATGATAAGCGTGATGAATTTGCACAGTCCATAGATAACGAAACTTCTATATGTCCTATAAGTGTTGATACCATGCACGATTTAATGAGAGATAATCAAAATTTTAGTTTTAAAGTCTATAAATTCATTGGTTTAAAGTTTAAAAAATTAGAGCGTAGGTTACAATTGTTATTGTTTAAAGATACTAAAACACGCTTAATTGAATTTCTAGATGAACTTTGTGTAGATTTTGGTTACGACTGTGACAAAACCGGAGATTATGTTATTAAGCATCCCTATACTCAAAAAGATATTGCTTCGCTTATAGGTACATCGAGACCAACAATTAATATCCTGCTTAATGAGTTAAAAGAGGAAAATTACTTGGATTTTAACAGAAAAGAAATAAGAATCTTAAAAAAATCAGCATAGTGTTAGCTATCTAACATTTAAAGAGGTTGTGGTCGTTTAATTTTGAAATATAATTTTAAAATAAAAAAAGCAATGAAGAAAAAAATGATTTTAGCGGTATTGGCATTAGGGATTTTTGCCAGTTCGTGTAGTAGTGATGACGATAACACAAGCTCAGGGGATTCAAGTTTAACCCTCAATCTTGATGGTTTAGAAGCGTTAGGTAATGATTTTGTTTATGAAGGATGGATTATTGTAGATGGATCTCCAGTATCTACAGGAACATTTAGTAGTGTAGATTTTCCTCAAACATTTAATGTAAATTCAGAACAGTTAGCTATGGCAACTACATTTGTATTGTCTATTGAACCTGCAGTAGATTCTGATCCCGCTCCAGCTGCTACAAAAATTTTAGCAGGTGATTTTTCGGGAACTTTGGCAAGTGTAAATTCTAATGGTATAGTTGCAAATTTTAGTACTTCTACAGGTAGCTATATTTTAGCAACACCAACAGATGTAGATGATACTAACGAGGAAAGTGGAGTTTGGTTTTTAGACAACTCTAGTGGAAGTGCTGTTGCAGGATTAGATTTACCAACGCTAACAGATGGTTGGAAATACGAAGGTTGGGCAGTCATAGATGGTACACCTGTTAGTACAGGAACATTCACAGACCCAACATTAGCAGATGATAATGCAGCTACTTCAGTTTTTAAAGGAGATGCAGGAAATGGACCAGATTTTCCAGGTGAAGATTATTTACAAAACGCTCCTGCAGGAATGACGTTTCCAACCGATTTGCGTGGTGCAACAATCGTGATTTCTGTTGAACCAGTACCAGATAATAGTCCAACACCTTTTATGTTAAAACCCTTAGCGCATGTAGTACCAGAAGAAGCTTCAGTACGTACAACCATTTCAATGGAAGTAGGACCCGTTTCTGTTATTTCAGGAACCGTAACAAAAAGTTAAGTTAGATTAAATTTGTTAGATTTGAAGCGTGATACCAAATTTATGGTGTTGCGTTTCTTTATTTTATATTAATACGAATATGAAAAAATCAAATAAGAAAAAATCTATAATTTCTAATATAGTTGGTATTGCGGTTATCTTGTTACTTATTATACCTCAAACAAGAAGTGCTATTCAGGTAATGCTTCATAAAGGGTTGAGCTATGTGAATCAATCATCACTTATTAATAAAGAAGACAGGGTGTCTGTAAGCTATACAGATTGGCAGTTAATATCCGATACCAATAAGGTTATTAGTTTTAATGATACTAAAGGAAAAGTTGTATTTATAAACTTTTGGGCAACCTGGTGTCCGCCTTGTATTGCAGAAATGCCAAGTCTTCAAGAGTTATATAATGACTACAACGCTAAAGTAGAATTTATGTTTGTTACTAATGATGATTTTAAAACTGTAGAAAAATTTAAAACAAAAAAAGGGTTTAATTTTGAAGTGTATAATCCATTAAATCAAGTGCCTTCAACCTTGTCAACTCAGACGATACCAAGAACTTTTATTATTAATAAAGAAGGAGAAATTGTTGTAGACGAATCTAGTGCTATAGATTGGAATAGCGACAAAGTTAGAGAAATGCTTAACACGTTAATAGATTAGCTTGGTTTTAAGCTATAGTTGTATATTTTTATAGCTTAATGCGTTTCATAAGGTATAAATTGGTAAGTATAAGTGTAAACGCATACACCATGTCTTCAATAGGAATTGTGAAAATTCTAAAAGCAAGATTTTGACTATTGTCATACCATACAACTTCATTTTCAATACAACTCCCGGTTAATAGTCCGTTTACAATAAAAAAAGGAATTAACATTACTAAGAAGGTTACGTAGTATTCTTGCAGAAGTTTAATATTAAATTTTAAAACAAATAGAATTAAACCAATAGCATAAATAAAATTAACTAAAGTGTACCATTTGTCATAGGCAAAAATTAATGTAATTGATAATATTGCTAATGAGATGTAGCTTATAGTTTTTGTGGTTTTTTTAGAAACGCTCATGTTTGGAAAATAATATAAGAGCGAATAATGTGTAAATACACAAGCATAAGGTATACATATAAAAAACAACCATTCTTCAATGGGTAAATTGAAGAGTCTATACTTTAAAAAATAGGAGTCATTAAAACCCCAAAATCCGTAGTGTGTAAATATAATATCCCATGGAACATAGAAGCACATGGTTATTATGATGGCAATAAATAAAGACTTCCAATGCTTATAAAACTGTAATTTTGGATGAAAACTGTAAATAAAAGGTATAGAAAGTGACCCTAAATCTAAAAGTAAATACAGATAATTCATTAGTTATTGTTTAAAATATTTAAAGGGAACAATTAACATTCCGAAGTTTTCTCCTTTGTCCTTCCCTAAGTGTTTATGGTGAATCTTGTGGGCACGTCTCAATCCTCTTGCGTATTTATTATCTATGTTTCGTAGCCACTTAAAACGTTGGTGAATAAATATATCGTGAACAATAAAATAGGCTGCACCATATACTAAGATACCTAATCCTATAGGTAGGCAATACCAAATGGCTTCGTAACTCCATAAGTAAAAACAAACCATACTAACAATGGCATAGAAAATAAAAAAGGCATCATTACGTTCAAACCAACTATCATGATCTTTTTTGTGATGATCTTTGTGTAAATTCCATAAAAACCCATGCATAATATACTTGTGTGTAAACCAAGCATTGAATTCCATGATAAAGAATGTACTTAAGAAAATCAGTATCCAAAAAATAGTTTGCATAATTATCTATTTATATTTTAAAGTAAATTCAGTTGATATTTAACATAGCTTCTTGTAAGTAGCTCTATTTTTCTGTAATTAGGTACTCTAATTCTAGTCGATTTAATCTGTAAAGCAGGAGTTTTTTTAAGTTTATCTAATAATTTACTATAATAACGATAAGCCATAAATACTCCAAATTTAGCTTCTAAAGGTAATCGTTTTATGCCTTGTAATCCTTTTTCAAAATCAGATTCTATATCAGATATAATTGCTTTTTTTGAAGTTTCGTCTAATTGATTTAAATCTGTATCTGGAAAATAAGTTCTATTTAAACCTTCAAAGTCGGCTTTTAAATCACGTAAGAAATTGACTTTCTGAAAAGCTGATCCTAAGCTCATTGCAGATGCTTTTAGGTCTTCATATTTTTCAGTATCACCTTTAACAAAAACTTTTAGACACATTAATCCAACAACATCTGCCGAACCATAAATGTAAGCTTTGTATTCATCATTGGTCAAATAATCTGTTTTATGAAGATCAAGTCGCATGCTGTTCATAAAAGAATCTACCAAATGTTTGTCAATGCCATAGTTGTGATAGGTTTCTTGAAAGGAATTTAAAATAGGGTTTAAGCTAATTCTATCTTCCAAAGCAGCTTCTAAATCCCTTTCAAAATTGTTAAAAAGCTGTTCTTTGTTGTAGTCATGAAATGTATCAACAATCTCATCAGCAAATCTTACAAATCCGTAAATATTGTAAATATCTTGCCTTATGCTATGTGATAACATTTTTGTAGCTAATGAGAATGATGTACTGTAAGCATTAGTAACTGCTTTACTACATTCTCTAGAGACATTGTCGAAAATTGATTTCATACTGTGTGTTATTAAAATTAATTTTTTTGAATTAGTTCTGACACTAATTTTCCCGATATTAAGGCTGGAGGTACACCTGGTCCAGGTACAGTTAATTGCCCTGTAAAATATAAGTTTTTAACTTTTTTGCTTTTTAATTTTGGTCTTAAAAAGGCCGTTTGCGTTAAAGTGTTAGCCAAACCATAAGCATTTCCTTTATAAGAATTGTATTCGCTTATAAAATCATTAACACAAAAAGACGACTTAAAAAGAATATGTTTTTGAACATTTTGATGTGTTCTTTTTTCGAAACGTTTTATAATAAGATTAAAATAGTGGTCACGTAATTGGGGGGTGTCTTCTAAACCAGGCGCAATAGGAATGAGGAAAAAACCTGTTTCACAATGCTGAGGCGCCATAGTTTTATCTGTAACAGAAGGAAAATTGGCATAAAACAAAGGATCTTCTGGCCATTTAGGATTGTCATAGATGTCTTTTGCGTGAATTTCAAAATCTGTGTCAAAAAATAAATTATGATGTTCTATATTTTGTAGTTTTTTATCAAAACCAATATAAAAGAGTAGGGAAGAAGGAGCAAATGTTCGTTTGTTCCAATAAGCTTCGCTATACTGTCTGTGTTGTTTTTCTAGTAAAGTTTCTGTATGATGGTAATCTGCGCCACTTAAAACAATATCAGAAGGAATAATTTTTTCATTAACAGTGATGCTTTTAGCGGTATTGTTTTTAACCGTTATCCTTTCAACATTGCTGTTTGTATAAATAGAGACACCTATGCTTTCTGCTAAGTTTTGCATGGCTTTAATAATTTCATACATACCTCCTTTAGGGTGCCATGTTCCTAAGCCAAAATCTGCAAAATTCATAAAACTATAAAAAGAAGGTGTCTGATTAGGTTTTGCTCCTAAAAACAATACTGGAAATTCTAATGTTGAAATAAGTTTTGGGTTTTTAAAGTTTTTACGAACTTCCGAGCTTATGGTTTTAAAAAACTGGCCTACTCTTGTAATGGTTTCCTTAGATACTAACTCAAAAGGTGAAACACCTGGTTTTAGTACAACTTTATTTATTGCAATATCGTAGTGCTCTTGTGCTCTTGCTATAAATTTTCTTAATGGTTTAGAGCTTCCTGCTTCAATACGTTCAAATTCTTTACAAATTTTATCCATGTGATCACCTATGGTAATCACATCGTCTAAAAAGAAGATTTTATAAGCAGGACTGAGCTTGTCTAGTTGGTAGTAGTCACTGGTGGTTTTTCCAAAGTCGTTAAAGAATTTTTCAAAAACATCAGGCATCCAATACCAACTTGGGCCAATGTCAAAGGTAAATCCATCTTTAATAAGTTGTCTTGCTCTTCCTCCTACGGTATCATTTTTTTCGTAGATAGAAACAGTATGTCCTGCTTTAGCTAGATAGCATGCTGCCGATAGAGCTGAAAAACCAGAACCTATTATGGATATTGTTTTAGACATTAATTTATAATTCTTTAATTAGTGCTTTAATAGAATCGAATGGTTTAATATGTTCGGGTAATTGCATTTTGTCAATACCATCTAGCATTTTTCCTAAAACCCAGAAACTCGTATTAGAGTTTTTTAACAAGGCATCATCAAATTCTTCTATGTAGCTTAAAAGATTTTCTTTTTCAGGCTTAACAGTAAAATAAGATACAAAAATAATCTCATCATAGTAGTTTTTAATATCTCTAAGACTTTGTATTGGAACACTTGGTCCTAAAAATATAGACCTGTAACCGTGTCTAATAATCTCATAATTAATAAACATTAAGCCGAGTTCGTGTATTTCGTTGTCAGGCAAATAAAGCACAAATGTTTTATTGGAGGTGTGTATTTGTTTGGCCTGAATTTTTTCGGTATTGACTAGTATTTTCTGGCGGATAAGTGTAGAAACAAAATGTTCGTGAGCAGGAGTAATTGTGTCTGTCTGCCATAGCAATCCAATTTCTTTTAAAAAGGGTATAAGAATGTTGTAAAAAATATCTTGAAAAGCTTTTTCATTAAGAAGCGAATCATAAGTCTTATAAAAGAGAGATTGGTCAAAATTAAGCATGGAAAGCTTAAAAGCGTTTATGGCATGGCTCTCCATATTTGATTCCGTTGCAATTTCTCTAACTAATTGCGGAATTTTCTGAGAATCAATGGTTGCAATCTTAGATATTTTATAGCCATTATTATTAAGATAGCTTACGTTAAGAAGCTTTTGAAAATTAGCTAAGTCGTAATATCTAATATTTGTTTCTGTACGTTTGGGCTCAAGCAAATTATAACGCTTTTCCCAAATTCTAATCGTGTGTGCTTTAATTCCAGTAAGGTTTTCTAGATCTTTAATGCTAAACCTATCTTTAATATTGTTCATTTTTTTTTGAAAATGTTTAAACAAAAATAAGGTTTATACCAATACGAAGTTTAGAATTAACAAAAATTATGAAAAAAAGAATTGTAAAATGCAATGAAACCTAGTGAAGGCTTATTTATTAGTGAAGAATATAAATGTGATTTTTAAGTAATTGTGCGCACGAGAAGACTCGAACTTCCACGGACTAATGTCCACCAACCCCTCAAGCTGGCGCGTCTACCAATTCCGCCACGTGCGCAAAATAATGAAGTAAATATAAAAAAAGTTAAGCATTACGCTTAACCTTTTTTTAGTGACCAGTCTGGGGCTCGAACCCAGGACCCTCTCCTTAAAAGGGAGATGCTCTGCCAACTGAGCTAACTAGTCGTTATGTTTTTTTCTAACGAGGGTGCAAATATAAAACCTTTATATAAATACAAAGAACAGAATCAAAAAAAAATATTTTTTTTTATTTGATGATGGTTATAAGTGTCCTAGAATATTTATCTAATATGTAATTATTCGTTTTGTAGTGGTTTGATACTGCGTCTTTTAACTGTTTTTTTCTTGTTTTGCTAGTTTATTTTTTAAATAATCGCTTATCTTAAAGTGTGAGTTACGCTTAGACAAAAAAAAAGGTTAAGCATTACGCTTAACCTTTTTTTAGTGACCAGTCTGGGGCTCGAACCCAGGACCCTCTCCTTAAAAGGGAGATGCTCTGCCAACTGAGCTAACTAGTCATAATGCTTTTCTCTAACGAGGGTGCAAATATATAAGCTTTCTTTAATTTAACAACACTTTTTTAAATTTTTTTTTTGTTTTTTTGTTGTGAACAAACCTATGGGTTTAATAATCAATTTATAAGTGTTATGATTATAGTTTTAATAGGATATATGGGATCGGGAAAATCAACTATTGGTAAGGAATTGGCTACGGCTTTGAAGTACAGTTTTTTAGATTTAGATGCGTACATTTCTGATAAAGAAGAAAAATCGATTTCCGAAATATTTAAAACAAAGGGAGAGATTTATTTTAGAAAAAAGGAAACGGAATATTTAACCGAAATTTTAAATTCTTCTAAAAACCTTGTGCTAGGATTAGGTGGAGGTACACCTTGTTATGGAGAAAACATGAAACTTATCGTAGAGCACCCTAATTTGAAGTCGTTTTATTTAAAGCTTTCAATTCCTCTATTAACAACCCGATTATTCTTAGAACGCGAAAATAGACCCTTAATAAGTAGCATAAATTCTGAAGATGATTTAATGGAGTTTATTGGCAAACATTTATTTGAGCGTTCACATTATTACAGTCAGGCGCAATACACGTTAAATACAGACCATAAAACACCTCAGGAAGTTTTAGAAGAACTTTTAGTTTACTTAATCTAAATAGGCCTCGTAAGGTTGTTTAGATAAATTTACATGAACATGTTCAAATAAAGATGTAGAAAGTGAAATACCTTTAAAGTCGGCCTTAACAGGATATTTTTTATGATTTCGATTAACCAAAACAGCAGTTTTAAACTGTTTGAGTGGCACATCTAAAAAGTGTTTAATGCCATATATTAAAGTGCTACCAGAGTTTAATACATCATCAATTAATACTAACGATTTATTGGTGTAACTTTCTTTACTAATAGATGTTTTAATAGGTTCTGTTGGTACCGCTTTATTTATGGTGACTTTGCATAAGGTAGATTCTATATCAGAGATTTTATCTAAATTAGATTTTATTTTCTTTGCTAATAGATAACCATTGTTCTCAATACCTGCAATAATGAGTTCTGTCTCATTGGCATTACTTTCATAAATTTGATAAGCAATTCGTTTTATTTTATGCTCTATTTCTTTATGACTTAAAATGGTGTTTTTAGTTAGTGCCATAGTTGCTCTTTACAAGATTTAAAAATTACAATAAGCGACAATTTGTAGCTTAACAATTTAAGTTGACTGTAATTAAGGTAAGTCAAATGCCTCTTAAAGGCTTTCAAAGATAAAAAACAGTTCTTTACCTTGTCTTTCTTTTATAGAATTAATTGATGGTTCTAGAATTTTTATTTTAAACTTATTCTTAAAAAGTGATTTATATTCAGCTTCATTTCCGCCAAAAGGAGGTCCTTCCTCCGTTAATTCAAAATTAAATAATAAGCCAACAAGTTTTCCCTTAGGTTTTAATAAGTGATGCATCTGTTCAACATACTGTTGTCTTAAGATTGGGTTTAGTGCACAAAAAAAAGTTTGTTCAATAATAAGATCAAAGTTGTTACTTAATGTAAAAAAGTCAGCATTTAAAAGTTGGTCTTGAGGAAATTTAGGAACGCGATTTTTTAAATTATCTAAAGGTTGTTGAGCAAAATCCAAAACATAAACATTTTTAAAGCCCTTATTCCATAAATATTCGGCTTCATAACTATTACCAGCACCAGGAATTAGAATTTTTAATGATTTATCCTTTAATTGATCAATGTAAGTTTTAAGCGGAGTAGAGATGGCGCCAATATTCCAACCAATTTGGTTGTTGGTATATCTATTTTCCCAGTAATTTTTGTTTAAGTTATCCATGTTAAAAAAAGAGTAAGTTATTCTTCTTCTTCATCGTTATAAAAATCATCAATATCGCGTCTGTCTTTTTTAGTAGGGCGTCCTACACCTTTCTTTCTGTAGTAGTCTTTACTATATTTTAAAAGCTCTTTAGCTTCAAAAGCAGACTTTGGTGTTGTATCTGTTCTGTATAGGTCAACTAATTTAGCTCCTACACGATTGGGAGGTAAATCATTAACGGTAAGCTGATATATAATTTGATCCTTTCTAAGTTCTATTTTATCTGTTGGAAAAACTTCTCTAGATGGTTTTATTGCTACGCCATTAACTTTTACTTGTCCTTTTTTACAAGCTTTTGTCGCAATACTTCGTGTTTTGTAATACCTCACGCACCATAAATATTTGTCAATTCGCATATCTTAATTTACTAAAAACTACGTTAATGTTGTAGTACAAAAATATTATATTATTGTATCTTGCGCCTTAAAAATATGCAATAATGAATTTTGTGTGTTAACTTACTGATGGTTAAACATGAATAATATATATTTCTATGAAAATTAAAACTTTAAAAATTACCCTTTTTTTATTCACTCTAATAACAGTCTTTATCTCTTGTAGTAGTGATGACGATACAGGAACAGCTATTGTCATTGCAGATAGAACAGAACAACAGGTTATAGATGATGCTGCTATTGTAAATTATCTTGAAACACATTATTACAATTCTAGCTTTTTTGAGACTGGTTCAAATCATAAATATTCGGACATCATAATTTCAGAATTACCTTTAGATGTTAATGGAAATCATGTAAATCCAGACAACGAAACCGTTCTTATGGATGTTGTAGAAACACGTACAGTAACTTATTTTGAAACAGAGTACAAATATTATGTTTTAAGTTTAAATCAAGGAGGTGGTGGTGCACCTAAATTTACAGATGCTTTGCGTGTAAGATATGAAGGAAGCTCTGTAAATGAAGAAGCAGGAGGGGAGGAAGAAGTTTTTGAATCTTCAGCGACACCAATAGAATTAAACTTGCAGTCGGATGGTTTTACAGTTGCTGGGGCTATAAAGGCATGGCAACTTGTTTTACCTACATTTAAAGCAGGTTTTGTAGATGGTTTAGTTGATGGTGTTGTTAACTATACTGATTTTGGATTAGGTGTAATGTTTATACCTTCTGGTTTAGCTTATTTTTCTGCTATTACCACAGGTTCTACTTATGATAATCTTATTTTTAAGTTTGAATTACTTCAATATGAAGTTGTAGATCATGATAATGATGGAATTCCATCTTATATAGAAGACTTAGATGGAGATTTAGACGTAGAAGATGATAATACGGACGAAGATTCGTTTTCTAATTTTATTGATAATAATGATGATGGTGATAGTGTTTTAACAATAGATGAATTGATTCCAACAACATATACTGTAGATACAAATATGGGAGAAGTTGAGCCAGTTTTAGCGGCAAATGAGTTTGAACGTAGTAGATCTGTTAATGATGGTGTAATTACAATTAACACAGTAACTATTGCAGATTCTAATAATGATGATATTCCAGATTATTTAGATGCAACAATTGAAATTAATTATAACGAACAATAATTTTTAAAGAAATTTAGTTCAGTAAAAAGTAAAAAAAAGCCGCTCATTTATTGAGCGGCTTTTTTATTTCATTAAGTTTATAATCCTATAGATAAACTTAGAATTAATTGATCTGGTCTTGTATCAATTCTACTTACTGCACCAGCTCCAATATTATTGTTTATAAAAGTTGCTTCGTTAGTATTAAACCCTCTTTCGTATCTAAGATCTATACCTATTTTATTGAAGTTAACTCCAATTCCAAAATTTAATCCTACAGAAAAATCATCATTAACGTTGTCAATAGAAATACCTTCAAATTCGGTGTCTAATATGTATTGAAACGAAGGTCCTGCAAATACACTCAATGGGCCTAGCACTTTAATACCAACTAATACCGGAGCATCAATTTTTTTAACCGAAAACACATTGCTATTATAGTCACTTTTTGTTGCTGTATAAATCAACTCAGGTCTTAAATAAAGCTTGTTTCCTATTTTTCCAAAAACACCAATATGATAGCCTACGTTGCGATCAGGGTTTTTGGCATTATCACCAATAGATTCAAAATAATCTCCGTTAGCACTGTAATTTAAACCTCCTTTAAAACCAAATAAACTTTCATTTTGTGCATTAATGCTAAATCCAATAAAAGCTAAAATTACAGTTAGGGTAACCGATTTTTTCAAATGTTTCATAATGTTCGTTTTTAAGATTAAACATGTGTAATATCAAAAACGTTGCCAAAATGAAGTTATTTTCTTTTCAATACTTTTTTAACAGCATTTTGAATGGCATCACTATTCAATCCATATTTTTCCATGAGTTGCGCTGGAGTACCCGATTCACCAAAAGTATCGTTTGTAGCTACAAATTCTTGAGGTGTTGGATGATGTTGTGCTAAAACTCTAGCAACACTTTCTCCTAAACCACCAAGATAATTGTGCTCTTCGGCAGTAACAATACAACCTGTTTTAGCCACAGAGTCTAAAATAGCTTTATCATCTAAAGGTTTTATTGTGTGAATGTTTATCACTTCGGCAGAAATACCAGCTTCATGTAATGCTTTTGATGCTTCTAGAGCTTCCCAAACCAAATGCCCAGTTGCAACTATAGTTACATCTGTACCTTCAGTAAATTTAATAGCTTTACCAATTTCAAATTTCTGATCTGCAGGAGTGAAAATTGGAACAGACGGACGACCAAATCTTAAATATACAGGACCATCATAGTCTGCAATAGCTATAGTTGCTGCTTTGGTTTGATTGTAATCACATGGATTAATAACCACCATTCCAGGTAACATTTTCATTAATCCAATATCTTCTAAAATTTGATGTGTCGCTCCATCTTCACCTAGAGTTAAACCAGCGTGCGATGCACAAATTTTTACATTTTTACCTGAGTAAGCAATAGATTGACGAATTTGATCGTAAACGCGACCTGTAGAGAAATTAGCAAAAGTTCCTGTAAAAGGGATTTTTCCTCCAATGGTTAAACCAGCAGCAATTCCCATCATATTAGCTTCAGCTATTCCAATTTGGAAAAAACGTTCTGGATTTTCTTTAATGAATTCGTCCATTTTTAAAGATCCAATTAAATCAGCACAAAGTGCTACAACATTAGGATTGGTTCTTCCAAGTTCTGCTAAACCAGCACCAAAACCACTTCTTGTATCTTTTTTTTCTGTGTATGTATATGTTTTCATAATAATGCCCATAAAAATGGGTATCTGTTTAATTAGACTTTTTTTAGTAATCTCCTAAAGTTTCAGGGTTTTGAGCTAAACCATTAGCTAGTTGCTCATCGTTTGGTGCTTTACCATGCCAAGCGTGTGTGTGCATCATAAAATCAACGCCATTACCCATAACTGTGTGTAATAAAACACAAACAGGTTTCCCTTTTCCTGTTAAGGATTTAGCCTCTTTCATACCTTTTATAACAGCTTCAATGTCGTTACCTTTTTCAATATCTAAAACAGTCCAACCAAAAGCTTCAAATTTAGCTCTTAGACTGCCCATTGGTAAAACGTCATCTGTAGAACCATCAATTTGTTGTTGGTTTAAATCTATTGTAGAAATTATATTGTCCACTTTTTTAGCCGAAGCATACATTATGGCTTCCCAGTTTTGACCCTCTTGAAGTTCACCATCACCATGAAGACTATATACTAAGTGATTATCATTGTTTAGTTTCTTTGCTTGTGCTGCACCAAGTGCTACAGACATGCCTTGTCCTAAAGAACCAGATGCAATTCTGATGCCTGGTAGTCCTTCATGTGTAGTTGGATGACCTTGTAAACGCGAATCTATAAGTCTAAACGTATTTAATTCTTCAACAGGGAAATAGCCAGACCTTGCCAATACACTATAGTATACAGGTGAAATATGTCCGTTGGAAAGAAAAAATAAATCTTCTCCAATTCCGTCCATGTCAAAACCATCTTTAGTTTCCATGAGCTCTTGGTATAGAGAAACAAAAAATTCGGCACAACCTAATGATCCTCCTGGATGGCCAGAGTTTACTTTGTGTACCATTCGTAAAATATCTCTACGAACTTGAGTAGTTAAATCAGTTAATTCTTTAATGTTTGGCATGTTATATTGCTTAAGTTTTATGCTACAAAAGTAACTTTTTACTAAGGGTTTTCAAAAGTTGAAAAGGTGCACTTATTAACGAATTGTATGATTTGCTAACAATTTTAATTGATTATTTGGATTTTATTAAGAAGTAATGTTTTTGAGTTATTTATATTTGCCATCTGACTTACAATTCGGGAAACAAACATGCTAAAATTATTATTGGTTAAACAAATGATTAATAGTAAACAACATGTGTCCACTGAAAAATAATAAGTACATACACATGAAATTTACAAGAGTAGCAAACGATAAAGAAACTAAAGCAAGAGCAGGATCTATTACAACAGATCACGGCACTATAGAAACTCCTATTTTTATGCCAGTAGGAACAGTGGCTTCGGTTAAGGGAGTGCATCAAAGAGAATTGAAAAATGATATTAACCCAGATATTATTCTAGGAAATACCTATCACCTTTATTTAAGACCTCAAACTCCAATTTTAGAACAAGCTGGAGGTTTGCATAAATTTATGAATTGGGATCGTAATATTTTAACAGATTCTGGAGGTTACCAAGTATATTCCATGTCTTCTAATAGAAAGATTAAAGAAGAAGGTGTAAAGTTTAAATCTCATATTGATGGTAGCTACCATGTGTTTACGCCAGAAAATGTGATGGAAGTACAGCGTAGTATTGGAGCCGATATTATTATGGCTTTTGATGAGTGTACACCTTATCCGTGTGATTATAACTATGCTAAACGTTCTATGCATATGACGCATCGTTGGTTAGAGCGTTGTTTAACACATTTAAAAAAGACCCCTTTTAAATATGATTATGAACAAACATTTTTTCCGATTGTTCAGGGAAGTACTTATAAAGATTTAAGACAACAATCTGCAGAATATATAGCGAATGCTGGTGCAGAAGGGAATGCTATTGGTGGACTTTCTGTGGGAGAACCTGCAGAAGAAATGTATGCCATGACAGATGTCGTGTGTAGCATTTTACCTGAAGATAAACCACGCTATTTAATGGGAGTTGGAACGCCAATCAATATATTAGAAAATATAGCGTTAGGTGTAGATATGTTTGATTGTGTAATGCCAACACGAAATGCTAGAAACGGCATGTTGTTTACGGCTCATGGTTCTATTAATATTAAGAATCTAAAATGGGCTGATGATTTTTCGCCAATAGATGAAATGGGTATTACATTTGTAGATACAGAGTATAGTAAAGCGTATTTAAGACACTTATTTTCTGTTAATGAATTATTAGGGAAACAAATTGCAACCATTCATAATCTTGGATTTTACCTTTGGTTAACTAGAGAAGCCAGAAAACATATTATTGCAGGAGACTTTAGAACATGGAAAGATAAAATGGTAAAACAAATGGATAACCGTTTGTAGTATTTGAAACTAAAAAAGCATAAGTAAAACGAAACAATTAAAGACGAAATAACAAAATTGAAAATTCTAGACTGGTACATACTAAAACGATATTTGCTTACATTTCTCATGATGCTATTGCTGTTTGTTCCTATTGGAATTACAGTAGATTTGGCCGAAAAAGTAGGTAAAATGTTAGAAAATGATGTGCCTTTTGGAGAAGTCGCATATTATTATTTAGATTTTACGGTTTATTTTGCAAACCTTCTATTTCCTTTATTTTTATTTCTATCTGTTATTTGGTTTACATCCAAACTAGCTAATAATACAGAAATCGTTGCTTTTCTAAGTTCAGGAGTTTCGTTTTCACGCTTTTTAAGACCTTATATAATTGGAGCTACAATTGTTGCTAGCTTCGCTCTGTTTTTAGGGATGTATTTAGCTCCAATAGCCAGCCAAGGGTTTAATGAATTTAAATTTAAATATTTAAGAAAGAATCGGAAAGTACAGCAAACAAGAGATGTCTATCAACAAATTAATGACAATGATTATATCTATGTGAGTAACTTTATACCACGAAATAAATCGGGTCAGAATTTTACCTACGAACATTTTGAAGGCAATGAAATGAAGTATAAAATTTTCGCAAGTAATATTCGCTACACAGAAGAAGATAGTACATATCAGCTTACCAACTATATGAAACGTTCTTTTAGCAATGGTATAGAAACAGTAGAAAGAGAGAATAGAAAACAACTGGATTTACCATTTGAACTCGAAGATTTGACTCCTGTTCAGTATGCCGCAGAAACAAAATCGTATGGGGATTTACTTAAGTTTATTGCAGCAGAAAAAAGGCGAGGCTCTCCTAATATTGGCCGTTATGAAGTAGTGAAATTAAGAAAATGGAGTATTCCTGTTTCTATATTTATTCTTACAATTATTGCTGTTGCCGTATCTTCTGTAAAACGACGCGGAGGTATGGGGGTTAATCTTGCTGTTGGCATTGCTATTGCTATGATTTATGTCTTTTTTGATAAGGTTTTTGGAGTTATGGCAGAGCAGTCTAATTTTTCGGCTTTAGTAGCTGTATGGTTTCCTAATGTTATATTTGGTATTTTAGCTATATATCTGCTGCAAAATGCCAAACGCTAAACTTAAGCATTATTTACATTTACATTTTCTAGTCATAATTGCTGGATTTACCGCTATATTAGGTGAGTTAATTACTATCGGAGCGCTAGAACTCGTATGGTACAGAATGGCTGTCGCTGGAATTTTAATGTTTATCTACATCAAAATTATTCGGTTAGATATTAAAATTTCTAGACTTACATTTTTACAATTTTCTGCAGCTGGAGTTATTATCGCTTTACATTGGATTACCTTTTTTGAAGCTATCAATCAAGCTAACGTTTCTATAGCTTTGGCAATGTTTTCTTCAGGTGCCTTTTTTGCTTCGTTCATTGAGCCTTTATTTTTTAAACGACGTATTTTAGGCTACGAAATTATCTTTGGTATTATAGTAGTATTGGGAGTGGTTTTAATCACCAGTAGCGAGATGGGTTATGTTAACGGCATTATTTTGGGACTGTTTTCAGCTTTATTTTCTACTTTATTTGCAGTTATAAATGGTCGTTTTATTGAGAAACATAATGCCACAGTTATTTCGTTTTACGAGTTTATAAGTGGCGTACTTTTTTTAACAGTTTTTATTTTATTGTCAGGTAAAACATTCAATGCAGAGTTCTTTACATTATCAAATTCAGATTGGATGTATTTATTCATTTTAGCATCTATCTGTACAGCATATGCATTTATTGGTTCTGTAGATGTAATGCGTTATATAAGTCCATTTACGGTTATTTTAAGTTATAACTTAGAACCGCTATACGGAATTGCAATAGCTTTATTTTTATTTCCAGAAACAGAAAAGATGTCTCCTCAATTTTATATAGGAGCTATTCTTGTGTTAATCACAGTTTTATTTGATGCAGTTTTTAAAAATTACAAGATTAGGAAAGGCAAACTAAAAGTATAACAGATTAAAGTCTTTATATTTTCTTATATAATCTGTATTTTTGTATCCGCAATAAGAAAACTTACTGTAAATTTAGTAATTAGAAATAAATTTAGAAGCCGTAGGTTTGTAAACTAACGAAACAAAAAACAACTTCAAATTGTATGGAATATTTAGAGTTTGAATTACCGATAAAAGAATTAGAAGAGCAGCTAGATAAATGTCAGATTATAGGAAAAGAAAGTGATGTAGATGTTACTGAAACCTGTAAACAGATAGATAAAAAGTTAGCTGAAACTAAAAAGAATATCTATAAAAACCTTACAGCTTGGCAACGTGTTCAGCTGTCTAGGCACCCAAACAGACCTTATACATTAGATCATATAAAAGCACTATGTGGAGATACGTTTTTAGAACTACATGGCGATAGAAATGTAAAGGACGATAAGGCCATGATTGGTGGTTTAGGTAAAATTGGCGACCAATCGTATATGTTTATTGGTCAACAAAAAGGATTTAATACCAAAACCAGACAGTATCGTAATTTCGGAATGTCTAATCCTGAAGGCTATCGTAAAGCATTACGACTTATGAAATCTGCCGAAAAATTCGGAATTCCTGTCGTTACTTTAATCGATACGCCAGGTGCTTATCCAGGTTTAGAAGCAGAGGAGCGAGGACAAGGAGAGGCTATTGCGAGAAACATTCTAGAAATGGCACGTCTTAAAGTCCCAATTATTACTATTATTATAGGCGAAGGAGCTTCTGGTGGAGCTCTAGGTATTGGTGTAGGTGACCGTGTAATGATGTTAGAAAATACATGGTATTCTGTTATTTCACCCGAATCTTGTTCGTCTATTTTATGGAGAAGTTGGGAATATAAAGAACAAGCTGCAGAGGCCTTAAAACTAACAGCAAAAGATATGAAACGTATGAAGCTTGTCGATTCTATTATTAAAGAACCACTTGGTGGAGCACATACTGATAGAGATAAGACTTTTTCTGCAGTAAAAGATGCTATTATTAAATCTTATGAAGAGCTTAAAAACTTATCACCAAAAGATTTAGTGAATCAACGTATGGCAAAATACGATGCTATGGGAGTCTATAAAGACTGAATCCATTAAACATAGGAAACTAAAAAAAACTGAAGTTTAAGCTTCGGTTTTTTTTGGCGCTATTAACAATAAAATAGAGTTATTAACAGTTAGATTGTTAACTAACTGTTAAGATTGAAAACCACTTATAATCAGATCGTCAATACTATTTGACTACTTTTGTTACTTATGAAACAACCCAAACCAGTACAAGGCTATAAAGTTGATAAAAGCACAATTATTAACTTAGAAAAAGGAAAGATACCACCTCAAGCACCTGATTTAGAAGAGGTTGTGCTTGGTGCAATGATGATTGATAAAAAAGGTGTAGATGAAGTAATTGACATCTTAAGTCCAGACGCTTTTTATAAAGAGGCACACAAGCATATCTTTGAGGCTATTTTTAAATTATTTGAAAATAGTGAGCCAGTCGACTTATTAACCGTTTCTAGCCAATTAAAGAAGGACCAAAAATTAGATTTGATTGGTGGTGATTTTTATCTTATTTCATTAACACAACGTGTGTCTTCTTCTGCTCACATTGAGTTTCATGCACGTATTATTCTTCAAAAGTACATTCAACGAAGTCTAATCAAAATTTCAAATGAAATTATAGAAGAAGCTTACGACGAAACCAGAGATGTTTTCGATCTTTTAGATACCGCTGAAGCCAAATTATATGAGGTGACTCAAGGTAACGTTAAAAAATCTACAGAATCTGCTCAGAGTTTAGTTATTCAAGCGAAAAAGAAGATTGAAGAGATCTCAAATAAAGAAGGTATGAGTGGAATTCCTTCTGGTTTTGATAAATTAGATAAGCTAACGTCTGGTTGGCAACCTAGTGATTTAGTAATTGTAGCTGCACGTCCTGGTATGGGTAAAACAGCATTTACACTAACCATGGCTCGTAATGTGGCTGTAAATAGTAATACTCCTGTGGCTTTCTTTTCTTTAGAGATGTCCTCAGTACAGCTAATTACACGTTTAATTTCGAGTGAAACTGGTTTGTCTTCAGAAAAATTAAGAACAGGTAAGTTAGAAAAACACGAATGGGAGCAACTCAACGTTAAAGTTAAGACCTTAGAACAAGCCCCTTTATTTATAGACGATACCCCTTCACTTTCAATTTTCGATTTAAGAGCAAAAGCACGTCGTTTGGCATCTCAATACGGTATTAAGATGATTATGATTGACTATTTGCAATTAATGACAGCAGGAGGAAGCCAAAAAGGAGGTAATCGTGAACAAGAAATTTCGATGATTTCCCGTAACTTAAAAGCTTTAGCAAAAGAATTAAGTGTTCCTGTTATTGCCTTATCTCAGTTATCACGTGCTGTAGAAACGCGTGGAGGAAGTAAAAGACCTTTATTATCCGATTTACGTGAATCTGGAGCGATTGAGCAAGATGCAGATATTGTATCGTTTATATACAGACCAGAATATTATAAGATTGATGAATGGGATGATGAAGAGCGCTCTCCAACCGAAGGACAAGGTGAATTTATTGTTGCTAAACACAGAAATGGTGGTTTAGAAAACATCAGATTGAAATTTATTGGTCACTTAGGTAAGTTTGATAATTTAGATGATTTTGATACACCATTTGGTGAATTTCATTCTAAAATGAATGAAGCTGCTAATGATAATACATTTACTCCTGATAATTTCCCATCTCCTTCGGATGCTTTTGGAGGACCAGAAGATGATGGTGTACCTTTTTAACAGCTTTTTATGTATTTGAGCACTATTTTTTATCCTATCTTTGTATGCTTTAGATAAAATCAAATTGCCTCATGTTAGACCAAAGACGTACAACAAACATTTTGTTGTTAATTATTGTAATTCCTTTAGTGTTTTACTTACTAAAGATTCTGTCTTTTATTTTTATTCCATTGATTTTTTCAATGTTTATAGCTTTGCTATTTCTACCATTAATGCGATGGTTAGGACGTAGAAAAGTACCAAAAATTGTTAGTATCATTATCGTTTTATTACTCGTTTCTATTGGTCTTAAAATAGGTATAGAACTGGTGCAATTATCTAGCAAACAAATATTAGCTAACAATACCGAATTTTTATCAAAAGCCGAATTAAAAATTGCAGATCTCAAAGTCTATCTATTTGATAACTTCGGAATAGAAATTGAACAAGAACACGGACTTATTGGTCAATTATTTGAAAAAGAAAATCTAGGGTCTACTCTCGGATTTGTAAATTCGTTTCTAACAGCTTTATTAATGACAGTATTCTTTGTGGTATTGTGGTTGGCAGAATCAATAAACGTTCATAAATTGCTTAATAATACACTATTAAAACAAAAGCATACTTCTATTAAAACGTTTATGAAAATAGAAAAAGACCTTATTAAATTTATTAAGGTAAAAGTTTTAGTTAGTGCTTTAACCGGTTTGTTTACAGGATTAATGTGTGTGTTTTTTGATGTGAGTTTTCCTATTTTCTGGGGATTATTTGCTTTTGCTATTAATTTTGTTCAGATGGTAGGCTCTTTTATTTCTGTAATTCTATTATCTATTTTTGCGTTTGTAGAATTGGATCCAACGAGTACTCTGTTCTTTTTTATCTTCGCTATTTCTATGGTTCAAGTGACTTTTGGTGCCATTTTGGAGCCCATTTTTATGGGAAAATCCTTCTCTATAAATGTCATTGCAGTATTGGTAATGCTGATGTTTTGGGGATTTCTTTGGGGCATTCCAGGCTTAATTATGGCTATTCCTATTACCGTTTTTATTAAAATTATCTTAGAGCAGTTTGAAGGGACTAAGGTCATTGCTAGTTTACTTTCTGGTAATGAGACTCAGCTAGATTAAATTCAAATGTGTTTTTTTTAAAGAAATTCATTGTTCAGATTTTATTCAACTCAATAGGTCTTAAAAGATTATTAAATAAGACTTAAACAGACTAAAATTTGGTTATATTCCGTTCTAAATTTATGAACTTGAAAAATCTATTTCTTATCATCTTTACTTTATTTTTAAGTATAAATGCTTACGCATCCTATATCCTTATTCCTATGGATGCCGAAACACAAAATAATCATCTTAAAGCTTATGGTGTTACTTATTGGACACTAGAACGAGAGCTTAAGGTAAAATGGTTACTTAATTATAGAGGAGGTTCGTTTTTATTACCTGATGCCGAAATTATTCAACGAGAATGCCAAATTAGAGGCGTGTCTTTTGAAGTGATTTCAGATGCAAAAACAGCTCAAATATTAGAAGATATTGCAAGTCCTGCAGTAAATCAAGAAGCTATTGTGTTAGAAAAAGCACCTAAAATAGCAGTTTATACACCAAAAGGTTTAAAACCTTGGGATGATGCGGTGACTATGGTGTTAACTTATGCTGAAATTCCTTACGAAACCATTTACGATGAAGAAGTTTTAAATGATGAATTATTACTTTACGATTGGTTGCATTTACATCATGAAGATTTTACAGGGCAATATGGGAAATTTTATAGAGCTTACCGCTCAGCAGCATGGTATATTGAAGATAAAAAAGAAGCCGAGGAATTAGCCACAAAGTTAGGCTACGATAAAGTGTCTGAGGCTAAATTGGCTGTAGCACTTAAAATTAGAGATTATGTTGTTGGAGGTGGTTTCATGTTTGCCATGTGTTCTGCAACAGATAGTTTTGATATTGCGCTTTCTGCAGAAGGAGTAGATATTTGTGAGCCGATGTTTGATGGCGATGGGAGTGATCCTGGCTATCAAAATAAAATTGACTTTAGTAAGACCTTTGCTTTTAAAGATTATATTTTAGAACGTAGTCCTAATGTGTATGAGTTTTCGTCAATAGATATGACTCAAAAACGTCAAATACCTAAGATGACAGATTATTTTTCTTTAATGGAGTATTCTGCAAAATGGGACCCAATCCCTACAATGTTAACTCAAAATCATACTGCTTTGGTCAAAGGGTTTATGGGACAAACTACATCGTTTACTAGAGACCAAATTAAATCTAATGTTTTGGTAATGGGAGAAAACAGAACCAACGGTGAGGCTAAATATATACATGGTATTAAAGGAAAAGGTTTTTTCACTTTTTACGGTGGTCACGACCCCGAAGATTATACACATCGTGTAGGTGACCCAAAAACAGAATTAGATTTGCATCCTACATCTCCAGGATACCGATTGATATTGAATAATGTATTGTTTCCTGCAGCTAAAAAGAAAAAGCAGAAAACATAATATAAAATTTATTTAGCGAATCAATATTAAATACTTTTAATTTTAATAAGGATAATCAAAATGTTAGAACTATAATCATTAACTATTAGGTCGCTTTAAAGTGACCTTTTTTTATTAACTTAAACGTGTAGTATTACTTATTTAATAAAACTCTCAAAACAAATGTTATCAAAAGAAACCATACTCCACAAAATTCAAATCTTAATTATTAATCACTTTGAAACCCCTGAAGATGCTTTTGCTTTTTTTGATAAGGATGGTGATGGTAAACTCAATAAAGCTGAAATCATAAAACTATTAAAGGATGCTGAAATTACCGGATTTATTCGTGGTATGGTCTCTTCAAAATTAATCGAAGGCTACGATAAAGATGGTGATGACCTTATCAGTTGGAAAGAATTTAAATCTGCTATTGATGAAATTACAGAGGAATCTAAATAAAAAAATGTTATAGCCATATGAATTTTTTTCAAAAAGAAATAAAACTACAAGCGTTTTCACGAGGCTTCCATCTGATTACATCAGATATTTTACGAGCAATTCCAGAACTAAAACAAATTAGTATAGGGCAATTGCAAGTCTTTATGAAACATACATCAGCAAGTTTAACGATAAACGAAAACGCAGATCCAACGGTTAGGATAGATTTTGAAAGCCACATCAATAAAATGGTTCCAGAAAATCAGGCTTATTACCAACATACTTACGAAGGTTCTGATGATATGCCTGCCCATATAAAAGCATCATTAATGGGAACCTCTGTTCAAATTCCTATCACAAATGGTCAATTAAATCTCGGTATTTGGCAAGGTATTTATCTCTGTGAGCATAGAAATAGAGCAGGCGGTAGACAATTAGTGCTTACGGCTTTCGGTAATTAGTTGTTCTAAAACCAATTCTACACCATTATTATCATTAGATTCTGTTTCAAAATTAGCCACATTTTTAACATTAGGATGTGCATTTGCCATTGCGTAACTATATTTGGCGCATGTCAACATTTCTAAATCATTATTATAATCTCCAAAGACCATGGTTTCAGAAGGAGTAATATTGAGTTGCCTCTGTAAAAAGCGTAGCGCATTTCCTTTATTAGTAATAGCTTCAGAAATATCGACCCAATGATTTCCTGAAATCACAACATTGAGTTCTGGTTTTAGGTGTTTCACAAAGGGAAATATATGTTTTTCAGAATTTGTGGTGTGATACAATGCTATTTTAATGACATCATCTGTGATGTCTTCAAAGGAATCAATAATGGTATAGTCTGAGTAATATTCAGAAAAAGTCTTTACCAAATCATCTGAAGCCCTAAGAATAAAAGCTTGATGTTGCGTACAGAAAATAGGGTAGGTGTCTGCAATAGTTGAAACCAAGGTATAAAGTTCTAATACTCTATTTGGATTTAGCTGATTAGAAAGCAGTACGTTTTGATTTTGAATGACTAAACCACCATTTTCTGCTACGATTATAATATCATTTTTTATAGGTTGAAGTTTTTTCACAATGCTATAATAAGGCCGTCCACTTGCCGGAACAAATTGAATATTTTGTTGTTTTAAGTTTTTAAATAGCTCAAAGAATTTGGAACTCACATCATGATTAGAGTTTAGTAAAGTACCATCCATATCTGTAACTACCATTTTAACGTCCTTCATATTGTATTCTTAAAAATTGTATTCAAATTAAATAAAATAAAAAACCGATTCATAATAGAATCGGTTTTTGTTTTTAATGAGCGCCTACATGGCAACCGCAGGTTTCTCGTGTAAAACTTTGCGATTCTTCATGCCACGGAAACGCTTGGTTATATTTATTGTTTTCCCAATAGAATTTGGTACGTTCTTTTGGGTGATTTCCAATTTCATTCATAGTCTCAGTGTCGTATAATCGACCATTAATCATGGTGTAAATAATACTTTCAGAATTTCTAATGTCTTCTAAAGGGTTTTTATCCATAACAATTAAATCGGCTAATTTTCCTTTTTTTAGCGAACCAATATCATTACCTGCACCTATATAATTAGCTCCATTTATAGTCGCAGCTTTTAAGACGTCATGATTGGCCATGCCTCCTTGTTGAAGTGACCATAACTCCCAGTGCGCTCCAAGGCCTTGTAACTGACCATGTGCACCAAGGTTAACTTTTACACCAGCATCACTAAGTGCTTTGGTGGTTTTAGAAACCAAAATATGACCGTTCTCATATTCTTCATCCGGAACCATAACACGATGTCTAGAACGTGAATCGATAATACCTCTTGGAGTATACTTTAAAAGCTTTTTATTTTCCCAAACATTAGTTTTTTGGTACCAATAGACTTCACTATTCATACCTCCATAATTTACAATAAGTGTTGGTGTATACCCCACATTACTATTTCCCCAAAGTTCTAAAACATCTTTATAAACAGGTGCCACAGGAATATTGTGTTCTACACCAGTATGGCCATCCATTACCATAGTGATATTGTGGTAAAATGTTGAGCCTCCTTCTGGAACAACAAATATACCTTCTTCTCTAGCGGCTTGTAATACTTGTTGTCGTTGCTCGCGTCTTGGTTGGTTATAACTCTTAACCGATAAGGCACCGAAAGCTTTGGTTCTTCTAATAGATGAACGCGCATCTTCAAGATTATTGATGACCGCTTTAAAATCGCCATCAGCTCCATAAAGAATAAATCCTGTAGAGTAGAGACGTGGTCCAACAAGTTCCCCAGTTTTTTGTAATTCCGAAAGCGCAAAAATAGTTTCAGAATGCGCAGATGGATCATGAGACGTCGTCACTCCATAAGCTAAATTCGCGTAAAATTGCCAGTGTTTTTGTGTGGTTAATCCGTATCTAAAGCCACCAATATGTGCATGCGCATCTACCATGCCTGGCATTATTGTTTTTCCTGAAACATCATAGACTTTTGCATCGGAAGGAATTGTGATGTCTGAAGTATTTCCAATAGATTCAATGATATTGCTATTAATAACGATGGTGCCATTTTCTATGACTTCATCACCTTCCATAGTAATCAGTCGCGCTCCTTTTAAAGCAATTATTCCAGAAGGTTTATCGGTTTTAGCTTCTAAATTTATTTTTATACCTTTTTCAACAAGTTTAGCATCTTCAGAAGCTTTAACTGAAAAATATTGATTGCCTAATGTCCAATGCAATGTTTTACTGTCTTTAGACCAATGAAGATTAATTCCTGCATCTTTTGAAAGTTGCGTAATTGGAACATATTTGCTTTTATCAGTTAAGTCTAAAGTATGTCCAGACTTAGGCATTGGTGCTAAATACACTTTATGTAAATGAACAAAAGCAATCCAGTTGCTATCAGGACTTGGTACCAAAATATTACCATGTTTTGATTTTACGAGTGTGCGTTCATCAAAACCATTAAGATCAACACTTTTCAATTCTTTAGTTAAAGCCCCAAAAAATTGTCCGCCATTTTGGTAAATAATTCGTGTATCATCAGCATTAAACATTGGGAAATCTCCTTCTTTGGTTACAAATTTGGTGTTTGTCCCATCACTATTCATCAAATACAAACCTGGCTTTTTTGAAAATGTTCGACCTTGTTCGTTGTTTCCTCCTTCTTTTCTGTAGACAATATGTTTACCGTTATGTGAATACGACGGATTTCTATAAATGCCTTTTTCTGAAGTCAGTTTTGTAGCAGTACCACCAGTTGAAGGAATTAAATAAATAGCACCAAGGTTTTGATCATTCCAAGTTACATAAGTAATGGTATTTCCATCAGGTGAAAAGGATGGTTCAAATTCAAAATCGGTGCCTTTCGTTAACCGTTTAGCTTTTCCATTTGGTAATTTTTGTGTGTACAAATAACCAAGGGCATTAAAGACAATTGATTTTCCATCAGGAGACGTGGTCGCATGACGAATCACTTTAGCGTCAAAAGTATCAGGTGCTACAGGAGTATCAAATTCAACCGCTTTAGCAATCTTAATAGTAGCGTTAGCTTCAAACGGAATGTCGGATACGTTAAGCGAATTGATATTGATTTTATTAATTTTTCCGCCAGACCAAATTACAATGTCTTCATTATTAGGCATCCAATTAAAGTTGGTATAGACACCAAAAATAGCCCAAGCCTCCTGTTGGTCTTTATTTAGTTGATCATAAATCGGCCATTCTTCTCCTGTTTCTAAATCATGAATATATAAAACAGATTTAGTACGTATACGTTTTACAAAAGCTAGTTTTTTTCCATCTCTAGAAATTTGAGGACGTGCAGCACCACCTGGACCTCCGGTGATTCTTGTTGTTTTACCAGTTTTCATGTCATAGCGATTGATCACATAGATTTGACTGTTTGGGTCTTTGTTGTATTGAAAAACACCTCCAGGATAAACATCTTCGCTGTAGTATAAATACTTCCCATCTGGAGAGATAGTTGGTTCGTTAACATCTTGCTGGTCATTCTTCTTTTTAGTAAGTTGTAAACCGCTACCGCCAGTTTTATGATATAGCCATAGTTCGCCAGCTCCTAAAGAACGCCCAGAAGTAAAATGTTTTCGGGCAATAAGATAATCTCCATCCGGTGTCCAAATAGCATTGTTTAATAATCTGAAATTTTCTTTTGTGACTTGCTTGGCATCAGAACCGTCAGTATTCATGACCCATATATTGTCACCACCACCAGCATCACTAGTAAATGAAATCTGTTTGCCATCAGGGCTAAATCGTGGTTGAATTTCAAAGGGCAAACCTTCTCTTAGTATTTTTGCTTTACCACCATTGCTATTCATGATGTAGATATCGCCTAATAAATCAAAGACAATAGATTTCCCATCAGGACTTATATCCAAATTCATCCAAGTCCCTTCATTGGTTGAAAGTTTTAGGTCTTTAAAACTCCAGTTACCTTCGGGGTTAGATACATCCCAAGGTTTGGGTTTTTCTTTATCTTGACTATGACTATACGTATTAAAGGTAACGAGTAGAATAAGGGTTGCGATAAACTGAATACGTTTCATGGAATTGATTTTAATTAAAGCGTAAGTTAAAAATAAAAAAGGAATTTTGTATGCATATGCGCTTATGTAAACAGTTTAGTGTTTAATAATTAGACATAAAAAAATCCGATTCAAATAAATGAATCGGATTTTATAAGCGAAATGTTGTTATTAATTTGGCTAAAAGCCTACTTTACTTTGTTTACTATAGCTTCAAAAGCTTCTGGGTGATTCATTGCTAAATCGGCAAGTACCTTACGGTTCAATTCGATATTATTAGATTTTAATCCTCCCATAAATTTTGAATAGCTCATTCCATGCTGTCTTGCACCTGCGTTAATACGCATAATCCATAACGAACGGAATGTTCTCTTTTTTACTCTACGGTCTCTGTACGAATATTGCATCGCTTTGTCAACCGCATTTTTTGCTACTGTCCAAACGTTTTTACGTCTTCCGAAGTAACCTTTTGCTTGCTTAAGAACCTTTTTTCTTCGGGCTCTTTTTGCTACTGAATTTACTGATCTTGGCATTTCTTTAATTGTTTTTGTAGTAGGCGGTCTAAATCGACACTTGCTAAATAATTTTGCCTAACTCCAGGGTTTATAATTTGTTTTAACCGATTAAAACCGTATTACTTTAAACGTAACATTGTTTTAATATTGTCCTCATCTGCTTTATGTACTAAACCATCATGAGTCAATTTTAGCTTACGTTTTTTAGATTTTTTTGTCAATATGTGACTCTTAAACGCATGCTTTCTTTTAATCTTACCAGTGCCAGTTAGTTTGAAACGTTTCTTAGCACTCGATTTTGTTTTCATTTTAGGCATTTTCTCCTCTTTTTAATTTACGTTTCGCTTATTATCTTAAATATACTTATAGTTTTAGCTATAGTGATTTTTTATTTAATTCTTTTTAGGTGCGATGAACATAATCATTCGCTTTCCTTCAAGTTTAGGCATTTGTTCTACCTTCCCATATTCCTCAAGATCTTGTGCCAACTTTAATAATAAAATTTGACCTTGTTCTTTAAAGACAATAGATCGTCCTTTAAAGAATACGAACGCTTTTAACTTCGCTCCATCTTTTAAGAACTTTTCAGCATGTTTCTTTTTGAATTCATAATCATGGTCATCTGTTTGAGGACCAAAACGAATTTCTTTAACAACGACTTTAGTCGCTTTAGATTTTAATGCTTTTTCTCTTTTCTTCTGTTCGTAAAGGAATTTTTTATAATCCATAACTTTACAAACAGGAGGTTTCGCATTTGGCGATATCTCTACAAGATCTAAACCTTGTTCGTCGGCTATGGATAAAGCTTGTTTAATAGGATAAACACCTATTTCGACATTATCTCCGACTAATCTTACTTCTTCAGATCTGATTTTAGAATTTATACGGTGTTTATCTTCTTGAGATACACGTCTTGTAAAATTCTTTCTGTTTCTACGTATTGCTATGGCTTCTGTATTTTAAATTAAACTTAATATTATTTAAAAGTTTTTAAACTTTTACTAATTCTATCTTTTACTATTTCTTTAAAGTCTTCTACACTAATTGTGCCAAGGTCTTCACCTCCATGTTGGCGCACAGTTATTGTATTATCCTTTTCTTCTTGCTCACCGACGATAATCATATAAGGAAACTTTTGCATTTCAGCTTCGCGAATTTTCTTACCTACAGTTTCATTTCTGTTGTCTGTGAGGGCGCGAATTTCGTCATTTTCTAGCGAAATTAAAACTTTTTCGGCGTATTTTTCATATTTCTCGCTTATTGAGAGTATAATTACCTGCTCTGGCATTAACCAAAGTGGGAAGTTTCCTCCCGTATGTTCTAGTAATATAGCTATAAAACGCTCCATACTTCCAAAAGGCGCACGATGAATCATAACCGGTCTGTGCATCTCATTATCACTACCTTTATAAGATAAATCGAAACGCTCAGGTAAGTTATAATCTACTTGTATTGTTCCTAATTGCCATTGTCTTCCTAAAGCATCTTTGACCATAAAGTCTAACTTTGGACCATAAAAGGCAGCTTCACCTGTTTCAACAACATAATTTAAACCTTTGTCTTTTGCTGCGTTTAAAATTGCTTCTTCTGCTTTTTGCCAGTTTTCATCACTTCCAATATATTTTTCAGGATTTTCTGGATCTCTTAATGAAACTTGAGCTGTAAAGTTTTCAAAACCTAAAGACCCAAAAACATATAATACTAAGTCTATAACATCCTTAAACTCTTTGTCCAATTGATCAGGAGTACAGAAAATATGAGCATCATCTTGAGTAAACCCTCTAACTCTTGTTAAACCGTGTAACTCACCACTTTGTTCATATCTGTATACAGTTCCAAATTCGGCATAGCGTTTTGGAAGTTCTTTATATGAAAATGGTTTAGCGTTATAAATTTCACAATGATGAGGACAGTTCATTGGTTTTAATAGGAACTCTTCACCTTCAGAAGGAGTTGTAATAGGTTGGAAACTGTCTTCTCCATATTTTGCATAATGACCAGAAGTGACATAAAGCTCCTTTTGTCCAATATGTGGTGTAACTACCATTTCATAACCCGCTTTCTTTTGAGCTGCTTTTAAGAAATTCTCTAAACGTTCTCTAAGAGCAGCACCTTTTGGTAACCAAAGCGGTAAACCTTGACCGACCTTTTGAGAAAAAGTAAATAACTCTAATTCTTTACCTAATTTCCTATGGTCTCTTTTTTTAGCTTCCTCTAAAAGATGTAGGTATTCTGTTAACTCTTTTTGCTTTGGAAAAGAAATACCATAAACTCTTGTTAATTGCTTATTCTTTTCGTCACCTTTATAATAGGCTCCTGCAACACTTAAAATTTTGACAGCTTTAATAATTCCTGTATTGGGAATATGGCCACCACGACAAAGATCAGTGAAACTAGAATGATCACAAAAACTAATAGTGCCGTCTTCAAGGTTTTCAATTAAGTCAACTTTGTAATCGTTTTTACCTTTATAATAGGAGAGAGCTTCTGCTTTAGAAACATCACGCATTTTAAAGTCGTGCTTGCCTCTAGCAATTTCAATCATTTTGTTCTCAATTGTTTTAAAATCTTTCTCAGAAATAGAACCTTCCCCTAAGTCAACATCATAATAAAACCCATTCTCAACAGCAGGACCAACCCATAGCTTTACATTAGGGTATAATTCTTCTAGAGCTTGTGCTAAAACATGGGCAGAAGAATGCCAGAATGCTTTTTTACCATCATCATCTCTAAACGTATATAAAGTAAGATTACCATCGGTGGTCAATGGAGTGGTAGTTTCAACAGTTGTGTCATTGAATTTTGCAGAGATAACGTTGCGAGCAAATCCCTCGCTAATATCTACAGCCACTTCATAAGGTGTTACATCTTTTTCAAAAGATCTAACAGAACCATCTGGTAAAGTAATTTGTATCATTATATATAGTATAAATTTTAGTCTACAAAGATATATCTATATAAGGAATAGACAAAGTGAAGTTTCTATAAATATTGCATTGTTTTTTTAGGGTATTTCACTTTTGCTTTTTTAGTAGCAAAAGTGTCGCGTCATCCGCTATATCTTTTTTACTAAGTTTACTTTAGAGTAGAATATACTAATCTCATATACTATGTTCTTATCTTGTCATTATATATAAAAGTAAAAAAGGATGCCGCTTCTACCGCTAATACAGTTGTAATTTAAAAAGATCTTGTGCTATTAAAAGCCGTTTTTTAGCATTAAAGACTAGTGTTTGCTATCAGCTAGAACAAAACAGCAACTTTTCAAGATTGTTAAATTGCACGAAATTAGGGTTTTAAAATAAAAGTGAAAATAAAAAGCATAATTGTGTTGTGGGAATGAAAAAGGGTTCTATTTTTGCACCCCGAAACAAAGACAACAAGTCAAGTTTCAGCCGTTCATTTCCAGATAAATTTAGCTTTGAAAAAATAAATAATATTTTTTCAAATTAAGTTTGTGAGAATGAAAAAAGGGTTTTATATTTGCACCCGCTTAGCGAAACAATGTTAAGTAAAAGTAAAGAAAAGTTCATTAACATATTGAATTGACAGCGTAAGAATATAGTTGGAAACGGCTATTTTCAAACAAGAGAATAAATCATTTAGAGTACTAGAATAATTCCTATTAGTTGTTAAAGACATAGTCGTAAGACTTAAAATTTAACGATGAAGAGTTTGATCCTGGCTCAGGATGAACGCTAGCGGC
>Ga0209344_10001246_pt1 | contig 34581 bp, 31 predicted proteins | sample Cruoilmetagenom6_FD_187293 | JGI IMG/M metagenome (GOLD analysis project Ga0209344, IMG submission 187293) | Oil polluted marine microbial communities from Coal Oil Point, Santa Barbara, California, USA - Santa Barbara Oil Seep Sample 6 (SPAdes)... | ecosystem: Environmental > Aquatic > Marine...
TCCTCCATCGTTTTATTTTGAATAGATAAAAGTAATTCTTTGAATGGTTTATACATAAATTTTTTGCCTTTAGGACCTCCGAATTGATCAGCAAAACCATCTGTAAAAACATAAATAGTATCTCCTTTTTGGAGTTGTATTTCGTGTGTTGTAAACGAAAGTGGATTATCAGTTTTTCCAATAGGTTGTTTGTTAGGCTTAACTTCTATAAGTTCGTGTTTTCTAATAATCCAAAGCGGGTTATTAGCTCCTGCCCATTGCAGTATTGCATAACTTCCTGAAAGATCGAGGCAACAAAGGGAAATGTCCATTCCATCTTTCACATCTTCATCACTTTTTTCAAATTCTTGAACAACTATCTCTCTGGTTTTATTTAGAATTTCTGCAGGATTGGTTAGCCCATATTCTCTAACCGTTCTATTTAAGGCATTATTACAAACTACGCTTACCATAGCTCCCGGAACTCCATGTCCAGTACAATCGGCAGCAGCAAATAGTATGTTATCATCTTTACGCTCTAACCAATAAAAATCTCCTGCTATAATATCTTTTGGAAGATAAAGTACAAAATTATTAGGCAAATATTCTTTTACGGTTGTATCTGATGGCAGTATTGCATTTTGAATACGTTTGGCATAAGTAATGGAGTCTGTTATTTCCTTATTTTTTTCTTCTAATAATAAGTTGGATTTCTTTTTTTGTTTATAGCTTCTAAAAATAAAAAATGCCAATAAAAGCATCAAAAAAAATCCAATTGCCATAGCAATTTTTTGTGTATTTTGTTTTTCGATTTCTGCTTCTTGCAATTTATTTATATTTTTTAAATTGTCTAACTCTAGTTGACTTCGTTCATTTTTAAAGGCATTTTCCATTGCCAGCAATCTGTTATTAGAATTTTCTTTATTGATAGAGTCTGTAATTAACATATGTTTAGATTGATAAGCATGGGCCTGAGCGAAATTTCCAATTGCCAAATAACTATTCGACAAGCCTTTGTAAACATCACTTTTTAATGTTACAGAACTGTTTTTAGAATACTTATCTAACCCTTCTGTATAATATTTAATAGCAAGATTGTATTTTTTTTGTTGATAATAAAGCTCTCCATAAATATTGTAAACTTGAAACAAATCGTAAGGACTATTTACTTTAGTAAACTTTTCTTCTGCATCTTGAAGATATAGTAATGTTTCTGCATAATTGTTTTTAGCTAATTCGTTTTGTGCTTTATATAAAAAAACGTTAGCTAATAAATGTATATTAGCTTCTTTTTTTTTAATTGATTTGAAAGCTTCATCAAGATAATATTCAGCACTATCTTCTTGATTTAAAGATTTATAAACTTTTGATAATGATAAATCCGTTTTTACTTTAGAATCTATTTTATCTAAAGCTTTAAACTCATTGTTTGAGAGTAAAAAATATTCTTTTGCGGTTTTAAAATTTTGTAAATGTGCATGAATATTAGCTATATTGGCATAAGCACTTGCCATTCCGTCTTTTAAATTATATTCCTTATTTATTTCAATAGTAATATTATAATACTTTAGGGCTTCATTATACATTCCTAAATCGGCATAAATAGTTCCTAATGTATTATAGGCTTTGGATAATCCTTTATTATAATTAATTGCTTTAGCTTCTTTAGCAGATTGTAAAGCATAGTCAATTCCTTGTTGAAAGTCATTATAACTAATGTTCCAAGCTATAACATTAAGTGTATTTACTTTTTCTTGTTTATCTGTAATTGATGGTAAACTATTAATTAAACTATCAATTTGTTGTTGAGGAATTTGAGCGGATAAAGAACTGCTGAAAATAAAAAAAATAATTATATAGTATAGATATTTAAGTTTCATTTTGTGGGTTTTGAGGATATAAAAGTAATGACTTTTTGATTTTCTTAAAAACAGGTTATTTCTTAATATAAACTTTATATCATATTCTAACACCAATTACACATACATCATCCACCTGCTCTAGGTTGCCTTTCCAATCTTCAAAGTACTGTCCTAACATTGCTTTTTGCTCGTTCATAGTTTTGTCTTGAATAGAAAGTAGTAGATTTTTAAAAGGTTTGTACATTAGTTTTTTACCTTTTTTACCACCAAATTGATCAGCAAAACCATCCGTAAACATATAAATAGTATCGCCTTTTTGTAGTTTAATGGTATGTTGGGTAAATGGTTCCGGATTGTCAACCTTACCAATAGGTTGTTTGTTAGGTTTTATTTCTACTAGTTTTTCTTTATCATTTGTTTTTACCATATACAGAGCGTTATTAGCCCCGGCATATTGTAATGTAGCTACTGTTTCCGATTCATTTAGCTCGGCACTTGGAATTTGAAACGTTAAACTACAAAGTGCAATGTCCATTCCATCATTTACCTCTTCTTCACTTTTTTCAAACGTTTCAATTACTAATAACCTCACTTTATCTAAAATTTCAGCAGGATTGGTTAGTTTAAATTCTCTTACAGCTCTGTTTAATGCATTGTTACAGACTACGCTCACCATGGCTCCGGGAACTCCATGTCCGGTGCAATCGGCAGCAGCTAAGAAAATAGCCTTTTCTAATGCTCCATTTGTATTTATATCAGAACTTTCCATCCAATAGAAGTCTCCACTTACCACATCTTTTGGTTTATAAAGAATAAATCCATTTTCCAAGTTTTTACTTAAAACTTCTTTGGGTGGTAATATGGCTTGTTGTATTCTTCGAGCATAAATAATACTATCCGTTATCTCCTTGTTTTTATTATCTACAATAATTTTTTGCTGTTCTACTTCAAATTTTTGTTGCTCTATCAATTGTTTTTGTTTGTTGGAGTTTTTTAGGGATTTATAAATAGTGAATGAAATGATTATTACTGCTAAAAGTACAACTGCCAAAAACACTAAAAATAATTGTTGTCTTTTTTGTTCTGAAGCTGCTACAGCAAGCTCTTTTTCATGCTCTGCTTCTTCTATGGCCTGTTTTTTTTCAAATTCAAAATTTACTTCTTGACGAAGAATTTCTTTTTTGTTTTCTTCATTAAAAATACTGTCTTTATATGCCATGGCTAAGCGTAAGCTTTTTAAAGCTTCTTTATCTCTTCCCATGTGTTCATATAATGTAGTTTGTTTAGAATATCCAGAATATAAACCATTTAACGATCCTAACTGGTTAGATAAATCTAATGCTCGTTGAATATATTTTTCAGCTTCAGCATATTTTCCTAACAAAATATATAAATTCCCTAAATTCTGTGATTTTATTAAAATGCCTTCTAAATCATTTTGTTGTTCACTTATTTCTAACGCTTTAAAATAATAAGTAATGGCTTCTTCATAGTTTTCTAAATTTTTATGAATCACTCCTATATTTCCCAGATGTCTTGACTGTCCATCAATGTTGTTATTTTTAGTATCAATTTCTAAGGCTTTTCCATAATATTCCAATGCTTTATCAAAATCTTGAAGGTGTTTATATACTACACCAATATTGCCGTAGTGTAATGAGGTTCTTGCTGTGTCACCTCTTTTTAAATCAATTTCTAATGCTTTATTATGAAGTTCCAATGCTTTTTCAAGGTCATTGGTATTTTTATATAATACTCCCAATCCGGCATACATTACTGCAACTCCATCTAAGTTATTTAGTTCTTCATGAATGGCTAAGGCATTATAATAGTATTCAATTGCTCCGGGGTAATCCGATTGAATAGATTTACATGTGGCTAACGTACCGTAAGCTAAAGCTTCTCCTTTTCTCCATTTAATTTTTTTACTAAGTTGTAGAGCTTGTTGAAATATTGTTGTAGCAGAATCTACTTGCCCATTTCTCAGTTTTTTACCTAGTTTTATTAAAGCTTCAATTTTAGTTGTGTCTTCAGAAGCAGAACTTATATATTTTGATAAAGAATCGAGATTAGAAGCCTTAGATTGAAAAGAAAAACACGCAACTAAAAGTAGTATGTACAATATGTTGCATGTTTTCATCTGTGTGTTTTTCAATTTTTTGTTATTAGTCAGATGTAACTCCCAAGTAATCGCTTTTTTATAAGAACTATTTTTTCATGGTCGTTTCATACAGTAAAAATACATTTTTTATTATTTCTGCCTAATAAATAGAGGGGTATTTTTGTGGATTAGCCTCATTCATAATAGTATATGCTGCATCAAAAATATCTTCTATACTTGGTTTAGAAAAATAATCTCCATCTGTTCCATAGGCTGGTCGATGTGCTTTCGCAGTTAGCGTTGTCGGTTCAGCATCTAAATGATAATAGCCTTTTTGATCTTCCATAATGTGTTGTAAAATAAAAGCACTTGCACCACCAGGAACATCTTCATCTACAATTAATAAACGATTTGTTTTTTTCAACGATTCTACAATAGAGTGATTGATATCAAAAGGCAATAAGGTTCTTACGTCTATTAATTCAGCAGAAATTTCTACTTCAGCTAACTGTTGCACGGCTTGCAATGCTAAATTACAGGTAGAACCGTAGCTTACAATGGTAATATCTATACCTTCAGTTAAGGTTTCAGGAATTCCTAAAGGTGTTGTAAATTCTCCTAAATTAGATGGAATGTGTTCTTTAGTTCTATATCCGTTCAATGGTTCAATAACAATGGCGGGATCATCTCCTTGTATAAGTGTATTGTAAAAGCCTGCTGCTTGTGTTAAATTTCTTGGCACACAAACATGCATTCCTCTTATGGAGTTAATAATCATTCCCATTGGCGAACCTGAATGCCAAATTCCTTCTAATCTATGTCCACGAGTTCTGATGATTAACGGTGCTTTTTGTCCGCCTTTAGTTCTATATTGTAAAGTTGCTAAATCATCGCTCAACACCTGAATAGCATACAATAAATAATCTAAATATTGAATTTCTGCAATTGGACGTAAGCCTCTCATCGCCATTCCAATTCCTTGTCCGATAATGGTGTTTTCTCTAATTCCGGTATCGCTAACACGAATTTCTCCGTATTTTTCTTGCAAACCTTCTAACCCTTGGTTTACGCCTCCAATTTTTCCTGAGTCTTCACCAAAAATTAGTATTTCGGGATAAGTGGCTAATAATTTATCGAAATTCTCTCTTAACACGACTCTACCATCTTCTTTTTGGTCGGTAAGTTCTGCTTTTACCTCAGTAACTCTCATGGGTGAGCTAGGAAATTCCGAAAGCAAGGTAGAGTTGTACCTATCGAAATTTGCTTTTGCCGCATTATCTAACCAAGCAATCAACACGTTTTTAGCAGCCATATTTTCTAATCGCACCATTCTCAACACTCTTTTTGCAGTAGAAACAATGTCTTTTCTGATAGGTTCTGTATTGCTTTTTAAGGCATCTGCCATGGGAGAAATAAAAGCTTTGTTGGCACTCTCATTGGCTATAGCAGTAATTAAATTAACTACTTCATCTCTTTCTTTTTTAATAGGATTTAAATAGGCCTCCCAAGCAGCTCTTTTTTGAGCACTTACCTCTTTCTTACCTTCTTTTTCTAAGGCATCTAACTCTTCTGTTGTAGCAACATTGTTAGTTTCTATCCACTCTCTGAATTTTCTTACACAACAGTATTCTGTTTCCCATTTTAATCGCTCTTCAGATTTATATCTTTCATGAGAACCAGATGTTGAGTGTCCTTGAGGTTGAGTTACCTCTACCACATGCACCAACACCGGACAATGTTCTTCTCGAGCTATTTTAACCGCTTTTTCGTAAGTTTCTACCAATGCAGGATAGTCCCAAGCTTTTACTTTAAAAATTTCGTAACCATTGTTTTTCCCTTTATCGCGTTGAAAACCTTTTAAGATTTCAGAAATATTTTCTTTGGTGGTTTGATATTTTTGTGGAACAGAAATTCCGTGACCATCATCCCAAACCGACATTACCACAGGGACTTGTAATACTCCAATGGCATTAATAGCTTCCCAAAATGGACCTTCAGAAGTACTGGCATCACCAATGGTTCCAAAGGCTACTTCGTTTCCTTTGTTAGAAAAATTGGTAAAAGAAACCAACTCTTTATTGTTTCTGTAAACTTTAGAAGCCTGAGCTAATCCAACCAAACGTGACATCTGACCTGCTGTTGGGGAAATATCTGCAGAAGAATTTTTCATTTTGGTTAAGTCCTTCCATGTTCCGTCAGGATTTAAACTTCTTGTTCCAAAATGCCCATTCATGGAACGACCTGCTGAGCAAGGCTCTGCCTCTACATCAGTATGAGCATATAGTTGAGCAAAAAATTCTTGTATAGTTAGCTGGCCAATAGCCATCATTAAAGTTTGGTCTCTATAATAACCCGAGCGAAAATCTCCATCTTTAAATTGCTTAGCAAGTGCTATTTGTGGCAATTCTTTTCCATCACCAAAAATACCGAACTTGGCTTTTCCGGTAAGCACTTCTTTCCTTCCTAAGTAAGAAGTTTCGCGGCTCATGTAAGTTAGTTTATAATCGTTTAAAACGGTAGCTTTAAATTCTTCTTTTGAGATTTTTGCAGTCGTTGATGTTGCGGTTTCGTTACTCATACCCTTCTTTATTAGTTATGTTTTTAATAAACTGTTGTAAGATTTGCTTAGTGTCTTTTTCTTTTCAGAATTCTAAGCCGTGCGAAGTTAATAATTTATCTTTAAAAATAAGTCAGATTAAATCATAGGAAATAACATAAATAGATATAAGAAAGATTTTATCTCACAAAAGGCATTTCTAGCAAACCAATATTTCCTACATCATCTGTTACTTCTAATTTTAGTGAGTGTTCGCCACTGGGTAACTTATCAAAATCGTGATAGACCACACCTTTCTTTGGTTCAAATTCTAGTAACACCCACTTTCCGTCTATATATAAATTATAGGTTTTTATACCGCTTAAATTATCCGAAATAGAAAAAATAACACTGGAATTATTACTCATGTTTTTATTAGGATAAATATTTACCGGCTTTATAATAGGTGGAACCGTATCTAACATTACCGCAAAACCACCAAATGTTTTTGATGTAGTTTCTAAATAATTATTTCTCCAAACACCACCTTTGGAATACAGCCTGTTGTTGGCATCTATATTTACAACAACTGCTTTTTTGCGGTGTTCATCAGAAATTCTGCCTACTTTAATTCCAACAGTTATGGGTAAGTGCAATGGTGTATAATCGTTATGAATTTGATATGTTGGAGTTAAAGCACTGTGTAATTGTTTCCCCTCACCAAACTGAAATGGTAAATTTTTATATAAAGCATTTTTAGGAATAGCCACCCGAACCATTTTGTTTTCATAATAATTACTGTCGGAATAACTAAAAAGAGTATCTACGGTACCTTTTATTACCGGGTTGGAAGATGTCGCTGCTTTATTCCCACTAATTGCAAACTCCAACGTAGATTTATTTTTGTAGGTGTCGGTAATTTCATACTTAATAAGGTAATTTTTTCCGTCTTCAATTAATATATTTCCATTATTTGTTCTTCTTCTGTAAATAGACAACTGATTATTGGGATCAACAAAACTTTTTTGAAAACGATTTTTTGTTTTTAAATAATATTCATAATCGATTAAAGAGTTTAACGCCCTGCTTTCATCAAAACTAAATTTGTTCATTTCCGAATAATAAATCAAGCTGTCATTCATAAAAAGTTTCACCTCATACACCCCGTTTTTGTTAGAGACACCATTTAACTGATCTATTACATCTACACCAATTCCGATAGTACCAATAGCCGAAATTGGAGTGGTTGATGCCAATCTGTAATTTCCTCCACTGCCAACAACAGATAAAATTTCTTTGGTGTTTTTTTGGTTGACAAAACTGATATTGTTTAACGGATAAACAGCCATTTTTCTGATATGTGGAGCAATATTGTCTTTTACATCAAAACCTAATAAAAGTGGATTAATCGGATGTTCCGATTCAGTTTCTCTAATTTCAAAATGTAAGTGTGGCCCACCCGAACTACCTGAATTTCCTGAAAGAGCAATTATTTGTCCTTTCTTCACTTTTAATAAGGTATCGGGCGGATAGTAATCTATTTCCCAAGTTTGGTTGGTATATTGGTATTTTTTAACTTCTGTAGCAATTTTGCCACTATATTTTTGTAAGTGAGCATAAACAGAAGTATATCCATTGGGATGATCGATGTAAAGAGCATTACCATAACCATAAGGAGAAACTTTTATTCTAGAAACATACCCATCTGCCACTGCAATAATTTTATGTCCTTCTACACCTTGTGTTTTAATATCAATTCCTGAATGAAAATGATTGGAACGTAATTCTCCAAAGCTTCCTGATAAATAAAGCGGAATATCTAAAGGCGAGCGAAAATAATTAACAGGTAAGGTATCTTGTGCAAAAAAAGAAAGCGTATTTGCTGAAAGAATAAAAAGTAATATGAGTTTTTGCAATGCTATAAGATTTTGAGTTTGAATAAGAAATATCAATAACAATGCAAAAGTAGGTTTGATATGACTACAAATGATGAAAAAATAGTTCGTTTATCCACAATATTTGGTGTAAAAAAATTACATTTGTCCAGAATTAATTTTTTCTCATTGAGATTAAAATGAAGAAAGATGGGAGATATAAACACTCTGGTTAATAATCTAAGGAAGAAAACCGAACGATTGGTTGAGAAACATCAACACATCCAAAGTGAAAACGAACAACTTTCTGCTAAAGTTTTAGCCTTAAAAGAAGAATTAGTTCAAAAAAGTCAGCAAATAGAAGCTCTTGAAAATAATTTGAAATTATTGAAATTAGCCAAAAGTGTTGACAAAGAAAGTACCAAAGATGTGAAGTTGAAAATTAACGAAATGGTACGGGAAATAGATAAATGTATTGCTAAAATTAGTCAATAATTAAACATAACTCATGGAAGAGTTGTCCATAAAAATAAAAATTGCCAACAGGGTTTATCCGCTGACAATAGAACCGAAAGAGGAAGAAGGAATAAGAAAGGCAGCAGATAAAATAAATGAATCGATTAGTGAATACAAGAAAATGTATGCTACTAAAGATTTACAAGATTTGTTAGCAATGGTGTTGTTAGAAATAGCAACGGACAACTTAGAAATAAAAAACAAAGGTATGCTTATTAATACCTCAGTAGAAGATGATTTAATTAAGATTGATGAACTCATCAGTCAGCAACTATAACGTTCTTTAAATATAGAGCAATATATTATATTTATCGAGAATTTGAGATATAAAAATTCCCGTGCAAATTTATTTCGTTTGATAAACTAACGTTTTACTTAATTAAAACTAGCTCAAAAGCAGATAAAAACAGGCCCCTTGTAACTCCTTTATGGATATTCGCTTAGCGGACACGGGAAGTTTGATAACTACTTGGCAGTTTTATTTATATATTTTTTTGGGGTTTATCCAAGCCAAATTTGTGCGGGTTTTTTTATGCCTTAAAAATTAGTAAAACAGCTTATCTTCAATATCACTCAGTGGTACATAATTAACATTATTAACTAAATAAATTATGGACGTAATTAGTATTATTATTGGTATTGTAGTCGGTGCAGGAGTTGGCATCGGACTTACCATAGCCTTTCTTAAAAAAGGCATCGAATCAAAAAGCAAACAAATAATTGACGAAGCCAAAGCAGAAGCGGAAGTGCAACGAAAAGAAAAATTGCTTCAAGCAAAAGAAAAGTTCTTGCAACTAAAAGAAGAACACGAAAAAATCATTAATGAAAGAACTCGTAAGGTTACTAATCTTGAAAACAGTGCAAAGCAAAAAAGTGATGCTGCTTCTAAACAACTAGAAGAGGTAAAGAGAAAAGAAGCAGAAATTACTAAGATTAAAGCTAATTTATCTCAGCAATTAGAAATTGTTACTGCAAAAGAAGAGGAGTTAGAAAAAAGTCACCGTAAACAAGTGGAAAGTCTTGAGAAAATTGCAGGAATTACTGCAGATGAGGCTAAAACTCAGTTGGTAGAAGCCCTTAAAGAAGAAGCTAAAACCAATGCTTTAGCACATATTAAAGATATAGTTGAAGAGGCTAAAATTAATGCCAACAAAGAAGCTCGTAAAATTGTTGTACAAACCATACAACGAGTAGCTACAGAACAAGCTATTGAAAATTCTGTTTCTGTATTTAATATTGATGGTGACGATGTGAAAGGTAGAATTATTGGTAGAGAAGGAAGAAACATTAGAGCTTTAGAAGCTGCTACAGGTGTTGAAATTATTGTTGATGATACTCCTGAAGCTATTATTCTTTCTTGTTTCGATCCGGTTAGAAGAGAAATTGCCAGACTTTCATTACACCAATTGGTAACAGACGGACGTATTCACCCGGCAAGAATTGAAGAGGTAGTAAAGAAAACGCAGAAACAAATTGAAGACGAAATTATAGAAATTGGTAAAAGAACGACTATAGATTTAGGTATTCATGGTTTACATCCTGAATTAATCAGAATGGTAGGTAGAATGAAATATCGTTCTTCTTACGGACAAAACTTACTACAACACTCGCGAGAAGTGGCTAACCTTTGTGCTACTATGGCATCTGAATTAGGATTGAATCCAAAATTAGCTAAACGTGCAGGATTACTACACGATATAGGTAAAGTGCCAGATGAGGATCCGGAATTACCACATGCTATCTTGGGTATGAAAATAGCTGAGAAGTACAATGAGAAACCAGACATCTGTAATGCTATTGGAGCTCACCATGATGAGATTGAAATGACTACCTTAATTTCTCCAATTGTTCAGGTTTGTGATGCTATTTCAGGAGCAAGACCGGGAGCAAGAAGAGAAGTAATGGAATCTTATATTAAACGTATTAAAGAGTTGGAAAACATTGGTATGACTTACCCCGGTGTTGAACAAGCTTATGCGATACAAGCCGGTAGAGAGTTAAGGGTAATTGTAGAGAGTGGAAAAGTAACCGATACACAAGCGGATACCATTTCTTTTGAGTTAGCTCAAAAAATTCAAACAGAAATGACCTATCCGGGACAAGTAAAAGTTACTGTGATTCGTGAGAAGAGAGCTGTAAACTACGCTAAATAAAACTCACATTTTTATATAAAAGAAAGGCTAACCAATTTGGTTAGCCTTTCTTTTTCTTGACAAGAAAAAAGGAAACATACAACAAAAAGAAACTAGATATAACAAGCTATTGAATTAGATAAAATTTTTGAGGTGATTTATTCTATAATAATTTCTTCAAGTTCTTCTTGAGGCAATGGGATAATAACTTTAGAACATTTTTGATTAAATCCAATCACTGAATATGAAGGATTAATTTTTGAATGAAATAGTTTTACACATTTTAAAACATCTTCCCATTCGTGTTTATCTAGTTCACTTTTTAAGATGAATAATTGAAAAATTGCTTCTCCTTTTTGATTATTTATTTCTTCTAAATAAGACTCAGCTATTGAGTCAAATTCTGAATATAAATATTCTTCATTTTTATAAGAAAAGCTAGAAGTATCATTTATACAAATTGATAAAGCTCCTAAATCTCTATATACGTTCTCTTGATTATTTATACTTCTTATTAGCCATGAATGCGTATTTTCAATTATTGAATCACTAATAACTATATAAGGAGAATTTTCGTCAGCTAATAAACCATTCAACTCTTGAAAATCAATTTGTTCATCACTTTTGAGTGCATTAAGTAATACAGAGGAAATACTCTTTTTTTCTTGATAACAGCTTTCAAAAAACAAGATTATAATGAATAGAAATATTATTATTGCTAATTTTTTCACCTATTTACTGTTTAATTTAATTGGTTCTACTTTTTTAGGTTGATGTAATTTTCCTACAATTTTAGATTTCTCTGGACTTAATGAATTGAACCGTACTTTAATACTATCTCCTTCACTATAACTACCCTGCCAATTAAAGTTATAAATTTCAATATTGTTATAGATTTTAGAATTATATCTATATGTATAATTTACTTCTTGATTATAGTTACCTTTTCCTAAATGCTTATAATTAATTTCTTTTACTATTCCGCAAACGACAATACTATCTTCATTTTTACACGAAAATAGAGATATTATGAATAAAAAAAACAGAATTGCATTAGATAAAATCCTTTTTATATAGTTCATCACCTCTAAATGCTATTTTATTTTGATTTAGAAAAATCAAAATTTTCGACAGGAGCATGAACTTCTCCATAAATATTATCTAAGCTACTAACACAAACTAAAAGTATAGGTGCTCGATATACTATTTTTGTAAAATCATTCTCAGAAGTTAAAGAAATTAACTCTTTAATACGTGTAACATCTCTATAACCATCAGCCTGAATTCCACTTAATGCTTGAGATTGATAAAATAAAGTAGATTTCATATCATGCTTTTCAGTAACTAAAACTTGAAAAGGACATTCATTAAACACTCGATAATTATTTACACTAGGTAGATAGCCATACTTGTCATATATCTTATAAATATTATGATAGAAATTTTCATCACTATTTTCATTTGATAATACACTTAAAATCATATCTTGATATGATTTTTTACTACTATCATTCAATTTTTTATTAGAAATAAATAAATCTTCAATTTCTTTAATCATTGTATAAAAGTCACCTTTACCTATTGGATTATATTCTGCGAAATTGGTTGATTTATTTACACATTTAATAAGTTGTTCTTCTATTACTTGAGTTTCATTTTTACATGATTGAAAAATAATAAAAAGAACTAATATATATAATTTACTCTTCAACATATTTTTATTCATTTTCTGTATCTATTGGATTAGTATTGTTATAATCATATTAGGGATATCTCTATTAAATCTATCTTGTAAAGCGTTTCCATCGTCTGATGTAGTGCTTATTGTGCACTGCACTGTTATGTGGAAGCTTGTAGCTACACATTTCATCTAATCCCATCTTCGAACTCCAATTATCCATTTTTTAAAGAACGTTTTTTTAGCAATATAGCTACACGTTACCACATAAAAGTACCGCGGCATACTAAATGTGATTATTAATTAGATACATCTTTCTCGTTTTTATATCAATAAGAAAAAAGTCAATCATTATAATATTTTCCTGAACACTTTTATAATAAAAAGAATAGTAAGCGTTTTCCTTATTTAATATTTTAGCAATTTCTTTTTAGTAAGTCTTTTGTTTATTGTCTTTAACAAAATAATTAACCACTAATTCTTGTACATTAATTAAATTAGAGTTTATAGGAGTTTTTTCCCAAGTACTAGTTTTAAATCCGTTTTTTATTGCTGGGTATTCTGTTTTTCTTTCAAAGTTTATAAATTTATCGATTGTTTCTTTTGATAATATAAGCACTTGAATCGAGTAACCTTCACCAGAAAGACTTAATGATTCATCTTTGCTGTATTCCTTTTCAAAACGGATAGAGGAGTTTCCTAAAATTGACTCTAAATTACTATCTATTTTATCAGAATTATTGCATCCAACTAAAATACTTAATATAAAACTTAAAATTATTATTCTCATAATGTGCACCGCACTGTTATGTTTATGCGTGTAGCTACACATTTCATCTTTACCAAATCTAACGTTACCATTTACCATTATTGTTAAAAAAATCTTTCATTTACCTCTTGACTTTGTCCTAAAAATCAACTACCTTCATTTTTTTTCAGCGGTGTTCAAGCTACAAAATTTCACGAACAGTGCTAAGGCACAACACATTAATAAATTATTCTTTTATAGGAATAATTTTCTGTAATTTTCCATCAGAATAATACTCCTCTTTTTCTAAAGAACCTTTATTATAATAACGAACAACTCCTTTTTCAATAAGGTCAAAAGGAGTTTCTACTTCTAAAAAATTAGTGCTTTTTTTAAATATCCCTTCTACTTCTCTACTTACATCTCCATTCATATCAAATTCTGAGAATTTATATACCTTCTGGTTAACATACTTAGTGAAATTTTTTATATTTCCAAACTTATCATATTCATAAAACTCACCTTTGATATTATCTCCTATTGTTCGAGTAGTTCCATTATTACCAAAAGAATTGGAGTATATTAAAGAATCGTTTTGATAAAATTTGTCAAAATAAATAGTATCGTCTTTAAAGAAATGATAAATTCTCCAAATTCCATGTCGCTTATTATCTTTATAAAACCCCTCTTCTTTTGGTAATAATTGAAGCCAGTAACCGTTTAACATCCCATTCAAGTAATTTTCATACCTCAATACTAATGGCTTTTCTTTGCTAGGTTTTATGCTAGTACTAGTAGAATAATATATGAACTTTCCATGCCGTAAACTATCTTTATATTGACCTTCCATTACAATTCTATTCTCATAACTTTTTTCAGTAGAATCTTGAGTACAATAGAATATATAATAACCATCGGGTAAAGTGTCTTTTAATTCTCTTAAGTAGTTAAGCTTATTTTTTGGTTTAAGGTAAGTTGAGTCTTTTAAGAAAACTTTCTTTACTTGACCAAATAATGGATTTAAGGAAATTAACAAGAGTATAATAAAATTCCGAATAATATGTTTCATGATATATAATTATGGTTCAATTTCTTTGAATGATTCTTTTAATACACCAGTACTTTGCCTTTGGGTATTACCTGTAGCATCTATTATTATTGTTCCTAAATTTCCAGGGTCACCCTCTGGGTGTGTACCGCACCGTTATGTGTTAGCTTGCAGCTACACATTTCATCTAATCCTGTCTTCCAGTTTACAATTTCCATTTTAAAAGAACTTATTGTTAAAAGAACTTTCATTTACCTCTTGACTTTATCCTAAAATCAACTACCTTCATTTTTTTTTCAGCGGTGTTCAAGCTACAAGCTACCAAGAAACAGTGCCGAGGCACACTTAAGTAGTATCTATAAAACACATTTTTGCATCCGAAAAATATTTCACTTTAACATCTGTTAATTCATTTAGAATAATAAGAGTTATTTCTTTACCTTCTTCATCTAACTCATCAATAACTTCCTGATTATCATATCCTTGATAATGTTCATCCTCATATCGACTCAACCATTTCCGTATACGTTTTATTGTTGAGTTACTTAAAGATAAATCTTCTAGAGGAATATAGCCTCCTTGATACTGATCTCTAATTCCAGTACCATTTAAAGCAGCATCTACTATCAAATATTTCATTTTGATATAATTTATTTAGTTGGAGTTGGTCTAAAAAACCTATGATCTATAATCCCATCTTTTGAAAGACCAATTTCAAAAACTCCATCTTTACCATTCATAGTTCCATTTAATTGATACATATTATATCCATTTTTCTTAGGAATAGTGTGCACCGGCACTGTTATGTTTATGCGTGTCGCTAAACATTTTATCCAATCCCATCTTCCAACTCCTGTTTCCCATTTATTAAAGAACATTTTTTAATTTTTTTCAGTGGTGTTAAAAGTTACAAGCTATCCCGAAACAATACTAAGGAACTTTTTAGGTAAACTTTATTCAAGTATAGCATATCTTACAGCTAAGTTTTTAGCTACTTTAACAGGAACTCCTTTATTAACACCAGGCCTCCATTTTGGCATTTTACTCACTATTTCTTGAGTTATTTTATTTAATTTTTCAGATTTACTATGAAGTATCTTAAAATGTATTACGTCCCCATTCTCATCAATTACAATTTGATAATAAACCACTAAAGCTTCTTCTTTTTCACCAACAACTGGATGTGGGGATTTCTCGTGATAAAATTTTTGTAAAGCTTCTTCTCCCCCCACAAATTCAGGCTGTTCATCTACAATAATATATATATTATCTTTAGATTCATGGGGAGATGGAGTTATTGGCAAATAATCTTCTTCTATTACTTGGCTAAAACTACAAAAAGAAATAATAAAAAAATATAATGTTATAAATAGTCGCCTCATTTTCTATAATTATTAAATGTCCTAATTTTTTTGTTTTGAGATTTAATATATGTAAAATATATCATGCTAGGAATAGCCATGGTCATAGGAATAAGAAATACCATATAAATAGAATATTCCCAATAATTCTTAAAAAGGAAGATTCCTAAAAATACCGTGCTTAAAAGAACTATTAAAAAAATAATTAAGTTTAACACTATATTTGGCTTAGCGAAAACTTCATTTACATGGTATTCTTTCTCAAAATCACATTTTTTACATCTTAACATAAAGGACTCTCCTTTCTTCATGGATAACTCAACCCTATCATTTACCATATAGTTAAAACAATTTGGAGAATCACACTTTTTACATATAATACAAAGTTTCATAATTACATTCCTCCCATACCTAAATTACTATTCCTTAAAAAATCATCCATTCCAGATGAATTAGGAGTTATTTTTTTAGTTAAATTCTTTGAAGGAGTAATTGATATGTTTTTAAAAAATGTACTTCCCTTAACACCTTGCGTGCTTTTAAAAAACACACTTTTTCCTAAAGTTAAAGAACGTGATGAGTAATTAGCTAATCCAGCAATACTTCCTGCAGGCAATGGTATCATGCCTTCCTCTGCCGCCATCACAAAACTTGCATCTGTTCCATACTTATTTATCATTTTCCTTTTATAATCTGACATATTCCAAATCATATCTCTTCTATCAATTCCCATGGATTCTTGATGCTTTATAGAGCTCATTCGCAAACCATTTTCTCCTTCTTTTTTTGAATATTTATAACGATTCGCTAAATCAAAAGCATTATAATGACCTAAGTAATCTTCAGGCACATTACTCCATAAATCAACTTTTGAAACACCATAGGTAAAGTTATCATCATAAGTTTTTGCTACTGGACCAGAAAATAAATTTGAACCTTCAATAATAGCAGTTCCACCCGAATTAATCATTCCTCCATTTTCATGAGGTTTATCAAAATGTACAAATTGAACTTCATCTCCACCTAAATCGCTTATTTTTGTCATTTCACCTGATTCAGTATTTAAACTCCATTCATGAGGAGCTAAACCTGTTGGGTCTATCATATTTATCGGATTATTCTCCACATAATTATAAGGCGACCAACTCGGAAATTCACTTGTCAATGGGTCAGGGCTTAACCAACGGCTAATAACTTCGGGACTAATATTGTATTCGTTATGAATGGTATCGTATTCTACAAACCCCATTATTTTCATGGTTACTGTATTGAATATTGCTCCTCCTATTTGTACTATGGTATCTTGGTCGTAAAACTCAACGTATTTTCCTTTGCTTAAGGTGGCTATTTTAGGTTTGTAACCAAATTCCTCAAAAGGGTTAACCGGCTCATTTTGTGCCTGTATGGTTGTTATTGCTATGCAAATAACTAAAAATGATAAAACTGTTTTTTTCATCGTTAATGCGTATTAGTGGTAAAGTTAATAATTTTTTTGTTTTGATATTTTTCTTTGTTTTCTTGTAAGGATACTAACCAATCTATATACATTTGTTCAGGCATTTTGCGGTAGCCTAATTGGTGTATTTTAGCGTAGGTTTGTTCCATATCGTTAAATAATTCTTGTGTTGCAGCAGAATAAATAAACAGTTCGGATATGGTTTCTGCTCCTGCCGCTTTCATTCGTTGGGTAATTATTTTTCGTTGTGTTTCTGCTTTCATCAGCATTGCATTTACATAATTGGGATAATATTTTAATGCCGTTTCACAGGCTTTTAATATAAATTGTCCATCATTAATTCCTAATTTCTTTTCATAGCCTTGTGCTAAATCTAGCATACATAAAGCAATGGATTGTTGTTGTCCGAGTGTATCCATAAATATACCGTTTCGGATAGCGTCCATGTGGATATAACCTGATGATTTTAACCAAGCATCAATCGGGAATATTCCGCTTGTCAGTTCGGTATTATACCAACCACTTTGTTTGTTTTTTAATTTGATGTAAATGTGATTGGGTGCTAATGATAAATAAGCTTCTTCTCCGAGTTCTTCTGCCAGTATTTTATACAAATAGGGTAAGGAATGACAATTTCCTGTTTTGGTATTGAGCAGTTTTATTACAAACATCTTGCTCCAGTCTTTTTGTCCGAAGAAGTCTTCAAAATCGTAGGTAAATGGTTCGTGTTTTACAACTTCATCACCAAACTGTATGGGTATCGTGTCAGTCAATGCCCAAAAGATGGCAGCATGTATTTTTACTTTTTCTTTATCTTCTTCATTGTATAATAAATCTCTTGATTGAATAATGGCTTTACAAAGTTGAGTATAGGTGTTTATTTGTTTGTTAAACAATTCATAATCTAGTTCGTTATCCCAATAAGCATTTTCAACAGTAAATACAGCTTTTTTAAAACTTAAAGGTGTTGGTTTTGTTACTATTTGTACGAGTTCTTCCAGTGCAACTTCATATTGTTGTTGAATGGTTTGTTTGTCTATTTCTGTCTGGCTGAAAGCAGCCAAACAAAAAAGCATCAGGATAATATGAACCATGAGTTGTTTCATCAATCTTTTTTTATCTTCATAATGTTAAAGAGTTGTTCTTTTTCTTTCAGATGTTCTTGTCTGTTCTTTTCTTCTCCAATGGATTTGAGCCATGCTTCATATTGTTGGGTTGATATGGGTTCATATCCTGTATTATCTATCATATCATACATGGCATTTCTTTGTAAGTAAGTTTCATAAACAATAGGATATTTTGCTTTTAATTGTTGAGGGTTTGGTTTTTCATTGTACCTAGTTTCTATTTCATAAAGGTATTGATTGAGTAATCCTGTATAATAATTGGATTTCAGCATCATTCCATGTATGCTATTAGGAAAATACTCCATTGATTTGTTGAGGGCTTCTATTACAAACCCATCGTTTCCGAATTTTATCCCGTAACCTTGTGCTAAGTCTTGCATCATGTAAGCAACGGTTTGTAGATTGCTTAGTGTGTCCATATAGATTCCACTTCTGATGGTTTCTGTTTTGATAAATCCTGATTCAAAGATTAAATCTTCAGTAATTAACATTCCATTGGTCAACTCTAAGTTATAAAACTTATTTCCCTCTCTAAATTGAATATAGGTGTGTTTGGGCGAGAAGGAAATATAGGCTTCTGCTCCCATTCGTTGTGCCAATGCTTTATACAATAATGGCATACTATGACATTGCCCTGAATTGGTATTGAGTAATTTGGTTATAAACATTTTTCGCCAGTCTTTGTAACCCATGTAATCGTCAAAATCATAGGTTATAGGAAAATGATTTTTACCGTTCAATTCTAGGGTGTCAGAGAAGAAACGAAATAACATCATGTTTTTTGCTAAATTGCTTGTAGTATCATAACCGTTATGAATCATATATTGCTTACAAAACAATACTATATGGTTAAGCATTTTGTCAAACTCTTCATAGTTCCCTTTGTTTTCATCAAAAGCATTTTCTACTAAAAATGCAGCTTTTCCTATGTTAATGGGTGATTTTCCATTTGCCATGTTCAGCAATTCATCATAAGCTGAATAATAGTTTTTGGTTTCGGGGTAGATACCAGAAAAAGAAGGTGTATTAAAATGAATCCGTTTATCACGTACTTTCATTTGGTCAAGTTCCACCAATATTTTATCTATTTCTGATTGTTCTTTTTTGGCTGTTAAAGGGTCTTTGTAAAAATTGGTTTTGACATTATCAGGAGTAACTGGTGTAGAATACCCCATTGCCTGTTTAGAATTATTATTTTGTTGTTGATTAATTTTATTGGCAGGGTTGTTTTTAGGTTGGTAATTAGATGATGTTGACGGAGCATAGCTTTGTGATGGACTTTTGGGTTGAAATGTTCCCGGCATAGGTGGTTTTGGAGCATTTATTTGTCCAACAACACTTATAGAAGCCAAAACGTATGACATTGTAATTAGTAATTTTACCATTAAATAAATCTAATTAAAAAACTAATAATCAAATCTATACAAAAATATATTAAAAACAAAGAAATGGTTCATCCATCTAACTAACGGTCGATTTTGAACTATGAACGGTCGTGTTTTCTAAATTATCAGTTGATTTTGTAAACTAAATTGACCTAACCATCACCCTTCCATTTCAAAAAATTTATTGACCAATAAAATGTGGTCGGGATCGCCTAAAAGATAAAGTACATCATCTTGTAAAATCATGTTGTCGCCATCAATATCGGTAATGTAGTCTTTACCTCTTTTTATGGCTAACAGGGTAACACCATAGTCGCTTCTTAAAGCAGAAGAATTAAGCGATTTACCTACAATTTTATTTTTTCCTTGCGTAACATGTACAGTGGCAATCTCCATTTCATCATTACGCAATTGCATTACATCTTTTCCCGTTAAAATATTAACGGCACTGATGTCTCTTAGCATTTCATAATTTCTAGATCTGATATAATTTACAAATTGTTTAATATCGTCATTAGGAACCAAATATTTACGCAGTACACGAGTAAAAATTTCAATAGAGGTTTCAAACTCTTCAGGAATTACCTGATCTGCCCCTGCTTTAATGTTTTCTTCAATTTCGCTAATGTAGCGAGTTCTTACAATGATGTAAGCTGTACGGGTATAATTTCTAATGTTTCGCACAATTTTTTTGGTAGTTTCGGGCGAAGAAATAGCTACAACTACCACTCTTGCTTCGTGAGCATGAAGGTGTTTTAAAATAACATCGTTACACGCATCACCAAAAATAATAGGCTCATTATTATCTTTTCCTTTTTTGATGGCTGCGGGATCTAAATCTACAATTAAATAAGGAATATTAGCTCTTTTAGCGGCTTTAGCAACATTTTCGCCATTCACACCATAACCAATAATAATAAGGTGGTCGTGATAATTTTCTTCTTCAATTTTATTGTTATGAGCGTTGTTTTTGGTAATGTTTTTTAATCTTCTTCTTACATTTTTGGGCAATGGAGTTTTAAATAAAAAGTCAGCAATTTTATCTGAAAAATCAATAACAAAAGGTGTTGCCCCCATACTCATTATGGATATTGCTAAAAAATGTTGATAAATAGTATTGCTCATTAACTCATACTGCATACCTGTTGCCGAAAGTAAAAAAGCAAATTCTCCTACCTGAAAAAGACTAAGTGCGGTGAGTATAACTGTTCTAGGAGGATATTTTAGCACTAAAACGGTTATTACCAAAATAATAATTTTTAGGGCTACAACACCAAAAGCAATTAAGTGTATAGAAACGATGTTGCTAAAGAAAAATTCTAAATCCAATAACATTCCAATAGAAACAAAGAAAAAGCTAATAAAAATTTCTCTGAAGGGAAGGATGTTAGCCGTTGCTTGGTGACTATATTCCGATTCGGATATAATTAATCCGGCAAAAAAAGCTCCTAATGCCAAAGACAAACCCACTGCTGAAGTAAGCCAAGCGGTAGCAAAACAAAGCACTACAGTTGTTAAAATAAATAACTCTCTACTTTTAGCTTTTACCACAGACTTGAATAATAATGGAACAACATATTTTCCTAATAAAAATAAGACTATCAGTACTCCTGCAAGTTTTACCACCAACATTAGTAAGTCATGCACAGGGTCTTCTGATTGTCCTGCTAAAAGTGGTGTAACCAACATCATCAGTACCACAATAATATCTTGAAAAATCAATATCCCCACTGCAACTCTACCATGCGGAGCGGTTATTTCACCTTTTTCTTGAAGCATTTTTAGTACAATAGCGGTACTGCTTAATGAAAATAAGAACCCAATAAAAATGGAGGTTTGTAGAGGTAAGCCCATCCATGTAGCACAAAGTGTTGTAAGTCCTATTGTCCCTCCAACCTGCATCATACCACCCCAGAGTACCGTATTTTTAATGGAAACTAGTCCTTTTAAGGAGAACTCTATACCAATTACAAACAACAGGAAGATAATACCTATTTCTGATAATAACTCTACTTCATGTCCGGCACTCACTAAGTTTAGCCCGTGTGGACCACTAATAATTCCGGTAATTAAAAATCCTAAAATGGGTGGGATTTTTAGTCTGTTAAAAAGTAAAATGATGAGTACAGAAAGTCCTAAAATGATGACAATGTCTTTTAAAATAGGAATTTCCATATAGTTTTTTGAGTTAGGTTTTTACAAGTCCCACACCGATTTTCTTTTTCTGAACTTAAAATAATCTTTATGTTCTAGAATAAAAGCCATGATAAGGTAAATAATCAGTGGAGACCCCAAAGTTAAGAAAGAGATGTAAATAAAAAACATTCTTATTTTGGAAGTTTTTAGTTGAAGTTTTTCGCCCCACCAAGCACATACTCCAAACGCTTTTTCCTCAAAATAGGCTTTAATTTTTTTTATCATAACAATAAGCTTATTCTATGCGAAGATAATGATTTTTGGGGAGATATTTGTTTTAATTCTTAAATGGAGAATTTAGTAGTTTATTTCCCACATAACAACTCAAACATTTTTTTGGTGTGCAGTAGTTATTTTTAAGTTCTATTAGTGCTTGTGTTTTGGCGGCATTGCTGGATTCAATTCCTAAAGCTTTCCAGTTGGTAATGATGGAGTTGGCTTCAGCAGGTGTTTGTTCCAACAATTGTAAGGCTAAATGGATGTATTTTTCTTGTTGATGTTGTTTTCCATAAACAAACAAAAACGGTGCTACCACATTAATTATCAAATTATTCAATAGAGTTTTGCCTACTTTTTTAGGTTTGGAATTAGCTTCAACACCAAATTGATAGTGGGTTGACCAATATGCTGATGCTTCGGTTTTAAATAATTGTTGAATAGATTTTACCTCTTTTAACTCTAGGATTTTTGAGAATAATCTGGGATGGCTTTTCAACAACATAGCCAACTGACTAATACGAATAGTTGGGAAATTAGATGGTCGTAATTTGGAAAATTTCCATGTAACTTTATCGATGGCTTGCAGTTGAAACTTAGCTTGTAAAAAAGCATATTCTTTTTTCAATCGTTGAAAATATTCATCATTTAAATCATCATTTAAAAACCCTGCTTGTCCATACAACAAGGCTTCAACACTTATTTGTTGCGGATGTTTTTCAATAATTTTTAAGGGTGTGTTTTGAGCCAATTGTTCAAAGGGAATAGCATTAACATTCAGCCCGAAATACTTAAATAAAAAGTGATAAAAAGTTCCATCTAAATTATTTTTATTCTGTTTTAAGTGATTAGTTATAAGAATTGTTTTTCTTTCTAAACGTTCTAAAAGCAACCTCTCCAACCAATTATTAAATTCAAATGTTGTAACTTTATTTAGCTGATTTCCACAAGGAATTTTATTTTTAGAATAAATAAGTTGATGGTAATGATGCAGCAAGTCTAAATCAATGTTTTCTTTTAATTCTAATGTGGGAATAAGGTTGTTATTGGTGTTTTTTACCTCAGCATTATCTTCATAAACTACATGTAAAATTACATTGTCGTAAGCTTTGTCTTTTTGATGGAGGTGAGCATTCCAATCGGAAGATTTTAAGTGAATTTCTACATTCCCTGCCCAAGTGGTATTCCCAATTTTAAGTTGAGCATTAAAAAAATCCGGTCCGGAATCTTGATTGTGAACACCAACCTTTACTATTTGGATAGTTTCCCCATTAGTGGTAACTAAATGTTGTGTTTTAAAGCGTTTAAACTTCCATATATAATGTAGAAAATCTTCTTTAAACATAACTTAGTAAATAAAGTTAGCAGCTAGTATAATAGTAAATAGTAATTAGCTGTCAAAAATTAAAATTACTTTTATTTTTTATTTTGGCTCCCCAACTCCATACCAATAACAATACTGAAAGAGCTGCCAACACTCTTCCTATCCAATCTCCCGAACGGACATAAAAAGTTTCTGCAGTATTTAAGTTAATATCTCCTTTAATAACACCTTTTTGCCACCAACCAATTGGTTGTAGTACATCACCACGCTGATTAATAAAACAAGAAATTCCTGTATTAGCACTTCTGGCAATACTTCTACGAGTTTCTATAGCTCTTAATCTACCATAAGCCAAGTGTTGTTTATAGCCTGGGCTATCATCCCACCAACCATCATTAGTAATAATGAAAGCTGCATGTGCACCTTTTTGTACGTAAGTGCCAAAATATTCTCCGTAAATAGATTCATAACAGATTACAGGAGCGATGTTTATTTTATCATTTATTAGATTAAAAGCTTCTTTTTCGGAACCTAAACTGCCTAACGTTCCTCCTAAATTAATGGCAAATTTTTCTAAGGGACTAAATACTTTAGGGTAAGGTAATTTTTCTACGCCTAAAACAAGTTTAGACTTATGATAAATCTGCATTGGAGCTTCGTTTTTCATTTGCAAAGCAGTATTATAAGCATCATACCAACCACCTGTTTGTCTGTCGGGACGGGCAGTTGGTGTTGGTTTTTTCGGGGAAGCTTTATATTCTCTGTAAGTTGATGCTCCAATAATTAAAGTGATGTGAGGATTGTTTTTTAGCCAATTTTGCAACATTCGGTAAGCATTGCTTTCTTCAGGCTTGGTTTCTACAAAACCTCTTGGTATAGCCGTTTCTGGAGCTACAACATAAGTGGTGTTTTGTGTGATTTTTGATTGAGCCAATTGTAAAATATTCGCAATTTGTTCATCTTCAGTCATTCTACCAAATTTGTCTTTATAAGGATCTATATTTGGCTGAACCACCACTACTTCAATAGGGTTTTCGGTTTCTACATAATTACTGTAGGTGTTATAAGAATAAATCATTGGAGCCAATAACAACACTAACATTACTATGACCATTTTTATATTGTTCAAAAAACTTTCTTTTCTTATCACATAAGCCTGATAAAAATGATAAACAACAATATTCATTAATAGAATCCATAGCGAACCACCCATAACACCAGTATATTCATACCACTGTATCCATTTTGGATTGTTGGCAAAAATATTTCCTAATGTATTCCAAGGGTGAGAAAACTCCCAATTATAATGCACCCATTCAAAACCTATCCAAAAAGCTACCAAAGCAATGTAACCTCTTTTATTCCCTAAGTGCTTTTTTGCCGTATGGAACCACATAAAAATAATAGTCATAAATAGGGAATAAAGTACTTCTGCCATTACCATTCCTGCTTCCGAAGAATACCAAATCCACCAAGTGGTGTAGGTATTGAAGATTAAAAATGTAAGGTAGGTATATAGAAATAAATGCCACTTAGAATATTTTTCGGGTTGAGATGCAATAATTTCTTCCAATACTAAAAGCGGAACAAAAGCAATAAAAATTAAAATGGATAGACTTCCTGTTTCAGGCCAAGCTATACCCATTAATAAACCACTTAATACAGCAAGTCCTAAAAGTTTAAATTTATGCATCATCAAAATAATTTTATGATGTAAAAATACATAACTATACATTTAAAGAAGATTTTTATCTGTGTTTACATTAATTTTTTTGGAATTATTAAAAATTTACTACTTTGCAGTTTTGTAATATATGTATCCCGTACTTTCATTTTGTAGAATAAGTATTTCGGGTTGAAAAGTATATGCTTCTAACTAATAAAGGCCATGTAGCTTTTTTAATGTTATAAACATAAATTTCTTAAGTTTATAAAAAATTATAACGATGAAATATTCTGTATTAAAAATAGCTTTTTTGTTTATACTGTTTCAGTATGGTAATGTGCTTCTAGCTCAACATAATTCTAATTATCCTCATGCACACGAACATGAAGAAAACCTATCAAATAAAGTAGAGCATTTGTCTTTTAAAGATACTTTTTTAGGTAGTGAGGATAATTTTCAGGTTTGCTATCCTAAAGATCATAGAAATTTTTTTTACATGATTTTTCTATTGATTTTATTAGTAGCTATTTTGGCCATTTTTACATTTATAAATGTTAGAAAAAACAACAAATTACTAGGAATACAAAATAAAATTATTGAAGAAAAAAATAAGGATTTAGTAGATAGCATAAAATACTCTTTGCAAATACAAAAATCTATATTACCCAAACAAGATGTTGTTAAAAATGCTTTTGAAAATATTTTTATTTTGTATTATCCTAAAGATATTGTGAGTGGAGATTTTTATTGGGTTTTTTCTGATGAGCGTTATGCATATGTTGCGGTTGTTGATTGTACGGGTCATGGTGTGCCAGGTGCATTTTTGTCGTTAATAGGAAATAATGCTATAAACAAAGCCGTAAAAGAAGATGGAGAAACAGATCCGGGAGCCATTTTAGATAAAATGAATTATTATGTAAAAGAAACATTGAATCAACAAAGTGAAGGCGAGTTAAAGGATGGAATGGAGGTGTCTTTATGTAAATTTGATAAAATAGATAACACACTATATTTTGCAGGAGCTAATTTAAGTATGGTTTATTTTAAAGAAGGAGAGTTAAACATAGTAAAAGGAAGTAAATGTACAGTTGGTTCAGTACAACCCCATGTTAAAGGAGCACCAACAACTCATATAATACAACTCAGTAAAGGAGATAGTTATTATCTTTATACAGATGGGATTATTGACCAATTTGGTGGAGAAAGTTCCAAAAAATTCAAAATTACCGGATTGAAAAAGTTATTAACTTCTATATATCGAAAAGATATTGTTAGTCAGCAAAAAGAAGTTATTAATACATTTGAAGCTTGGAAAAAAGATCAAGAACAGTTGGATGATGTTTGTATTATTGGCGTGAGAATTTGATGCAATTAAATAGCGAAACACTAGATAATAAAATCTTCAATTTGATCGAATACCTTATTATTTTGTTGTTAATGAAAGTAATAGATTTTATGTGAGTTATTGCGAAAAAAATTATAAATAAAATTTGAATTATTGTTTGTTTTAATAATTATTATTTACATATATTTGCATCCGCTTTTAAAAAGCAGTTGGGGAGATTAGCTCAGTTGGTTCAGAGCATCTCGTTTACACCGAGAGGGTCGGGGGTTCGAATCCCTCATCTCCCACAACCGAAAAAGCCGAACACTAAATGTTCGGCTTTTTTATTTTAATACATTAAGGCTTTGTATGTAATTCATTTAATGAATTAGTTTGGTAAGTAATAAATAGCCGAGCATTAATGCCATAATAGCAATTAGTACCCAATAAGTCCCTTTAAATAAATTCTTATTCCTTTTTCTATCTTTTAAAAATTGAAAGGTTAGTATAACTAAAAATGAGATGATAAAAATTAGTGCGAATATTTTTTGGCCTTGAGAAAACATATTTTTTTATTAAAATTTAAAATGGACAAATATTCTTCCGAAGTTTTTAGCGTCTTTTTCTAATCGGTGGTACTGATTTTTTATGGAAGGTAGTTGTAAAAATCGGATGACTTTTTTCTTCAATTGTCCTGAACCTTTTCCCGGAATAATTTCTAGTAACTTAATTTTTTTGTCAACAGCTTCTTTTATTATTTCTTCAAGAGCGTTGTCAATCTGTTGTCTTTTGTTGTAAATATCGTGTAAATCAAGTTTGAGTTTACTCATTTATTAAAGTACTTATTCGGCAGATGAAGATATTACCACCCAATCTTTATCTTTTTTCTGCATAGTAACTTCAATTTTCAATGGGTTCACTTTTCTAAAGGATGCTTTAATTATCACGTTATCTCCTTCAAAATGCATTACTTCAAAGGTGAAGTAACTATCTAAACTTCCTTTGTAAATGTTTTTAAAAGTTTCAATTTCTTCAAAAGTCATTACTTTAACTCTTTTATTAAACTTAAAAACAATAAGGTTATTAGGGATTTTTTCATCATTAATGATAAGGATTGGAGTTTGTCCTGACATTTCATCACCATTATAATGTTTTTTTAAAACTTCTAAATCAAGTGTTTTTTGAATTACCAAATTGATGTCTCTTGCACTTTGGGCAAACATGATTGCCGGGAGCAAAAATAATATTAGGATTAGCTTTTTCATTATTTATTAGTGCTAAAATATTGTTAGTTATTAAATTCCAATGAATTTTTAATAATCGAACAAATATAATAAGTTTACTCAAATAGTTACGAAAAAATGAAACTTTTGTTTTCATATATTTCTAACATGATGTTTTAACTCAGGGTAAAAGTGTTCAAAATCTGTTTTTAATTCATTTTCAAACTCTAATAACAAATGATGTGCCACTTGCATATTATTTTCAAAAGTTGTTCTTCTTGATAATCCTGTTAAAGCTCTTTGTATTCCTTCTATTGAAGCATAATTGTATAACCAATTATTTTTACTCATATGATGTAAAATATAATTGGTTTTTGGAGTTAATAAGTCAATGTTTTTATTTAAAATAGAATAAGTTTCTAAGCTGAATTTTTTTAATTCAAAATTTGAATAATTATTAAAATTGCTTGCTAGAAAATAATCATAAAAGATATCTATGACAACAGGAGTATATTTTTTTTGATATTTTCTGATTAAATTTTTACTATTAGATACCGTTGGGTGGTTGTCGGTAAAAGTATCAATTTCTCTATGCATTAAGATGCCTTGTTGAATAGATTCAGGATATTTTCTATATTGATTTCCTTTCACATCATCAGCGATAAAATTCCCAACAATTAATGCTTCGTTTTGTTGCGAAAGTAGAAAATGAGCCAAATAATTCATCGATTTTTTCCTTTAATCTATAAAAATTACCATTAGTGTAATTTATCTTCATTATTTACACCATACTCTCTATTTTTGTTTCATTATTTAACTTATAAACTAAAAAATATGAAATTTTTAATACCTATAGCCTTATTTTTAATATCTATAAGCAGTGTATTTGGTCAAGATAAATATTCATTTTATATGGATTTGAACAAAATTAGTAATGATTTAATAGAAGTTACTTTAGAAACTCCGTCAATTAAAGAGAGTAAAATAATTTATAACATGCCTAAAATTGTTCCAGGTACGTATCAAATTTACGATTTCGGACAATATGTGATGGATTTTCAGGCTTTTGATGCAAACGGAAAAAGTCTTTATGTAAATAGGTTGGATGATAACAGATGGGAAATTCATGATGCTGATAAGATGAAAAAAATAGCTTATTGGGTAGAAGATACTTGGGATGCAGATGTAGATGAATTGGTTTTTGAACCGGGAGGAACTAACATTGAAGAAAAAGAAAATGTGGTATTGAATAACCATGGCTTTTTTGGTTATTTCGATAACATGAAAAACTTAATTTATGAGTTAAACATTACCAGACCTGTTGATTTTTTCGGTTCTACAGGGTTAACTAATATAACCACTACAGGTAATACAGATAAGTTTACTATTGATAATTATATGGATTTGGTGGATTCACCAATTATGTATAATCAGCCGGATACAGTAACCTTTAAAATTGCAGAAACATCTATTTTAGTTTCTGTTTATTCTAAAAATAAGGTGGCTCCGGCAGAAGTTTTAGCTAAAGATATTAAAGGAATTTTAGAGGCTCAAAAAGAATATTTAGGTGGAAAACTACCCGTAGATAAATATGCTTTCATTATTTATCTTTATGAAGGAGTAAGTGGCTCTGGAGGAAGTGGAGCCTTGGAGCATTCTTATTCTTCATTTTATTATTTGCCGGAAATGGATCCGGCAAGATTATCAGGTTTTTTGGTAGATGTAGCCGCTCATGAATTTTTTCATATAGTTACTCCTCTAAATATTCACTCAGAAGAAATTGGCAATTTTGATTACATTAATCCTAAAATGTCAAAACATTTATGGTTGTACGAAGGAGTTACAGAATATTTTGCCAATCATGTTCAGGTTTATCAAAACATGATAACTCCCGAAGCTTATTTTGATGTGTTAATGGATAAAATGGCTACGGCAGAAAGTTTTAAAGATGATTTGCCGTTTACAAAAATGAGTTTAGGTGCATTAGATGCACATCAAGACCAATACATGAATGTGTATAACAAAGGAGCATTAATAGGTTTGTGTTTAGATATTTTAATAAGAGAGCAAACCACTGGAAAAAAGGGCTTGAAAGATTTAATGTTAATGCTTTCGGAGGAATACGGAAAAGAAGTTTCATTTAAAGATGATGAGCTTTTTGATAAAATTGCGCAATTAATCTCTCCCGAATTACGTGCTTTCTTTGCTAATTATGTAGAAGGTTCTAAACCATTACCTTTTGAAGAAGTGTTGGCTAAAGTAGGTATTGATTTTAAAACAGATGTTACTATTAAAGAAGTTGGTTTTGGTGGTGCAACTATTGGGTTTAATATGGAGACACAACGACTTTTTGTTATGGACGTTGCAGATTTAAATAAGTTTGGTAAAAAATTAAAGATTAAAATTAATGATGAAATTTTAGCTATTAATGGTAAAGAGCTCACCTTAGATAATTTAGAAGATGTAATTATTAACTACCAAACGAATACTGAAGATGGTGAAAAAGTAGAAATTTTAGTAGAAAGAAAAGTGAAGGGTAAAACAATTCAGGTTTCACTAAAAGCTAAAGCAATTCAAACAGAAGCAACACAAGATTATTATATAGCTATCAATCCAAATGCTACAGAACAACAAATGCAGTTGAGAAAAACTTGGTTAGGGCAATAAAAAAGCTGGAGTAAGCGAAATAATTTAGCTATTTCGCTTACTTTTATTGTCTAAATTAAATTAAGTTGAGTTATTCTAGAACTAAAATATATTGGTTACTCCAGCTTTTTGGATGGGCTACCTATGTGAGCATTGTTGGGTATTTCAATTTTTTATCTAATAATGATTTGTCTGCTTCCTTTTGGTTGAGTTTAGGTTCAATTTTTTTGATTACGTTATTAATCTCACATTTATTTAGGTGTATCATTATTATTAGAAATTTAATGGGTTTACCCGTAACGCAGCTCATTATACCTATTTTTTTTGGATCTTTACTACAAGCACTTGTTACTTACTTTTTAAAGCTAATTGTTATAGAAAAATTAATTGAAGGTAGAGAGTTTTCTATATCTTTAAATAGTTTGATAACAGGGGTGTTGAGTTGGTTTTTCATTTATCTGTTGTGGTCACTTCTGTATTTCCTATTTCACTATGTAACCAATTATAAAAAGGAAGAAATTAAAAACCTAAAATGGCAAGCCGCCAAAAATGAAATTGAGTTGAACAGATTGATTTCTCAGTTAAATCCACATTTTGTTTTTAATTCCATGAATAGCATTAGGGCTTTAATTGATGAAAATCCTTTATTAGCAAAAAAAGCGGTAACAGAACTATCAAATGTGCTCAGAAATTCTTTGTTGATGGGGAAAAAGACCTTGGTTCCATTTTCTGAAGAACTTAAAATGGTAGAAGATTATTTGAGTTTAGAAAAAATGCGTTTTGAAGAAAAACTAACTATAAAGTTATCTATAAATGAAAATACTAAAATTTTTTTGGTACCACCATTAATGATACAAACCTTAGTTGAGAATGCTATAAAACACGGAACTTCTAAACTTCCAAAAGGTGGGGTGGTAGAAATAACAGCTTCAGTAGAAGCAGATAAGCTAAAAGTAATTATTTACAATAGCGGGCATTATGATGAACAGGCTAGTTCAGAAACAGGTTTTGGATTAGCAAATACCAAACAACGCTTAGATTTACTTTATGGAAAAGAGGCTCTCTTTTCCATAAAAAATGAAGAAGAAAGAGTAAAAACAATGGTTGTTATTCCGAGTAAGTAAAAATCTTTAAAGATTAAACTAATTAATTCTCCAAAATCTTAAATTCTGAACGCCTGTTTTGTTGATGAGCAGCTTCTTTTTCTTGCTCAGTAGCCATTTTGTTTATTACCTCTTCTTTTACTAATGGTTGAGATTCTCCATAACCTTTAGCAATTAACCGAGAACGGTCAATTCCTTTAGAGGTTAAATAATCTACGCACGATTGAGCTCTTTCTTGAGATAATTTTAGATTATATGCATCACCACCTCTCGAATCAGTATGAGCAGCTAATTCTACTTTCATCTTAGCATTTTTGTTAAGCAATTCAACTACTTTATCTAATTCATTATATGATGAAGACCTTAAACTAGCCTTGTTATAGTCATAAAAAATATTCATTAAGACTACTTTTTTACCTTTTTCAATTTTATCCAAACCAATGTTCTTCTCAATCTCTTGAAAAGCAGCAGTATCAGGAATATTGATGTTTTCAGAATAGAACAAGTATCCTTCTTTTTTCACACTAATTCCGTAATCATGTCCGGCAGGAAGAGAAACCATGTATTTCCCCGTTGCACTATTTGATTCGTAAGAAGATACCATTTCATTTTTATCATTATCAAAAATTTCTATTAAAGCACTTAATGGTTGTTTTGTTTTGTTGTCAAAAACAATTCCTTTTAACAAAGTAAGTTTGGGGCGACTATTATTTTTAATTTCATCAAGAAAAACTATTTTATAAATGTCTCTTTTGCCTTCACCACCTGTTTTTCCAGAAGTGTAATATCCGTGTTCGCCATTTGCTGTTAGTACAAAAGCAACATCATCACCGGCTGAATTTATAGGGTATCCTAAATTTTGAGGAGTAGTCCATTTTCCTTTGTCTAAGATACTTTTAAAAATATCAAAACCTCCCATAGAGTTGTTTCCATTTGAGCTGAAGTAAAGCGTTTTTCCATCAGGATGAAGAAAGATAGCATCTTCATCAAATTCAGTATTTATAGGGCTGCCCAGATTTTCAGCTTCTCCCCAATTACCTTCTTTATCTTGTGTACACTTATAAATATCTTTTCCACCTTTTCCTTCTGGTCTGTCACTAACAAAATAAATGGTTTTTCCGGTGTAGTCGTAACTTGCAGAAGTTTCTTGATATTTTGATGTAATAGGTTTAGGTAGTTCAGTTGGTTCGGTCCATTCAGTACCTTTTTTCTCGGTAACGTAAATATTTCCTATTCCTTTTTGGTTATCTCTATAAATAAAAAGTTTCTGACCATCAATAGAAAGGCCAACAGTAGCATCGTGTGATTCGCTATTTACCGGTTTGCCCAAATTAATCGCAGTTTGCCAATTTTCATCATCACCTTTGGAACTATAGTAAATATCTTCATAAAAATCATCAATTTGGATGTCTCTTCCGCTACCTTCTGTGTCATTTCTTCTTGAAGTAAAAAATATTTCAGACTCATCAGCAGTAATAACTGGAACATATTCTTGATTTGATGAATTAATAGACTTTCCAACATTTATAATTTCTACATTAATAGGTGTTTTGATGAGTTTTTTGGCGTAAGTACATTCTTTAATTTTTTTATCGATATTATTTAAAGCATTAGGTTTGATATTAGATCCCTTTGTTTTTGCATTACGGTAGAGTTTTATAGCTTCATCAAATTCATTTTCACGATGTTTTATTTGAGCATTTAAATAAATAAAATAGCCATCTGGTTGAGCGTCTAATTTAAAAACACTTTCTAATAGTTGTTTGGCTTTATGAATATTGTCTGTTTGAAAATAACAATCAGCAATTTTTCCATTTAATTCAGCATTATTTGGATTGAAATTTTGGGCTTTTTCAAAAGGTTCGATGGCTTTTGAAAACACACCATTAAAATAAGCCATATTGCCTTCATTTAAGTCTGTTAAAGCTTGTTTGAAACCATCTTTGTTGTTGCTAAAGTTTTTTTTGTCGAAATCAATGTTTTGAGCCAATACTGAAAAAAAAGTAATCATTGATAATAAGGTAGTTAAGAGTGTTTTTTTCATTTTGAAACTTAGTTTGTATAATAATTGGCTAAAATATAAAAAAATAGAGCAAAGTGAAATATAAAAATATTTTTATTTTAGTAGTCTATTTTTATAGTCGATAATTAAAAAACATTGTTAAATGGGTGTTTAAGTTGGTTTGATAGATGTTTTATATTAACACTCTAACATTAATAGTAGTTAGATAAAAAGTTTTAAGTTTGTAGTCACTAGACCTGTTTATTTTGTGTTAGTTTACAGGTGGTTAAGGAGTGATAAGTAATGATTTAACCACCTAACAAATATGCTTTTTTATTTATACAAGGATGTTTGTTACCTTTACACTTTTAAATATAAACAGATGAAAAAATTAGTGTGTTTTCCAGTATTGGTATTGTTATTATTTGTTGTGTCGTGTCAATCGGATAAAAAATCGGATAGTTATTACGATCAGATGAACAAAAAAGCTACAGCAGAGGAGTTGTTGCAACGAATTAATTTACCTATTGATAAAGTTGCTAAAAAAGAGAAGAAAAAGAATTTAATAGAGCAAGATGACGATTTGTTGGCTTATAAATATGAATTAAGTGAATTAGATTTTTATGAATTGACCTATGTGTTTGATGAATTGGGTTGTTTTGAAGTAGGATTAGACTTCCAAGTGAATAACAAGGAACAGTTAGGTATATTAAAAGAGGCATACACTAAACAGTTTAATGAGTCGAAAGATTTTAGGCTGGAAAATGATATTAATGGGTTAGCCAGATGGTTAAAAAATGATGAAAGTATTACCGTAGAATTAGATTATGCACTGCAAGAAGATGGCATTTTAGCATTAACCATTTTTGCAAATGAATAAATTTTCTTTAAGCATTTGAAAATAAAGAAAATTTGTTTACTTTTGCCGTCCTTTTTTTAAGAGGAATAACAATTATTTATAAACAAAAAACATTAAAAAAATGACTAAACGTTATGAAACTGTTTTCATTTTAACTCCCGTTTTATCTGTAGATCAGGTAAAGGAAACAGTAGTAAACTTTAAAAAGTTTTTAAAAGA
>Ga0209344_10001248_pt1 | contig 34520 bp, 27 predicted proteins | sample Cruoilmetagenom6_FD_187293 | JGI IMG/M metagenome (GOLD analysis project Ga0209344, IMG submission 187293) | Oil polluted marine microbial communities from Coal Oil Point, Santa Barbara, California, USA - Santa Barbara Oil Seep Sample 6 (SPAdes)... | ecosystem: Environmental > Aquatic > Marine...
CCCAGCTCTTTTGCGATTGGTGTGAGTCGATCCGGCGCATTGTCCGCGCGAAGAATCAATCGATGTTCTGCTCGACTTGTAAACATCCGATACGGTTCTCGAGGCGTTTTCGTCACAAGATCATCCATCAAGACACCAATGTATGCTTGATCACGACTGAATGAAAAACCCTTGTATTCAACTCCCAGATCCGCTTGCATTGCTGCGTTGAGTCCTGCGATGAATCCTTGAGCGGATGCTTCTTCATAACCGCTTGTGCCGTTGATTTGTCCTGCAAGGTATAAACCTTTTACCGATCTTGCTTCGCCAGTTGTGTAGATCTGATGCGGACGCACCATGTCATATTCAACTGCGTACCCATACTGAAGAATCGTCGCATTCTCGCATCCTGGCATTCGACGGATCACTTCATCCTGAACATCACTGGGCAGACTTGTAGCGATGCCGTTGCAATATACCCAGTTCGTTTCGTGCGATTCTGGTTCGAGGAACACACCATGTGATGAACGCTCTTCGAATCGAACGACTTTGTCTTCGATGCTCGGACAATATCGTGGGCCGGATGATTTAATCTGTCCTGTGAACATTGGCGCGCGATCAAGGTTCTGTCGAATGATCTCGTGGGATTCTTCGCATGTACTTGATTGTCTGCATGTGACTTGTTCAAGCCGTGGAAACGCACTGCAATCTATAGATCCCAATGACCATCCTTTTGGAGTGAGCTCAGAGAATGGAACCGGATCTTCATCACCCGCCTCAATGGGCAACTCATCCCATGTGATTGTGTCGATCGCGAGCCTTGGAGGTGTTCCTGTTTTTAGTCGACCCAGTTCAAATCCGAGACTGTCGAGCGACTTGGATATTCCAGTCGCGGCCTTCTCTCCGAATCTTCCACCCTCTGTTTTCTCAGAACCCATATGCATGAGTCCACGCATAAAAGTACCTGTAGTCACTACAACGGACGGCGCTTCAAGCGTGAACTCGTCTTCGCCTCGAGCAATGCGAACTCCGACAACTCGTTTGTGATCATCGTCGCTCGTGAGGATTTCCTCTACAGTTCCTTCGATGACTTGGATTTCGTCGCGTGATTGAATGAGAGATTGGGCAACTTGGGAATAAGCCACTTTGTCAGATTGGCAACGAGGACCATGAACTGCTGAACCCTTTGATGTGTTGAGCACTTTGAACTGGATTCCTGTCGCGTCTGCGATGAGGCCCATTACGCCGCCCATTGCATCAACTTCGCGGACGAGTTGCCCCTTTGCGAGCCCACCGATTGCTGGATTACAGCTCATAACCCCAATTTTTGACGCATCGATAGATATGAGCGCAACGCTATTGCTCTCGCCGAGACGGTTTGCAGCTGCCCATGCAGCCTCGACCCCGGCGTGCCCTCCACCGACTACGATGACTTTAAAGTGTGTATTCACCGGGGATAATAGCATCGAAATAGTAAAACTAATCCATAATTGATGTATGAAACTTGGCAGACTGTGCGTTATCTGATAGCCTAATACAATAAATCTAAACACATATATTGTTCTGTGAGGAATCGTTGATGAATCGATCGAAGTTTAAATCTCGCCAATCTTTGTCTGTCTTACGAATAGTTGCAGCAGCAAGCGCTCTCTGCGTTGCTTCTGCATTCGCAATAAGCGACGAAATTATTATGAGAGATGGCACAGTCTATACAGGCACCATTGTCTCTAAAACACGACGCTCAGTCGAAATCGACACCCAAGTTCATGGGATCTCAACGAGACTCAAACTTGATCGTCGCAGTGTAAAATCCATCGTTACTGGTGATTTACAAACTACACCGGCGACTGACACTGACAACCCAGCAACGCTCCTACCCAAGGTTACTGAGCCTGTTGAAAACCCAAACAAAGTTGTAAAAAGAGAAGGATATAATCTTCTTCTCGAAGTACCTTTGAAAGGGACTTTCGGCAAAGAAATCTACCCACTTGGTGTAGCTCACTCTCTTGAGTGGGCCACTGAGAATGAAGTGACTGATGTAGTCTTCCGCATCGACTCCGGCGGCGGCGCTGTCTGGGCCGCGATGGACATGGTCGATGTCATGGAACAATACAAGGGCAAGATCAAAATGCATATGCTGATTGAATCATCAATCAGCGCTTCTATTTGGCCTAGCTTCACCTGCGACACAATCACAATGGCTCCAGGCTCTGACTTTGGAGGTGCAGTTGCGTACACCCAAAACAGCTCAGGCTCAGCGGAAGTTGACCTGAAACTGAACGGTATCTGGGCTGCAAAGCTCGAAAGTGCTGCTGATGCGAACGGATTTGAGAGCTATCTGGTTCGTGCCATGATGCTTTCCAAGTCATCCATCTACGCATATCAAGAAGATGGAGAATGGAAGTTCTCAGACACCACTGAGGGGCTTCCTAAGAACTACGAGACAATCGATGGTCCTGATTCGGTTCTTACACTCACCGCGAAGCAAGCAATCAAATACGGGCTTGTAGACGCGATGCCTGACGGCAAGTCTCTCGAAGACTTTGCTGCAGCTCAAGGTATTGAGAAATGGGACAACGCCGGCGATATCGGACACGAGATCATCGAGCGAGATACCGAGAAAGCAAAGAAGCTTCTTGCAAGACTCGAATCTACTTACCGAAGCTTTATTGTTGAATCGAATATTGCAACAGATCGAAACTACATCTCAACTCTCGGATCATCTCTTCAGACAATGAGGAAACAACTCGGGTTGTATAAGAGACTCCTCAAGGATGCTGAAGAGTTATACATGCCTTCAATGATCGAAGGATTCGCAGAGCGATTGGATATTGATTTCTGGGAAAATGAAATCGAAACTCGTATGGCTGAGCTTCGCCGCATGCGTCGCAGAGGCCCTTGATACTGAGAGCTCTTAGCAAGCATTAATAGACTTAAAACAAAGCCCTCTGCACCAATCTTGCAGAGGGCTTTTTCATGCTCCAACTCATGCTGCTAACCCAGCCATCCAATGTTGAGCGAAATCAACTGCCCTACCACTTTCTAGCTGTCGCACAGGAGGGGCTGGTACAACAACTTCATTCGCGAAGAGTGATCCACGCTACCCCTTCATCAATCAATCACATAGAACGCGATGAGCACGCTCATGCGATCCGCTCATGTGTGAAGCGATTGCACATAAAAAAACCCTCGCCGTGAGACGAGGGTTTATGAAGGTCATATGGAATACTTGTCAGTCTTAGTTACAAGTTGGATCACGTGGAGCACCGTCTTGACGGCGACCGATGTCCTTACCACCGAAGTCGATTCCTTGCAAGCCGTGACGTGTCCAACGGAAGCGTTGGCAGTATGCAGGCTCATCAGCAAGGTTGTTCAAACCGCTCTTTGGAAGTGGGAATGTATCCAATGGAATGTACTTCTGTTCCCAGTCCGTCGCACGCTGACTTGAGTTCCAACCTGGGTTGGAGTCAGATGATTGCTCTGAGCGAACTGAACCGTCGAAGAATGCAAGGTTTGGTTTCGCTTCAGGGTAAGCAAAGTAGAGACCTTGCTTATCTGAGAAACGATCGAACTCTTCGAAGAGCATTACCTTACCCGAAGTGTGAGCTACCTGAGTGATCTTGCGGCCACCAGTCTTTGGGCTCCCGTTCGAGGTGAAAAGGTGAGGAGTTGTGTCAATCGGACGCCAGACTTCGTCAGTCGCGCTAATACCGTCGCGCTGCCATGCAGCAGGAACCATTTGGTATGTTGAAGCGAATGGCCAGCGCATCTTGATGTAAGTCTTGCTCCATTCGGCATCTGTGTCATATCCATCAGGTACGTCATTTGCGTAAGGAACTGAGCTGCCTGCAGCGTAATCGGTTGAGTTTTCTTGCCAATCGATCAAGTTCTTATCGAACGGGCTCGCAGCAATAGGTTCAGGCTGAACATCGGTTAGGAAGTCAAGGAGAACCAAGTGTGAGTACCGACGATGAGGTAGTCGACCATCAAAGAGTGTGATCTTGAAGCTACCTGCACCACGTGCATAGCGGCCAGTTGCACGCCAAAGGATTTCCTGATTCTGACGCTGCGCTGCTTCAGTTTCAGTTCCAGGCGTGCGTTCAACGCCGTCTGCCATGAGATAGGTTTCGCCTGCACGCCAGTTGTAGCTGAAGATTTTATCAGCATTATCAGCAGCGTAGTTTGCAGAACCAGTGTTCAATGATCGCATGTTGGCCTGTGAGAGCACATTCTTAGCTGATCTTTGTGCCTGCCCTAGCGCGGGGAGCAGAATCCCGATGAGCAAAGCGATGATCGCGATCACCACAAGAAGCTCAATAAGTGTAAATGCGTTTTTCCGTCTTTCCACGACGACCTCCATCCGTCAATGTGCCTTTTTTAATCAGTCGCACACAAGTGAAACCAATCGTAAAGCACTGACTTTTTGATATTTTGATGACTACTCGAGCCCGTAGGCTGTGCGGTTGAGTATTTCATCCTTGTTTCTGTTCGTATCTCAACGATCAGCGGTTCCAGCGTTCCCCGTACACTTTGCCGTTAATATTGAGAGAAATTTTACGATGCCGCACATCGAAAGGACTAAACATCCACACGATGTCCAATCCATTGATTATTCCAGCCTTATTTATAAGGCTTTTTACTCGATTTCGCAACCCCTTGGCTCCAACTAGTCGAAAAAAGATTCACGAAAGAATAAGTTCGGTTTTTATTAGTATGCATTCCGGTGGATAAACCCGCGATAAATCGTCATTGTGAGAATGCGAATATCGAACCATAATGTCCAGTTTCGGATATAGAACAAATCATATTGCAAACGCTTTCGCAAACTCGTATTTCCGCGAAGCCCGTTTACTTGAGCCCAGCCTGTCATCCCGGCTTTGACTTGCTGTCTGAGCATGTAGCCTCGCCAATCCTCGCGGAACCGATCAATGAGTTCTGGACGCTCAGGACGTGGGCCAACAAGCGCCATGTCTCCACGCAGCACATTGAGCAGTTGCGGAAGCTCATCAAGACTTGTTTTGCGAAGCCAAGCACCAATTTTGGTCACTCGTGGGTCGTTTTCCTCTGTCCAGCTCTCTGAGCTTGAATCACTTGTATCGCGAGATGAATTTGAAGGATCAGCACCCATGGTTCGGAACTTCCAAATCGCAAAGGTATCCCCGCCCAGACTCACGCGTTGTTGATGGAAGAACACTGGACCTTCACTCGTAGCTCGAATCATAATGGCGATGAAGAACATCAACGGCGCGAAGAGAATAATCCCCAAAATGGCTCCGAAGATATCAAGAGCACGCTTGAAAACCCCTCCGATTCCAGTCATCGGGCTTTCTCGATAACTCAGGATGGGCATCCCTTCAAGCTCTGAAACTGCCATATTTTGAGGCAAGTATCTCGGATGAACATCAGGCACAATACGAACATCAATCGCAAACCTTTCGAGTCGTCGGAGAATCATCGGCAACTGCGCAGACATCGCACTTGGGATCGCAAGATAGATCGCATCCACAGGACGTTCCTCTAAGAGCAACTCAAGCTCACGAACTCCGCCTGCAACAGGCAAGTTCAAGCATGTGTGACGCGAAGTTTGCTCATGATGAGAGATGAAATATTCAACCCGAATCCCTGTCCAGGTATTGCGAGCGAGTGTACGAGCTGTGATTTGTCCTAGGCGACCAACTCCGACGATCGTGACATGCCGCATGTTTTTACCGCGTTTTCGCATCGATCGGAGAAACAATCGGAGTGAGATTCGCATTGAACCCACAAAAATCGGCATCGCGACTGCAAAGATTGCGAGCTGAAATCTGAACGGATCTGTCGCTAATCGCCATCCAGGATATTCTTGTGCAGGAGGACCAACGCCTCCGAGTTGACTTGAACCTACTGCCCAGAGCGCGACGATCATGAGCATAATCGATATAAACGATGCTTTGACGATTTGTCCGAGCTCGCCGACCAATGCTTGGTCTCGCCGAGGTTTGTAGAGTTTGAAACAAACCATTGTTCCTATAGCAATTGGAACTGCAAAGACGATGAGCGAGCTTTTAAACAGTTCTTCCCATCGCTCTGGATAGGGCTCTTGGAACCGATCAAGTCGTATCTTCCATGCAACAAAGGCCGACGATGCGATTGCAACTGCGTCGAGAACTCCGAAGAGCGATACAAACAAGTTGTGTCTTTGCCTGAGCAATACGATCCCTCACGAGTCGGCCCACGATCCATTGCTGGATCATGATTATCCCAAACAGAGTGTAGAACATCGAAGTTGATCCTGCACTCAGTTCGGTTCCAGGATCTGACGAGATTACCTGATGAGTACGGCTTAACGCACTTGAGGATCAGATATAACGAACAAGTTTGTGAACTCGTTCATCTTTCCAGAGAGTTATCCTTGAACATTCTTCTGATTTGTCGATTGTCCGTTCAACTCTGCGAGAGCATCCCTCAATGCATCTGTCAGCTGAGCTCCTGACGGGGGGACAATTCGAACTTTAGCAAACAGATCCCCGCTTTTTCCTTTCGCAGATGCGAGTCCGTGTCCTGGGATCCTGAACTTAGATTCGCTGATTGTCGCTGCAGGAACACTCAGCGAAACTACCTTCCCATCTATCGTTGGCACTTCGACTTTCGCGCCCAATGTCGCTTCTGCAATATTGAGCGGGAGTTCGACGACAAGATCGAGTCCATCGTCAACTCTTGAATATCGTGTATCGAGTTCAACATGGATCATAACGTACAGATCGCCTGCAGGACCGCCTTGAGTTGGGCTTGGGATCCCTTGCCCTTTGAGTCGGAGCTTCCCCCCACTTTTCACACCTTTGGGGATCTTTACTTCAATTGATTTATATGTGCCATCATTACTTGGAACGGTAATACGCTTGCTTGCTCCTAGATGAACATCGCTTAATGAGACATTGAGTCCGACTCTGATATCTTGCCCTCTTACGGGTTGTCTTGCTCGACTGTGTGAACTTCCAGTGAAGCCTCCGAAGCCGGTACCCGGTCTTCCGCCTCGGCCGCCGCCGCCGCCGAACATGGCATCAATAATGGATCCAAGGTCTCCGAAATCGACATTTTGTGAACTTGTGTATTCTGCTGGTCGGCCTGACACATAACGATCGTGCCCAAGCTGGTCATACTTTGCCTTCTTCTCAGTATCCGATAGCACTTCATATGCTTCGTTTAACTCTGAAAACTTCTTTCCTGCATCAGGATCGTCATTCACATCTGGATGTAGTTTTCGCGCTTGAGAACGAAAGGCGCTCTTGATCTGATCAGCATCAGCGCCTTTGTCAACTCCAAGCACATGGTAATAATCTTTCATACCGAGACATCCTCATCTTTTTCAATCTTCGAATATAGGACTCAATCATAGAAAACAAGCGACGCTAAAGCGTCGCTTGTTCTTGATGAATAAATCAAATTGAAGCAGCGAATGCAAGATTACTGCTTATTGAATCTCTCAACACATTAGTCGTGATTGTGACCTGTGTGATCGATTTCATCCGTAGCAGCCGGCTGGCCTTCTACATGATCGATCTGCGCCATATACGCATTGAAAAGCAGTCTCGAGTCTGATGGAATGTTCGCACGAGGGTTTCCGCTTGCTCCATATCCCAAGTATGCTGGAATGAGCATCTTGCGATGATTACCCATTGCAAACCCTTCCATACCGATTCCCCATCCTGTAATCGCACGGGTCATCGGTGGATAAGTAAATACGAACGGCTGATTTCGGCTGTAGCTCGAATCGAACTGGTTACCGTTTGCAAGGTATCCATGATAGTGCACATGGAGCTGGTCGCCGTTTTGAGGAATAATCCCGTTGTCACCGCCGACGTAGTCGATCATGACCATGCCGTCATCGAGACGAGTCACAGTTGCATATGCGTCGCTGCGAGTGAATGTGTATGCGGAGTTTGTATCTGCTCCCCAAACTACATTGCCGTCTGCATCGAATCCACGATCTGCAACACTCATGCTGTCACCGTCAAGTGTCATGCTGGATGTCATTTCGACAGCACCTGCAACACCGGTTGGATAAGGATAAGGAGTCGCGCCGGTAAATCCAGAAGGTGTTGATTCAAGCTCAACATCGAGAGTAGCGATTAGATCTTCAGCAGTGAGATCTGGGAAGAGATCAGTTGCCATACCCATACCATCGAAGACTCCCTGAGCAACTTCACCGACTGCGAACTCGTACGTTCGCAAGCGGATGTCCCCTTTATAGCGATATAGTTGGAAAACTGATCGTCTGTAAGGCTCCCAAGGAGTATCCGCACGAACGCTTTCGACATAAAGCGTGTCAGTGAGATCATCCACTGGAGCAGGAGCAACATTCATCATGATGATGTCGCCGCCGTCAATCGCTGTGGTTGTTTTCCAAGTCCCAGTCAGTGCGTCTGCGATCTGTGCAATACCGCTATCAGACCATGACGGTGAGTACGGCCCGGGAGCAACATACTTTGGAGCTTCGACAGGTGCCGCATCTTGTGCGTATGTGCTCGTGGCGATGAGCCCAGCCCCGAGTACGGCGGTGAGCAAGCATGGCATAGTTTTTTTGAACATTCAGATATCTCCTCAAAACGATTGGAAAAGTTAAGTCAGCGAATTATAGGCCTCTCACTGTGGAATCAAGGATTGCGCCACATGATTCGATCAGACCATCAACAGGAGCCAAAGGTACTCTTACTACGAGTGACCTAGAGTAATGAACACCCTGTTTCTGCCGTAGAACGCTGATTATCGAAGCATCTTGCATGTCACTGAAAAGAAATTGAGTTGTTGAGTGACATAAAAATGCTACGATTTACAATCGTCTGTGGATCAACAATATTGATTGATGCGTAGATTCATAAGATTGCTCAATGATAAGCAATGCATTTTAATATATTATTTGAATATTCATACGATTCATCGAGATCGCTCATGGGAAACGAATCAAATCAAAACCCGGAACAAACGAAGCTGGATGTCGATCAACATGCATCAATAGACAACTTGTTCGATGCTGATAAAACTCAGGAAGAATCTTCAGTCAATAACGAGTCAGAGCTTGATGAGACCGTTCTATTTGAAGATTATAAACCTCGGTCTTCTCAAACAATCATTCTGCAACGAGAGTCACTCAAAGAGTCAGTAGCGGCGGAGGCCGCCGCGATCATACTAGATGACGCAGAACCTCTTGAGCTTGACTATGAAGCTATCGAGATTCAGCAAAACATTGCTGATCCCAAGAGAAGCCAGCTCCTCAATCGAGCTCATCTTGATGAACACAAGCGAGCTCAAACCCAAAACACTTCAATGTTGCACATGCTGCATGCACCAGGTGCCCAGTTTGTATACGCATTGTTAATTATCGCCGCACTGGCGGGCATGATCGGTTTAGCCGCAACGATCGAATCTCCCACACTTGTATTGATCGCTGGAATCGCATCTCCTATCTTGCTACCACTCTGCATATGGAAATGGATTCGTTGGCTCGATTCCACACCATACTACTATCGCTTGCTGACTTCGCTCGGAGAAGACGCAAGAAACCTGCTCGATTACCGTCTATTTTGGAAACGGAATAACTCTCCGAATCGAATGAAATAAGATACCGATCATGTAATTTTAGAAAAATCTAAGGCCGATCATATATTACTTCGATATACTCTTAGACACTCATGAATCAGGCTGCCAACCTTTTTTTGGCCCTATCTGAACCAACTACATCGCTCAACATGGAATCATGTCAACCAAACTACCAATAGAACGGTAGATTGAAGTGGAAGTAGGAATGGTACGGAGTTTCGTGCAATATCGAGCTCCGAGATGCGATACGCTATTGACAGCACAAAGCCAACAGCGATCGATGGGGACAAAGTCGTATTGATGGATACATCAATACGCATTCTCGAATGAGGGTACATATGGCGAAGGGTGATAGACCAGAACGGCAAGAACTTATGCCGCACATTGATCCGGAATGGATCAAATCTGCGATACAAAAGCCGGAAGATGCAGAACCTGAGATTGAGTTCGATCCAGATGATCCGGATTCCGTTTGGATTCTTGGAAATGATCCTGAAGCAAAGTTCTCAAGTATTGCAGATCGAAGAAATTTAATCCGCAAACAGATGCTCAGCACAGGCGGCCAGTTTGTCGTCGGACTTCTCCTAATGTTCGTTTCGCTCGGGCTAACGATCATGGCCATCACAAACCCGATCTTGGGATACATCATCTCTGCCGCGATCGTGACTCCACTCAGTATTTGGTATATGCGTGTGCGCTGGCGACGCTGGCTCGGATCAGCGCCCTACTTCTACCGCCTCATGTCCTCACTTGGTGAAGATGCAGAGAACATTCTTGAGAATCATGAAAACAAGAAACGAGAGAAATTTGTAAATCAGGTCGGCGATCTATATGCGGTCAATTCCAAAAAGAAAAAGCGAAACAAGAAACGTAAATAACTAAGCGTGTTCAAAAAAACACCCACGCAAAGTGGGTGTTTTTGTATGTAGATTTAAACTTGATCGAACCAGCTTTTTATCAAGCGAGTTCTGGGAATCGTTCAGTAACGATTTTTACGAGATCTTCAACATGTGATGCTGATTCATCAAAGAGCTTTTGCTCTTCATCTGTAAGCTTGAAGTCGACAATTTTCTCAACACCATCTTTACCGAGGAGTGCTGGAACGCCAACGAACAATCCCTTGTGTCCGAACTGCCCATCAAGATAAGCCGCAGATGGGATGATCCGCTTCTTGTCTTTGATGATTGCTTCAGCCATCTGGATTGTTCCAAGAGCTGGAGCGTAAAACGCGCTCGTTCCCATGAGCTTGACTATTTCGCCGCCGCCAACTTTGGCACGATCAACACAGCTCTGGATCTGTGCTTCTGACAACATATCCGAGACAGGGATGCCGTGAACTGAAGTCAATCGTGGGAATGGAACCATGTCGTCGCCGTGGCCGCCGAGGAGCATTGCTTGAACATCCTCAACACTCACTCCGAGTTCCCATGCAATGAACGCACGATAGCGAGCACAATCGAGTGCGCCTGCTTGGCCGACGATCCGGTTACTTGGGAATCCAGTTGCTTTCCACGCGGTGTACACCATCGCATCGAGTGGATTAGAAACAAGAATCACGATTGAATCAGGAGCATGCACTTTGATGTTTTCAGACACAGATTTCACGATGCGAACATTTGTCTCGATGAGATCATCGCGACTCATGCCCGGCTTGCGAGGGATGCCCGCAGTGACGATCACAACATCTGAGTCTGCGATATCTTTGTAATCAAAGGTACCTTTGAGATTCACATCGAATCCTTCAATAGGTGCACAGCATCCCAGATCGATCATCTTGCCGTTAGGCATGTGCTGATCCGGCGCGTCAGGACGAGGGATATCTAACAGAACGATATCACCGAGTTCTTTTTGAGCTGCCCAATGGGCGCATGTTGCTCCAACATTTCCTGCACCGATGATCGAAATCTTTGCTCGCTTTGGCATTGTGATTGGTCCTTTCAATCGAGAAATCTCATTCAAAGAGTGATCCAAACTGCTGGTTTGAAACACGGTTCCCCCCACAGAGAGTTCTCGTGGGTCGGGTTCAAATCATAGTCAGAGCATGGATCAATCACGAATTCAGTTGCCAGATTCATGCCCAGAATTCGCTTCAACTTCGACCCAATTCACTTCGATCGGGTCCATCGGCTTCTGAATCTTCGGAGGCAAAGGCACTGAACATAGCTCTCCCCCACTCACTACTGGAATTAGCAAAGGTTGGCCTGCTTGAAGATCTGCATTGACCGGCACAACAATATCGTGCGATGCCCCCCCTTTGAGGAAGTTAAACTGCCGATATGCCTGACATATGGGTCTGATGATCTGCGGATGTGCTGTCTTTCCGTCACATGCTGAAAGAAACTTCTGGATCAGCTCGATGACATCATCCTCAGGTTGTCCGCCGGAGTTGTTTCTCGCAATCGCGACTGGCGCTCCTTTGAACATATCAATCCCTGGGCTCGCGATCAGCACTTCTCCGATATATCCAACATCGAGGAGAGCGATTCCCAGCTCCGCAGGATGAATTGCGTTAAATCGCTCCGACTCTACGACCCAAGCTACGCCTTCATAGAGTGCTTCTTCCCATGCTCTCTTTGCGTCTTCTACAAGCTCGATGATTGACTCGGGCATCGGTTCGGCGCGCCAAATCTGATTGAGTTCAGCGACACTGGATTTAATGTTTAACTCCGCCTTGTCCATCGCGAGAGGCCGCTCTTCGTGATCGACTTTGAAGATCTCTCCGAGCGCCATCGCAAGCGCGTGGAGCGATATTGTCGGAGCAACCGAATCTCTCCAGCGTTGTCCTTGCTCATCTTTGGGAAGAGCGACTGCTGTTTGAGCGAATTGAATCCATCCACCTAAGAGTGTGGACCATGAAATTGAGTCTTCTGTGTTCATCTATCGATGGTAGACTCGGTTGAGGCTTACCGAGGTCTCAGTACGCCTCGAAAAACAACAAAGTAGATTGCAAGGCCTACTGCGAGTATCCGAGAGACTGTCGCTCCAAAGTTACCCAAAGGCGAGCTAGTTAAATCGAATAGATCCCACCAGAGATTCATGGATGCATGGAGCAGGATCACGATCCATAGGTTCCAGTTCGCACGCTCGTAGAGCAAAGCATAGAACAATCCCCCCGCTGCGATCATACCGATCCATCCGATTGCATCTCCAAGCGGCTGAGATCGCACAGAAGCATTTATCAAATGCGCTAATCCGAAGAGCACACCCGTCAGTATCGCTGATGTCCAGAGCTTGAATCGAAGCACTTGCATCATTAATCCAAACGCGAATGCTCGATAGAAAACCTCTTCAGTAAACCCAGGTACAATCGTTGAATAGATCAACTCGTGATCCACATCATTTCGTGAACTGAACAACCCGAGTAACAGCATCGGAGATGAGCAAAGGAAACCAATCATTACTCCTTTCCAAAGAGGTTTCCATCCAACGAGCAATCCCAATGTCGGCCGCTTCTCATTCAACTTCTGAGTACAGAGATAAGTGACTACCCCCCAACCTATAAGCACGAGCATCATCCGAAAAGCTGGATGAACAAGGTATTGAACATCTCTCGGCCAGTTCGCTCGTTCAGCGCGATACCACATTTGATTGTTGAGAACGATCGGTATCACAATACCTGCAACGAAAACTCCGAAGATAACAATGTTGAGCAATAACTTCATGCTTGCTTGTTGTTGATTATTTTGTGGAAGCTCTTGAATCATCTCGCAAATGATAATGCAAAATCGATTCTCCTGTAATCGTTTTTTCTGCATGTTCAGGGGCTAATTAAAAGTCCCCCGAGCCGTGGTGGGCATGCTCGGGGGAGGGAGGCGAAAGATCAAGGACTCAAGGGCAGGGATATTGCCGCCTCGATCTTCGCTGGGTGGGATCTACTGTTACTAGAAATCTTTCGATCCAAAACAAGCGATCGATCAGAACTTCAAATCACATACCCTTATCTGTCTCACAATCTCGGTAACGACTCACGCTCTATCCAATGACATGCACATCTTGGAGTATCTGAGATCATCACGACTCCTTAACGACAAGCGCCATGCGTGATTCACTCAAACGATTCACTGGAAGGATCAATCCATGACCCATACTCCAGCAGCGTTCATTCCGTTTGTTTGCTGACCGTCCCCTTCAATGCGTTCAATTGACACATCACTTGATTGGGTGTGCGCCGCTACCGATGATGATTGTGAAACTATCCTTCGTCGTGCAATCCGGCCTGCTTTGCTTTCACAACTCAGGCCGGATGCACATAATCCATTATCAACTGCAACCGAGTGAGTTGCCGCAGTTGAGACATTTATAGCAAGTCCCTGAGCGAACTGTGATGGTTCCACACACATCACAAGGTGGAGCATCTCCCGATGATTCCAACGCCATCGAGAGTGTTGCACTCGACGAGGTCTTCGTGTGTGTTTGAGTTGCTTGAACCTTTGTGTTGCTACCAGTCTTGATTGCAGTCTCTGAAACATGTGTCTCAGTCATGACCTTATCTTTCACTTCGATCACCCGATTTGAAGAGCTTTCTTCCGCTTGGGTAATCCGACGTGTAATCACTGTTGGTTCTTCAACCTTCTTCATGCTCTCAGGCCGCTTTGGCGCGTTCGCTTCGCGATACCCTTCAATGAACTCCATTCCAAGCCAACGGAAGATGTAATCAACTAAGCTCTTCGCAAACGGAATATCACGATTCGTTGTCATACCCGATGGCTCAAATCGCTGATGAGTAAACTTCTTAACCAAACTCTCAAGCGGCACTCCATATTGGAGAGCAACTGAAGTTGAGGTTCCAAGCGAATCCATCAGGCCGCCGATTGTTGAACCTTCCTTCGCCATTGTGATAAAGAGCTCGCCAGGCATCCCATCGTCGTAGATACCACATGTGAGGTATCCCTCGTGGCCTGCAACATTGAACTTATGAGTGATTGATCGACGAGTATCTGCAAGTCTTCTTCGCATAGGACGATGAACGATTTCGATCTCTTTCTTGATCACGATCCGGACATTTTCATTCCCGACTGCATCAGCAAGCTCAACGACATCGTCACCGATTTCATCGAGTGCGGCAACCATTTCGAGATCATCGACAACGACTTCGTCATCAATCTCATTTTCAGTATCACTCTTCGCATTGAGCGGCTGACTCAACTTGCAACCATCGCGATAGAGCGCGTTGGCCTTGAGTCCGAGTTCCCAGCTCAATCGATACGCATCTTGGATATCCGTGATTGTTGCATCGTGAGGAAGATTGATCGTCTTGGAGATCGCACCTGAGATGAACGGCTGAGCAGCAGCCATCATCCGGATGTGCCCGCCTGCGATAATCGAACGAGTACCGATGTTTCCACAAGTGCTCGCACAATCGAATACTGGAAGATGCTCATCCTTCAGATGTGGAGCACCTTCGATTGTTTGAGTTCCACAAACAAACTGGTTAAGTTCATTGATCTGTGCGTTAGTAAGTCCAAGGAACTTGAGTGCGTTAAACGAAGAATCATTCTTTGCAGTTTCAGGATCTGCTCCGATTCGAGCGAGCGTTTCATCTCCGAGGTTCCAAGCGCTGAATGCGAATCCAAGTTCAAAGACTCCAGGGAGTTGATCTGTGATCTTCTGGATATCTGCGTCGCTCAACCCATGCTCTACAAGCCAACTTGCCAATGAGAGCCCATCGCTATCTTCAACACCCTTGGGCATTGGGACATGCAAGTTCAATGTGCCCAAGATGTACTGCGTCATCTCTCGGCGTTGTTCTTCGGTATACCCAAGTGATCGCAATGCTGGATCAATCGAAGCATTCGCGATTTTGAAGTAGCCTCCGCCTGCGAGCTTTTTGAACTTCACAAGCGCGAAATCAGGCTCGACACCAGTCGTATCACAATCCATCAACAACCCGATTGTCCCAGTCGGCGCAATCACAGTTGTTTGAGCATTACGATATCCGTGTTCCTCTCCAAGATGGAGCGCTTCGTCCCATGCGATCGTGGCGCGATGGAGTAGATCCATTGCATTTTCGAGCGGAACGCCGTGATCACGGATGAGCTCATGATTGATTGGAACTGGAGTAATTGTCAGATCTTCGTATTCTCCGCTATCTCGAGCGACTCCCATTGCTGCTCTGCGATGGTTGCGGATTACGCGAAGCATGTTGTCCTTCTCAGGTTCGTACCCTGGGAATGGCCCTTGCTCTTTTGCCATCAACGCGCTCATTCGATAGCTGCGTCCAGTCATGATCGCAGACAAGCAACCACAGATCGCGGTTCCCTGCTCTGAATCATATGGAATCCCAGCTTGCATCAGCATCGCGCCGAGGTTTGCATACCCGAGCCCAGTCGTGCGATAAGTGTAACTCAGCTCTGCGATTTCCTTGGATGGGAACGCAGCCATCAGCACACTGATTTCGAGAACCATTGTCCAGAGATCAACGCCGTGCTCGAATCCTTCGATGTCAAACTCGCGTGCTTGTGCGTCGTAGAACTTGAGCACATTGAGCGAAGCGAGGTTACACGCAGTGTTGTCGAGGAACATGTATTCACTACATGGGTTCGATGCGTTGATTCGTCCTGCGTTTGGACAAGTGTGCCATGCGTTGATCGTGGTATCGTATTGAACACCCGGATCTGCACATCTCCATGCAGCGTATGCGATGTCGTCCCACAGCTTGCTTGCATCTACAGTCGTTGCGACTTCACCTGTTGTACGGAAACGAGTGTTCCATTCATCCCCCGCTTCGACAGCGTGGAAGAATGAATCCGGAATTCGGACTGAGTTATTGGAGTTCTGTCCTGCAACAGTGCTGTATGCTTCGCCGTTGAAATCGTAATCGAGTTTCAAACCTAAGCGAGCTGCGGTTTCGCCGACAGTTTCAGTATCAAGATCCGAAGTCTTTTCATTCGCGATTGCTTTCATGCCTTCAACTAATGCGGCGACTTTGATCTCTTCGCGAACCTTCCAGTTGACGAACTCTTCGATATCTGGATGATCCATATCGAGACAGACCATCTTCGCTGCTCTGCGTGTCGTCCCGCCCGACTTGATCGCACCTGCGGCGCGATCACCGATCTTGAGCCAGGACATCAGTCCTGAGGAGTTGCCGCCACCGGAAAGTAGTTCGTTTGCGGCGCGAAGATTCGAGAAGTTCGTACCTGTTCCTGATCCATACTTGAACAAGCGAGCTTCGCGTTGCCAGAGATCCATGATCCCGCCTTCATTGACGAGGGAATCATCGATCGACTGAATAAAGCAAGCGTGAGGCTGCGGATGTGAGTACGCATTATCTGCAAGCTCAGGTAATCCGGTACTTGGACTCACGATCCAGTGACCTTGCGCAGGGCCGCTGATTCCGTATGCCCAGTTCAATCCAGTATTAAACCATTGCGGCGAGTTTGGAGCGCACATCTGATGGATCAGCATGTACACAAGTTCATCATAAAACGCCGTCGCATCTTCAGCGGTATCAAAATAATCGTGTGTTTCGCCCCAGTGCTTCCAGCATCCTGCGAGACGATGAATCACTTGACGAGCAGATCGTTCAGGACCCATCTGAACTGAACCATCGTCGCTTTTAAGCTGATCGCTATCTCCAGGGAGTGCAAACTTGCTCTCAAGCTGTGGTACACCCGCTTTGCGGAAATATTTACTGACCATGATGTCAGTCGCGAGCTGCGAGAACCCAACAGGGACCTCAGCATCTGGCATTTCAAAGACAACCGAACCGTCCGGGTTCGTGATTCGACTCGATCGCGTAGTCCATTCTGAGGATGCGAACGGGTCAGTACCTTCCGTGGTGAATCGTCGAGTAATTTTCATGTGCCTTCAGCCTTAATTAGGGTGCGTTGAATACATTTTTCAATGCGAGATTCAATACATACTCCCGCTTGGATAAATATCGAAATACAATTTTAACTATCTGACCAAACAGCGAACTCGTTACCGCTTGGCTCTTCGAAATGAAACCTTCTACCGCCGGGGAAGGAGAAGATCGGTTTTACAATCTTTCCTCCAGCGTTCACTATCTCTTGTTCAGTTTGATCAAGCTTCTCACTAAAAAAGACAACAAGAGCTCCTCCGTTGGAAGTCTTTGATGATTTGTCTGAGTAGAAGAATCCACCATTCATTCCAAGTGTTGTGAATGCGGTGTATTCTGGTCCATAGTCCTCAAACGACCAATCAAAAACCTTTTCAAAGAATGCTTTAGATGATTCGATGTTGCTCGCAGCAAACTCGATGTAGTTGATTGATTTATGAATATTCATATCCCGATCTCACATCTTTAACTGAAACTCAACGAATCAACAACAACCGTCTACTTAATCAACCTTCGGCAGAGTCAAACCACTCTGGTCTTGATACTTACCTGATTTGTCGGCGTAACTCTGTGCACAAATCTGATCGCCTTTGAGGAAGATGAACTGTGCAACGCCTTCGTTGGCGTAGATCTTCGCGGGCAAAGGAGTCGTGTTTGAAATTTCGAGCGTGACTTTCCCTCTCCACTCTGGTTCGAGAGGAGTGACATTCACAATCAACCCACACCGTGCATAGGTGGATTTACCAACGCACAGAACCAAGATGTCGCGTGGGATATCAAACCATTCAACGGTTTCACAAAGCGCGAATGAGTTAGGCGGAATGATGACATGATCACTCCCAACTTCAGCGGTATCGACGGTGATCATCAGATCGTCGGTAAAATTCTTTGGATCAACGACAGTGATTCCACCAGTTGGAGGAGTTGGGGTAAAGATCTTGAAGACTGTCCCTACTCGCACATCGTATCCGTATGAAGAAACGCCATAGGAGATGGTTCCATCACGCTTGATGGCCTTCTCGAATGGTTTGATATCAATGAGTTGTTCGATTTGTGTGTCGCAAAGAACTGGCACGGCTTGCTCCATCTTTCTAGTTGGAGTTCAACGATTCGAGTCGTTGACCAACTGATCGGGGCATCCGTTGCCCCTATGTCTCTCTTGAGCTCCAAGGGTCACGCCCACGCGACACAAAGGAGCAAATCCCATTTGAGCCTTTTTCACTGAACACAAGTCAGATCGATAGCCTCTGATTGTGGATAGACCACAACCGGGAACAATCGAGAGAATCATGTTGTGAGCCATCTAAACGGACTGGCAGGCGTTTTCCTTGATACCGATCAAGGCCGAACTGGTGAATCCCCATTCACACGACCCAAGTAACGCTTGGGTCGTTCGAAGATGGTAGATGCATCTTCGATTGTATCAGATAAAAAACCAGAAACGAACGAAACCCGAACCGTTTTCACGAGTGAGCTTCCTAATTGATGAAAAAATGCAATCTATTTCGTCGTCCGCACCCATCGAGTCATTCAGTTGGTTGTGGGTAACCTGTCGGTTGATTCCAAACCCTGATTTGACAATGACTTCATCGGTCCAACTAACTGCTTTTCTTCACTCCGACCTACCATATCTCGATATGAGTCGGGCCATGAGCATATCACCACACAAGGTGTTGGGTGTCGGGTTTTGGCGAATTTTTCTACATTTTTGCAAAGAGCCCAGAGCTAGATCCACTCGTTTCATCTGCATCAAATCTGAACAGTTTTTGGGCAAATTGATGCCAACTTGGGTTATAGCAAGTGTTTTGAAAGATCCACCCGAAAATGCCCCCCAGCACACCCTTCAATCATAAACCAATCATCCCCCTATCAACGAGTTCTATTTTCAATCTGATTCGATCCACAGTTTTCCACACACGCAATCGAGTTGATGCTTGGATTGCGCTTCAAATGAACCTCAACTTTGGATTCCTTCTTCAACATCGTGCATACAAGAGACCAAAGCATGCGTATCGCACTACGATCATGCGTGAAGAATCACGCCAACGCGTTGTTGCTTGGGACTAGCCGACGCAGTGACACAGCAGACGATCGTTAAACTCAACGAGGCACAACCAGTGAGCACCCCTGCAAAGTTCAGTTCATATCTATCGATATCGAATCATCTCGCGCGTCGACCGATTGTCGCAATCGCGATCGGGACGATTCTCATCACTTCATTATCTGCAGGTGGCTGCGGCGAGAACTGGAGACGCTGGCGAGATCGGAAGAAGCCAATTCCAAAAGCTGAAGTAGTCGCACCCAAAGTCAGTAGAGATATACCGACACCACTCCGAGGAACTGTTGGAGCTGAAGCAAGGATTACCGGCGTTCAACAAACGCTCGTTTCGGGTATCGGATTTGTTGTCGGACTCAACGGCACAGGCGGAATGACAATCCCTGAGCAGTACGCCGCACATCTTGAACGAATGATGGGACTCAACGGCGTCACAATTGCGAATGACCAGGACAACTCCCCCATTGCTCGCAAGAGCCCAAGTGAGTTGCTCAAGGATCGCAACACTGCTGCAGTCATCGTCCAAGCCGCGATTCCAGCTGGTGCACGTGAAGGCGAGAGCTTCGATCTCTATGTCCGCGCTATTAATGCGACGAGTCTTGAAGGCGGCCGACTCTGGACTACTGAACTAAGAATTGGACCTCCGAGCGCGTTTGGAGATCCTCAAGCTCGGATCCTTGGATCTGCAAAGGGACCAATCTTCCTCAATCCGTTCGCAGAACCAGGCAGACTCTACGACGGTGTAACTCGAAATGTCGGACGAATCCTCGAAGGCGGAGTCGTCACATTCCCAACAATTATTGAAGTCATTCTCGATAACCCATCACATCAGCGTGCTCGTCAGATCGTGAGCGCGATCAATACTGCATTCCCTGAAGAGCGTCGAGATCGCGGACAAACAGCACGGGGCAAAGACGAATCATTGATTCAAGTCCAAATCCCAAGACGCTATGTAGAACGTCGAGAAGAGTTTATTGAACTACTCTCGCACGTCACGATCGACCAATCGTATCCTGAGATTTACGCACGGAAATATTCGACAGCTCTGATCTCTCAGCCTTACCTTGCTGGAGACTTATCGATGTGTCTCGAAGCACTGGGTGAACGAGCACTTCCATTCTTGAGCGATCTCTATGACTATCCAGAAGCGGCCCCACGCTTAGCTGCTCTGCGTGCTGGCGCAGCTCTGGGGGATTCACGAGTTGTAAAACCACTACGAGAAATTGCACTCGATGAGGACTCAAAGTTCAGAACCGATGCGATGCACTTAATGAGCTCGCTCGATGAATCACTCTTGGTAGACACGACGCTCAAGTCACTTCTCCAAGCAGACGAGCTTGCTGTTCGGATCGAAGCATACGAAAACCTGATGGATCGAGCGCTTCGTGCTCGTCGATTGCGATTAGCTCGGATGATCTCTGAAAGCTCATCTGTAGGATCTGGAGCACAATCACAGCTTGATATGCTGTCTCGAGTGAGTGTTCCAATGGATCCGATTCGTGGAGTTGGACGCGTCTTAATCGCAGACAAGTTCTTCCTTGATATCGTCCCGTTCGGTGACCCACTCATTTACATCACTCAACAAAAAGAACCTCGTATCGTGCTCTTCGGCGAACAACTCCGTTTGTCAAAGCCATTACTCGCTTCAGCTTGGTCCGATCGACTCATGCTGGTCGCTGAGGATGTAGATTCACCGATCCGTTTGTACTATCGGGATGAAAAAACACGGACAGCTTCAACACTCAAAGAAGTTCCAGAATCACTACCTGAACTTATTCAACTCTTTGCTCGCACTCCAACTCCTGAAAATCCTAGATTCGGACTAGGTTTGTCATACTCAGAAGTCGTCGGTGCGTTGTATCAGATCTATCACGATCGCGGCGTACTTGGACTCGCAGCGTTTACCACAGAAGAAGATCGTCTCCTCGCAGATTTGCTCGAATCTGCTCAGCCTACTGAAGTGACGATGCGTCCAGAATCAGATAACGCCGGCGAAGTGCTGGTCCCTATTGATGACCCTTCAGCGCCAGTTCTTGGAGAAAACGAAGCAATCCGTCGAGAAAGACGAACACTGCTCGTACCTGTGAATCCGATCACTGAGGACCCTGCAGAAGAGACAGAGGAATAATCAAGCTGTTGCGATTAACGAAGCGACTTCGCTTCTTCGACAAGTACATTCACTGAGTTTCTCAGTGTTTCGATCGCTGCATCCGTTCCATCGCTCATCAGCTCACTTGATTCGATCGGATCTCCAAAGCACACGACAATGCGCTTTGTAAATATCCTTGGGATCCCTCTTGTTCTCGGCCAAGCATCGAATGCACCTTCAATCCCAACTGGAATAACTGTACAATCCGCTCGTTTGAGCAGCACTGCTATTCCGCGCTGGAACTCGTGCATCTCGCCGTCTTCTGTGCGTGAGCCTTCAGGAAAGACGAGCATCATCTTCCCTTCTTTCATCTTTGCGATGGTTGCTTTCATTGCACCCGCATCTCCAGCGCCTTGTTTGATTGGTGAAGCATGAAGAATTGAGATTACCCAACCGAAGGGCTTGAACTTGAAGAGCCCGCCGCGAGCGAGGAAATCGGTATGACGATGTCTGATCGCAGAGGAAACGATTGGAGGGTCCAAAAATGATTGGTGATTTGCGATGAGCAAAACTGCTCCTTCGCGAGGAACATTTTGAACTCGGACTCGCTTGAGTCGATAAAAAATTTGCAATATGAGCAGAGCAGACTCACGGATCAGATCGTAAAAAAGCAACGAAGCAATCGATGAACCAGGATGATGTTGGCGATATCTAGCAAGCATAGTGGAGAGTGTATGGACTTGAACCGAGGCCGTCAGGTTCTATATTTGGATTTGTAGGGTTCAAATTACCCTCAGAATCAATGAATAGGGAAGATGTATCTCTCTTAGATATCCCTGTAAGTTCGTCGATTGCATGCGTGATTGGATATCATGTAAGCTCAATCTCATTCTGATATCTACTCAGAACCCCAATGGAGCTCCACATGGACCCTGAAAAACGAATCACACAATTTCAACGGCTCATCGCAGATGATCCAAACAACGATATGGCGTACTTCTCTCTCGCAAATGCACTTATGCAATCTGATCGTTATGACGAAGCAGGTGACACATTTGCAAAATGCGCTCAAATCAACGAAGCAATGACAAAAGCTTACCAACTTGCTGGTGATGCGTACATCAAAGCAGGTATGGTTGATCAAGCGAAGGTAGTGCTCACGAAGGGTTACATCGAAGCGACAACCCGCGGCGATCTGTTACCAAAAAACGCGATGGCGGATCTGCTCAAGTCAATCAACGAGCCAATCCCTGAAGTCGAGGATACTAAGCCTAAGCAAACTCCTGCAAAAACTACAGCTGGCGATTTTAAATGCTTGAAGAGCGGACAGATGGGATCTCAAATCCCTCGTCAACCATTCCGCAATGCAATGGGTGAATGGATTCATTCGAACATATCAAATGAGACATTCACAGAATGGATCCAACTCGGAACAAAGATCATCAATGAGCTCAGACTTGATCTCTCAAGAGATGATCATGACGCGGTATATGAATACGCGATGAGAATCTTCTTGGGATACTCAGACGAAATGTATAATGAGCAGATGGGAAATGAGCCTCCAGCTGTTGATGGACAGTTTAGAACTGTTGTCGAAGACATGATGGCAATGGGCGGGCATCTCGAATCATTCCAAGGCAACTTACACACAAAGGTTGAAGAATAAACGGAATAGGATTTTTAAATTCAATGAGATCCGATCGAAGAATACATCGACCTGATAATCTTCGTCATTGATCTCGAAAATCGACAGATCCTTCTCCTACACTCACGCACCATGATGTTCTCGCTCAATGTAAACTCGATCCGCGATGTGCTCAAACGCAAGGGTAAACAAGCCCTCAATATCGTTGATCTTCCCCGATATACCTACGAACACCTCGGACTCAATGCGCTCAATCTCTCAACTGACCTTCTCAAAGGGATGGGACAAACAGAGATCGAGCGTATCCGTGACAATGGAGATAAGGTCGGGTGCACCTGTTTGATGCTTGCTGAGCCTGAATCTATACCATTGGGAGACATAAAAGGGAAACTCGGTGATCTAGGCGTTGAACGGATGGGTCGAGTCATCAAAGCCGCGAGCTTGCTGGGATGTAATGCAGTTTCACTCTCAATCTCTGGGAAAGACAACGAACAGAGCTTTGAACTCGCAACGATGCGGATGAAGCAGATCCTTGAGTATGCAGACAAGATCGATATCAATGTGCTTATCTCTCCGATGAAGGGGATAACCGAGGATGCAGATCGAGTGACTGAGCTTGTCAAAGCGATCGGTGGCTTCAGAATTGGCACTTTACCTGATTTTGCGACTGCCTTTGATAGCGGCGACCCAGTCAACTACCTCCGTCGTCTGACTCCATATGCAACAGTTGTGAATGCATCGACACTTGGGTTTGAGACTCCTGAACACGATGACTCACTTGATAATGTTGACGGATTAGTTGGTTTAGACGCTCTCGCGGCCGAACTAGGCATGATGGATGATGATCCACCACCAGTCCATAAAGGATACGATCTGGGTCCATTAGTGGGTGCAATCAAATCTGTCGGGTTTGATGGCAATATTGCACTTGACTACAGGGGGGGCGATGATGGTACACTTGGTGTATTACAGTCTCGAGATGCAATCGAGGCCGCGATCTTAGCGAGTTCAGAATAATTACGGATGATTTGATTGAACAGTTGGGCATCAAGTCGTTCAGAATGCCTTATGATAAAGTATCGAGTTGAGTCGAAATCAATGACAGAAGACAAAAACACCGAGAGGTAGTGGGAGTCTCTTGTGGCTACGACGCAGGTTCATTCAACGATCACCAATGAGCATACGGGGTTTGAGTTGCCCACATACCATCCAGTGATCATCACTATCGACGGTCCCGCAGGCACGGGCAAATCTACCGTTGCTCGTCAACTCGCTCAACGACTCGGACTCGACTTCCTTGATACCGGCGCGATGTATCGCGCAGCAGCAGCAATCATGATTGATCGGAAGATCGACAAAGACGATATCGGCGATCTCGTCTCCACAGTACTCGGCGCTGATCTCCATTTTGATTGGTCACAAGATCCCCCGACTATTCTCGCGTGGGACACTCCAATCGATCATCGAATCCGAAATGATGATGTAACCAAACAGGTTTCATTTGTTGCAACAATCCCAGAGCTTCGACATCACATGGTCCGCAAGCAACGCGTCATTGGAGCACAGCATCCAAGACTCGTAACTGAAGGACGAGATCAAGGCTCAGTTGTCTTTCCAGATGCAGCCGTAAAGTTTTATCTAGATGCAGATCCGGAAGTCCGTGCTCGTAGACGAATTCATCAACTCGATCTCGATGGGCAGATAAGTCTCGAAGAGATGTGTGAGCGCATAATCAAACGTGATCGCATAGATTCAACTCGATCTGACGGCCCGCTCGTTTGTCCAAATGATGCAATCCGGATTGATACTTCAACCATCGATCTCAACAGCGTCATTGATCTTCTCGAATCGAAGGCTCGCGAACGAGTCGCAACTTTGATTCAAAGCGATTAATCGCTCACAGAGTCAATCTGAGATTCGAATCATCTCACACTGCTCTTTGCAATGAACACTCAGCGCATACAATCGACTATGCCCCCCACTACTCGGCTCTCAACCCAACTCGCTGGTGTCAACATGCACTCCCCGCTTGTGCTTGCTGCTGGAACCGCAGGAACACTCGATGAGATGGGAGATGTTCTCAATCTGTCACAAATCGGCGGCGTTGTCACAAAGTCCATCACACGATTACCACGAAAAGGCAACGCGAGCCCTCGTATCACTTTTACACGAGCAGGCATGCTCAACGCAATCGGTTTAGCAAACCCTGGGCTCGATGTGTTCTTAGAAAACATCGCACCGAGGATTGCTTCAACTCCAACAACTGTCATCGGTTCCGTTGCTGGCGATTCAATCGAAGATTATGTCACCATCGCAAGTGAGCTAGATCAAGTTAAAGGACTCAAGCTCATCGAACTCAATGTCTCGTGCCCAAATGTCCATTCAGGACTTGAGTTTGGCGCTGACCCTGGAGCATTAACCGAACTCGTCTCAGCAGTTTCGTCACAGCTTCATTCAACGAAGCTGTTCGTGAAGCTATCTCCGATCACAGTTGGAACTCCTCACACGATTGTTGATCTCGCGAAGGTTGCTGTCGAAGCGGGCGCACATGGATTGACACTGACAAATACAGTTCCAGCGATGGGTATTGATGTTCGAACGCGAAAACCGATTCTCTCTAACATCACCGGCGGCTTATCAGGTCCTGCGATCCATCCGATCGTAGTTCGACTTGTCCATCTCGTGTATTCTCAATTTGCACAGGAAGCGAAGATCCCGATCATGGCCGTCGGAGGTGTCACTCGTTGGGAAGACGCTGCAGAGTTTATTCTTGCAGGCGCAAGCAGCGTTCAAATTGGCGCGGGGAGCTTTGCCAATCCTCGAGCTGTGATCAAGATTTCCAAAGGGCTCGATCGTTGGGTTCATCGAATGAACGCAGAGAGTTTCTCCGATCTCATCGGAACTGTAATTGTATGAGCCTGCGCCGCAAGACATTTATACAACTGCTCAAAAGAGTTGCAATCTATTTCACACTCGGTTTTGCTACGACTTGGCTCATCTCACTCGTCATTCTTGAAATCCCCCGAAGAGTCTCGTCGAATTTAGTAAGCCGATCGTTGATGTTCGACGAAACTCCAAACGAAGAAACTCGTTCATTTGTAAATGTATATGAATATCGCTGGTTCGGGGTATTCGAACGACAATACTCGAAGAAGAAGCAGGCGTTTCTTCAAAATCCCAACAGCTCTATTCGATTCTGGTGGACATGGAATGTCCCAAGCGAATCCTTTGTTAATCATCCCAAAGCATGGAACTCGATTCAATCTGAATATGATTTAACGCAGTTTCCAACAAATGTGTCACAATACTCGCAGATGAGAATCGGTTGGCCTGCACTGTGCTTTGAAACTGATGGAGCGATCAACGCAGACTCTGATTTACCCGATGGTACTTTTTCTAAAGTAGTTGACGGGGCGATCGTCACTTCGGTAATTGATCAATCGAAGTATTTTCTTGGACAAGAATCATTGCCCATGATTCTCTTCGTCTGGTTCCCTTATCAACCGATCTGGAGTGGAATAGCAATCAACACGATCGTGTATGGATTGATGATTGCATTTATAGGATCTGCAATGCGTGCTTATCGACACTCACGAAGAATGCACCACGGGAACTGTCCTTACTGCAACTATGATCTTTCTTTCGATCACTCGCATGGATGTTCCGAATGCGGCTGGCGCAAAGAACAGGGTACATCGTAAAACATACAAACCTGCTTATCAGGCAATCATCTTGATCGAAGCAACTGCGAGTATCAATGCTATCGTTAGCTTGAGATGAGGCAGTTTGAGTTTGTGTGCGAGCATCGCGCCAAGGTATGCTCCAACGAGAGCGCCGATCCCCATTGGGATAGCAAACCCGAGCGCATCTGATATCGTGAGCTTTGTACCATCTGCGTATTCAATGCTGGGCAAGGTATAAAGCTTCATGCTCGCGCCGATGATTGATGAAATCCACATTGCACCGGCGCTCCCTGCGATTGCATGGCGGAGCGGTAGTTTCGTGAGCGAGAGAAGTGGGACAAGCAGGATACCGCCTCCGATTCCGAGGTATCCTGAGATCATTCCGACGATGAGTCCGACAAGGATCATCTTCCACATCGCCGGAGAAGGGTTATCTTCTGGATGATCGGGGATTTTTTTTATAGCCGTGACAATGTTGTAGATGCAGTAGAGCCAAATGAATCCTGCGAATGCGAAGAGGGACCATCCTCCCTTTGAACCACTTGAGAGCAGCACTCCAATAATCATCCCACCGGCCATCGACGGGATGAGTGACATCAACACATCTTTGCGAGCAGCTTTCTTTTTCGCATGCAAGATCGATGAAGAGAGTGCGACAATGACATTGACACACATCGCCGCGGCCATATATATATGATGCTGCGTTTTGTCTTCGTCGTCGTAACCCCAGAACATAGCAAGAGCAGGGATCATGATGATTGAGCCGCCCAGCCCTGCGAGTCCGCCGACACAGCCTGCGGCTAATCCTACCAAAACCCGTAAGAAGAATTCTAGTATGTCCATATCAGGCTCCCAGCGGGGTTTGTGGATATCGGGCTATGGATGATATGAACAATCCATCTTTAACGGTTATCACGAGTCAACGATAGACCGATAGGCAATCTGTGACATGAAATCCCAACATGAAGCTGAAGATTAGGCTACACTTCGAGTCCAGAGGCAAGGATGCCACTGCGAGCCAAGTGTGACTGAACTTCAATCGCACGGTTTGCTTCGGAAGGAACCGCAAGTGAGATACTAATCTCGCTTATCCAATCGAAGACACGAATGAGGCTCAGAGTTGAAAACACAATTACAAATCAAGAATGCGAACCAAGCAAATCGCCACCCATCACGGAGCGGACGACTTGTCGCAGGTGAAATGACACTCTGGATGTGCGCTCTCGCACTTGCAGTCGTTTCCGCGATCGCCGCGAAAGAACGCGGACAACTCCCTGCGCTTGCTGGAATCGAAACTCCTACACATATCAATCAACCTGTCGCGCTGCAACAGGACATCATCGATAACGATTTACTTCTCAGTGAAGTCGTCCTCGAAATCGAGACTAAAATCCCAGTTGAAGCTGAGGAATCTGTTGAGTATTTCGAGTCATCAATCCGTTGGTTCGACGGCAAAATGGTGCGTCCATCGAAAACAATCTACATGACAGTTACCGGATACTCACCCGATGCTCGCTCGTGCGGAATTTATGCTGACAACAAAACAGCAACTATGTACTCAGTCTGGACAAATGGAATGGATCTCGTCGCAGCGGATCCACGAGTACTCCCCTACTGGTCAATGATCTCAATCCCAGGATACGCGGACGACGACATCGTTCCTGTCCTCGATTGCGGCGGAGCAATCAAAGGCAATCGTCTTGATCTGCTGTACCCGACCCATGAGCTCGCTCTCAAATGGGGCGTACGCCAGCTCCCAGTGACAGTTTGGGAATATGTTGAAGCTGAATAAGCTTTGCATCTGATCGATTAAATACGCTTATTGCCCACTCAATAACGATCGGATTGATATCCGATTGAGTTTCATTGCGCTTGGAGCTGCGGCGGCCAACGAAAGTAAGATCGCGACTCCCCATGCGAGCCCGATCGCATCCATCGGTAATGACGCCGCGATATCAATCCCGATCACTTGACGATTCATCTCTCGTCCACCCCAAGCGGCTTGCATTCCCAGTCCAGCCCCAAGAATGCACGCAGTGAGCGCGATGAGAATCGCTTGGCCGCTGATCAATCGAACTAACTGGCTTCGAGACGCGCCGACCGCGCGCAGAACTCCGAGTTCATACTTCCTTGCGTTCACTTCTGCAACAATTAGATTCGCAACCCCAAAGCATGCGACTAGCATCGCTCCGATTGCAACTGTGGAAAGAACGACGAGAGTTGATGTGAACACAGCTTCAATTTGCTTGCGAATCATCCGTCCTGATCCGACATTGAGCACCCCTGCTCCGAGCAGTTCTCGTCGCATTTCCATGACTGCAATTTCGTCACCACCCATTTTCTCTACGAGCTTCTCGTTGAGATCAACTTGGATCAGTTGAGCTGTTTCCATACCGAAGTGTTTGACCATATCAGCTCTCGATCCGAAGACTGAACCAATCGCTTGATTGACAAAGTTATCTCCAAGATCAAAGTATTGACTCACAAGCTCAAGACCTGGAGAGGTTACTACACCGACGATTTCGAACTGATGGAGTTCATCTTTTACATCAGTACACTCAAAGGTATCTCCGACTCCGAGTCCACGAGCGACAAGAAACTCGCGAGCAACAATTACGCATCCGCCTTCTTCGAGTTTTATCTTTGCAGTCTGCTCATCACCTTGGACAAAATCTAGCTTTGCCATTTCAAAGAATGAATCAGGCTCAAACGAGATGAAGTTCGTTTTATACTGTGACAACCCCTTCACTCCAAACGCATCCGTTCGAACAGGGAACATCGATATCGCACTACTCTGCTCAACATATGGAAGCGAATCAAGAATCCCTTGAGCTTCGAGTGAGAGCGGAAGTCCATATGCGAAAGCATCTGGGAACTCAATTTTTCCGAGCCAGTCACGCATTGCGGCGCTGCCGTTCGTCCAGATCCCGATCATTAATGCGAGCCCAGTCATCAAAGCACCCGCGGTAAATCCGTGACGATACGGCGTAGCGCGAACTGTTCTTCCAAGGAAAGGAGCAGGAAGTCCGAGTAACTTAGAAAGCGGTACAGAGAAAATCTTTGCGACCAATATGACAACTGGGACTGAGATTAAAAAGTACCCAATAAACATCACAGGGAGTCCAAAGCCTGCGTATACCCAGAAAAACGAGTTCGTTTCTGATAAGAAAAGAACGATCGAAGCCATACTCAACACTCCCAAAGCTCCTACGAATCCAACGATGAGGATTCCTTTCACTTTGTGAGGAGTCGCTCTCTCTGTCATCGCTCTGAGCGGCGAGAGCGAAGCGGCTCTCCATGCAGGCCACATCGCACCAATCAATCCTGACCCGACTGCTCCAATGACGACGAGGAGGATATTCACGACAGGAATGACAAGCCCTTGTGCCATTTGTTGATCGAAAATCTCAGCAAGAATCCATGCTAACACGATACCGAGTGGAACTCCGAATATTGCACCGAGTCCTGCGACGATACAACCAACAAAGAGTTGCGCCATTGCGAGTTGTCTTCGGCGTGCCCCTACTGCTCTGAGTACCGCGAGCATCCGTTGTTGCTCGCTGACGCCTGTTGTTAATCCAGTCGTGATGATGAAGGCCGCCGAGATCAATGAGATAACAGTGATGAGGACAATACCTAATCTGGTCGCTTCAAGATTATTTTCAACTCCGGAAGTTACTCTCCCAGTCGTCTGCAAGATCACTTTCGGGAGAAGTTCTTCTTCATGAGTCGATACAAATACTTCCGGATCGACTCCTTCCGTCAGCTGGATCTCAATATCTGTGAGCTGGTTCTTCTTTTTATTGAGTGCGTCGAGTGTCTCAATTGTTGTGAATGCGATGGGTTTTCCACCCAATGGAGCAGGTTCAACAATCCCAACAACAGTCAAAACGCGTGCTTTCCCAAAGAGTCTTGGTACTGTCAGTGCGTCGCCGATGCGAACGCCAACCCCTTCGTTGAGCGTCATCGCTTCATTTGTATTCGCGATTGTCTCTCGTCCACTGGGAAAAGGCTTCCCAAGGTACGCAGCGGGATCTTCTAACAGATTAACTTCAACAAGTCCATTTTGAGCTTGTTTGTTCTTTTGTACGAATCTCCATGAGAGTCGTTGAGCAACTCGTAAATCAATTGTTATTTCATCGAGCTTCTCTGGGTATCGACCTTCAATGAGATTAATCTTGCGATGCTCAAACTCAATCGTGGGATCAACTCCGTTCACAAATGCATTAGTCGCGTATCGAACACGAGTAGCTTCGAATCCGGAATCTGGATCGTCTTTGATCAGCTCTTGCATCGTGTCGAGCTTGATCACTAATGAAAGTGTGCTTTGCAATCGAGGAAGAAAACTATCGACGCCTTCCCAAACTTTGACACGATCAACAACAGAGCTGTCCAAAGTAAGCCCAGATGTTGGGCGCAATCGAACTTCTGCTGTACCGATCTGGGTATCTATTTGTCCGATGATCGCTGCGTTGAGCGAAGCCATCGCGCACGCAATCGAAGTGACAAGAATCACTGAGAGTGCAACAGCAGCGGAAAGCAGGTAGAGCCTACTGGGTCGCGCCGAGCAGATGCTGCGTGCGAGTCGCAATGGTGCCCGCATCCATCCCTCCTTCCGCGTCCTTGTTTTCGTTTGTGTCGATTGTTCCAACGATTTTGCCATCGCCCATCACGAAGATTCGTTCGCAATAACTTGCTGCTTCTGGTTCATGAGTTACCATGACAACAGTAACACTTTGTTCTGCGGCGACTTCTTTGAGCAATGACCAAACCATCTTTGATGCGCTGGTATCAAGGTTCCCAGTTGGTTCATCCGCGAATACGACCTTGGGTTTGTAAAGCAGAGCACGAGCGATCGCTACTCGCTGTTGTTCTCCACCACTGAGCGCCTCGGGTCGATGAGTTGAACGATCTTCGAGTCCGAGCATCTCAAGCAACTCGTGCGAGCGATTGAGGATGTTTTTTGAGAGATCCCCAGCGAGCAGGCCTGGGAGTTGAACATTCTCCGCCGCCGTCATAGTCGGAATCAGGTTAAATGCTTGAAAGATGACTCCGATTTCTTTGCGGCGAAACATCGTTGCTTCGGATTCACTCATGGAATGGACTGAGTGTCCAGAAACTTCAACTGTCCCTGAATCTGGTCGATCCATCGCAGAGAGCATATGAAGCAGAGTCGATTTCCCAGATCCTGATCGTCCCATGATCGCATAGAACCCTGGATCAACAATTGACAAGTCGATGCCGCGCAAAGCGTGCACTGATCGATCACCGACCTTGAAGGATTTGTTCACATCATGGCAGTTGATCATGGATAGCTCATTGGGAATTCGATCCACTCAGATTCAGTGGATTGAATGGTTTTAACAGCAGATTAGATCGAAGCGTTGTAGTCATCAGCGTTCATGCACTCGCTGAGCTTCCCTTCATCTTCGATTTTGATCTTGACGAGCCAGCCGTCGCCGTATGGATCGTTATTCACGAGTTCTGGATTCCCGTCAAGGTCAGAGTTGACTTCGATGATCTCGCCGCCGACGACCGAATAGATATCTGATGTCGTTTTTACAGACTCTACCTCCCCCAGAGTATCTCCAGACTCCACTTCTGTCCCAACAGCGAGCATTTCAACAAATGTCACATCTGTGAGCTGATCAACCGCATAGGTTGTCAATCCGACGACCACGACGCCGTCGACTACCTTGTGCCATTCGTGGGTCTCAGCGTAAACACGATCTTTGGGAGTACTCATGGAAATATCCTTGCTAGGCGTCTTGATTGCAAAATTGTCCGGACTGTTCGGAGGCTGCATGGTAGGCACGGAGTATTCTGACGAGAATCGTGAACTTCACAAGACTTTCCATGATCGAAGACGCGCATCTAGGAGGATATTCCGATATGATCTATTCAACTGTATCAGAGGATCTGATACGGAGAAATGCCTATGTATGTAGCAAACCGTTCTGCCCATCCTGAACAGCCGACATGGAGGTTGCGCTGATCATGACCCAATCAACTGCTGAACCCATTAAACGAACTCAATCTGCTGATCAGACTCCCCCCAATGGGAATCCTGGAGTCACGCAACTCTCAAAGACCGCTGGGCTCCGGCTCTCGTCTCTGATTGTTGCTGGATTTAAGAGCTTCGCAGATAAAACGACTTTCTCGTTCTCAGACCCAATTACAGGGATTGTTGGCCCAAACGGGTGCGGCAAGTCCAATGTCGTTGATGCGATCAAATGGGTGCTCGGCGAACGATCCTCCAAGTCATTACGCGGCAAAGAAATGATCGATGTGATCTTCGCAGGCTCTGCGGGGAGAAAACCTTCAGGGATGGCCTCAGTTACTCTCACCTTCGAAAACCCGAAGATGACACAAGAACTGGTTGCCAAACTCCAAGATCATGCAGGTCTGACTGAACCGATCGAAGAATCAGATGCTCCAAACGAAACTGATCACCCTGAACATGATTCACATATTTCCGATGCTGATGCTGATCGTGCAGCTGAAGAAGGAGAATCAGAAGCAGCAGCGATAATCACTCAGCGATCCCGAATCGGGCGCCCACTCCCAATTGATAGTGATGTCGTTGCAGTCGAGCGTCGACTCTATCGTGACGGCAAATCTAAATATATCATCAATAGTCGAACCGCTCGACTTAAAGATATCCGCGACCTGTTCCTTGATACAGGTATCGGCGCCGATGCCTATTCAATAATCGAACAGGGCAAAGTCGATCGGATGCTTTTAGCATCCCCGATGGAACGCCGAGTCATCTTCGAAGAAGCCGCTGGGATTGCAAAGTACCGTCAGCGCCGAGTCGAAGCGACACGCAAGCTCGAAAAGACAGAGACAAACCTCGTCCGAACGAGAGAACAACTTGATTCAACTGAACGCAGACTTCGTCTTGTCAAAGGGCAAGCGAGTAAAGCGAGACGATTCACTGAACTCGATGATGAATACCGAGCGTTGCGAATGGCGCTCGCGTTCGAACAGTATGACGATATTCGCCAGCGCCTTGACGGCTTAACATCCCAGATCACATCACTCGAAGACGAGAAGCAACGTACCGAAGGATTGCTTCGCGAATCAGAAGATGAATCCAACGCGATCAACGAAGAGTATCTCCAACGCACTCGTGCGCTGCGTGAAGTTGAAAGCTCGCTGACAAGTGCTCGACATCTCGCTGAGACAGCTCAACAACGCGGCGAGATGACGATCAACGCCATCGAAGAAGCTGCTCGTTCAGTAGAAGTCGAGACTACCCGTCTCGAAGAAGCGAATGTAAAGCTCCATGAACTCGATGAATCACTCAGCAGACACAACCAAGGTGTTACAACCCTTGAAGCTCAGCTCGCGGCGGCTGAAGCGTCATTGCATCAAGCAAACGAAACGAAGCACAAGTCCGCGAGAGAAGCAACACAGTATCGCCAGACGCTCGACGAATCACGCGCGACATGCGCTTCAATCGAACGAGAGCATGCGACGCTTATCGCAAGAGTACAGTCTGATGAACGTCGATTAGAATCAATCGAAGAGCAAGGCACCAAACTGAGCGATCGCCAGTCGGAGTTGAGTTCACAACGAGATTCGACACAGTCCCAGATTCAAAGTGCTCAAAGCAAATCTCAAGAGCTTCAATCTCAAGTTGACAATCTCGACGCGAAGCTAGCTCAGATTACCGCACACGAACAACG
>Ga0209344_10001249_pt1 | contig 34516 bp, 38 predicted proteins | sample Cruoilmetagenom6_FD_187293 | JGI IMG/M metagenome (GOLD analysis project Ga0209344, IMG submission 187293) | Oil polluted marine microbial communities from Coal Oil Point, Santa Barbara, California, USA - Santa Barbara Oil Seep Sample 6 (SPAdes)... | ecosystem: Environmental > Aquatic > Marine...
CGCGGCGCCAGGGAGCTGGAGCCAATATGCCGCATCCCGGGTTACGGGTTCAGGTAAAGTCGTCGCGGTGGATAGGCTGCCTATTGCGCCGATTTCTGGGGTGTCGATCATCCAGGCGGATATTTGCGCGCCGGATATCATCGAAACCCTGGGGTTGGAATTGGCTGAGCGAAAAGTTGATGTGCTCATCAGTGATATGGCGCCGGATATCACCGGTATTTCCGTTGCGGATGCCGCGGCCTTTTCCGAGATTGCCGATGCAGTACGCGCCTTGAGCCGTACAATGCTTATCCCTGGCGGAATTATGGTGTTCAAAGTGTTCGAGGGGCTGGAAAGCCAGGCGATCGCAAAAGAGTTTTCCACTTCTTTTGCCGCTCTTCGCAGGTATAAGCCCAAAGCGAGTTTGGGACGGAGCAGAGAGTTATACTTCATTGGGTCGGGTTTTCGTCTATAGTTATTACATTAGAGCATTTGCCCTGAGGTTAAGGTGCGAGTGGCAGCAAAGTGGATATTCCATTCAAAGCTGAATGGGTTACCAATGTGAGGGTATAGTAATGAATGATATGACAAAAAATATAATTTTGTGGGCAATCATTGCGGTAGTTTTGATTTCCATTCTCCAGGGTTTTGGTCAGCGGATGCCGATGATGGAGAAGATGGTTTATTCGGAATTTCTGCATCATGTGGAACAGGGCGCCATCAGGAGCATCGTTATCGATGGACAAGCCATCAATGGGCGTATGACCGGCGGTGAAACTTTCCGCACTTACAGTCCGAACAAAGAGCAAGATCAACTGATTCAGGAATTGAGGAACAGTGATATTCGCATCGAAGCGCAGGAGCCGCGGAAACAATCACTGCTGTTGCAGATTTTTATCTCATGGTTCCCGTTTTTGCTGCTGATTGGCGTATGGATATTTTTCATGCGGCAGATGCAAGGTGGTGGTGCTGGAAGAGGCGCTATGTCCTTCGGTAAAAGCAAAGCCAAGTTGTTGGGCGAAGATCAGATCAGAGTAACGTTTGCTGATGTCGCCGGGGTGGATGAAGCCAAGGACGAAGTACTGGAGCTGGTTGAATTTCTGCGTGATCCAGGCAAATTCCAGCGCCTTGGGGGCAGGATCCCGCGGGGCGTTTTGATGGTCGGCCCTCCGGGAACGGGTAAAACCCTGCTTGCACGGGCGATTGCCGGTGAAGCCAAGGTGCCTTTTTTCTCGATTTCGGGTTCGGATTTCGTGGAAATGTTTGTGGGTGTCGGGGCTTCCCGGGTGCGCGACATGTTTGAACAGGCCAAGAAGCAGTCACCATGTATCATTTTCATTGACGAAATTGACGCTGTAGGTCGCCATCGTGGTGTCGGTCTCGGCGGTGGTCATGATGAACGCGAACAGACATTGAATCAGTTGCTTGTGGAGATGGACGGTTTTCAGGGCAATGAAGGCGTCATTATCATCGCTGCTACCAATCGTCCGGATGTGCTTGATCGTGCTCTGCTGCGCCCGGGCCGATTCGATCGCCAGGTGGTTGTAGGATTGCCGGATGTGCGTGGACGCGAACAGATTCTGCGGGTGCATATGAAAAAAATCCCGACAGAAACTGATGTCGAGCCGGGAATTATTGCCCGCGGCACTCCAGGTTTTACCGGTGCCGATCTGGCCAATCTGGTCAATGAAGCCGCTTTGTTCGCAGCGCGGAGAAATCACAGTGCGGTGGATATGAAGGCTTTCGAGCGCGCCAAGGATAAAATCATGATGGGCGTTGAGCGTCGTTCCATGGTGATGAACGAGGATGAAAGGAAATTGACCGCTTATCATGAAGCCGGTCATGCCATTGTCGGTCTGCTGGTTCCTGATCATGATTCGGTTTATAAGGTGAGCATTATGCCACGCGGTCAGGCGCTGGGAATTACCATGTTCCTTCCGGAAGATGATCGTTACAGTTACAGCAAGCGTCGGCTCTACAGTCAATTGTCGAGTCTGTTCGGTGGTCGTGCGGCGGAGGAGGTTGTGTTTGGTTCCGATGCGGTCACCACCGGAGCCTCCAATGACATCGAACGTGCTACTGAAATCGCACGCAACATAGTCACTCGATGGGGTTTGTCTGATGTGCTTGGCCCACTGTCCTATCATGAGGAAAAAGAAGGTTCCTCCAATATGCATGGGGGGTTGGGGATTTCCGATGAGACTGCGCGCCGTATTGATCATGAAATCAGAAGTGTCATCGAGCTTAATTACGAAAGGGCTAGAGAACTCCTGCTTGAGCATATCGATAGTCTTCACATGATGGCAGAAGCTCTGATGAAATATGAGACCATCGATAAAGCGCAGATCGATGACATTATGAGTGGGCGTATGCCGGGTCCTCCAAAAGGCTGGGGTGCCGACGATTCAGCGAGCCAGGTTCGTTTGGACAAGCCTGCCCAACCTTCATCCGGTGGAGCGGCGGTTCCGGTGCAAAGCAAGGTAACCAAGAAGAGCGATAGCGATAAACATACTGTGCAATCGTGAACCTATGATTATTTGAGTAATGACACCTTTGTTTTTACAATGCGGGGAGCGCAGACTTGATCTGAGTTGCGCTCCCTTTGTTATGGGGGTTTTGAATATCACGCCCGACTCTTTTTCCGATGGCGGGCAATTTATGTCCTCTGAAGCGGCATTGTGCCAAGCTGAGCTTATGGTTCGCGAAGGCGCTGCCATTGTGGATGTAGGCGCCGAGTCGTCCAGGCCAGGGAGTGAACCGGTCTGCGTGCAGCAACAGCTTGATCGCCTGGTTCCAGTGGTGGAATCCATTCTCGACCGCCTTGATGTGGTGGTTTCGGTAGATACCAGCGAGTCTGAAGTGATGCGGGAGTCTCTGGTTCGAGGAGCGCATATGATCAACGACATTCGAGCGCTGCAAGGCCATGGCTCCATGGAAGCCGTGGCGGAGTCGGGTGCTTGCGTATGTCTGATGCATATGCGGGGAGAGCCGCAAACCATGCAGGAAGCTCCCTGCTATGGGGATTTGATGGATGAGATCAGGGTATTTCTTGATAAAAAGAAACAAGCTTGTCTGAGCGCCGGTCTTTCTCCGGAGCAGATCGTAGTCGACCCCGGTTTTGGCTTTGGTAAAACTTTTGAACACAATGCCGAAATATTGCGCCGCTTGCATGAGTTACAGTCGCTTAAGGCACCGGTTTTAATCGGATTGTCACGCAAATCCTGGCTCGGGTATGTTCTTGGTGGCGCGGATGTGAGCAAGCGGCTTCATGCCGGTGTCGCGGCTGCTGTGGTTGGCGTCATGAAGGGTGCGCATATTGTTCGTACCCATGACGTGGGTCCGACAAGAGAAGCTTTGAGACTGGTATCAGCGCTTGCTGGTTGAATTCATTTATTTCCAGGGCATACCAGGACATAGGATATGAATAGATTTTGAAAGATTTTCATCCTTTTGGCACCGACGGTATTCGCGGAAGGTCAGGGCAATGGCCCATGGTTCCGGAGTTTGTCTGGCATGTCGTACGTGCGGCGGTGTTGGAATTGTTTTCGCAAGGCGGCGCGAAACTGGTGGTCGTTGGGCGTGATACACGCGCTTCCAGCCTGTTATTTGAGCGTGTGGTAAGCGCTGCGGCTTCTTCGTGTGGCATGGATATATGGTCGCCAGGGGTGGCGCCGACTGCTGCTGTAGCTTTCCTGGCAGCACATGCTGACGCCTGTTGCGGAATTATGGTTAGTGCATCGCATAATTCATGGCAGGATAATGGCATCAAGTTTTTTGCGCCGGGCGGTCGAAAGCTGAGAGAATCGGAAGAAATCGCTATCGTTGAGCGCTTGAGTCACGCCAGCAGCGGTAGTTCCCGGCTGTTTCGCAGCCATGGCAGGGTGCGCGATTGGTCCGAGGGTCTCGAATCCTATAAGGATCATTGTCTGGAAACCGTTGCGGGACGTGGTTCGTTGTCCGGCATGCGCCTTGTGGTGGATGGCGCCAACGGCGCGGTGTCCGAAATTGCGCCGCAGATTTTTTCGGCTCTGGGCGCCGATGTGGCGTGCGTGTCGGTTTCACCCGACGGATACAATATCAACATGAACTGCGGTTCTGTGCATCCGGAAACTTTGATTGATCGCACCTTAGGTGAGAAGGTAGATGCGGGCCTGGCTTTTGATGGTGATGGTGATCGACTCATGATGACCGACAATCGGGGTCATGTGTTTGATGGTGATGATATGCTCTATATGCTTGCATCGTCCTGGCATGTCGCTGATCGATTGCGCGACCCGGTTGTGGGCACGGTGCTGAGCAATATGGGGCTGGAGACGGCGCTGAAACGAATGGGTCTTTCTTTCGAGCGGGTGCGGGTAGGCGATCGATACGTTTCGGAACGGCTTGCAAAGACGGGGGGCGTTCTGGGAGGGGAAACATCCGGACATGTGGTGATGCCCATGTTGACGCCTACTGGTGATGGCATTTTAACTGCATTACAGGTATTATACCACCTGAAAGAAATCGGGGGCGAGCTGGCACAACTGACTGAAACTATGGTAAAATATGCCCAGCTAATGTTTAATGTGCCGAGTAATGGCAAGTCGGTAGACGTTTTGTTGCGCGACCCATGCTTTAGAGCTGCCATGGAAGAAACGCAGTCCAAATTGGGTTCAGTCGGGCGCGTGGTGGTGCGGCCTTCGGGTACAGAACCTGTCATCCGCGTGATGGTGGAGGCAGAAGATCCGGAACTTTCCCGTTATCATATGCAACGACTTGCGCGCATGCTGATACGGGCGGTCGAATGATGCGCATGTTTCTACGCTGGAGAACAGGAGAATCTCAAGTATGCCGAACTGGATAATGGCAAACTGGAAAATGAATGGTTCCCGCGCTATGTTGAATGCATTCGTCTCCGCTGTTCGGGAAAGCGGGGTTCAACACAGTAGTGAATGGATATTGTTTCCTCCGTTTGTCTATCTGGGAGAAGCCCGAGAGATGTTAGCGGGGTCCGGGATGATGTTAGGCGCTCAGGATGTCAGCCAACATGTGAGCGGAGCCTATACTGGCGAAGTGAGCGCGGGCATGCTCAAAGAAGCAGGTTGCGATTATGTTCTGGTTGGGCACTCGGAGCGCCGTCAATATCATGGCGAAGATGATGTTTGCGCAGCACGCAAGCTCACGCGGATATTGGAATATGATATGATTCCGGTTCTGTGCATTGGCGAGCATCTGGAAGAACGTGAACAGGGGCAGATGGAAAACGTACTCAAGCGACAGCTTGATACCGTAGTTCATGTCGTTGGCAAGGAGGCGGCGAGCCGGATGATTATTGCCTATGAGCCCATATGGGCAATCGGTACCGGGCGTACAGCAACGCCTGTACAGGTTCATGAGGCTCATCAATGGATCGTGTCTCACATGAATACCCTGCTGGAGGGTGAAAAAGTTAAGGGCGTGGTTTATGGTGGCAGCGTCAAGCCCGAAAACGCAGGTGCTTTGTTGTCGATTGAGCATGTCAGCGGAGCTTTGATCGGAGGCGCTTCGTTGAAGGCTGGTGATTATCTGTCCATAGCCCGTGCTGGAGAGTCGAGCAAAAAACGATGATATATTATACGATACTCGCAGGTCATGCCCTTGTTGGGGTGCTGCTGATCACTCTGGTGCTGTTGCAGCATGGGAAAGGCGCAGACGCCGGAGCCGCCTTTGGCAGTGGCGCATCGGCCACTGTGTTTGGTGCTCGCGGTTCCGCGAGCTTTCTCAGCAGGTTGACCGCGGGTTTGGCAGGACTGTTTTTCCTCACCAGTCTGACGCTGGCTTATATGGGAATACGGGCTACCGAGAATGCTGGCGAAGAAACGGTTTTTGATCGGGTTGATCTGCCGCGCGCAGAGCTTGAAAACGAGAATGCGCCGGTCTCTGATTTGCCAGAGATAGACGCAGGGCTTGAAGACAAGAATACGCCGGTCTCTGATCTGCCAGAGGCGAATGATTTCTCCGGATCGAATTTGTCTGATATTCCTGATCCGTATTCTTCTGAATAAAAGTAAGTCAGCACAATAAGAGGTGATGTTGCGCTGAGGAAAGCCGATGTGGTGGAATTTGGTAGACACGCCGTCTTGAGGGGGCGGTAGCGCAAGCTGTGCCGGTTCGAGTCCGGCCATCGGCACCAGTTCAAAAAGTTCTTACATATTAATATAGCTCAATCTTCATAGAGATGAATAGGGAGTAGTTGTGCTTCAAGGGTATATTCCGGTTCTGGTCGTCCTTATGGTGGCTTCCGTGGTGGCGGTTGCGCCGTTGGTGCTGGGGTATTTGATAGGCCCAAGACATCCCGATAAAGAAAAGCGCTCGCCCTATGAATGCGGTTTTGATCCCTTTGAAGACGCACGTTTGCGTTTTGATGTCCGTTATTATCTCGTAGCTATTTTATTTATCATATTCGACCTGGAGATCGCTTTCCTCTTTCCATGGGCGGTTGCGCTAGAAGATCTCGGTCTGGCAGGAATGGCAGTGATGGGCGTTTTTCTGGCGATCCTGGTCATTGGTTTCGTCTACGAGTGGCGCAAGGGGGCTCTGGAATGGGAATAATGGATGTTTTTTCGGAACATGGAGTGGTTACCACTTCGGCGGATCAATTGCTGAACTGGGCACGCACCGGTTCCTTGTGGCCGGTGACATTCGGTCTGGCTTGTTGTGCGGTGGAGATGATGCATGCTTCCGCCGCCCGGTATGATCTGGACCGATTTGGAACGTTCTTCCGGCCGAGTCCGCGTCAGTCCGACGTGATGATCGTGGCGGGAACACTGGTCAATAAAATGGCTCCAGCCTTGCGCAAGGTGTATGATCAAATGGCTGAGCCGCGTTGGGTGATATCCATGGGTTCGTGCGCTAACGGCGGTGGCTATTACAGTTATTCGTATGCGGTCACCCGTGGTTGTGATCGGATCGTTCCGGTAGACATCTACGTTCCGGGTTGCCCTCCGACAGCGGAAGCGCTGGTTTACGGGATTCTCCAGTTGCAAAATAAAATCAAACGACCGCGTACTATTGAGCGTTAGAGGGGCAGGATGAATCAGCTCGAGCTTGAAACGTTGTTGGAAAAGGTGGTTCCCGGTGGAGTGGTCACGCGGGACGTTGCTGGCGATTTGGTTCTGGAAGTGGATGCTGGTCAATGGCTGGAGGCGGCCAAACTGCTTAAAGATCATCCGGATTTATATTTTGAGCAATTGATCGATTTGTGCGGCGTGGATTATCATACCTACGGCGAAAGTGAATGGATCGGTCAACGCAGTACCTTTACCGGTTTCAGCCGCGCCGTTCATCGGGAAGGAGAAGCAAAAGGTGATTCTCTGGCTGAACGTTATGCCGTGGTGGTGCATTTCCTCTCGCTAAAACACAATCATCGCCTGCGTGTACGCGCATTTTGCCCTGATAATGATATGCCCCTGGTTGATTCATTATGTTCATTATGGTCGGTGGCCAATTGGTTTGAGCGCGAAGCTTTTGATCTGTACGGTATTGTTTTTGATGGTCACCCTGATCTGCGGCGTATCCTGACGGACTATGGTTTTGTCGGCCATCCTTTCCGGAAGGATTTTCCTTTGGGCGGTCATGTAGAGCCGCGTTTCGATCCGGAAAAGGGTCGCGTGATTTACGAGCCTGTGACGTCTATTGATCCAAGAACCCTGGTTCCGCGCGTCATTCGAAGCGATCATCGCTATGAGGTTAAAAGCCCTCAATCAGCAGTGGAAAAAGAATAATCTATCATGCGTGAAATGCACCATTATACAATGAATTTCGGGCCTCAACATCCGGCGGCTCATGGCGTATTGCGCTTGATTCTCGAGATGGATGGAGAGGTGATCCGCCGTGCGGATCCGCATATAGGATTGTTGCACCGCGGAACGGAAAAGCTGGCGGAAAGCAAACCCTTTAACCAATCCATCGGTTATATGGATCGGCTTGATTACGTTTCCATGATGTGCAATGAACATGGATATGTCCTGGCGATTGAAAAGCTGCTCGGCATTGAGCCGCCCGTGCGGGCCCAGTATATTCGCATCATGTTCGATGAGATCACACGTATTTTGAACCACCTGATGTGGCTGGGCTCTCATGCGCTCGATATTGGCGCCATGACGGTCTTTCTGTATTGCTTCAAGGCGCGTGAGGATCTGATGGATTGCTATGAAGCCGTTTCCGGTTCCCGTATGCACGCGACTTATTACCGCCCGGGCGGCGTGCACCGGGATCTGCCTGGTCAGATGCCGCGTTTTGAATCGGCGCGTCGGAGTCAGGCAGAGATCAAACGCTTCAATCACGCCCGGGATGGTTCATTGCTGGATTTCATTGATGATTTCGCGCAGCGCTTCCCTGGTTCCATTGATGAATATGAGACATTGCTTACAGATAATAGAATCTGGAAACAACGTACCGTGGGGATTGGCGTGGTCAGCCCTGAGCGTGCCATTGCCTTGGGTTTTACCGGGCCGATGCTGCGGGGTTCCGGTATTGCCTGGGATTTGAGAAAAAAGCAGCCCTATGATGGTTATGCCAACATCGATTTTGATGTCCCGGTCGGAGTGAACGGCGATTGTTACGATCGATATCTGGTGCGTATTGAGGAAATGCGGCAGTCGGTACATATCATTAACCAGTGTGTGACATGGTTGCGCTCTAATCCGGGCCCAGTAATGACGGATCTTCACAAGGTGGCTCCGCCATCACGAGAAGAGATGAAGCATGATATGGAGGCGCTGATCCACCATTTTAAACTGTTTACTGAAGGTTATTGTCCTCCTGTTGGGGAAGTATATGCCGCTATCGAGGCGCCTAAAGGCGAGTTTGGAGTGTATTTGATCTCGGATGGGGCTAATAAGCCTTATCGGGTCAAAATACGCCCGCCAGCGTTTGTACATCTGTCCGCCATGGAAGAAATGGTGCTCGGGCATATGTTGCCTGATCTTGTGGCGGTCATTGGAACTATGGATATCGTTTTCGGAGAGGTGGATCGGTGAGTTCAGCGCAGGATCGGCAAGTTGAAACGCTTTCTTCTGAGATCAAAGAAAAAATTGACCTATGGGCTGAGCGTTATCCTGCGGATCGGCGTCGCTCCGCAGTTTTGATGGCGCTGCATTACGTGCAGCATGATTATGGTTTTTTGAGCCGTGAATTGATGGATGCGGTAGCCGATCACTTGAGTATTCCCCCCATATGGGTTTATGAGGTGGCAACTTTTTATTCCATGTTCCATACCAGTCCGGTCGGGCGTCATGAAGTCGCTGTATGCACCAATATTTCGTGCATGCTGCGTGGCGGCGAAGATCTTTTGCGTCATATCGAAAACAGATTGGGTATTCGTGCCGGGGAAAGCACATCTGACGGGCGCATTTACCTAAAAAAAGAAGAGGAGTGCCTGGCAGCGTGTGTCGGAGCACCGATGATGATGGTTGATCATCATTATTATGAAGACCTGACGCTGGAGCGGGTGAATGAAATCATTGACCATTTGGACTAGGACGTGGCGATGAAATTGAATCAGGTTTGTTTCAACACCTTACAGTATGATGAGCCATGGAGTTGGAAAACCTATCTTGACGTGGGCGGATACAAAGCGTGGCGTCGAATTGTCAAGAATAAAACGCCTCCGGATGACGTGGTGGAACTGGTCAAGAAGTCAGGATTGAGAGGTCGCGGCGGAGCCGGATTCCCTGCCGGTGTCAAATGGAGTTTCATGCCCAAAGGCAGCGACAAGCAGAAATATATTGTCTGCAATGCGGATGAGAGCGAGCCTGGCACATGCAAGGATCGCGATATTCTGCGCTATAATCCCCACGCCCTGGTCGAAGGGGTAGCCATTGCAGCTTACGCAATGGGGGCGACCGTGGGTTATATATATATCCGTGGAGAATTCATTGACGAACCATTCAGCCGATTTCAAACGGCTTTGGATGAGGCCTATGCCAATGGGTTGCTGGGTGTCGATATTCTGGGTTCCGGTATCTCAGTGGATCTTCATGTTCATCTCGGCGCGGGGGCCTATATCTGTGGTGAAGAAACGGGACTTCTCGAATCGCTCGAAGGGAAAAAGGGATTTCCGCGCATCAAACCTCCATTTCCTGCCAGTAACGGGCTTTATGGCAAGCCGACGACCATCAATAATGTCGAAACGCTGGCGTCTGTGCCCATCATTTTGCGCAATGGTCCCGAATGGTTTGCAGCATTTGGCCCTGATGAGCGTAATGGCGGCACCAAGATTTTTTCCGTAACCGGTCATGTGGAAAAGCCGGGGAATTTTGAGGTTCCTTTAGGTATTCCGTTTGCCGAACTGCTTAAAATGGCAGGTGGTGTGCGCGGCGGAAGAGCGCTCAAGGCGGTAATCCCGGGTGGCTCATCTGTGCCGGTGTTGCCTGCGGAAATCATCAAGGATATCAATATGGATTACGACTCCATTGCTAAAGCTGGCTCCATGCTGGGTTCCGGGGCGGTTATCGTGATGGATGAACAAACATGCATGGTTCGGATGCTGGAGCGCATTTCGCGCTTTTACTATGCCGAATCGTGTGGGCAATGTACGCCTTGTCGCGAAGGCACAGGCTGGCTTTATAAAATGGTGTCGCGTATTGAGCGTGGTGAAGGTCAACCCGATGATCTTGACCGCCTGGAAGCAATAGCCGGCAGGATCGCCGGGCGAACGATCTGTGCGCTTGGTGACGCGGCGGCAATGCCGGTACAGGGGTTCCTGCGTCATTATCTGGATGAATTCGCTTACCATATCGAGCATAAGCGGTGTCTGGTGGGTTCTGAATCCCTTGTGATCGCAGCAGCCTAGTGCCAACCTGTGCGCAGCCTCGGATGAGAGCGCTGATTAATTCAAAAATATTATGATATGACTCAAGTTATGGCGGTAACATGACGGAACAGTTGGTTACAATCGAAGTCGATGGGAAAACGCTTCAAGCTCCGAAAGGCGCGATGTTGATAGAGGTTCTGGACGAGAAGGGTATTTACGTGCCCCGTTTCTGTTACCACAAAAAGTTGAGTATCCCCGCCAATTGTCGCATGTGCCTGGTGGAGGTCGACAGGCCGCCCAAACCCGTTCCGGCTTGTGCTACTCCCGTAGCTGACGGCATGAAAGTCTGGACCCGTTCCCCTAAAGCGATCGAGGCCCAGAAAGGCACCATGGAATTTTTGTTGATCAACCATCCGCTGGATTGCCCCATCTGTGATCAAGGTGGAGAATGCGAGCTTCAGGACATGTCCATGGGGTATGGCAGCGATGTGTCAAGATTCTGCGAGGGTAAACGTGTCGTTGCGGATGAAGATCTCGGTCCTTTGGTGGCAACAGAGATGACGCGCTGCATTCATTGTACCCGGTGTGTTCGTTTTGGCGCGGAAATCGCCGGGATGCAGGAACTGGGAGGCATGTATCGTGGCGAGCATACGCGGATCGAAACGTATGTCGGGAAAACTCTGGAATCCGAGCTTTCAGGCAATGTTATTGATTTGTGCCCGGTTGGGGCGCTAACAGCCAAGCCTTCCCGGTTCCGGGCGCGTGCCTGGGAATTGATTGCTCGTCCGAGTATTGCACCGCATGATGGTTTTGGTTCCAATATTGAATGTCATGTCCGCAACCAGGAATTGATTCGGGTGATTCCCCGTGAAAATGAGGCAGTCAACGAGAGCTGGATTGCCGATCGGGATCGTTTCAGCTATCTGGGCGTTTGCCATGAAGATCGCATGTTGCATCCTGCGATCAAAACAGATAATCAATGGCGGGAAACTTCATGGGACGAAGCTCTTGAGGCGGCGGTCGAGGGATTGCGGAAAATCGCTTCAGAATGCGGCGGCGATCAAATCGGGATTTTGATTGCTCCGGGGGCTACGCTTGAAGAAATGTTCCTTGCTCGTCGCCTGGCCGAGGGTCTCGGCGGCGCTTCGATCGATCATCGGTTGCGGCAGCAGGATTTTTCACAGGATGCATGGATGCCCCGTAGTCCCGGGATCGGTGAAACATACCCGGATTTCCAGCACAGAGATTATGCCTGGATCGTGGGCGCGGATCTGCGGCGCCAGATACCCATGTTTGCGCACCGGGTGCGTGCAGCGGCAGAGGCTGGCATGCGAGTGAGCGCGTTGCATGCGCTTGACTGTGGGTGGAATTTTGAATTGGAAAACAACTGGATTCAGGCCAATATACCGAACGCTGTAGCGCAAGTCGCCAGTGCGGTACGTGATAAAACGTCCCGGAAGATGCCTTCGGCGCTGAAGAAACTGATGCCCGATCTCATCACGGACGAAGCACGGACGATAGCGGAAGATTTAATTGCCGCATCATCGGCTGGTTTGCTGCTCGGTGCTGATGTCATCCATCATCCTGCTTTCGGTCAGATTTTTCTACTGGCGCGATGGATTAGCGAGGTCTGCGATGTAAAATTGTCCCTGTTGCCCGAAGGTGCCAATGGTACGGGTGCGTGGTTGGCCGGGGCAGTGCCGCATCGGGAGATCGGGGGGTTCAGTTCAGATGTTTCGCGTTTGGATGCACGCGCCATGCTGGATTCGCCTCGCGCGGCTTATATTCTGATCGGCATTGAGCCGGATATGGATTGTGCCCATGAAGCCATTGGGCCAGCATTGAAGCAGGCGCGGCATGTGGTAACGATCCATTCATTTATGAATGACGCATTACGTGAATTTTCGCATGTGGCTTTGCCTGCGGCTACTTTTGCCGAAAACGAAGGTAGCTATATAAATTTAGCGGGAGCGTGGCAGGATTTCAGTGCTGTAATCCCGCCTCTGGGCGAAGCACGACCTTGCTGGAAGATTCTGCGCATGCTCGGTTCCATGATGGAATTCGACGGATTTGATAGTGTTTCAGCGTCGCAGATAGCAACGGCATTGCGCCAAAAGATCGATAAAAATCCAGAATCTGTGGCAACCGGGTCGGATGGTTGGGATATGCAACAGTCCATTGAGTCATGGGAAATGCCTCGCTGGCTCAGGATGGGTTCCATGCCTATTTATCGCGCCGATGGTATGGTGCGCCGCTCCGAACCCTTGAACCGAATGCCGCAGACACAGCGGGATCAGCGTTTGCATATGCACCCGGCGGATTTGCATGAGCTCAACCTTGCTACTGGCGATCATCTGAGTGTGCGGCAAGGGGCAACGGAGGCAGTGCTCGAAGTGTCGGCCGATCCGGCTTTGGCAAGAGGCGTGATTTACATTGCGCCGGGGTTTAAATCCAGTGCCGAACTGGGGTGGCATTATGATGCCATTCAAATCATCGATCAGCCCACTACAACATAAATCTGCAGGAATTGGGAATGGAAGCACTCTGGCAATCAATACCTGAAAGCATACGCTTGATTACGCTGTCGTTGATGAAGTTTGGCTTGGTGCTGACTGCGCTGTTGTTGGCTGTGGCTTATATGACTTATGCCGAGCGCAAGGTTCTGGGCTGGATGCAGTTAAGGTTCGGTCCTAACAGGGTTGGCTATCGCGGCTTGTTACAGCCGATTGCGGACGGATTGAAACTGCTTGCCAAAGAGCTGATTTTCCCTGAAAAATCGGATCGTTTTCTTTTTATCATTGCGCCGGTTTTATCGTTTGTACCTGCCCTGGCTGCCTGGGTTATTATGCCTTTCGGCGAGAATATGTATATTGCTGATATCGACGCCGGGTTGCTGTTTGTCCTGGCTCTGACTTCGTTTGCAGTATATGGTGTTTTGCTTGCAGGTTGGTCTTCCAACTCGAAATATGCGCTGTTAGGCGCCCTGCGGGCTGGTGCCCAAATGGTGGCTTATGAAATCGCTATGGGTTTTGCCTTGGTGGGCGTAGTTATGGCCGCCGGCAGCCTTAACATGAAAGATATCGTGCTGGCTCAGGAAGGAAATTTGCTCCATTGGTACTGGTTGCCTATGTTGCCGCTGTTCATAGTCTACTGGATATCCGGTATTGCGGAAACCAATCGGACACCTTTTGATGTCGTAGAAGGCGAATCGGAAATCGTCGCCGGTTTTCATGTTGAATATTCAGGCATGATGTTCGCTATTTTCTTTCTGGCAGAATATGCCAACATGATTCTGATTTCTGCTTTGATCAGCACTCTATTCCTCGGTGGTTGGTATTCTCCTTTTCATGGCATGGGTCTGGGTTTGCTCTCAGCGTCCGGGTTGCACTGGTGGATGTTGAAGGTTACTTTTTTCCTTTTTGTCTATCTATGGTCCAGAGCCACGTTTCCGCGTTTCAGGTATGATCAGATCATGCGTCTTGGCTGGAAGGCTTTTCTTCCAGTAACCATCGTCTGGTTGACGGTTGAATCCATCGCTATCATTTTTGGTTTGGGTCCATGGTTTGAGGGGCTGATATGATCCGGGTATTGCAGGATTTTGTAAAAAGTTTTCTTCTTATCGAGCTGCTAAAGGGCATGGCATTGACGGGTCGCAAAATGTTCGCCCCTAAAATCACGCTTTATTTTCCGGAAGAAACAGCGCCAAGAAGTCCAAGATTCAGAGGTTTGCACGCTTTGAGACGTTATGCCAATGGAGAGGAGCGGTGTATCGCGTGCAAATTATGTGAGGCAGTTTGTCCGGCGCTTGCGATTACCATCGACTCGGAGCAGAGAGAGGATGGGTCCCGCAGAACCACACGTTATGATATCGATTTATTCAAATGTATTTATTGCGGCTTTTGTGAGGAAGCGTGTCCTGTAGATTCGATTGTTGAAACCAATATTTTAGAGTATCATTTTGAGCGGCGAGGCGAACAGATCATGACCAAAGACAAGCTGCTTGCTGTTGGAGAACAACACGAACAGCAGATAGCCGCAAATCGATTATTGGATGCGCCGTATCGCTAGGGAACTTCTGATTAAGTCTGGACGAAGGAGATTGTAGTTCCCCATGTTCAGATTCTCGGGTTGGCAGGGCTATTGCTAAAATTATCAATAAAGTATCTGGGCCAGTAGGGACGCAAGAACCGAATTTATGACTTGGGCAGAGGTTCTCTAAAGGCTCATCCATTATATTTGAGTGTTAGATTTACGCTCGCTCATCAACTGAAAGCAGTGAGTCGGTTTATGCATGCAATTTTTTTCTATATGTTTGCCGTTATCGTGGTTTTATCTGCCATTGGGGTGATTACTGCAAGCAATGCTGTGCATTCGGTTATGTGGTTGGTGGCATGCTTCATTGCTACATCGGGTTTGTGGTTGCTGATGCAGGCGGAATTTCTTGCTATCGTGCTGGTGTTGGTGTACGTTGGGGCGGTTATGGTGCTGTTCCTGTTCGTTGTGATGATGCTGAACGTAAAAAATGCGCCGTTGCGGGAAGGGTTTACTCGCTATCTGCCGATTGGCGGAGTAATCGTATTAACCCTGGGCATAGAGTTTGCGCTGATATTTCTGGATGGACGATTTGATCTGAATCATTACCCGGTTCCTGAGGCGTATCCTGCTGATTATAGCAACACGCGCGAACTGGGCCGGATATTATTCACCGAATACGTACTCCCTTTTGAATTGGCTGCGGTTTTGTTGCTTGTGGCGATCGTTGCTGCTATTGCCTTGACCTTGAGGCGCCGGGAAGGGACACGGCATCAGGATCCGGTGCAACAGGTCAAGGTTCGCGCCAAAGACAGAGTGAGACTCGTCAAAATGCCGGTTGAATCTCCGAAGGAACCTCTGAACAAGTCTGGACGAAGGAGATTGTAGTTCCCCATGTTCAGATTCTCGGGTTGAATTGCGCGGGTTGGCAGGGCTATGGCGAAGATTATCAACAAAGTATCTGGGCCAGCAGGGACGCAAGAACCGAGTTCATGACTTGTTCAGAGGTTCCCTAAAGGCGATCAGGGTTTTTCATCTTAAAAACTAAGAACGACACCGAAAACCACGGAGTAAGTCGTAATGATTACACTGGAGCACTATCTGGTGCTGGGGGGGATTCTTTTTTGCCTCAGCGTCGCGGGTGTTTTCCTTAACCGGAAAAACCTGATCGTTCTGCTGATGGCGCTGGAATTAATGCTTTTGGCTGTCAATATGAATTTTGTCGCTTTTTCTCATTTTATGGGTGATCTCAGCGGGCAGATATTCGTGTTTTTCATTTTGACTGTCGCCGCCGCGGAAACCTCTATCGGTTTGGCAATCATGGTTTTGATATTCCGTCAGAAACAAAGCATCAATGTTGATGATCTTTCCAGTCTAAAAGGATGATGGATATGAAATGGCTGTGTTTGGCGGTGGTGATCCCGCCGCTGATCGCTTCCATAGTTTGTGGTCTTTTCGGTTCTCGGATGCGCCGGGAATGGAGTCATTGGCTGGGGGTGATCGGAACAATAATTTCATTCGCTGCTTCTTTGATGCTTCTGCGGGCATTGGTTCAGCAAGAGTGGCAACCGGCGGATTTAACCCTGTACGTTTGGGGCTTCAATCCAGAATGGGGATTTCAGGTCGGGTTCATGATTGACGCGCTATCGGTAACGATGATGTTGGTCGTTTCCTTGATCTCGTTGCTGGTACACATTTATTCCGTCGGTTATATGGCTGAGGATCCAGGGTATGCGCGGTTCTTCTCTTATATAAGTCTGTTTACCTTCACCATGCTGATGCTGGTTTCGTCTAACAATCTGTTGCAATTGTTCTTTGGTTGGGAAGGCGTCGGTCTGGTTTCCTATTTGCTCATTGGTTTCTGGTACACGCGTCCGAGCGCGGTCACAGCCAACATGAAAGCCTTTGTGATTAATCGTGTGGGTGATTTTGCTTTTGTCCTGGGTATCGCGATCCTGTTTTCCGCTTATGATACCCTGGCTTTCGATCGTCTTCTTGGGTCTGCTGGAGCCCTGGCGCAGATGGATCTGGCATGGTTGCCGAAAAGTGCTTCGGCCCAGGAATGGGCCTGCCTTTTATTGTTCATTGGCGCTATGGCCAAATCATCTCAGATCCCGCTTCATATCTGGTTGCCTGATTCCATGGAAGGTCCTACGCCCATTTCGGCGCTGATTCATGCTGCAACCATGGTGACCGCCGGAATTTTTCTGGTGTGTCGTTTTTCACCTTTATTTGAAACTGCGCCAGGAACATTGAGCTTTATGCTGCTTATTGGAGCAAGCACTGCTTTGTTGCTTGGTCTGGTCGGGTTGGTGCAGACAGATATTAAAAGGGTTGTGGCTTATTCCACCATATCCCAGCTTGGATATATGACGGCCGCTCTTGGCGCCTCGGCTTATGCGGCGGGTTTGTTTCACCTGGTTACGCATGCTTTCTTCAAGGCATTGCTTTTTCTGGCTGCCGGATCGGTGATTATCGCCATGCACCATGAGCAGGATATGCGTCAAATGGGTGGATTGCGGCGAAAAATGCCCATAACCTATCTGACTTGTCTCATCGGTGCTTTATCTTTGTCGGGCTTTCCGGGTTTTGCGGGCTTTTTCTCCAAGGACGCATTGATCGAGGCAGTTTCGGCATCGACCGTGCCTGGCGCGCAGATAGCTGCCGTGATATTACTGTTTTCTGTTTTTGTTACCGCGCTTTACACCTTCCGTATGATATTTCTGGTATTTCACGGGGAGCCGCGGCATGATGCGTCGCATGTCCATGAAAGTCCTCATGTAGTTACCGGGCCTTTGGTGGTGCTGGCAGTGTTTGCGCTTTGCGCAGGCGCTTTTCTGGCCGAACCCATTTTGTTTTCATCTCCTATGCAGAACGCCATGCCTATGGCTGCGCATGGGGGCATGAGGCATCTGGCGGACCATTGGGAAGGTTCGGCGGCCTTTGTCGTTCATGGCCTGTTCAGTCCCGCTGTTATTTTGATGTTGGCGGGTATTGTTACAGCCTGGCTTTTTTATGGCGGAGCAGCAGCTCGAGGTCAAAGGCTGCTTTCCAAATTCAAGCCGGCGCAATGGATTCTGGATCGGGGTTGGGGATTCGATGCTTTGTTCATGAATTTCTTTGCCTCGGCAGGTCAGAAGCTCGGCGTCCGACTATGGCATGGGGTTGATCAGAATTATATCGATACGGGGATGGTGATGGGTACGGCTCGGCGTGTTCGGTCTATGGCATCCAGAGTGTCTTCGTTACAGAGTGGTTATTTATATCATTACGCATTTGTCATGATTATCGCCCTGTTCATGTTGATCACATGGTTTGGATTTTCATTTGTCTTATAAAAACATCTATAACGATAAGGGGTTGAAACGGGCATGTTGAGCGAAGCTCCTTTGCTGAGCCTTTTGATCTGGCTTCCCATAGTCGGTGGTTTACTGGTGCTCTGGATGAGGGATCAGGAAGCTGCGGCAGAGCGTATTGCCCTGATTATAACGGTGGCTGGTTTTCTGATCAGTCTGTACTTATGGGCTGGTTTTGACCCGAATCAGACCCAACTGCAATGGGTCGAATCGGTAGCGTGGATAGAATCCCTGCATATTTATTATGCGCTTGGAATCGATGGTATAGCACTCCCATTGATTGTGCTGACTACTTTTATGACCATTCCGGTGGTGATTCTGACTCCATCGAGTGTGTCTCAGCAACAGTCTTTTTATCTGAGTGCATTCCTGATCATGGAAGGGCTGATGATCGGGGTATTTTCCGCGACCGATGCTGTGCTGTTTTACGTTTTCTGGGAAGCCATGCTCATTCCCATGTTTCTAATTATTGGTATATGGGGCGGAGCAAACCGCATCTACGCTACCATAAAGTTTTTTCTTTATACTTTTCTGGGCTCGGTTCTCATGCTGGCGGTTATCATCTATCTGTACTGGCGCAGCGGTGAGTTCTCCATTTGGGCATGGCATGGGATGCATCTTTCGGCCAAAGAGCAGTGGTGGATTTTCATGGCGTTCTGGGCGGCCTTTGCGGTTAAAATCCCGATGTGGCCCGTACATACCTGGTTGCCTGATGCCCACGTTGAGGCGCCCACCGGCGGTTCTATTATTCTGGCGGCTATCATGCTCAAACTGGGCGCCTACGGTTTTCTGCGCTTTACATTGCCCATCGTTCCCGATGCCGCTGTTGCGCTTCATGGTTTGATGATCGGATTATCATTGGCAGCCATTGTTTATATCGGGTTTGTCGCCTTGATGCAGGAAGATATGAAAAAGCTGGTTGCTTATTCCTCTATCGCCCATATGGGTATTGTGACACTGGGGATATTCCTGCCTTTTTCCATGGCTACGTTGGGCGTGGGCGTGGATCAAGAAGGTGTACTGCTGGCGGTACAGGGCAGTATTGTGCAGATGATATCGCATGGTCTGGTTTCGGGGGCTTTATTCGCGTGCATCGGGGTGCTTTACGATCGCATGCATACGCGGCAGATTTCAGAATACGGCGGGATTGCTACGTCCATGCCGATGTTCGCGGCTTTTCTGGTGTTTTTCGCCATGGCTAATATCGGTTTGCCGGGCACATCGGGGTTTGTCGGAGAGTTTGCAGTGATTCTTGCAGCGATGCATGCAAACTTCTGGGTCGCCCTGTTGGCTGCCACGACACTGGTTTTGGCAGCGTCGTACACTTTATGGATGGTCAAGCGGGTGGCTTATGGGCCTGTGAAACGTCCGGCTATTGCCATGCTTGCGGATCTGAGCTGGCGTGAGGGGCTTGTTTTGACGATGCTGGCTATACCTGTGCTGATTCTAGGAATCTGGCCGGCGCCTTTGCTCCAAGTAACGGAGCCTGCTGTCCATACTTTGCTGGAACCTATTTTTGGCTTGTAATCTGATGAAAACAAGAATCAAGAAGCAACGTATGCTTTGTCTGACCGGGAGATGTCGATGAGTTCGGCGATACCACACGCGCTTGTATTTCTGCCTGAGTTGGTCATTTTATTGATGGCTGGAGTTGTTCTGGGCGTGACTGTGACAGGTTCCGAACCTGTGATTCAATATCAAAGAGCGCAGCGCTTGGCACTTTGGACGACATTACTTGTCCTCGGGGCTTTGGTGCTCACGCAACTGGATCCAGCAGCAGGATGGGAAGCCACCGGTGGTTTCATACTGGATCCCCTGGCTGTGTTGTTCAAGGGGTCCATTGTTTTAGGTACACTGATGACCATTGTTTATGGAGGGCGATACTGGCACTCAGAGCGCCCGATGATGCCCGAATATCATCTGCTGATTTTGTTTGCACTGCTGGGTATGATGGTTATGGCTTCAGCAAGCAATACCTTGATGTTCTATCTGGGACTGGAGTTGATGTCACTCAGTTTGTATGCGCTGGTGGCGCTGGATCGCTCCAATCCAGAAGCCACGGAGGCAGCGATGAAATATTTCGTGCTCGGCGCTGTGGCATCCGGAATGTTACTTTACGGCTTTTCGCTGCTTTATGGTCTTACAGGATCGCTGGAACTTGATGCCCTGGGGGTTGCCATGTCTCAGAGATTAAACCATGATCCGGCTATGATACTGGCGTTTCTTCTGATTATTAGTGGGCTGATGTTCAAACTCGGGGCAGCACCTTTCCATATGTGGCTACCCGATGTATACCACGGATCGCCTTTGCCCAGCATGCTGGTCATCGGGGTAGCACCCAAGCTTGCGGCGATGGTTTTTATTTTGCGCTTGATGATGGAAAGTGGGGGTGGACTAAACGGGCTTTTCGCTGATGTCGCTGTGATTGGCGCTTTATTGTCGATCATCATCGGCAACCTTGCAGCCCTGATGCAAACGAACCTCAAAAGACTGCTGGCCTATTCCACCATTTCCCATATGGGTTTCATCTTTCTAGGCTTCTCGGCAGCGGATACCAGTGGCTATGCCGGTGCAACCTTCTATATGTTCATTTATCTGCTTGGATTTATGGCGTTTGCAGGTTCCCTGGTTTATCTGTCCCAAAGCTGCGATGCCGAAACGCAATCTGATGATATAGGAGCGCTTTCCGGTCTTTATAAACGCAATCCTTTGATTGCGGCAGTTATGGCAGTTTCGCTGTTTTCTATGGCCGGGGTGCCTCCGACAGCCGGATTTTTCGCAAAACTGGCTGTATTGATGCCGGCAGCGCAAGCCGGATTTTTATGGCTGGTGGTGGTGGCTTTGATCTTTTCTGTCGTGGGCGCCTATTATTATTTGAGGATCATACGCTACATCTATTTCGAGACCGGAGAGGAAAAGACGGCGCTGATGGAATCATCTGGCAACCGTGTTTTTTTGGGTTTGAATGGATTGCTCATTCTGGTGCTCGGGTGCATGCCTGGTTTGTTGTGGCAATTTTGTTACACGATGTTGGCAAATAACTCATACTTGTGATATCATTGATATCTTAAATAAAAGCCGTTTAATGTTCAGGTGCGGGGTGGAGCAGTCTGGCAGCTCGTCGGGCTCATAACCCGAAGGTCGCAGGTTCAAATCCTGCCCCCGCTACCAATTCTATCTTGGAAGGCTTGAGGACTGTTATCGTTTACCGCTGATAGCTCAAGTCGTTCAATAATCGACACCTTCTTCATATCTTTGCCTCCTGCGGCAGTATTCAAAATTCCGGCCAGATCGCCATAGAGATCGATTTGTAGGCCGTTTTCACCCTCGCTGGGTGGTTAGAACCACCTTTTCGATCAATCCGCGCAAAAGCCCTGACGCTTCGGCTTGTCTGTCCTCTTGGTTCAGGGCCTGACGTAAGGCGCTGACTCTTAATTGAGTTTGAGCAATCTGACATCGCCAATAAAGCTTTTCAACGTTTGTAGATGTGGTCGGATTTCGTCAGCATAGGATGATACGATAGGTGCGGGTACTACCAGTTGGACGTTTTCTTCCTGCATTTCCCTGAACTGATTAGCTGATATGCCTTCCTGCAAGGTCAGCAAATGCTTGGTGTCAATTCGCTTTGCTTCGTTGAGTATTTGTCGCCAACGATCCTTGCAGGTAGTTTTGACAGCCAGCATTCTGAGCTGTTTTTCTGGAAAGCTGGAATTGTGATAATCATCTGCTGACGGGAATAGAAAATCCGGCTTTTTCCCCAGTTCGGAAATAGGCTGGTGTGAAAAATCCAGACCATCTTGCAGTCCTTCTTCAACAAAGACTTCTTTGGCATGCAATTCCAGTGAGCGTCCAGATCGTGATTTCCGCCGTTGCAGTATTGATAGTGCTTTCTTGATGAATTCTTCCATGGAAGAAAAGCCTGCAATTATATGTGGAAGCTCTATCGCTTCCTCAATACTTCGGAAAAGCTCGAATTCACAGTTGCGGCGCTTGATCAAACGGTTATCCGGATCAAGCCCTGTACCTTGACTCAATTCGACAGCCTTTTGAGTGATTTGTGCACCAGTCGGGAATGTATCAATCCATTCAGAGGGGATTTCTGATGGTGTAAGCCAGAACGGATTTTTCTTTTCAGTCGCTGTTTCGGTATCAAACAGGGGCATTTCAGAAGACCATATTCTCCAGTTACCTGGATCAACTGGGCCGATACGGTCCTCTATGATGTCTTCTTCTGTTTCATGCCGTGCGACCCACGCATGGCATTCTCTTGCTTCGCCATTACTATCAAGTTCGAATGCAAACACAGTTAATGCGCCAGTGCTCTCGGGATCAAGAATCGGGGAGTTCTGACCGCCAAAGTTGGTCAGACGCGCTTCATTTCTGGTTCCCCCTCTGAATTTATTGTTGTACCATACCGCTCTGGCGGTGCGATAATCACCGTGAGGGTCAACATAAAAATCAAACCACCGCTCTTGGTTGTCATCGTGCTTCCCAGCCATTGACGGGAAGATGTCGAAAATAAATCCCTTTGGAACATACGGGCCAGCCTGATGAGAACCATTGGCAAGTGTGTCGTTACCTGAAAGTCTTTTAACGTACCAGATATATTCATTCCCCGATACTTCATCCAGCCAGTCAGAAACAGATGTCAGCATTCAGTGCCCCTGTATGTCGATGTTGTTGTCTTCACTCATGATCCAGTTTTCAATTCTGTTGAGCAACATATTAATGTCAAGTTTTGTCTTACCTTTGAGGGCGCATTCCCATACTGTGAGGACACGCCATCCAGCTTCTGATAGTTGTAGTCTGACTTCCATATCTCTTTCACGGTTTCTACCGATCTTGCTTTTCCAGAATTCAGGTCTGGTTGAAGGCCATTTGAAAAGATAACATTCATGTCCATGCCAGAAACATCCATGGATCATGATCGCGGCATGATATTTGTTGAAAACAAGGTCTGGCTTTCCAGGCAGGGATTTGTCGTGAAGGCGATATCGCAAGCCTTTCGCATGAAGTGCTTTTCTGATTTTCAATTCCGGACTGGTATCTTTTCCCTTGATACCAGCCATCATTTCACTTCGTTTTCTCTTGCTTACAATATCAACCAACGGCAAGCAATTCCTTCTGCACAGGGCGGATACCGCCTTCAAACTCACTCGTAACCAGCCATGGCTGCATCAATCTGGCGATTGACTCAACAACGGGTACTACAACAGCATTGCCAAACTGTTTGTATGCTTGCGTATCTGAAACAGGAATAATAAATTTCTTCCGTCCTGGTTGGTCAAACCCCATCAGGCGTGCGCACTCACGCGGTGTAAGGCGTCTTGGGTTTCTGCTCCTTTGTTTGATCAGGATTTCGGAGCCGTCTTTGTAATACCGTGCAGAAAGTGTCCGGCTGATGTCATTGGGGCCGACGAGTCCGAAGCCGAAGCCATTGCCTTTCAGGCGATGCTTTTCTGCATATCCTTGTAAATAATTCCATAGCTTGTCGGATAGAGTGTATTTGTCGAGTACCCTGCCTTTCTTGCCATGAATAAATCGGGCGCAGGACTCCAGTTTTTCGCTGCCATCTTGCGGATGCAAAACGCTGGACATCTTCGGGCCATTCTCCAAAGCCGGTATGATCAGATCATCCAAAGAGAAATTGCTATCATCACGAAAACCTGCAATGAAGATACGTTCGCGGTGTTGCGGCACCCAGGATTTTGCATCAACTACTTTGTAGCTCACATGATAACCAAGCTCTTTTGTCAGTATCTGGTGAATAACTCTGAACGTATTGCCTTTGTCGTGATTAACCAGGTTCTTTACATTTTCCAGCAAAAAAGCTTTTGGTTGATGATGTTCGATAATGCGTGCGACATCAAAAAAAAGGGTACCTTGAGCATCGCAGCGAAAGCCATGAGGTCTGTTCAAAGAGTTTTTCTTGGAAACACCGGCAATTGAGAATGGTTGGCACGGAAAGCCTGCTAACAACAGATCATGTTTGGGGATCTGATTTGCCGGTATTTGTGTGATGTCTCCAACTACTTCATGGTCACATTTGTAATTGGCCTTATATGTCTGGACAGAGTATTTGTTCCACTCGCTGGTAAATACACATTCGCCGCCGATGGAATCAAACCCTCTGCGCAGGCCACCGATACCTGCAAACAGGTCTATGAACCGGAAATCCGGCTCGTCGCAATCGCTTGATTCACTCTCAACGAGTGAATTTAGTAGCGTGATTGCTGCTTTTCGTGGTCTGGTTTCTCCATTCTCCCATCGATATAAGGTTCTGGCAGAAAAGCCTAGTTGGGTGGATAAATCTTCGATAGATAGGCCTGTGCGTTCCCGAAGGGCTGAAAATTCTGACATATTTGCGTAGGCCTCTGTGGGAGTTATATTGACACTTTGTCAAATTATGACCCAGATAATGATTCATGGCAAGGCCGGATTCGAATATTTTTGTACTGTCCGTATATACAGTAGTTTCCAGGTGGCATACCTCATTTGTGGAAAATACCCGGAATCAATTCAAGTATTTTGAAAGAGACGTTACGAAATCGCATTAAGGGCATGGCGCCCTTGAAGCCAGTTCGCCTTGAATGTTTTCCAGTGATGCGAGAGCGTTTCTTCGCTGATGAGTATCAGGCTCACTTCTGGCGAGTTCGTTAAAAGCATCACGTAACAACGCATAAAGCTCGTTTTCGTCTTTTGCGGCCAGTTCAAAGCGAGTAATCAGTTTCATTTTGATCTCCTGAATGTTGAAAGCCGCGACCTTCTTCTACAAAAAAGTAGAGAAGAAGGACAGCGAAGGCGACGAGCCGGAGTTCTACAACTGCCTTAAATCTTACTGTGTGTTTAATGCGGATCAGATCGAAGGATACGAGCCGACAACAGGACGAGAAAAAGGAGAGTTTGGAACGGTAGAACGTCTTGAGGAAATAGAAAGTTATATCAAGGCAACGGGAGCCGAAATTCAGGAGGATAAAGATCAAGCCTGTTTTTATCCGGTCAGTGATCATATAGATATGCCAAGCAAAGACCTGTTTTTTGATAATGGACAAAGTGCAACCGAGAATTATTATGCTGTGTTATTGCATGAGCTTACCCACTGGACAGGCGGAGCCAAGCGTTTAGATCGTGAGCAGAAAAGCCGCACCGATAAAGAAAGTTATGCTTTTGAGGAACTGGTAGCTGAGCTTGGTAGTGCCTTCCTATGTGCGCAGTTTGGTATCAAGCAACAAGGGCGCGATGATCACGCTATGTATATAAAGTCATGGTTACAGGCACTCAAAAACGATAAAAAGTTAATTTTCAAAGCAGCGGCGCAGTCTCAAAAAGCTGTCAATTTCCTAAATGAAAAGGCAGGGGTTTAACCTCTGCCATCTATGATGGACTACTACAACTGGCACCGGCCACATTCCAGAAATAACGGAAAGGCGCCTGCAGTTGCAGAAGAAAATCTTGACTTACTGTCCGGAATTAGTTGACCATTACACAGCCCGCACTCTGGCACGTGCGATTGCGGAGTTGTAAGGCGTCGGTTTCTGAGCTTTATCCTTTCCAGCCTTTGTTCGTGAACGCTACCAGGCAGGCGCGCCGCGTCAAATCATTTTACCCGTAAGCCTTACGAGCCGAAGCCACGCGATGCGTGTCGTCGGACGGTCCCCCACAAATAATTGGACGCCGGCTCTGATCTCCTGACTGGTCGGACGCCGTTCACAAGGCCGGAATTCACCGGCTCTTGAGATCGGAAAAGGAGATCATCATGATCGAAAAAACACTCATCCCTGAAAACAAGCGCATCGGCTTTCTGGCCTCACAGCTTGGCTCCATGCATTTCAAATTCGAGATGCTGACCTATATTGCGAAGGATACATGGGCGGTTACTGGAACTTCTATAATCTCAGTAACGGCGGGTTCTTTATGGGCTTGAACAGCGACAAGGAATTTCATGTCGTGAACCCCATGAATTACTGCGATGAAACGATGTCGGCAGAAGCTGCGAGTATCGGTGCAAATATCTACGCACTCAGCGCGGTGGGCTTTGATTCACAAGAGCCTAAAATCGGGACGCTCTATTACGCGCTCTACGATTTTGCCGCCGAACACGCGGAAGCCAGAAAAATCTTCCGCTTCATCGACTAATCGCTATCCTTTACGCCCTGTGCTAACTCGCGGCGCAGGGCATTCATGATTTTACAATCAGGTATCCACCTGCACCCATCATCAGCCCTCCGGCGGTCATCCTGACCTGCCGCTCATAAGCAAATCCTCGGGAGGCTGTTAAGATTGTTTTTGCTGCAAATGCATAAACAATCTTGACGCTGCCGACCGCCAGGGTGGTTACAACCAAAATAAGTACAATATCAGGCGTGCCCAGAGCCGATACATCAACAAAGGCCGGAAACAGACTGGCATAGAAAAGGATGGCTTTGACATCCCCCAATGTCAGAGCCAGACCGGACACAAAACTGGCGCTCATGCCGCCTTTGGGAATGGTGGCCTCCAGTGCTTTTGGTTTGGTTGCACCACGGATCAGGCCAAAACCAAACCAGAGCAGATATCCGGCAGCGATATAGCGGATGATGGCAAAAAACGCACCCATGACCTCAGAGAGAGCGGTCAAGCCCAGAATAGCCATTACAACAAAAACCAGATCGCCCGCCACGATCCCGAATGCGGCGGCGATGCCATTGCGCACATCCAGCGTGGCCGAGCGAATAACCACCAGTGCCACACTGGAGCTAGGGATCGCAGCCAATGCGATCATAATCAGTAACAATGTCATGGCTTCATACGGGGTCATTTGGGTTGTCCTTCTAACGTTTAAAGCATGAATGGCCGTGGTCGTGAAGCCCTATTGTCTTTTGCCCCCGGACGGGTTTCAATCTCCGCTGCCGTTGTTGCTTCGGAAACCGGATCCGGCCACTAAAACCCGCCCGAATACCCCTGACTTTTCGGCGGGGCATGTCCGTTCTTTGATCCCGTCAAACGGACATCGGTGCCATGAGGCAGCGCAGCATGAATAACTTGCTTGCCGTATCACCGGAAGGCCACTGTCGGAGTAGGGGATACCGGCAAGCTCCTTGCTCTAAAGACCTCAGGTCTGTAGATATAAGGTCGCGTCAGCGACCCCTGACATCCTGATGGAAGCTATCTTCCCGTTGTGCAGGGCACAATAGTTCCGGTATCGGTTGGTTCCGATATTGGCAATACGCTAAGGATGACCGCAAGATGTGCGCGTGTAGTACAAAATGTGCCATTTTGTTCTCCCCGCACCGATCTTGAGAAGGACATTTCCCCGTCCGTTCTATCCTCAGGAGACGCTCTAAGCTTCGAATCCGGTGCGTTACACGTCTTCAGGCAAAAGAGCTTGTGTGGTGCATTACCGGCGTTGAGCCGGATGCTGCACCAGCGAACGTTTGGACGTTCAATCACCACTTATGGGAGCCTTCGAGCTGCCCCTAAGAACCTCATGGACAAGGGCGAGATGTCCGCTCTCCCCGTGTATCCCCATCGACCAGAAAGGGGATTTAGCTCCCCTTCATGGACTTCCCCTCAACCAAAGAGGCATGTCATAGCCCCTCATGAACCCCCTTGATAATTTCATTAAGACCAACCGTACGCCGTTTGGATACCGTGAGCTTTTCGCCGCTTAATAACGACCACTGTTTCGTTAATTAGTAACGACAAAGATAGTCCCTTATCTTAAGTCTTGACAAACTAGGACGATTGCCCTAACATGCAGAAATTAGGGCAATCGTCCTAGTTTTTGCGTTTAGACTGATGGAGATAAATATGTCTGTAGATTTGTTCGAGTATTTTCAATTAAGCGACCTGAAACTTTCCAACCGAATAGTTATGGCACCTATGACGCGTAATAGAGCTGATGAAAATGGAGTTGTGACACCTATGATGATAACTCACTATCAGCAACGCGCCAGTGCAGGTTTGATTATTACTGAGTCTTCACCAATTTCACCGCAGGCCATCGGATACCCTTTCACACCTGGAATTTACACGGATGCTCAAGTAGAAGGTTGGAGCTATTTAACCGATGCGGTGCACAAAAACGGTGGACATATATTTATCCAGTTGCAACATTGCGGACGAATCTCTCACCCTGGTATGCAAGCTGATAATGCCATGCCAGTTGGTGCATCGGCGATACAACCTGAAGGGCAAGCCGTTACCTATACTGGAATGCAGGATTTTGTTGTACCTCGTGCACTTGAAATGCATGAAATTTCTGATGTTGTGACGCAGTTTAAGCGTAGTGCTGAGATGGCTAAACGCGCAGGCTTTGATGGTGTAGAAGTCCATGGTGCAAACGGTTATATTATCGATCAGTTTTTGCGTGATGGCAGTAATCAGCGTACTGATGTATATGGTGGCACTGTCGAAAACCGTATGCGTTTATTAGATGAAATTCTTGATGCGGTGTGTGATGTGTGGTCGGCGCAACGTGTGGGTGTACGATTGTCACCTGAGAATAGTTTTAATTCAATGTCTGACTCTAATCCACAGGCACATTTTGAATATATCATTGAGCGATTAAGCATGCGTGGACTTGCCTATGTTCATGTGCTGGAAGGTGACATGATGTCGAAGGTAAGTGAGGTGGATTATCGTACTTTACGTTCGAGATTTGAAGGTGTATACATTGCTAATAACGGCTATGACATTGACCGCGCGCAAACAGCGATAGACAAAAATAATGTAGATTTGGTTGCCTTCGGAATACCATTTTTAGCTAACCCAGATTTAGTACATCGATATCAAGAAAATCTGCCTTTAAATGAGGCAGATAAAGCCACTTTTTATGGTGGTGGTGAAGAAGGTTATATCGATTATACATTTTATAGTGACTAAGAGGTGTTTTGATGAGTAATCGTATGACACATAATCAAATTGTTGAAGCTGCAGATACATTGTTTTATCAGCATGGTTTTGAACATACCTCTTTCGCAGATATCGCGAAGGTAGTAAAAATTTCACGTGGTAATTTGTATCATCACTTTAAAGCTAAAGATGATATTTTGGATGCAGTGATTGATATCCGCTTGGCTAGAACTCAAGAGATACTTGATCGTTGGGAAAATGAGGGGAAAACGCCAGAGGATCACATTAGAAGTTATATTCAAATCCTGATTACGAATTGGGACAAGATTAAGCATTATGGTTGTCCAGTTGGTACTTTGTGTACGGAACTTGCTAAGTTGAACCATTCTTCGCAAAGCGAGGCGAATAAAATCTTTACATTGTTTCGCATATGGTTGAGAGAACAATTTACTTTGCTTGGCCGTAAAGATGATGCTGATGAACTTGCCATGCATGTTCTCGTATGGAGTCAGGGTGTTGCGACATTAGGTAATGCGTTTAATGATAAGAAGTTTATCAGGCAAGAAGTTCAAAAGATGAATGATTGGCTAGCGTCTCTCACAGACGGAACCGTATAAATTCAACAGCCGCCAACACTAAAGCAGGAAACGAAATGTTTATTGTATTACTTAAGTTCTCAGATAACAAAACCCAGGCAGGGCAGTTTATGGATGGTCACAACGAGTGGATTAAACGTGGTTTTGATGACGGTGTATTTTTACTGGTTGGTAGTATTCAGCCAAATTTGGGTGGTGGAGTTGTTGCGCATAATACGTCGCTGTCTGATCTTCAAAGTAGAGTTAACAGTGATCCATTCGTAGCGGAAAATGTAGTTAACGCAGAAATAATTGAAATCAGCGCATCAAAAGCTGATGTTCGATTGAAATTTTTGATGGATTAACATCCGATATAAGGAGTGACAAATATGAATACAACGGTAGATGGATCTGATGGCAAACCACGTTGCAGTTGGTGTGATGCCGCACCAGACTTCTTTCATTATCACGATACTGAATAGGGGTTTCCAGTAGATGATGATTATCGTTTATTTGAGAAATTGCGCCTGGAAGGTTTTCAATCTGGCTTAAGTTGGCGAACTATTCTTACTAAGCGCGAAAACTTTCGCGCTGCGTTTCTTGATTTTGACTTCAATAAAATAGCACGTTTTACCCAAAGAGATATTAATCGTCTACTCAAAAATGAAGGCATTGTCCGTCATCGCGGCAAGATTGAGGCGGTCATCAATAATTCAAAACGAGCTCAGGAACTTGTTGAGCGGGAAGGTTCGTTAGGTGCATTCATTTGGAGTTACGAACCTGATAATAACCCGCGGGCCAAACCACAGGCTGTATCGACTTCTACAGAGTCTGTGGCGCTGTCGAAGGATCTGAAAAAACCAGGATGGAAATTTGTTGGACCAACTACGGCATATGCCTTTATGCAGGCAATGGGGCTGGTCAATGATCATGTTGAAGGGTTGTGTAATCAGAGTTCAAGTTGAGTGCGCTCGTAAGGCTTTCAGGCGGCCTGAGAGCTAATAAATTTGACGGTGTAGTTGTGTAATCATTCGTAATGTTCCTATTAATTCTCTTATTGGAAGACCAGAGAGTGCCCCTGTATGCGATGTTAATAAGGTAATAATAAGACTTGGCTATTGGGTATTATCGGGCATAATCAGTTATGTAAATTGGGTATAGCGTTCGAAAATGAGGGCTGAATGAGAGAACCAAACATCACCGTTGGCCAAAATATCTTGCAACTTATCGCTGAAATCGATGAGTTTAAAGGTCAATGGCAGGCACTAAAAACGCTCTCACCAGAACGCCTGCAACAACTGCGTAAAGTAGCAACGATTGAAAGTGTTGGTTCATCTACTCGGATCGAGGGTGCAAAGCTCAGTGATGTGCAGGTGGAGAAATTGCTTTCTAACCTCGGCTCAACATCTTTTAAAACCCGTGACGAGCAGGAAGTCGCTGGATATGCAGAAGCGATGGACTTGGTATTTCAATCCTATGAGGATTTGCATTTAACCGAAAACCATATCCGTCAGTTACACCAGACTTTGCTTCGTCATAGCTCCAAAGATGATCGTCATCGTGGCTCCTATAAAACACTTTCCAATAGCGTTGTAGCCAAAGATGCAGGCGGTAATGAAATTGGTCTTATCTTTGAGACAGCAACGCCATTTGATACGCCCAGAGAAATGGAAGAATTAGTACAATGGGCATCCAAAGCAATAGATGAATCAGCGATGCATCCGTTATTAATCATTGCGGTTATCAATGTGGCGTTTTTAGCTATCCATCCATTCCAGGATGGTAATGGTAGGCTCTCTCGCGTACTCACCACATTGCTATTATTACGGGCAGGGTATGAGTATGTGCCTTATTCCTCTTTAGAAAGTATTGTTGAAGAGAATAAAGACCTTTACTACAAGGCATTGCGGCGTACACAAATAACACTTAAAGATGATTCCCCAGATTGGGAGCCTTGGGTTGGTTTTTTTCTGCGCTGCCTGAAAAAACAAAAAGCTAATCTTGTTGTAAAGGTTGAACAAGAAAAGGTTGCAAGTGATACATCCTTGCCTTCACTTTCTGTTCAGGTGCTTAGATTTTTGGGTGAGCATGAACGTTTAACCATTGCTCAGATGGTGGAGTTAACCAGTGCGAACCAAAATACATTGAAAGTAAGGTTGCGTGAACTGGTTGAAGGCGGTCGTATTCAGCGGCATGGGAAAGCACGAGCAACTTGGTATAGCTTGGCTTGAAAGACAAATAGTGAACAAGCCTATTTGAATTTAGGTTTTTTTACGCGCATGGATAATCCAGATTATGGGTATGGCATACTCGCATGGTTGATGGAAAGCATCGGATTTATATTAGTGTATTTTCAGACGAGCTGGTCGAAACAGGGTATTGTCGGTGCATTGAAATTTTCATGGCTGATGGGTATCTTTCTGACTTCATCGGCTCTTGTCGGCGTTGCTGCAAAGGTCGAGCTTTCTGATATTTCTCATTGGTTCTTATTGACGGGTGGTTTCTATGGTATTTATTTCACTTTGATGGGTATAACTGTTGGATCAATTTACAAAATTCTTAATGCAGAAGAAAGAAAGTGCAATTGTAAAAGTACATAACAAGAACTTAAGAGTGTGTTTATGAAAAAAGTAGCTGTATTCGGAAAGCCGGGAGGCGGAAAGTCGACCTTTAAGTTGCTGCATCGGACGCGGTAAAGCTGTCACTTTTTTTGCAAAAACACGCAAAAAAACCGCCAACTTCACCACGCCGCTTAGCAAGGCATTAGGCCTTAAAAAATCGGAGCGCCAAGCAATGGAAGTGAAAATCATAGATTTCCCCGAAACAAAAGTGGCTATGATAGAGTACCACGGATCACCAGCGTTGGAACATGAATCAGTAAAAAAGCTCATCGCATGGAGAATTGAAAACAAATTTCCGCCTGAAAAGCATAAAAACTATGGTGTTCATTTCAACGATCCAGCAACTACCCCTCCTGAAGAATATCGAGTGGATCTATGTATTTCAGTAGAGCAAGAAATACCGCCCAACCCCCAGGGGGTAATTAACAAAGTGATTCCTGCAGGTCGGTGTGCTGTTGCGCGCCATATTGGGTCACGAGCTAATGTTACAGTTGCCGCTTACCTTTATGAAAATTGGTTACCAACAAGTGGAGAGAATCTCAGAGAGTTCCCAATATTCTTCCACTACGTAAATGTTGGCCCGAATGTGCAAGAGCACGAAATGATTACTGATGTTTATTTACCATTGGTATAAAAATGGCCTAACAAGGCAAATGCACTCGGATAGCAAAATGCGGTGCTAGAAAATTTATAATAATGTATAACGAGACACGAAGTTTAGTCAATTTAACTATTATGTAGTGAAAATAATTCGACGAAATAAGTGAGGTTTAATGGATAAAATAAGTGTGATAAATACAATTACCGTACCAAAAGGGATGGAAAAAATTGCCGAGGAAGTTAGAGAAGAGTATGTCAATTATTTTAAGAAACAAGATGGTTACGTGAATTCTACATTTTACAAATCCTTGAATAGAGAAGATGATGGTTCGATCCGCTATGTAAATATAGTGATGTGGGAGTCTTATGATCATTTTGAGCGAGTAGTAAATAAAGGATTTAAAAATGAGGAAGGTGAAAATAATGACGGAATGCGTGTATTGGGTAAAGGTTTCCCAGAGCCAATTAAAGTATTGCCTGGTCAATTTACTACTATTGGGTAAGCGTGTAAAAAAGCTATTAAAATTGCGCTTTCAGTGCCTGGACTCACAACAGTTTACCTGCCATTTATGGCGACGTTATACGTTTTAATGGAGCCGAAATTGTCGAAAGTTATTCTTGAAGGCTATGTTCTTGCGTCTGATACTGATATCGCAGCTGTAAAGAGAGAGCTTGCAAATCATATTCTATTGACTCGACAAGAAGAAGGCTGTTTAGTATTTGAAGTGTCTCAGGATAGTAATGATTTAAATCGCTTTAATGTATATGAAGAGTTTACTTCTCAAGAGGCGTTCAAAGTGCATCAGCAACGTCTTAGTGCAGCCGAGTGGGGTAAGATATCGTCGAAGTTAGAAAAGCATTATAAAACTAGTGGCTCAGGCTAATATAGGAGTGCCATCGTATGCTAAGTCATTCAAGTGTGACCTTTAATAATTCCTATGGTCATGACTTACTGAATAAAAATGATGAACCAATGCTAGGCGGAACAAATAGCTGAGAGGCAGAATATATGAAAACTAGACAAACTGGCGGTTGTGCTTGTAGAGCTGTCCGTTACAAAACCCAATTAGAGCCAGAGTTCTCCATGTTATGCCAGTGTCGTTAGTGTCAGAGGACGACAGGCGCAGGTCACGCTGCATCATTTGCTGTAATGGCAGATGCCACTACGGTTACAGGTGACATTCATTATTACGAGCAGACATCGGATGATGATAGTACAACGAGTAGTGGTTTTTGTAAAAATTGCGGCAACCCAGTAATTAAAAAAAACTTCTGGTTATCCACAATATCTTTTCTTTCATGCCGCGACACTTGATGACTCAGGCTCATACAAACCCGAAATGGTCGTTTATAATTCAGCGAGTATCCGATGCACCGTAAAACCCCGTTGTTAAGGGCGGGGATATAAGGCGCGGGTTTAGTCTGGTGTCTATAATAGAACCTATGAAACAACTCAAAGCTTTCAAGTTCCAACTCAAGACCAACGAAGCAGAGGCGGCACAATTGCGGCGTTTCGCGGGGTGTTGCCGCTTGGTTTGGAACAAAGCGCTAGCCATGCAAAAGGAACGGCTTGACAGTAAGCAAAGCATACTCAATTATCCGAAGATGGCGGCTGAGCGCATTAAGTGGAAATATGCGCCCGAAACCAGCTTTTTAAGTGAAGCTCCTGCGCAACCGTTGCAACAAACGCTTAAGAACCTTGATAGGGCGTTGCGGGATGCGTTCAACAAGAAAAACCCTAAACGC
>Ga0209344_10001250_pt1 | contig 34511 bp, 32 predicted proteins | sample Cruoilmetagenom6_FD_187293 | JGI IMG/M metagenome (GOLD analysis project Ga0209344, IMG submission 187293) | Oil polluted marine microbial communities from Coal Oil Point, Santa Barbara, California, USA - Santa Barbara Oil Seep Sample 6 (SPAdes)... | ecosystem: Environmental > Aquatic > Marine...
TATGAACAATAATACGTACACCTGCCGCAAATACCAGGTCATTTCAAACAAGAAATGCCGGCGATGTATGTATTGACTATATAACAATAAGTTTATACAATATAAAAACGTCCCGGCCAAAACCGGGACGTTTTACTTTTATACCACCAACCAAAGATGAAAAAAATTTACACAAACTATCTCGCAAATTTTCGTGGACTTTCCCGAGAAATATGGCTTTTGTCTTTGGTTACCTTCGTCAATCGGGCCGGCGCAATGGTGATTCCTTTTTTATCGCTTTACCTTATAAACGTGGAAGGGTTTGATTTGCCGCAAGTGGGGTGGATAATGTCCTGCTTTGGACTTGGTTCTCTGGTGGGTACTTATATTGGCGGCAGATTGACAGATTCCATAGGTTTTTATAAAGTTATTCTTGCCAGTCTTTTTTTGGGAGGCGTAGGCTTTATTTTGCTTCAATTTTTAAATACTTTTTACGGGTTTTGCATTGGCATATTTTTATTGACTTTAATGGCAGATGCGGGTAGGCCCGCTATTTTTGTGGCTGCTGATGCTTACAGCAAACCGGGAAATATAACCCGTAGCATTGCATTAATTCGTTTGGCGATAAATTTAGGTTTTTCCATTGGACCGTTGATTGGCGGTTTAATCATAGCACACATTAATTATACTTCGCTTTTTTGGATTGACGGATTAACTTGTATGGCAGCTTCATTGGGAGTATTTCTTCTGTTGAAACCTAAAAAAATAAAAATTACGAATGAGGAAAAAACTGTCATTTCAAAAGAAGGCCTGCCTCCTTATTTGAATAAGCTTTTTCTTATTTTCTTCCTAATTATGGTTGCGAATAGCCTGGCCTTCGTTCAGTATTTTTCGGTGATGCCAGTTTATTACGAAAAGGTGCATTTTCTTTCGGAAGATGTTATAGGATGGCTTTTGTTTATAAATGGCGCAACAATCGTAATATTTGAAATGCCGCTGATCGCGTGGCTGGATCGAAAAAAAATATCCAAAACAATGGCCACCTTTTGGGGAATTTTCTTTTTGGGATTAAGTTTTTTGGTTCTAAATATTACCGATTGGGGAGGAATTTTGATAATTGCAATGTTTTTAATGACCCTTGGCGAAATGATTGGGTTTCCATTTTCAAACGCACTGGCGTTGGAAATGTCGCCAAAAGGAAGAAAGGGCAGTTACATGGCGCTATATAGTATGAGTTTTAGCGTTGCGCATTTAATAGGACACAATGGAGGGATGAATTTAGTTAATAGTTTCGGCTATTTTACCACTTGGACTATCTTTTCAATTTTTCTGCTATTTATAGCTGCTTTAACGATTTGGCTTTATTTTCTGCTGAAAAAATCACAAACGGGTAATATTTAATTCATCCGTTATTGGGTATTTTTCCTTGCGCGCTTATTTTTATGCGAAACAATAATTGCATCCAAACACGAAATCATTAAACCGATTCCTGAAAAAAGGCATATCAACCTAACAAAAAAAGCACCGAAAAACTCTAAACCAGTAAAGCCAAGCAGTGCCGAAATAAGAGTTATAATTAAAAAATGGGAAGTATAATTTTTCATAGTATTTTAATTTTGGAAAGCATTTCTGGCTAAAATAATATGAATCGTAGATTACTATTCTTAAAAGGAAACCAATTACCACATTTTTAACACAGGCAGGATTATTTTAAGGGTTTAATGTCGTTGCTTTTTACCACATGGGAAAGAACAATTTGTGTTTTAGTTTCGCCGTACACTATCAATTGATCTATGAAGGTTTCCAAATGTTTTTGATTTTTAAGTATTACTTCCATTACAATGTTTTCATTTCCAGTAATTCGGTAACAGTTTAGAACCTCCTCATAGGTTTTTACCACTTCAAGAAAAGGTTTTAGTTTTCCCATAAACGCCCGAAGTGTTATAATAGCCTTAAATTGATACCCGGCCATAAATGGCGAAATATCTGTATAATAGCCGTTTATAATACCCGTATCCTCCATTTTTTTTATTCTTTCGGAAACCGCAGGTGAAGATATGCCCACTTGTCTACCAATTTCAGTATTTGGTTGACGTGCATTTTTTTGAAGACAATTCAATATTTTCCAATTCAGGATGTCTATACTCATTTTAAAGTTTATTAATTAAATAAGTTAATATTTAAAGCAAATGTACATTTTTACTTTAATATCAATTGCATAATGAATGATGTAGTTATTAAATTTGATTCGCTTTAAAAAAGAAATAGTAAAATGTTGGCCCCTCAATTCGGAAATGATTCAAAATCGGCAGTCTATATGAAGGCGCTAGATATATTCACCTTGGCCAGGAATATTTCGGCTTATATAGGGCATGATTTGGCGCACCTTCAAAAAAATGGCGCTGAGGATCCAAATATTTATTTTACGGGTGACATTGTGCAGCAATCAATTTCATTAGGACCTCAAATTCTGAAAGCAGAAAGCCAACCATATTCAGAGGGAAAGCATAAATATGCAGCTTCTGTAATGCGTCTTTCCAATCTTCTTTACAAAAATTGTGAGCGTCTGGAACGAGTAAACAGCAACGGAAAAGATTTTCTGCCATTACTCCGTAAAGAGCTAAAAAGATTCAGAAAGCTTCAACATACTTGGAGACTGACGCTTTAGGAATTATTTTTCTACATATTACGTCTGTACTGCCCTCCCACCTCAAACAAAGCTTCGGTTATTTCACCCAATGAACAAACTTTAGTGGCTTCCATTAATTGTTCAAATATATTTTCATTGTGTACCGCAGCTGTCTTAATTTTTTCAATAGTCTCATTAGCACTATCGGCATACATTTTATGAAGATTTTCCAATGTCTTTATCTGAACTTGTTTCTCTTCCTCGGTGGCACGAATAACTTCAGCAGGAAGTACCGTTGGCGAACCTTTGCTACTTAAAAAGGTATTAACCCCAATAATTGGGAAATCTCCATTGTGCTTTAAGGTTTCATAATACAAGCTTTCCTCCTGAATTTTACTGCGCTGGTACATGGTTTCCATCGCTCCCAAAACGCCCCCGCGTTCTGTTATACTATCAAATTCCTTTAAAACGGCTTCTTCAACCAAATCTGTAAGTTCTTCAATAATAAAAGAACCCTGAATTGGATTCTCGTTTTTGGCCAAACCGAGTTCCTTATTTATTATTAGCTGAATTGCCATCGCTCTGCGCACACTTTCTTCAGTGGGAGTAGTTATAGCTTCGTCGTAGGCGTTTGTGTGCAAAGAATTGCAGTTGTCATAAATAGCGTAAAGCGCTTGGAGTGTAGTGCGAATGTCGTTAAAATCTATTTCTTGCGCATGCAGCGAACGACCGGAAGTTTGAATGTGATATTTCAACATTTGTGCTCTTGGGTTTGCGCCGTATTTATCTTTCAGTGCCTTGGCCCAAATTTTTCTTGCAACACGGCCAATTACCGCGTATTCCGCATCAATTCCGTTGCTGAAGAAAAACGAAAGGTTGGGTCCAAATTCGTTGATATCCATACCACGACTTAAATAATATTCCACATAGGTGAAACCATTTGCAAGCGTAAAGGCCAATTGGGTGATAGGATTTGCGCCTGCTTCGGCAATGTGATAGCCACTAATGGAAACTGAATAAAAATTTCGGACTTTTTTCTCAATAAAATATTCCTGTACATCGCCCATTAAACGCAGCGCAAATTCAGTCGAAAAAATACAGGTATTCTGTGCTTGGTCTTCCTTTAAAATATCTGCCTGAACGGTTCCTCTTACTTGCTGAAGGGTTTCGTATTTAATTTTGTCATAAACTTCAGGATCCAAAACCTGATCACCAGTTACGCCCAAGAGCATAAGCCCCAATCCATTATTTCCTTGCGGAAGTTGCCCATTATATTTGGGACGCTCAATACCTTTTTCCTTATAAATGGCTGCAATTTTCTTTTCAACTTCTTTTTCCAAGCCATTTTCCGAAATATATTTTTCACAATTTTGATCGATGGCGGCATTCATAAAAAAGCCTAATAACATAGGGGCAGGTCCATTAATAGTCATACTTACCGAAGTCATTGGGTGACTTAAATCAAAACCGGAATACAGTTTTTTGGCATCATCCAAACAACAAATTGAAACCCCTGCGTTACCAATTTTACCGTAAATATCGGGTCGAAGGTCGGGATCATTACCATATAGCGTTACACTGTCAAACGCCGTGGAAAGCCGTTTGGCCGGCAAGCCCATGCTTACATAATGAAAGCGGCGGTTAGTTCGTTCCGGTCCACCTTCGCCAGCAAACATTCTGGCAGGATCTTCCCCAGTTCTTTTGAAGGGATAAAGCCCTGATGTGTACGGATATTCTCCCGGTACATTCTCTTGGAGCGTCCACTTCAAAACATCACCCCAAGCTTGGTACTTTGGTAAGGCAACTTTCGGAATTTGCGTGTGCGAAAGTGATTCGGTGTGCGTTTTAATATTTATTTCTTTTCCGCGTACATTGAAACTATAAATAGGATTTTTGTATTTATTAATTTTTTCGTCCCAACCTGTTATAATTTCCCAATTATACGGATCCAGATTCAGCTTTTCACGATCAAATTCGGCGAGCAAAAGTTTCAATAAATCTTTATTTTTTTCTGAATTTACAATTGATTCTGAAACAATTCCTGCTTTGTCCATTTCAGGTTTTTTACCAGAAATGGTTTCTATTGTTTTAAAAATTCCATATAGCTTTTGGGCTACTTCAGACTGTTCCACAGCTTTTTTATCGAAAGCTCTGTTATTTTCTGAAATTTCTGAAAGATAGCGTGTACGTGACGGCGGGATAACGAAAACTTTTTCGTCCATTTCCTCGGAAACGTGAAAATCGCTTTTAAGGTCGGCTTCAGTTTTTTCAGCAATTTCTTGCATCACGGCCTTGTAAAGCTTGTTCATTCCGGGGTCATTGAACTGTGAGGCGATCGTTCCATAGACGGGAAGTTCATCCTGCGGGGTTTGCCACAATTGATGATTGCGGACATATTGTTTTTTCACATCGCGCAGCGCATCTAGAGAACCGCGTTTGTCAAATTTGTTTATTGCAACCAAATCGGCAAAATCGAGCATATCAATTTTTTCAAGCTGTGTAGCCGCACCAAATTCCGGCGTCATCACATATAGCGAAACATTGCTGTGCTCAAGAATTTCGGTGTCACTTTGTCCAATTCCGGAAGTTTCGAGTATAATTAGGTCGTATTCAGCAGCTTTCAAAACTTGAATAGCCTCTGATACATATTTTGAAAGCGCGAGATTGCTTTGACGGGTCGCTAAACTGCGCATATAAACACGTGGAGAGTTTATGGCGTTCATACGAATTCGATCGCCCAGTAAAGCACCGCCAGTTTTTCTTTTGGATGGATCTACAGAAATAATTCCGATTGTTTTCTGTGGAAAATCAATCAGAAACCTTCGAACCAATTCATCTACGAGTGATGATTTTCCAGCACCCCCGGTTCCAGTAATTCCCAAAACTGGCGTGGTAGCTTTCTTATTTTTAATGTGAATTTTATCGAGTGTTTCTTTGGCAACTTCCGGGAAATTTTCAGCCGAAGAAATAATGCGTGCTATGGCACCGTTTTCTTTATTGGTTAACTTGTTTATTTCACCATTTAATTTATCGCCAATAGGAAAATCGGATTGTTGAACCAGATCGTTAATCATACCCTGAAGTCCCATTTCCCGACCATCGTCAGGCGCATAAATACGGGTAATGCCATAATCCATCAATTCTTTTATCTCGGAAGGAAGAATAACGCCGCCGCCGCCGCCAAAAATTTTTATATGCCCGGCACCCTTTTCCTGTAATAAATCATACATATACTTAAAGTATTCATTGTGCCCACCTTGGTAGGAAGTCATAGCTATTGCATTGGCATCTTCCTGAATGGCAGTGTTTACTACCTCTTCAACACTTCTGTCATGGCCAAGATGAATTACCTCCACCCCCGTAGATTGTATAATGCGACGCATAATATTAATGGCTGCATCGTGCCCATCAAATAATGAAGCGGCGGTTACAATACGTACTTTATATTTTGGTTTATAAGGATTTATCTGTTCCATGATTATTTTTAAATTTTACTAAGAAATGCAAATTTAGTTAAAACCTAACGAACATAATACCTTAGACCTCTATTGATGTGATAAATATTTCTAAAAAGACTTGTATTATTTTAATAATTTTGTATCTTGCATCATCAATATTAAACAATTAAAAACTTAACATTATGAAAAAAACTTACTTTTTAGCACTTGCTCTTGGAGCATTTGTCTTTTCCGCAAACGCACAATTTGCATTAGATGATATCGAAAGTTATGATCTTGGCCCTATTCATGAAGGCCATTGGATTAGTTGGGATGGTATTCCATCTGCTGATGATTTAACGGTAACCGATGAGGAATCATTTTCTGGCTCACAATCTATTTTAGTTCCTGAAGGTGGAACTACTGATGGTGTATTAGATTTAGGAAACAAAACATCAGGAGCCTGGCAAGTAGAATGGGAAATGTTAATACCTTCCGGAAAATCAGCTTACATTAACATGCAAAATATCTTACCAGCTGGAACGGAATTCAACTTTCATATGGCCTGGAATGAAGCGGGAGCCAATGAAGGCCTTGCGACATTATATGCTGCAAATGGCACCAACCAAGGACCTGGTGACATATTAGGAACGGGAGCTTACCCACCAGATAGTTGGTTTCATTTTACCTTGTCTGTAGATTTAGATAATCTTACAATGTCTGTAGCAATGGATGGTGTAGATGTAGTAAACGATATTCCATATCCAGCTTCTTGGCCAATTCCAGGACTTGGAGGTATTGATTTTTATTCTAATGAAGGCACAGGTGAATCAAATCGTTATTATGTTGATGATGTAATATATTCTGACTTATTAGATGTAAATGATTTTTCAGCTGATTCATTCAGTGTATATCCAAACCCAGTACAAGATGTATTAAACATCAAATCTGCTGTTTCAGTAGATAAAGTTGTTGTTTATGACATTTTAGGTAAAGTTGTGCTTCAAGAGAACCCAGGAAAAATATCTCCTGCTATTAATATGAGCAATCTTTCCTCTGGAGCTTATATGGTTAACGTAACAATTGGAAACGCTTCCAAAACTGTTAAGGTTATCAAATAAGACAAAGTATAATCTTTTATACAAAAAAGCCCTTCATTATTGGAGGGCTTTTTTATATTTGATTTCCATCTAAATTTAAGACTATGATCATCAAAAAAGTATTGCTTTTTCTTTCAATTCTCCTCGCAACCTCTTGTGCTGAACTTCAGCAGGTGGTAAACACATTACCTTCACAGACCACTATGGACCCAACAATGATAGCAAATGGATTGAGACAAGCATTGGATTTTGGGATTGAAAAGCAAGTGACAAAACTTACCCAAAAAGACGGTTTTTATAAAAATCAACTGGTGAAAATTATGCTTCCTGAAGAATTAAAAAAAGTGGACCAGGGTTTAAGGGATATTGGCTTAGGGAGCTTAGCAGATGAAGGTATCAAAGCATTAAACAGAGCGGCTGAAGATGCGGTTAAAGAAGCTACTCCAATATTTGTGAATGCTGTGAAACAAATTACATTCACTGATGCAAAAAATATTCTGTTGGGGCCAGATAATGCAGCTACCAATTATTTGGAGCAACGAACAAATACAGCACTTTATAAAAAATTTGAGCCGGTGATTAAACAATCCCTTTCGAAAGTGGGCGCGGATCAAATTTGGATGAATATTATCACTAGATATAACTCAATACCCTTTGTAACAAAAGCACATCCAGATTTGACAGATTATGTTACAACTGAAGCACTCAATGGTGTTTATAAAATGATAAGTGTAGAAGAGAAGGATATTAGAAATAATATTTCAGTCAGAACAACAGCACTACTCCGGCAGGTTTTTGCGCTCCAGGATTAGTGATCATAGTTCTCTTTAAGATAGCATTAACCTCTCGTTAATAGTATGTTTTCAATTCAGAGGCTATCTTTGCTTTTGCATAAATAACTTCGATATGAATAATTGGTTTAAGAGAAAATCGAGAATTGAAATACTAAAAGAAAAATATAGGATTTTAATGAAGCGATCCTTTGAATTGGCACCAAGAGATGCAGAAAAAAGCGCAAAAGCGCATCAGCAAGCCAATAGGCTTTTTCAAGAAATTAATTATCTTTCCTTTAGGCAAGCGGACAAGTAGTATTTTTTAATGCAGTGTTTTAAAATATTCAAAAGCAGAGCATAAGCGCGAACCATACCAACTGAAAAACTCACCATTTACCAATTTAACTTCCTTTTTAAATTCATTCGTAAAAGCAGTAACATCAGCCTTTTTAAACGGGTAGGGTTCTGTGGAAAGTAAAATCAAATCTGCTTTCAAAAAATCCTCGGGATCCACTTCAGGATATCGATCTGAAGCGTCGGAAAAAATATTTTCATATTTATTTTCCTGCAAAAGGGAATCAATAAAAGTTGATTTACCCGCAGCCATATAGGGATTTTTCCAAATTAGATAAAGAACTTTTTTTGTATTAAAAGATTTTAAAAATTCTCTGAATTTATTTACTTCAAAGTCAATTTTGGAAGCTATCTCTGATGCTTTTGAATTTTTATTGAATATTTCACCAAGCTGAATGATCATTTGTATACTGTCGTCAATTGTTTCAATATCGCTGATCCAAAGGGGTGCTATTTTTTCTAGTTCCTTCACCATATCCTTGGTGTTTTCCTCTTTATTACAGATTATTATATCCGGTCGCAGAGATTTAATCTTTTCGAAATTCACGTTTTTTGTTCCACCTACAATAGGTATTTCGCTTTTCAAATTTTGGGGATGTACACAAAATTTGGTAATACCCACTAAGTTATTTCGTAAACCGAGAGCTATTAAAAGTTCCGTTTGGGAAGGGACAAGCGAAATAATACGTTGGGGAGTTGTGGGTAAGTATACTTTTCTATATAGTTGATCAATGAATTCCATTCATAATAACTTTCATTTCAAGCTGCATGTTTTTAGCCTCTTTGGCCGCTGCTTGTGCAAAATCATCATTCTGTGAAGCATAAATTATTCCTCTGGAAGAATTAACGAGCAAACCAATATTATCATTCATTCCATATTTGCACACTTCCTTTAAATTTCCACCTTGGGCCCCAACACCGGGAACCAGCAAGAAATGATCGGGAATAATTTTGCGAACATCTGCAAGATATTCCGCTTTTGTGGCACCAATTACGTACATTAGATTTTTACTGTTCTTCCAAGTTTTGGATATCTTCAAAACACTTTTATAAAACTCTTCGCCCTCCATATTTTTTGTCTGAAAATCAAAAGCGCCTTCGTTTGAGGTTAGAGCAAGCAAAATTGTATGTCTGTTTTCAAAAGCCAGAAAGGGTTCCACAGAATCTTTACCCATATATGGTGCAACAGTTACAGAATCAAAGCCAAGATCTTCAAAAAAAGCTTTTGCATATCGCGAAGAAGTATTACCGATATCGCCTCTTTTGGCATCAGCAATTGTGAAAATCTCAGGATATTTTTGGTTCAAATAATTTATTGTCTTTTCCAAAGACCTCCAGCCTTTTAAGCCATAAGCTTCATAAAAAGCAGTATTTGGTTTATAGGCAACAGCATATTGATGCGTTGCATCAATAATTGCTTTATTGAATGAAAAAATAGGATCCGCTTCTTCCAAAAGAAATTGGGGAATTTTATCAAGATCAACATCAAGCCCAATGCAGAGAAACGATTTTTTGCGATTAATTTCTGAAATTAAATTTTCCGTATTCATAACTAATTATTTCAGAAGGTTGGATTCTTAAAAGGTTTCGCCGGTTTCCTTCAATTTTTCGGTGTTGCTCACCAATTGAAGCTCATCTATTATTTCCTGAACATCGCCATTCATAATATTTCCCAGATTGTAAAGCGTAAGGTTGATACGGTGATCAGTAACACGGCCCTGTGGATAATTGTAGGTTCTAATTTTTGCGCTGCGGTCTCCGCTCGTAACCATGGAACCACGCTTTAAGGCATCTTCGGCCTGCTTTTTTGCAAGTTCCAAATCGTACAACCGCGAACGTAAAACCCTAAAAGCTTTTTCTTTATTTTTATGTTGCGATTTTTGATCTTGGCATTGTGCAACTATTCCCGTGGGAACGTGCGTTAAACGCACAGCAGAATAGGTTGTGTTAACAGACTGGCCCCCGGGACCAGAAGAACAGAAAAAATCTACTCGTACATCTTTTGGGTTTACCTCAATATCAAATTCCTCAGCTTCCGGAAAAACCATGACAGTAGCAGCACTTGTGTGGACCCTGCCCTGAGTCTCGGTCTGTGGCACACGTTGCACTCGGTGAACCCCTGCCTCAAATTTTAGTGTACCATATACATCTTCACCTTCAATTTCAAACTGAACCTCCTTAAAACCGCCGCTGGTTCCTTCGTTAAAATCTATTACGTTGGTTTTCCATCCCTTTCCTTCACAATATTTGGTGTACATTCTGAAAAGATCGCCCGCAAAAATACTTGCTTCATCGCCACCAGTCCCGGCACGTATCTCCATCACGGCATTCTTAGCATCTTCTGGGTCTTTGGGAACAAGTAAAAACTTAATTTCCTCTTCAAGTTTGGGTAAACGTGTTTTGGCTTCCTCCAATTGTAATTTGGCCATTTCCACCATTTCTGCATCGCTGCCGTCAGAAATTATTTCTTCGGCCTCGTTTGTGTTATCGGTAAGTTCCAAGAATTCTGATCTTTTATCCATCAAAATTCTTAAATCTTTATATTCCTTGTTTAACTGAATGTAGCGTTTTTGATCGCTGATTATATCTGGTTGGATTATGAGGTCGCTCACCTCGTCAAAACGTTGTTTTATTATTTGAAGCCTGTCTAACATATAGATTTTATAGTGGATGCAAATTTACAATTTTTAACCGAAATGAAACAGATGGCATTGCTTTGAATTTTTTATTAAGAAGTCTATTAAACTGAAATTTTTTCATTATTTCAAAAGAATAAATCAACGCCATGTAACCCGTTTTTTGGCGCTAAGCGAAACACAAACTTCTAAGAACTAATATTCAAAAACGCCCATTGTAGTTTTAATAGTAAGTTTTTTGGAAGGAGCCTCGGCTACCCTGCCCACTATCTGCGCATCAACGTTAAACGATTTTGAAATTTTTATAATGGCCTCAGCAATTTCTTCGGAAACATAAAGTTCCATTCTGTGGCCCATATTAAAAACTTGGAACATTTCCTTCCAATCGGTTTTACTTTCCGCCTGAATAAGTTTGAAAAGTGGAGGGATTTCAAATAAATTATCCTTTATTATATGAAGGTTTTCAATAAAATGAAGAATTTTTGTCTGGGCGCCACCACTGCAATGCACCATTCCGTGAATTTCATTATTTGTGAATTGCGACAAAATTTCCTTAATTATTGGCGCATAGGTTCGCGTAGGAGAAAGAACCAATTTTCCAGCATTTAAAGGGCTTTTTTCAACTGAATCTGTTAACTTTTTTGAACCGGAATAAACTAGTTCTGCCGGAACGGATGAATCAAAAGTTTCGGGATATGCACCCGCTAAATATTTTGCAAATACATCATGTCTTGCCGAAGTTAAACCATTGCTTCCCATGCCGCCATTATATTCCTTTTCGTATGTAGCTTGACCAAAAGATGCCAGCCCCACAATTACATCACCCGGTTTAATATTGGCATTGTCCACAACTTTATCTCTTTCCATACGTGCAGTGACCGTAGAATCTACTATTATAGTTCTCACGAGGTCGCCAACATCCGCGGTCTCACCTCCCGTTGAATGGATGGAAACTCCATAATTCTTCATTTCAGCAATCAATTCTTCTGTACCATTGATAATTGCTGAAATAACTTCACCGGGAATAAGGTTTTTATTTCTGCCTATGGTTGAAGAAAGCATAATATTATCAACGGCGCCCACGCAAAGTAGGTCGTCAATATTCATAATGAGGGCATCTTGGGCAATTCCTTTCCAGACTGAAAGGTCGCCGGTTTCTTTCCAGTATGCATAAGCGAGCGATGATTTTGTACCTGCTCCGTCGGCGTGCATTATTAAGCAATAATCTTTGTTGCCCGTGAGGTAATCGGGAACAATCTTACAAAATGCTTTTGGGAACAAACCCTTATCTACATTTTTGATAGCGTTGTGCACATCCTCTTTACCTGCAGAAACGCCTCTCTGCGCGTATCGTTTTGAAATGTCTTTGCTCATTGAAAAATATTATGGCACAAAAGTACGGATTAAAAAAAAGCCCACAAAGGTGGGCTTTTCAGATTTATTGAAATTATGGCTTATTCCCAATCGGGCATAAAGGCATCATTAAAAAGTAACTCTCTTGTTTCTTCTTCTCCAATCTCCAATGTATAAACATCCTTTTGTGAAATGCCATCGTTGGAGGTATTGGTGAAAATTACAAAGGCCTCATTTGGTGCAAATATAGGATCCAAATCGTTCGTGCCATTAGGTCTTTCAGCAGAAATATCTACTGCAGGTCCCATTGTACTAATATCAAATGTAAATATTTTTGAATTCAACCTCCTGTAATCATTGCTTTGAAATTCTGAAATGTCATAAGAATAGACAATAGTATTATTATCAACAGATAAATCAAGACCACTGGCACCTCCGGGAAGACCAGAAATAAGCGTATCTATTAAATTTCCATTTTTACTTATCGTTATAAACGAAACATTATAACCATTCAGGTTATTTGTTTTTAACACAATGAGATTTGCACTTTCGCTAACGGCCATTTCTGAGATTAAAGAACCATCCGTTGTTTGGTACACAAGAGTAAGGTTCTGTCCATTCGATCTTATTTGATATAATTTGTCCATATTCGGAAAATAAATACGATCGCTATTTTCGGGCCAATCAATATTTATTTCGTTTAAGTCAAACCCATTGGGACGTACATTGGAAGTAACTTTTACTTTATCGGTGCCATCGCGCTTCATAGTATAAATATCGGCCTGCGCCCCTGTAGTTTGAAGATAGGCAATTCTGTTGGCAGATACATTTCTCCTAGGCCTGTAGCTATTAGTATTTTCCGAGGTTAACTGAAATTCATTACCCTCTTCATCCGCAGAAAAAATAACATTGTTGCCGTTTATATTTCGAACAAATAAAAATCTATTGTCAACCGGTGCATTTCTAACTTTAAAGGTTCCAACAGAACTTAAAACTGCCGGATTGTATTCATCTTTTGCAGAAACCTGCCAGAAATATTGAACACCAAGCGTTAAATCAGAATAAGTAAATGTAGGTTCTGTAATATCCTCAAAAAGCAAAACATCTTCATTTTGATCATTTCTAAGTTCCAGCGTATATGTAATTGGGTCTTCTTCGGGATCAGTAGATTCCCATTCGAATACGACTTCGGTGCTTTCCAAAACTTCATTTTCCGTAGGATTAATTAATTCTGGTGCAGAAGGAGGTTTATTGTTTGCGGTAGAAATCTGCATTTCAAAAATTACATTTACAGCTTTACTTGTAACAACCGCAGCGGGTTCAAAACCGGCAAGATATCCATCAAGGCGTGCAGTGACAGAATAATCGCCGACAGGAACATTTTTTATTTCAAAATTTCCATTGGCATCAGTAAAAATAGTACTGGTAACGGGGCTTGTTGATATTCTGACATTATTTAATGGTTCATTAGAACCTTCGGCTACTACTTTACCCCTAATTATTCCAAAGTCGTTTTCACTGATTCTATCCTCATTACAGGAAACTAAAAAAATCAGCAGCAAACTCAGATAACTTAAATATGTAAAACGTTCTCTCATCGTCGCTAGTTTATTGTTTGTTTTTAAATTTAGACTTATCCGATCCAAAATGATAATTAAGTCCTAGGCTAAAGGTATAATAATAGTCGTCTCTTCTTCCTTGTGGCAAATTGTCTATTTTATCTGTAAATGTCACATTCCATTCGCCATTTAATTCAAAAGAGATCCTTTCAGAAACATCGTATTCCAAACCTGCACCGAATTTCAAATTAAAGAAAGTATCCCACCGTTGTAAATAAAGACGGGGGGAGTCATCTGCAAAGAATAACATTCCTGGAGCCACATAAAAAAGAGGGGAAAGCCTATCGTTCGGAAGCATATTATATTCCACTTTTATACTTTCGCTTAACCACCAATGATCTGTTCTTCCGGATGAATTGAGTTTAAACAATTGTAAGTCTGTACCCACGCTGAGCTCAGGAATTATTCGATACTTATATCCCAACCCAAGTTTGTAATCGAGCATACTGGTTGTATAGTCGCCATCAACAAGAGCCATCCCAAAATTTATATTTGCCGTATTTCTGAAGCCATTACTCAAATATCTCCTTTCATACAGACCTGTTGATTCTTCAACTTCTTTTTCCAATAAATATTCATCTACTATTTCTTTATTTTTTTCCTCACCTTCTGCAGTGGACCAAAGTTTATCCTTTATTCCTTCAACAATCAGTACCTCTACCGATTTTTCAATAGCTTCCTGTACCGCCATTTGGGCGGGTTCGTTTTTTGTAAAACCTGTTTCCACTTCTAGTAATCGCTCAAAATTTACATACCTAAAAAGACTTACATCTACGGCTTGTGACAAAATGGTTTTTGAAACATATACGGTTTTTAATACTTCTCCGGTCGATGTTGACACTGCTCTTAAATAAACTGTTATTCGATCCTGGCGATATTGCGTGGAACCTCCTACCCCAAAATAGCGGGCTCCGGCGCCGCCAGTCATAATATTTGAATCATAGGAAACTACTCCGCCCTCTAGTAAAATACCGGCAAATAATAAGGGGGAAAGTCTTGTAGGGCTATTGTCTTCGGGTTTTTTATATTCTTCGCGAGTACTTCTTATAATATTTCGTTCGTTCAAAAGATTATTCAAGTTTTCTCTTTCAATAGGTCGGAACCATTTAGAATCTTGCAAAGCTTTAATCAATATAGTTGTTGCTCCTTGCGTTATGGCGGTACTAAAGGTGCTTCCAGCCTCAATACTTTTATATTGTCCCGTTTGATCCTTAAAGTTATAAACACCTGCTATAATTGGTTCAGCAGGACCTGGAAGCGTATAGAGTTTTTTTGTTTGCTTTGTAGTTTCACCTATTCGAGCTTCTTGATTTCCGACAGGTTGGTTAAAGTAGGCCCCGCAACCAACAAATAGAAAAGAGGCAAATACAATACATAATTTTGTAGGTGTATTCTTCATATTATTTTTAATTTGGGATGATAATCTGGCTCGCCTCTCCGGTGATAATATTTAAAATATTGATAATAAGTCCTGAAGTTGATTCAAATACTTCATATTCAAAATTTCCCTGAGTAGATGTACCTAGAGGAGGCATATTATTTTCCCCAAATTGGCCACCAAATTGGTTATCCAAATTACCGTTTAAATCATTTAAACCTTCTAATCCAGCCAGACCGGTAGAATCGTCAAAGGAGTTTTGTGCGTTGGCAGAGTTCAAGAGCCAAGTATAGTTAAAAGGATCCCCTCCAAAAGCGGGATTTGTGGGTGTATAGACTAATTGCTGGGCAAAGCCGTATGAGGAAGCTATTAAAAAAAATATTGTGATAATAGGTTTCATTTGGTGGTAATTTATTAGGTTAATTTTCAAAAATTTAAAGGGGAAGCTTTCAAATTTAAGTAAATAATTCCAACTTTTTAATTTTTTTAAAAGGCAGCTTCCTAAAAGTACATCCAGAATTTAATAATATTTCTTCAATTTCTTATTTTGCTTATATTTTTGCAAAAACCAATATACTGTTCTTATTGAAGATTCAGACATTTTTTTCAAATATTCATTTTGTGGGGTTACAAAAAATTCAACAACTTTTTCATTTGCCACAAAAATTTCAATCTTGGTATTGTTGTTAAGCGCAAGTACTTCCTTAACGGTAACTATTTCTTCACCATTCACGTTATTTGCGGAATATAGCGAATAAAACATTTTATAAAAATCCCTTCCCGGTTTTGTCTTGGTTTCTTCGATTACGATGCCCCGCAAGGTAATGCCGTCTTCTTCATTTTCCGTCGCATCTGGAGAAGCATCTAACATCTGCTCCTTTTGCTGCTCTTCTTCTACTTCCAGTTTTGCATCTTCTTCGTTACCATTAATTACCACTCGATCCATCCCCAATAATTTGTCCCATTCATCATAAACCAATAAAAGAATTATTATTCTGCTCTTGTCATTTACGTTGATTGAAGTGGTGGAGAGGTTTCTCTTTTCGCCAAGGTCTAGAACAAATCTTCCACTTTGATCATTTTTTGAACTATTCCCATTATTCGAATCGTTTTTGATAACAGAAAGAACATATCGCAACCCTTGTGTTGACGAGGTTTTATTTAATGCAGATCCAGTAATTTGAATCATCTCGCCATATTGCTCCATGTTTATCTTAGCCTCCACACTAGTATTATAAACCTGGGAAAAAGCGACGTCTGTAAACAATACAATGGCTAGTATTATAAATACCCTATGTACAATTTTTTTAGTAAACAAAATAAATTAATTTCTTATGTTGCGAACAAGGATAGTTTGCTTCTTTCCTTGCATTGAGATTATCATATTATCTGAGATGGAATTTGATCCCAGCATAATAAGGTTTTGGTTTGCTCCTTTTTGAAGAACCGTGGGTGTATGCAAAATAGAGCCTTTTAAATTTAAATCAATAACACTATTATTGACCCCGGTTTGCAAAATATTTTCCTTTATTGCGCCCGCGCTTACATCGAGCAAAATTTCGTTGTTATTACCTTTTTGAAATAATCCTATTTCACTATAAATAGATCTTGTATTGGAAATGATGTCATTTCTAATTCCTATCTGTTGAATATATACGTTATTTGACGCAGAAACATTTTCTGAATTACTGAAAGAAACAGCTTGGGAAGAAAAGAGTTTAAATTGCTCTGCTTTAATTTGAAGATTGGCTGCGGTAGATGAATTATCAACATAGGTTTGTGCATTGATGCAAGTGCCTACAAGTAAAACTAAAATAACTGTCGATATTTTAATTGCCGTTTTCATCTTTTTTTTTATTTGAGTAAAGCGTAAGAGCACTTAGAAAGTGCTCTTACAGTTTACTATTCTTTCTATAAATATAACTATTTATTTCAGTTATCTTATAAATTGTTTTGAACAACTAGAGAGCCGTTACCTAATCCTAATTGATTTACAACACTGTTGTGTCCAAGACCAGTTTGCAATACAAGACTTCCGTTACCAATTCCAACTTGGTTTACCAAAGAATTGTTGAAGAAACCTGCCTGTAATACTATGCTTCCGTTTCCAAGACCGATTTGATTAACCTCAGAATCATTAGCTATACCTAATTGACCCACATAAGATCCGTTTGCAGCTCCTAATTGGAAAACATCAGAATCATTAAATAGACCAACTTGGTCAACAATAGATGTGTTAGCTAAACCAATCTGAAGAACATCAGAATCATTCATAATACCCATTTGCATTACAGAAGATCCATTTCCAATTCCAATTTGAGTAACATCAGAGTCATTCAAAATTCCAGTCTGGTCAACGTCAGATCCGTTTCCAATTCCAATTTGTAATACTTCAGAATCGTTTGCCAATCCTAATTGAGTTACAGTAGAACCGTTAGCAACTCCAAACTGAAGCACTTGAGAGTCGTTAAGGATACCATCCTGATCAACATCAGATCCGTTCCCTGCTCCAATTTGCAATACATATGAATCATTAGCGATTCCATACTGATCTACATTAGAAGCATTTCCAAGACCTAACTGAATTACATCAGAGTCATTCACCCAACCTTGTTGGTTTACCGCTGAACCATTTAATGCTCCAACTTGTAGAACATTACTGTCATTGAATTGTGCGAACATTACTGTTCCTGCCATTAGCGCAACTGCGCATAAAACTACTTTTTTCATAATTAAAAAATTTAAAGATTAATATTTGGTTAAAAAAATATTCTGCTTTTGACAAGGAAAATACTTCCTTGATTTTTTCAAATTATATAAACATATATAATTTGAGACATTAATTATGGGGATGATAACTAAATGAACTTTAAAAGAACATTTATATAAAATTGGAGGGATACTTTAAAATTCTTGAATCTTTAAGACAAATTTTTCAAAATGCCAACAGAACCAAAATACTAAGGGGATAGGTTTGTTATTTAACAATTTCTGAGGAGAAGTGCTTTCTGACATTGCTGTCATCCAATCACAATTCAAAGATGCGAAAAAAAAGCTTATTACACAAGCTTACGCAAGCCCCTAAAGGAAAAAAGGGGGAAATACCCCTTTTAAAAAAGGGTATTTCCTATCCAGAAAAGCCAAAAATATAGATGAAAAATAAAAAAAAACCGATTAAAAACAAATAATCGGTTTTTAACATAAAAAGTTAAATTTTTGTTAAAACTATTTCGTGAATAAAAGTTCTCTGTATTTCGTTAATGGCCAAATTTCATCATCAACCAAAAGTTCCAATTTGTCACAATGATATCGAATAATTTCAAAATATGGCTTAACATCATCACAATAAGCGAAGGCCTTCTTTTCGGCATCTTCAATTTTGTTTGCCTTTTTCCGAGCGTCGATCATATCGGTAATACCTTTGTTGATCTTGGCAATATGTTCGCTTATTTGCTCAATGAGACGCATTTGTTCACCAGAAAATTTCTTGAAATCCGTCCCATATATATTCTTTAGGCCCTGAACATTTTCAATCAATATATTTTGATAGCGAATTGCAGTAGGAATCACGTGGTTTCTTGCAATATCTCCAAGTATTCTTCCCTCTATCTGAATCCGCAAGGCGTAATCCTCAACTTCAATTTCATGGCGCGCCTCCATCTCTATCTTGCTCATAATACCCAACTCTTCAAAAAGCGAAATGGCTTTTTTAGAAATTTTGGCCTTTAAAGCTTCCGGTGTAGTTTTATGGTTGCTCAACCCACGCTTCTTTGCCTCTTTCTCCCAAGCTTCGCCATAACCATCACCTTCAAAGCGAATGCGCTTTGAATCTTTAATATATTCCTTTAATACATTAAAGATGGCGTCGTCTTTCTTCATCTTCTTATTCTTAATAAGAGCATCTACCTCAACTTTGAAGTCGATAAGCTGCTTTGCCACGATTGCATTTAGCACCGTCATCGGGTTTGCGCAGTTTGCCGTAGAACCCACGGCACGAAATTCAAACTTGTTTCCTGTGAAGGCGAAGGGAGAAGTACGGTTTCGGTCTGTATTGTCCAATAAAATCTCTGGAATTTTACCAACAACATTTAGCTTTAAATCTGTTTTCTCCTGTGGAGATAATTTGCCGCTGGTCACTTTTTCAAGTTCGTCCAGTACATTCGTAAGCTGGGAACCTATAAATGCCGAAATAATTGCCGGCGGAGCCTCATTCGCTCCTAAACGGTGATCATTACTTGCACTTGCAATTGAAGCCCGAAGCAGCTCCTCATATTCGTTCACGGCTTTTAGCGTGTTTATGAAAAAAGTTAAAAACTGAAGATTTTTCATTGGGGTACTGCCGGGTCCTAAAAGATTTACCCCTGTATTTGTTGCTAAGGACCAATTGTTGTGTTTTCCGCTTCCGTTTACATTCGCAAATGGTTTTTCATGAAACAATACCTTAAAATTATGCTTATCGGCAATTTTGTGCATCAAGTCCATCAATAAAGAATTGTGATCCACGGCCAGGTTTGTTTCCTCAAAAATTGGCGCTAATTCAAATTGATTGGGCGCAACTTCATTATGACGGGTTTTTACAGGAATGCCCAGAAGCATGCACTCTGTTTCCAAATGGCGCATAAAATTAAGTACGCGCGCGGGAATGGAACCAAAATAATGATCATCCAATTGTTGCCCCTTTGCCGAAGAATGACCCAATAAAGTTCTTCCCGCTAGTGAAATATCGGGACGGGACGCGGCCAAAGCGCTATCTATAAGAAAATATTCTTGCTCCCAACCGAGGGTAGCGTTTACTTTAGTTACATTTTTATCAAAGTATTTTGCCACCGCCGTTGCCGCATTGTCAATAGTTTGTAGAGCTCTTAGCAAGGGAGTTTTATAATCCAATGCTTCCCCTGTATAAGCAACAAAAACTGTGGGGATACATAAAGTTGTACCATAAATAAATGCGGGCGAAGTAGGATCCCAAGCTGTATAGCCTCGAGCCTCAAAGGTATTTCTAATTCCGCCGTTGGGAAAACTTGAAGCATCGGGTTCCTGTTGTACTAATTGCCCACCGCCAAATTTTTCAATTGCTTGGCCATTTTCCATTGTTTCAAAAAATGCATCGTGCTTTTCAGCTGTTGCACCTGTTAAAGGCTGAAACCAGTGCGTATAGTGTGTTGCACCTTTGGCAATGGCCCATTCTTTCATTCCCGTAGAGATATGGTCAGCTATATGGCGTTCAATTTTGGAGCCATTTTCTACCGCATCCATTACACTTTTAAAAGAATCTTTAGTAAGATATTGGCGCATAGCCGCCTGATTAAAAACGTTTTTTCCGAATATTTCGGAACGTCTTGCTGGTTCATCTACAGATACAGGAGTCCTTTTAAAGGTTTCCTTAATAGCTTCAAATCTCAATGTGGACATTTTTTTGTTTTTAGGGTTTGAAAGTGCAAAAATATAAAAAAGCAAGACACACCCCCTATTTTAATAGATAATAAATTCATAATTATCTATTAATTTATGAACACACCCCCCTAAAAAAATATCAACTATATAAATTACGCTGAAATTGTCAATCCAATAAAAATTGCATAGCCTATAAAGAGAACAAGCCCGCGCTTTCTGCCCAATTCAAACTTTTTGGGAAGAAATGCCAGCGGCACCAAAATAATTGCAAACCCAATCATCCAAAAAATATCATTGGTCAATACCTCAGAACTTTTCACCGCAATTGGCTGTATAAGGGCAGTAAGACCCAAGACTGAAGAAATGTTGAATATATTTGAGCCTATAAGATTTCCCAATGAAATAGCCTTTTCCTTTTTAAGCGCTGCGATCACCGATGCCGCCAGTTCCGGTATACTGGTACCCACAGCAATCATTGTAACTGCGATAACGCGTTCACTTATGCCAAAACCTTCTGCCAGTGAAACAGCTCCACTAACCAAAAGCTCGCTCCCTCCGTAAAGGGCCACACCGCCAATTAGCAACCAAATAATTATTTTAAAGTTGGACGTCTTTGAAAGGCCTTCATCAATACTATCGTCCACAGGTTGCGTTCCTCTTTCCTTTTTGGCTCTTTTTATTAGTATGAATAGATAAACAAAAAGCACTAATAAAAGTGCCAGCCCTTCCGAACGGGAAATCTGTAAGTTGCTTTTCAAAATAAAATATAGTGCTATTGACAGCACCATCATTACAGGCCAATTCAATTTATAAAAATCCTTATCAATTGCTAAGGGCGAAATTATTGCAGTAATCCCCAGGACCAAACCTATATTTGCTATGTTCGAGCCAATTACATTTCCCAAAGCGATATCCGAAAATCCATTTAGGGCCGCCTGCAAGCTCACTAAAAGCTCGGGTGCAGAAGTGGCAAAAGACACGACCGTAAGCCCAATAACCATTTTTGAAAGATGGAGCTTAAAGGAAAGCGCCACGGAAGACCGAACCAAAAATTCACCGCCAACAACCAGTAATACAAAACCTAAAAAAACAAAAATATAATCCATAAAAAATATTAAGATTGCGAAGATAATGAATTGGAACACGACTCAGAAAGAGAGAAAAATGAAAAGTTAGAGAAAATACAGAGGAAAATTTTGGATAATTTTCACAAACATTTGAGAGCCCTTAGGAATTTCACATCATAAATTATGATACATTTATAGTATGAAAAAGAAGTTTTTTAAATTTTTGGCCAAAGCAAACAAACGTATTTTGCCAAGTTATACCAAGGAAAGGGTAGATTTGGCAAAAGCTTCAAAACTACAAATGGCAATTTTTGCCTATAAACTTTGGATAACCAAAAACGCGTTGGATTAGTACTTTAACAACGAATTTACCGTATAATTACTTAACTTTTTATTGCCATTCAAAAATTCCAGCTCCAGCAAAAAATTACATTGAACAATTTCCCCGCCTAACTTTTCGATTAAATTACAGGCCGCCCGCGCTGTCCCGCCCGTTGCCAAAACATCATCATGCAGCAGCACTCGTTCTCCTTTTTTTATGGCATCCTCATGAATCTCCAATGCATCCATTCCATATTCCAACTGATAGGGTTCTTTTAGAGTGCTATAAGGAAGTTTTCCAGGTTTTCTGATTGGCACAAATCCCGCGCATAACTGTTGAGCCAAAAGCGTTCCGAAGAAGAACCCCCTAGATTCTATTGCGGCAACTTTATCAATTTTTTGATCTTTTACCAATCCCAACAATTGCTGTAAACAATCAGCCACAGCATCACTGTTTGCGAGCAAGGGTGTTATATCCTTAAAGTGCACCCCCTGTTTCGGGAAATCTTCAATATTTCGAATAAATTGGGATAAATTCATTTTTTTACAATTATTAATTTGTCTTGCAATTTAAAAAGAAATATATTTGCACCCGCTTAAAGCGAAATTAAATCGGCCTTGTGGCGCAACTGAATAGCGCACCTGATTACGGCTCAGGAGGTTCCAGGTTTGAATCCTGGCAAGGTCACTAGAATAAAAAAAACCACGTTCAATTGAATGTGGTTTTTTTATTTTTAGCATAACTTCAACAGCTCAAAAATTAAGGACATTTAAACTATTTCAGCACTTAATCCAGCTTCCAAAAGCATTGAGCAACGAGGTTTCAATTCATTAAACTCACCTGTTTTTACAGTACATTTTCCCTTATAATGAACAATTATGGAACACTGCTCGGCCTGTTCTGGCGTATGCTCGCAAGCAAATATTAAACTGTTTATTACGTGGTCAAATGTGTTTACATCATCATTGTAAAGCACAATTTCATTCAGGTTGCTCTCCTTTTCCGCAACCTCAACATCTTCCTGTATCTTTTCCTTAGTACTCAAAACGCGTTATTTATTAATTCGTTATTTGATTTCCACTAAATTACAAATTTTGCGGCAACCCATTTATTTTTTTCCTTATTTTCAACGAAGGTGAAACCCAGATTATTGCAAGTTTCTGTAATAATTGATAAATCTTCATTATAAAATCCGCTTAGGTAAAGTTCCTTACCTTTATCCAAACAATTTCTATATACTTCCATATCCTCCATTAGAATATTCCTGTTGATGTTGGCGATAATCACATCATATTTTTTGCCGTCCAATAGCGATGCGTTGCCCAAAGCAACTGTAATGTTTTTTGAATTGTTCCTTTGAATATTTTCCAATGAATTCTCAAAGCACCACTCGTCAATATCAATGGCATCAAGTTTTGCAGCGCCGCGCATTTCGGCCAAAATTGCCAAAACCGCAGTACCGCAACCCATATCGAGCACAGCTTTTCCTTCAAAATTGTTTTCCAAAATAAACTGAAGCATCATAAAAGTAGTCTCGTGATGGCCCGTTCCGAAGGACATTTTAGGTTCAATTACTATTTCGTATTCAAAATTTTTATTGGGGTGAAATGGCGCACGCACGGTGCATCTTCCATCAACCTCAATGGGATCAAAGTTTTTTTCCCATTCAGAATTCCAGTTGATTTGTTCAATTTCCGAAAAAGTATATTCTATTTTGAATTCCGAAGAATTCAAAATGTTTATTTCCTCCAAAATATCAGCGTTCCATTCTTCCTTCTGGATATAGGCCGTAACGCCTTCTTCGGTTTCCACAAAACTCTCAAAACCTGCGTAACCCAACTCGGCAATAAGGATTTCCGTACCGGGCTGAAGCGGACTCACATTAAAAATGTATTCAATATAATTCATTTTTTTTTCAAAATTCCAAATTACAAGTACCAAATTCCAAAGTCAAGTTATTTTCCTTTGGTTTTTGGAATTTATTATTTGGCGCTTGTTTTTCAAAATGAATTTATAATTTTCATAAAACTTTCAACATTTAGCGAAGCCCCGCCAATTAGGCCTCCATCAACATCTTCCTGCGCAAAAATTTCTGATGCATTGTCTGGCTTTACACTTCCGCCGTAAAGTATCGAAACTTTATCGGCAATTGTTTTTGAATAGTTTTCAGCAATGGTTTTTCTTATGAATTGATGCATTTCCTGCGCTTGCTGCGGACTAGCAGTTTCGCCTGTACCAATTGCCCATACAGGTTCATAGGCAATTATGATATTTTCCCAGGCACTATCAGAAAGATGGAAAAGCCCTTCGTGAAGTTGCGTTTTTATCAATTGAAAATGATTTTCTTTTTTTCTGTCTTCCAATTCTTCCCCGATACAAAAAATAACGGTCATTTCATTTTCAAGTGCCGTATTTACCTTTTCCGCAAGAATTGCATTGTCTTCCATAAAAAAAGCACGTCGCTCACTGTGTCCTAAAATAACTGTATTGGCGCCTACACTTTTCAGCATTTTCGCAGATATTTCACCCGTAAAAGCACCGTCGTTGCTCTGATGCATATTTTGCGCAACAACCATTACTGGATGCTCGCGCAAGGATCTAAAAGTGTGGTTCAAATTTGTAAAGGATGGAGCAATCATTACTACTACATTTTCTGGAAAAAGTTGCTTTTTTAATTCAACCAAAAACATTTCGGTCTCGGCCAAATCGTTGTTCATTTTCCAGTTTCCCGCTACTATTTTATTTCTCATTTTAATTCTTTTAAAAGATTTTCATCGTTCGTTTCTATCGCTTTATAAAGACTAATATTGCCTTCAGGATTCACAATCATATATCTGGGAATCCAATCTAACTCTATGGAAGAGCAAAAATCGCCCTTCCATCCTGCGGGAATAAAATAGTTTTCGCCCACAACACCGTATTTTTCAATTCCGTGTTTCCAGCTTTCCGTTTCTTTGTCCAAAGAGAGAAAAAGAAAAACTACCTCAGGATTTTCCTCACGCAGCTTTTGCACTTTTGGCATTCCCACGATACAGTCTTTGCACCAACTGGCCCAAATATCTATAAAAACGGTTTTGCCTTTGTATTGTTGAAGTATTTCTGAAAAGGTGATTTCGGTATTGTTTTCCGAAAGGAATTTTTCGTTTAGGGCAGCCTCAGAAAAAGTTTTATTCTGTGCTTGTGCAATTGTAATAAATAAAAGAAAGACAATGAATATTTTCATGATTTTGAATTGTTGAAGCTAATAAAAAATTACTGACAACCGATCACTGATAACTGACAACTGACAACTGATTACCGCCTACTAATTTTAGGGTCCAACCAGCCGTAAATTATATCTACAAAAATATTGATAATAATGAACAAAGTAGCAATAACCAGTACAGCCCCCATAATTATTGGTAAATCCAAAGTGTTTAATGCATTTACAATTTCCTTGCCCAAACCGTTCCACCCAAAAATATACTCCACAAAAACTGCTCCCGCGAGCATACTCGCAAACCAGCCTGAGATGGCCGTAACCACCGGATTCAATGAATTTTTAAGCGCATGTTTTTTTATGATTTGAGAAAAAGAAAGTCCCTTTGCCTTTGCGGTGCGAATGTAATCCTGATTTAAAACCTCGAGCAACGAATTGCGCATCAACTGGCTCACAACAGCCAGCGGACGGATTCCCAAAACAATTGCAGGAAGTATCAGGTTTTTCCATTGAATGTACTTTCCGTTGCCAAAATCGTCAACTTCGTACAGGCTTCCGGTCATATTTAAATTTGTGTATTCGTGAAGCAAAAAACCGAAAATCCAAGCAAAAATAATGGCGCTGAAAAAGGAAGGCACGCTCATCCCGAAAGTGCTGACCAATTGAATTGCCTTATCAATAAACCCATCCTTAAAAAGCACTGAAATGATTCCGAGAAAAACGCCAATCATCATTGCGATAATGATTGCCGAAACCGCCAAAATGAAAGTATTTGGAAGCGTTTCCGCAATTACTTCACTTACTTCTTTTCCGTTTTTCTGAAAAGATTCGCGTAAATACGGTGTTTTTAAAACCACGTTGGTATTTCCAATAGAAAATAATTTTGCGGCATTGTATTTTCCTTCGGAGAGAAAAGTGTAATCCTCAGGATTTTTACTGTGAAAGGATATTGGCGATAAATCATTTAAATATCGCAAATACTGCAAGGAAACGGGTTGATCAAAACCATACTTTTTTTTCACTACGGCAAGTTGTTCCGCAGTTTCGTTTTGGCCGAGCATCATTCGCGCGGGATCCCCGGGAAGAATGGTGAACAGTAGAAAAATCACGGTTACGACCCCGAATAATGTGAGCAATGCATAACCCAATTTTTGAAGAATGTAACCGGCCACTATCCTATTCTTTATTGTTTATTATTATTTGTGCATTTGGTTATTGCTGAACCTGCTCTATGGTAAGAGCTTTATACTCAAAATCTTCTCCAAAAAGAATTTTTGAATACGCTTCTATGGATTCTTCAAAACCAGCTTCCTTTCTTCGTTCGTTTACAGCTTCAGGATTTTCTATTGGCCAAATGAGCGAACCCCGCGCATCGTCATAAGTCATTCCTTGGGTTCCGTAAATTTGTGGTTTTCCTTCCATCATTAAATAACGGTCTTCCATCATTGCAGCAGAAGTTTTTGGAATTTCCCCAGCTTCAGCAGCTTTTTTTACCAATGGTAAATAAAGTGGAATTTTATCGGGATTGTGCTGTAAAACATTCCAAGCTACCAAGCTTGATTCTTCGCCAACCACAGATTTTCCCGGATATCCTTTTTCCCGAAAATACTTTTCCACAAAAACCATATTTACACTGTCAAGCACACTCTGCATATTTGCTAGATCGCCGCTGTATTCCGCTTCTGAAAGTCCCATACTTTCGCCAAGCTTTTTCCTTTCTTCCAAAGATTGCGTCTGCATTAACTTTCTGTATTTCTGGTCGAGCACCGCAATACTGTCCAAGCGTTGTTTCAATGATAAATCCAATTTTGGTTTTGCATTCTCAACTACCGGAAGCTGTAATTTGTGGGCATCATTCCAATGAAGTTTTTGTTTTATGGTACCATTGTCCAATTCCAAAATCCCCGGATTGCTGCGCACGATTGTTTTCAATGTGGTCTCATCACAAAAATAGAAGTTGAAGTTTAACTTGTATTTTTCAGTTAAAGCTTCGGTCATTTCTTGGGAAGAAGCCGAAAGACCAATCACGTTATACCCATTTTTTAAAGCTTTATCCGTTATTTCCTTTATAGGAATATAGCCGTCCTTTTCCGTATTTCCTAAGCTATAGGCAATTACCACAACTAAATTTTCTTCCTCTAAAAATTGTTCGGTATAATCCTCTCCATTCCTTTCCATCGTAAAATCGTGGATCGGTGGGGCGTAACCTTCCTGGATCATTTCTGTTTCGGTACTGATCAATTCGCCATCAACCTGCGGGTATTCGCCATTTGTAGTGATAACCTTTTCTTCCCCATTAATATTGAATTTCCACTTATATTCATAAATAGGCGTGGGCGCATCGTCGGGAACCGTCATTCCTTCTTTAATATTTGCACCAATTTTATACGGACGGAAATCAATTATTGGTAAATGCAACAAAACATAATACGTAATCCCTAAACAGAAAACGAAGGATGCGAATATGAGAATGCTACGCGTTCCTTTGGTGAAAAATGGCTGAATGTATTTTCTTCCCATAAAAAGAATTAAAATAAAGATCAGCAGTACGATATCCTTAATAAAAGATTCCCACGGCGTGAGTTTTATGGCGTCCCCAAAACAGCCGCAATCGGTTACTTTATTGAAATAGGCCGAATAAAATGTGAGAAATGTGAAAAACACAATCATCAATAGCAGCGCCCACAGCGTAAACCTTTTGAGGTAGCCCAATAGCAAGGCAACGCCCAGCAGCACTTCAAAAATTACGACAAATATTGCGATTAGCAGAGCGTACGGCACCAGAAAACCAAGGTCCAAAACTTCGGGCGCAAAATAATCTTTCAGTTTAAAAGAAAAACCAACGGGGTCGTTCAGCTTTATCAATCCACTGATTATAAAAAGCACTCCTACAATTACTCTTGATATTCCTACTAAATATTTCATTATTCTTGGTTCTTGGTTCTTGATTCTTGGCTCTCTTTTCTTTCTTCAAGATGAATTAGCGCAAAAACCGCATAATTGATCATGTCTTGATAATTCGCGTCAATTCCTTCAGAAACCAACGTTTTCCCGCTATTATTTTCAATCTGTTTTACCCGCAATAATTTCTGAAGAATTAAATCTGTCAGTGAACTTACCCGCATATCGCGCCACGCCTCGCCGTAATCGTGGTTTTTATTTATCATCAACTGCTTTGTTTTGGCCACCTGCTCATCGTATAGTTGCGTGGCTTTTTCCAAGGAAAGATCGGGTTGCTCCACGACGCCTTTTTCCAGCTGCACCAAAGCCATAATGGAATAATTTACAATCCCAATGAACTCACTGGTTTCGTCTTCCTCAATTTTTTGTTCGGCATTTTGTTGTAACCCGCGAATGCGCTGTGCTTTTATAAATATTTGGTCAGTTAACGATGGAAGCCGAAGAATTCGCCATGCACTTCCGTAATCGTGCATTTTATTGATAAACAACTCTCTGCATTTTTCAATCTGGTCGTTGTATTGATTTGAAGTATCGGCCATTAGTGATGTGTAAGATTTTGCGTAAATTTCGCTTAAATAGTTTAAAGTTCAAAGTTGAAACCTTAAAGTTATTGCGCAAGCAGCACATTGACGCTAAATAATCAAATTTTAAATACTGAAATTTTAAAAATATTGCAGACAATTAATTGCCGCGGCAACCTTATAGACCTCTCCGTGCCCAAAGTAATGGGCATTATTAACGTAACGCCCGATTCCTTTTATGACGGCGGAAAAACTTTTTCCGAAAAGGAAATTTTAACTCAAACCGAAAAAATGCTTTCGGAAGGAGCCACATTTCTGGATATCGGTGGTTACAGCACACGGCCGGGTGCTGAAGAAATTTCGGAAAAAGAAGAAATACGAAGAGTGGTTGAAGCCATTGAAAGCATTCTGAAAAATTTTCCCCAAGCCTTAATTTCTGTGGATACCTTCCGAAGTGAAGTTGCAAAAAAAGCTGTAGCAGCCGGAGCAACAATGGTAAACGATGTTTCTGGCGGAACGCTGGATGCCGAAATGTACAGAACAGTTTCAAAATTGAAGGTTCCCTACATTTTGATGCACATGCGCGGAACACCAATAACAATGACGAAATTGACGGATTACGAAAATATTACGATTGATGTTATAAAAGATTTATCCCACAAAATCGCCCTTGCCCGTGCCGAAGGAATTAACGATATAATTGACGACCCAGGTTTTGGTTTTGCCAAAACACGACAGCAAGGTTTTCAAATGTTGAACAATTTGGAGCTTTTTCAAAATTTACAAATTCCTATTTTGGTTGGAATTTCCAGAAAATCGATGGTTTACAAAACGCTGGAAACTTCCGCCGAAAATGCCTTAAACGGAACAACTTCCCTCAATACAATTGCTTTACTAAAAGGAGCATCGATATTAAGGGTGCACGATGTAAAAGAAGCTGTGGAATGTGTAAAGTTATGGTGTGAGGTATTTGGGGTGAGTTATGAGGCAGGAAATCAATCCAAAAAACAATAGTATCAAGCATCAACAGTTTCAATAGAATCATTTTTTAAAGTACTTTTACAAAAAAACGCACAAACTTGGATTTTCTCGATATTCGGATTATAGACATTGTAGATATTGTGCTGGTAGCATTCCTACTGTATTACCTCTATAATTTAGTAAAAGGCACCGTCGCCATAAATATTTTGGTGGGAATTATTATTGTGTATGCCATATACGTTGTCACCCAACTTTTGGAAATGGAACTTTTAAGTAAGATTCTCGGCGGTTTTTTGGGTGTGGGGATGTTTGCTTTAGTAGTGGTATTCCAACCAGAGATACGAAAGTTCCTGTTGATGCTGGGTTCTACAAATTTTAACGCACGGCGAAGGTTTTTGAAACAATTTAAATTCTCGGGAAATGATTCCACACTTAAAACAAATTTGGACGGAATTATAGCTGCCTGTAAAAAAATGTCGGCTTCACATACTGGCGCTTTAATTGTGCTTCAGCGCAACAATAGCCTAGATTTTGTGAAAAATACCGGCGATGAAATGAACCTCGAGGTAAACCAACCCATTATTGAAAGTATCTTCTTTAAAAATAGCCCTTTGCACGATGGCGCCATGATTATTGAGGAAAATAGAATTACGGCAACACGTGTTATTTTGCCAGTTTCAAACGATAGAAAAATTCCGTTGCGCTTTGGGCTTCGGCACCGTGCCGCGGTTGGCATTACTGAAAAGACCGATGCGGTTTGTTTAGTAGTTTCAGAAGAAAACGGCCAAATTTCCTATTTAAAGGACGGCGATTTTGTGCTTTTTGAAAATAAGGACGAACTGTTTAAAATTCTGAAAAAGGATTTAAGCTAAGCCTATATAGCTTCTTCTGCCATAAACTGCACCTCATAAAGATTTTTATAAAGGCCGTTTTCTACTTTAAGCAATTCTTTGTGGGTCCCTTCCTCCACGATTATACCGGCATCCATTACAATAATTTTATCGGCTTTTTTAATAGTGGCCAAACGGTGGGCAATAACAATTGATGTTCTGTCCTTTGTGATTTTATCGGTAGCCGTCTGAATTAATTCTTCGGAATAAGTATCTACGGAAGATGTGGCCTCATCCAAAACCAAAATACTGGGTTTGCTCACATAGGCGCGAAGAAAAGCAATTAACTGCCGCTGCCCTGAGGAAAGCATGCTGCCGCGTTCCTTCACATTATAATGATACCCCCCGGGAAGTGATTCTATAAACTTGTGCACGCCTATTTCTTTTGCCGCCGCTATTACTTCTTCCTCGGAAATATTTGGATTGTTTAATGTAATATTGTTTAAAATAGAATCTGCAAAAAGGAATACATCCTGTAAAACTACAGCTATCTGGCCCCGAAGTGATGCCAATTTATAATCTTTTAAAGAAATACCATCAATCAAAATATCGCCGCTATTTATTTCGTAAAAACGATTTAGAAGATTGATGATCGTACTTTTTCCAGCGCCTGTTGCACCAACAATTGCGACCGTTTCGCCTGGTTTTGCATTAAATGAAATTCCTTTAATTACTTCTTCATCTTCATTATAACCAAAATGAACTTGTTTAAATTCAATTTCACCTTTTGTACTTGTATAATCAACCGTTCCCGTATCTGCAATATGCGATTTTGTATCAAGAATCCCAAAAACACGGTTTGCCGCTACCATCCCCATTTGCAATGTATTGAACTTATCGGCAATCTGTCTAAGCGGTCTAAAAAGCATTTCGGCATATTGAATAAACGCAGTAATAATACCAAGCGTTACAAAACCGCCGCCAATAACGTTCAAACCGCCGTACCAAACCACCAAACCAGTTGCCACAGCACCCGCCGTTTCAGCTATAGGGAAGAAAATAGAGTTGTACCAAACAGTCTTTATCCAAGCTTTCCGATGGTCTTTATTTATTTCCTGAAAACGTTCGTATTCGGTTTTTTCGCGGGTAAAAATCTGCACGATTTTCATTCCAGTAATGCGTTCCTGCACAAAGGTGTTTAGGTTTGCCACTTGGTTCCGAACATCTTCAAAAGCAACTTTCATCGCCTTTTGGAAAACGCGGGTTGCATATAGTATAAAAGGAAGCACTATAAAAACGATCAACGACAACCGCCAGCTTTGATAAAGCATAAACCCAGCAATAACAATCATTTTTAAAAGGTCGCTTATTATCATAAACAATCCTTCGCTGAAAATACTGGAAATGGTTTCTACATCATTCACAGCACGGGTCGTCAATCTTCCGACGGCGCTTTTATCAAAATATTTCATTTTAAAACTCATCATCAACTTGAAGAGTTTTTGGCGCATATCGCGGATTACGCTTTGGCCGAGCCAGTTTGTATAAAATATGAAGGCGAATTGAAATATTACTTCCAGCATAAGTACAACCACCATTAAAATGATGTACTTCATAAAACCATCGCCATCTTTTGGAACCATGGAATTGTCTATGGCCAACTCCAATAAATATGGGCGCAGTACCGCAAGACCGGACATTATGATTGCGGCAAAAGCCACAAAATAAAACACCCCGCGATAAGGCTTTGTAAAAGCCAACAATCGCTTAAAAAGCTTAAAATCGAATGCGCTGCCTGTGGTTTCTGACACTGTTATTGGTTAATTTGTGAGTTTGTGAATGTGTGAGTTTGTTAATTGGTTAAGTGTAAATCAAAAAAAATATTTTCTATTTTCTATTTTCTATTTTTCAAAAAAAGTTTGCGGATAAACAACTCTCGTCAAATATAACCCATGCGCAGGGGCCGAAGCACCCGCTTCTTCCCTACTTTTACTGTCTAATATTGCTTTAAAATCTTCTAACGAAGTCTTTCCATAACCCACGTCCAAAAGCGTCCCGACAATGGCGCGAACCATATTCCGAAGAAAGCGGTCTGCGGCGATTGTAAAAATAAGTCTATTATTTTTAGCTTTCCAATGTGCCTTTACTATTGTACAATTGTACGTTTTTACATCGGTTTTGGAACGTGAAAAGCATTGAAAATTTTTATGGTTCAATAGCATTTTGGCAGCTTTATTCATCAGGTCCACATTCGGTTTGTGGTTTATTTGATACGCAAATTCTTCAGAAAACGGATCTTTTCCCAGCGAAATAACATATTCGTATTCTCTTTCAACAGCATCAAAACGCGCGTGTGCGTCTTCTTTTACTTTAAAAATATTTTTCACGGAAATATCCTTCGGAAGAAAGGAGTTCATTCTGAAAAGCAATTCTTCCTTATTATCAATTTCTTTAAAATCAAAGTGCGTAAAAAGCTGTTTTGCGTGTACTCCCGCATCGGTCCTGCCCGCTCCCGTAAGTTTTATTTCCTTCCGAAGCAACGTGGAAAGCGTTTCCTCCAAAACCTGCTGCACGCTTATTTGCTCTGGCTGGCGCTGCCAACCAAAATAATTTTTACCGTTGTAGGCTATTTCAATAAAATATCGCAATGGCTTTTTTTCAGAATTGACAAAATTACGATATACAGTCCAGCATTTCTGTTATAAATTTGAAAAACTTAATACCTTCGTGAGGTCGATAAATTGATGAATATAGCATTAATATTCAATTGTAATTTATATCGACCCCAAAAAATCCAATTATCAAACAATCCATTTTGAAAAAAATACTTCTTCTTAGCGATACCCACAGTTACATTGATGAGAAAATCCTGAAATACATAAAACAGGCCGATGAAGTTTGGCATGCGGGCGATATTGGCGATTTGTCAGTAACGGACGCCATAAAAAAATTAAAACCTTTGCGTGCTGTCTATGGAAATATTGACAATACCGAAGCGCGCATGGAATTTCCGCTGCACAACCGGTTTATGTGCGAAGGGGTCGACGTTTGGATAACCCACATCGGCGGTTATCCTGGAAAATACAATCCATCTATTAGACAGGAAATTTATTCCAATCCCCCAAAAATTTTCATCTGCGGACACTCTCATATTTTGAAAGTGATGCCCGATAAAAAAAACGGACTGCTTCATATGAATCCGGGCGCCGTTGGCAAACATGGATTTCAAAAAGTCCGCACTATGCTGCGTTTCGAAATTGATGGTGAAAAAACACAGAATTTGGAAGTTATAGAATTTGAGAAGTGAGTTTGAATTACGAATTGGGAATGACGAGCGACGAGTAAAGAGGAATTAGGGATTTGGGATTTGGGATTTGGGAATTGGGAATTGGGAATTGGGATTTATAAAATTTACTTTAAACTTTCAGCTTTAAGCTGCAAACTTTTCAAAACAAAAAACCCCCAAAGGTGGCGCCTTTAGGGGTCTAGCACTAATATACCAAGATTGGTTTATCGTAAACGATCAACAGATTTTACGAGGTCTTCATCCCTTTTTATGGCCTTGTTGGCCAGCACTAAAAATACGATAGAAATGATGGGAAGAAGAACCCCAATACCCTTCTCTGAAACCAAAGTTTCTCCGGATAACGTGAGCGACCTGTAAACGAAAACTCCCAGTAATACAAAGTTTGATATGATGTTTAAACGGTTTAAAACAAATTGTAATTGCCGTTTTTTAAAACTTAGAATTGAAATAATAGCGAGCGCTATGGAAATAAAAATAAGCCCAAAAACTAAAGGCTCATCCCGCTCAATAACCGCAGAACCATCTTCACCCAAAATGATTGGGAACCAAACATACAGGGCTCCCATTATGATAGCGGAAACAATTAAATAAATAGTTTGAATGCGTTGAATCATGTTGCAAAAACTAAAATGCAGGGCAAAAATACTGTTTCTTTTTAAAAAAAATAACAC